>Ga0209488_10000482_pt1 | contig 33491 bp, 32 predicted proteins | sample Rivendell_Oct201_8_FD_188349 | JGI IMG/M metagenome (GOLD analysis project Ga0209488, IMG submission 188349) | Vadose zone soil microbial communities from the Eel River Critical Zone Observatory, Northern California, USA -... | ecosystem: Environmental > Terrestrial > Soil > Vadose zone >...
TAGACGGCGCGTTGAACGTCCCCGGTGCGCCGAAAGACTCGGAGACAGTGCCGGCGAAATTCTCCGCGCGTAACGCCGCGCACGACAAGCTGCCGATCATGGCTGCCAGGCTCACCGATGAGCAGCGGAAGAAGATCGCCGCGACGCTCAGCACTGGTAATGCGTCTGTCGTAGCCATCGACGCAACTGTCTCCCAGAAGCTTCCGCTCGGCGTCGAGATGCTCGAACTCTCCGACGCGCTCAAGCGCGAAATTCCGGTCGTGAGCACGCTGAAATACGTGCGCGCCAGCGACCGCATCCTGCTGGTCGATCCTCCGCCAAACCGCATCGTAGTCGGTGAGATCAAGAACTAACGGCGCGGCGCCAGTCGCGGGTGGTCCGAGTCACGCCCACAAAAGGGCCCGGAATCTTGTGCTCCCGGGCCGCGACATCATCGCAGGCGCGCTGGGCCACACGTTCTCCCGCACCCAGTATTAAGGTGCTGAGATACAACGATGTTCTCATTGAGATGGTGCCCAGGAGAGGACTCGAACCTCCACGGCTCTCACCGCTAGTACCTGAAACTAGTGCGTCTACCAATTCCGCCACCTGGGCACTGGCGCGACAGATAAGGGCCCGCCTTCCCCCTTGTCAATTCGCCCGAATTCGCCCCCAAGTTCGCCCACCCATTCGTCCTTTGGCACCCTGTACAGGGTGGAATCGATCCTGTATTCGGCAGGCGTTCATCCCATAGTGCGAAAGACCGCGGCATGACCGCCACTCCTACCGAAACGCTCATCACCGTCTTCGGCGGCTCGGGCTTCCTCGGCCGCCATGTGGTGCGCGCGCTGGCCAAGCGCGGCTACCGCATCCGGGTCGCGGTGCGCCGGCCCGACCTTGCCGTCCATCTGCAGCCGGCCGGCCGGGTCGGCCAGATCCATGCCGTGCAGGCCAACCTGCGCCATCCGGGCTCGGTCGATGCCGCGGTGCGCGATGCCGATGCGGTGGTCAATCTCGTCGGCATCCTGTTCGAGCGCGGCCGCCAGCGCTTCGACACCGTGCAGGCTTTCGGCGCCGAGGCCTGCGCGCTCTCCGCGTCCGCCCATGGTGCGCAGCTCGTGCACGTCTCGGCGATCGGCGCCGACGAGCAGTCGCCGTCACACTATGCGCGCAGCAAGGCTGCGGGCGAGAAGCTCGTGCGTGCCGCAGTGCCGGACGCGATCATCCTGCGGCCATCGATCATGTTCGGGCCCGACGATGCATTCTTCAACCGCTTCGCCGCCATCGCGCGCCTTTCCCCGGCGCTGCCGCTGATCGGCGGGGGCCGCACGCGGCTGCAGCCGGTGTTCGCCGGTGATGTCGCGGCCGCGGTCGTGGCGGCGCTCGAAGGCCGCGCTACAGGCGGCGCGACCTACGAGCTCGGCGGGCCGGCGGTGCGGACCTTCAAGGAGCTGATGCAGTTCCTGCTCACGACCATCGAGCGCCGCCGACTGTTGCTGCCGATCCCGTTCGGGCTGGCGAAGCTGCAGGCCTTCTTCCTGCAGTTCCTGCCGAGCCCCTTGCTGACGCCCGATCAGGTCGAGCTGCTGCGGCAGGACAACGTCGTCTCGGACCAGGCCAGGCAGGAGCGGCGCACGCTCGAGGGGCTTGGCATCACGCCGACCCTGATGGAAGCGGTCGTGCCGGCCTATCTGCAGCGTTTCCGCAAGACCGGGCAGTTTCGCGTGCGATCGATTTAATAGCCCAGCGCGAGCGCGATCAGGCCGACTGTTCCGACCACGACACGCCACCAGGCGAACAGCGCGAAGCCGTGGCGCTGCACGTAGCCGAGAAACGTCTTCACCACGATCCAGGCCGCCACGAACGAGACCGCGAAGCCGACTGCGATGAGAAGGCCGTTGTCGAGGCTCATCTGACCGCGGCTCTTATAAAGATCGTACACAAAGGCGCCGAACATGGTCGGCATCGCGAGCCAGAACGAGAACTCGGCGGCCGAGCGCCGGTCGCCGCCCAACAGCATGGCGGCCACGATGGTGGCGCCCGCGCGTGAGACGCCAGGAACCATCGCCAGGCATTGTGCGAACCCAATGATAAGATACATGGGCAGCGAGTATTTCTCGGCATCCATGTAGCGCGGCCGGAGATCGAGCTGGTCGATCCAGAGCAGGATGGCGCCGCCGACGATCAGGGTGAAACAGATGATCCAGACGTTGAACAGGGTGCCCTTGATGAAGTCATGCGCCAGCGCCCCGATGACGGCGGCGGGCAGGAACGCGATCAGCACCCCGATGACAAAGCGGCGGGCGGCCGGGTCGGTGAAAAAGCCGAGCGCCAGCCGCCAAAGCCTGCCGAAGTAGATCGACAGGAGGGCCAGGATGGCGCCGAACTGGATCAGAACCGAGAACGTGTCCCAGAACTCCTTGCGGGCCGGGTCGTTGCCCAGAAACTGGTTGACCAGCAGGAGGTGGCCGGTTGACGACACCGGCAGGAATTCAGTCAGTCCTTCGACGATGCCGAGCACGATCGCTTTGAAAAAATCGAATGACATCAGGAGGCTCCGCGCGGACAAGGGAAAATCTCGGCGCCTGGACGGGCCAGCCGCAGGGTGGGATGCGAGGCTTTTCTACCAACATCAACCCGGTGGCAACGAAAAAGCCGGAAACTAACGGGAGACCGGAATCGAGTCCCCCTCCGGGGACCGGCCGGATTCGGTGACACCTCGACATGTCGACGCTGTTCCATCATCCGTTTTGCCCGCACTCGCGATTCGTGCGCCTGGCGCTCAACGAATATGGCGTCGCGACACGGCTGATCGAGGAGCGAACCTGGGAGCGCCGGCGCGACTTCCTCGCCATCAATCCGGCGGGCACCACGCCGGTCCTGGTCGACGAGGGCCTGCCACCGGTCCCCGGCGCCGGCATCATTGCGGAATATCTCGACGAGCTTTGCGGGGACACCTTCGAGCGGCGGCTGCTGCCGCGGCAGGCCGGCCAACGGGTCGAGGTGCGCCGGCTGATGAGCTGGTTCAACGACAAGTTCTTTGCCGAGGTGTCGGGCCCGCTCACCGCTGAGCGGCTCTACAAACGCCACATGCCGCTCAATGCCGGCGGCGGCCCGCCCGAAACCGACGTGCTCCGTGCGGCGCGCAACAACATCCGCTACCATATGGCTTATATCGGCTGGCTGGCGCGCTCGCGTGACTGGCTGGCGGGCGACCAGCTGACCTATGCGGATCTGGCCGCGGCCGCGCATCTGTCGGCGGCCGACTATCTGGGCGATGTGCCGTGGAGCGAAGACGAAGCCGCCAAGTCCTGGTACGTGAGGGTCAAGTCGCGCCCCTCGTTCCGGCCGATTCTGGCGGAGACGCTGGCCGGCATCCCGCCGTCGCCGACCTACGCGGACCTCGACTTCTGAACGAGCCGGCCACAAGCCTGACCCCAAGCTTGAGCCCAAGCCTCAAGCCTGCCTTGATCAAAGCCGCCCGTGCGCACGGCTTTGATGTCGTAGGAATCGCACGGCCAGATGCGATCCCACAGGCACAGGAGCGGCTCTTGCGCTTCCTGGCCGAAGGCGCCCACGGCGACATGGCCTGGATGGAAACGACCGCCGAGCGGCGCGGCGACCCGCGCGCGCTGTGGCCGGACGCGCGCTCGATCATCATGCTGGGGATGAATTACGGGCCGGACGACGATCCGCTCACAATCCTGCGAGAGCGCAGCCACGGCGCGATCTCGGTCTACGCCCAGGGCGACGACTACCACGAGGTCATCAAGCCAAGGCTCAAAGCGATCGCGCGCTGGCTGATCGCGCAAGCGGGCGGCGACGCCAAGGTTTTCGTCGACACCGCCGCCGTGATGGAGAAGCCGCTGGCGCAAGCCGCAGGACTGGGCTGGCAGGGCAAGCACACCAATCTGGTGTCGCGCCAGTATGGCTCCTGGCTCTTTCTCGGCGCGATCTTCACCACACTCGCGCTCCCTCCCGATGCGCCGGAGGGGGACCATTGCGGGCAATGCCGCGCCTGCCTCGACATCTGTCCAACCGCGGCGTTTCCGGAGCCCTATCGGCTCGATGCGCGGCGCTGCGTCTCCTATCTCACGATCGAGCACAAGGGGCCGATCCCACGAGAATTGCGCTCGCTCATGGGCAACAGGATCTATGGCTGCGATGACTGTCTGGCGGTCTGCCCCTGGAACAAGTTTGCGCAGCTCGGGCGCGAGGCGAAACTTTCCGCACGTGGGCAGCTCAAGGCACCGACGTTGGCGGAGCTCGCGCGGCTCGACGATACGGCATTTCGCGCGCTGTTCGCCAAATCACCAGTCAAGCGGATCGGGCGCGACCGCTTCGTGCGCAATGTGCTGATCGCGGTCGGCAACTCGGACGACTTGGGTCTCGCGGTTGAAGCCGAGCAGCTGCTGGCCGATGCGTCGCCGCTCGTTCGCGGCGCCGCTGTCTGGACGCTCGGCCGGCTCGACGCGCGCAGGCTCGCGGCGCTCGCGCCTCGCCGCGCGATGGAATCCGATCCGGATGTGCGCAACGAGTGGAGCGCTGCGCTCGCTGAGGTCTCCGCCTGATGCGCACGCTTCCGTGCCTTGGACTGGGGTATTGCGCCCGGCACTACGTCACTGAATTTGGCCAGCGCTTCGACCGCATCGTTGGCACGACCCGCAGCGCGGACGAGATGGCGACGCTCTCGGCGCGCCGGTTCGGCGGCCGCGCGGTCGAGATTCACCTGTTCGACGGCAAGACCGCCTCGCCCGAGATGCGTGCTGCGATCACGGGCGCCGAAGCGCTGTTGATCTCGGCCGCGCCCGCCGACGGCGTCGATCCGGTGCTTGCCGTTCTTGAGGACGACATCCTGCGCGCGAGCGCGCTGCGCACCATCGTGTTTCTGTCGACGCTCGGCGTCTATGCCGACAGCAACGGCGCCTGGATCGACGAGAGCGCGGAGGTCATTCCCGATCTCGCCCGGCGCGGCAGCGCACGCCGCAAGGCCGAGATGGCGTGGCAGGCGCTCGGCGCGCGCCGCAAATTGCCGGTCGCCATTCTGCGGCTTGGCGGAATCTACGGTCCGGGTCAGAACGCCATGATCCGGCTCCAGCGCGGGGCCGCGCATCGCGTTGCCAAGCCTGGGCACGTCTCGAACCGCGTGCATGTCTTCGACGTCGCGCAGGCGATCGACGCCGCATTCGAGCGCCGCATCGATGGCATCATCAACGTGGTCGACGACGAGCCGACGTCGCCCAGCGAGCACATCGCGTTTGCGGCCGCTTTGATGGGCATCGAGCCGCCAGCGGAAATCCCGTTCGCGCAGGCGCACAAGGTGATGACACCGTTTGCGCTGACTTTCTACGAAGGCTGCATCAGGGCACGCAACGACAAGCTCAAGAATGTGCTCGGTGTCACGCTGCGCTATCCGACCTTTCGCGACGGCCTGCGGGCGCTACACGATGCAGGCGATCACGTGGCGCCTGGCGAGGCATTCGATTCTGCGCTAAGGTGAACCATGAATGCAAAGCTCAAGGACATCATCGACCGCGTTGAAGCTTGGCCGCCCGAAGCACAGGAGGAGCTTGCCCATTAGAGATCGAAGCCCAGCTTAAAGAGGACCACCCTCTAAGTCCCGAGGACCTCGAAGCAATTGATCGCGGTCTTCAAGACGCCGCAGAGGGCCGATTCGCAACAGATGAGCAGGTTGAAGCTGTTTTTGCAAAGTATCGCCGAGCATGAGGGTCGTCTTTACGCAGGCCGCGCTCAAAGACCTCGACGACATTACCTCCAGGCCAATTTCCCAACGCTCATTGACCCATTCGAAAGACGCGTTCAAGCAATCGCCGCACGCCTGAGCAAGTGGCCAGAAAGTGCGCCGCTGACTGCGGAGCGACCTGGGCTTCGGGCCGCCTCACTTGTTCGGTACCCATACCGGATCTTCTATCGCATGACAGACGATGCGATTGAAATCATCCGCATTCGCCATACGTCACGGCGACCATTGGACGAGGACTCCTGAATAGAGCTGAATGGCTGCTTCCCGGGACCAGAAATGACCCATCGGGGCCGGCCACAACTCTCGGCCATGCGCCGCAAAATTCCAAGTACGGAGACTACTCCGCGCTGATCCCGGTCAGCCGGATCATGCCGGCCCAGCCATCGATCGAGGTCTTGAAGAAGGCCGGGGCATCGGCGTACGCGACCGCGTGAGGCTCGTAGCCCAGTTGCCGCATGCGCTGATCGACGGCTGGATTCTTCACGACCGCATTGATGTCGGCGTTGAGCTTGGCGGCGATCTCGGATGGAATCTTGGCGGGCGCGAAGAACCCGTTCCACCCGCTGATATCGATTCCGCGCAGGCCGGATTCGTTCAAGGTCGGAACGTCCGTAAAGGCGCGCGAGCGTTGCGAGCCGGTGACCACCAGCGCGCGCATGTTGCCCTGCTGGACCTGCGGATAGATCTCCGCGATCGGGCCCGCGATGATATCGACATGATTGCCCAGAAGCGCGTTCATAGCCGGAACGCCGCTCTGGAACGGCACGCCCACGGCTTGAGTCTTCAACAGCACCTTGAACACGTATTCGCTGCCGATGCGGGCGGATGAACCACCGAAGCCGAAGCTGAACGGCTTGCTCTTCGACAGATCGACGAACTCCGACAATGTGCGCGCCGGATTGGAGGCGTTGACGGCGAGCGCCATGCTGTCGCGCGCCACGAAGGCGATCGGAGCGAGCTCGTCGGTCGAATAGCCCGGATTCTTGTAGTAGGTCTGGTTGATCGCCAGGCTGTTGCCGGTGACCAGCAGCGTATAGCCGTCCGGCACCGCGCTGGCGACCGCACGCGCCGCGATGTTGGAGGCGGCGCCGGGACGATTCTCGATTACGATCTGATAGCCGAACTGCTCGGTGAGCCCCTGCGAAATCACCCGCGCGATCGTGTCGATGCCTCCACCGGGCGCGAAGCCGACCATGAAGGTGATCTTGCGATTGGGATAGTCCGTCACCTGCGCGCTCGCCGGACCCAACATCATGCCCGCAAGCACGGCAGCGAACGCGATCAGGGCACGCCGATCATGAATGGCCCGCATGTGTCCTCCCGACGCAACAGCGCGATCTTATTGCGCAATTCTAGTCCGCTGCGATGCCGGGATCGAGTCGGGCTTGCGCCTCAAACTCCGCAAGGGCCGCCAGCAGGCGCTCGATGTCCTCCGGGCGGGACAGCCGATGGTCGCCGTCCTTGACCAGGGTCAGCACGACATCGTCGCGCGCAATGCGCGAGACCAGCTCGACCGCGTGTTGCCACGGCACGTCGGGGTCCTTGACGCCCTGCAGGATGCGCACCGGGCAGCGAGGCTCGATCATGCCGCCGAGCAGGAGATGGCTCCGCCCCTCCTCGATCAGCTTGCGCGTGATCAGATGGGGCTCATCGCCATAGGCGGACGGCCGCGCCCAGCCGCCGGTCTCCTCGACCGCCCGCTTGATGTCGGGCGGGAGCCGCTTCCAGATCAGCTCCTCCGTGAAGTCGACCGCAGGCGCAATCAGCACCAGGCCGGCCACGGTGGCGCGCGCGACGGCGCGTTGGGCGAGCGAGCGGACCAGAAGCAGCGCAAGCCAGCCGCCCATGGAGGAACCCACAACAATCTGCGGGCCGCGGCAGCAGGCCTCGAACACGGCAATGCACTCTTCCAGCCAGCGGCCAATGGTGCCGTCGGCGAAGTCACCGCCTGATTCGCCGTGGCCGGAATAGTCGAAGCGAATCATGGCACGGCCCTGTGCCGCCGCCCAGGCGTCGAGCGCTGCGGCCTTGGTTCCCTTCATGTCGGACTTGAAGCCGCCCAGCCAAAGAATCCCCGGTGCTGAGCCGGCCCGTTCACGCACAGCGATCCTGCGTGCGTAGGCCCCTGTTCCAACCGGGATGATTTTCAGGCAACAATCGCTCATTCGAGTCTCATGCGGTCTGGTTCCGTGCGTTAGTCGTTGCAGCGGGTGTTTGGCCGCATGCGGCCAAAGAGTGCAAGACCGATACCAGCACCGATATCAACATACGGGATAGGCAGAACCTGGCGCGCCCGGTTCCATAGCGGACAATGAGCGACCGATTCGACGAGCCGCGCCAACCCCCGCCAGCGCTTGCGGGCGCCACCATCCTGCAGATGGTGCCAGCGCTGCGGGAGGAACCCAACGCGCGCACAGCCGTCAACGTGGCCCAGATTCTGCTGCAATCCGGCGCCCGTGCTCTTGTCGCTGGTCGCGAGGGGCCGCTCGTCGCTGATCTGAAGGCCCATGGTGGTGAATGGGTTTCGTTCACGTCCGACACGGTCAATCCGTTCACCCGGCGCCGCAACAACCGCCTGCTCGAGCATCTGATCGGGTCCGAGCGCATCGACATCATTCATGCCCAAAGCCTCGGCGGCGCGGCGGCCGCATGGCAGGCGGCCCAGTCGGTCGCGGTCTGGCTGGTCACGACCTTGCCGGATGCACCGCCGCCACCGGGTGCGTTTGACCTGCAGATCGGCGAGCTTGCCCGCGGCGACCGGATCATCGCGCCGTCGAGCTATGCGGCCACACCCTTCATCGAGCGCCTCGGCGTGCCGCGCGAGCGAATCACTGTGGTGCCGCGCAGCGTCGACACCAATGTGTTCGACATTCGCACCGTGCAGCAGAACCGCCTCGCGGTGCTGCGCAACGGCTGGTCGATCCCGCCGCATCAGCGCGTCGTCATGACGCCCGGCCGCGTGGCGCCGTGGAATGGCCAGGTCCTGCTGCCCGAGGTTGCGCGCGCACTGCTCGACAGTGGCTGGCGCGACATCGTTTTCGTGATCGTTGGCGAGAACCGGCAGCACCGCCGCTATGCCGAGGAGGTGCTCGAACGCGCACAAGCCCTGCAAGTGGCTGAGATGTTCCGCATCACAGGGCATTGCCCCGACATGCCGGCCGCATTCGCCATCGCGGACGTGGTGGTGGTGCCGGCGACCGAGGCGCCGGTGCTGGGGCGGGTGGTCGCGCAGGCGCAGGCGATGAGCCGGCCAGTCGTGGCCTCGAACGTCGGCGTGCTGCCGGAATATCTCGTGACACCACCCCAGATGCCGGAGGATGTGCGAACCGGCTGGGTGACGACGCCGGGTGATGCGCTCGACCTGGCCCGCGCGCTGGCGGCCGCCCTGTCGCTCGACGACGACGCCTACCAGGCCATGTGTGCCCGCGCGCGCGAGTTCGCCGAATACATGTTTTCGCCCGAGAGCGTCGCGGTGGCGACCCGGGCGGTGTACAGGTCGCTGCTGGCGCGCGAAACGTAAGGGAACCCTGGAAACAACCCTTGGAAAAAACCCCTCGAAACTACGTGTCGGCGGTGGGGACGAACGGGCCAGCATAGCCCTCATGGTAACTATCTGGTTACCGTCGAGCCCGGCAGACCCATACCTTGCCTTTATCAGGCCCCCCCGGTTGCGGATATGCCGCCCGCCCAACTGCAAAAACACTTGATCAGCATTGCATTCCCGTTGACTCGCCGACGAATTGACATGATCTTTCCGGGACTCGCTACTGCGAGTTATCGCAACAGTACAGGAGGCCCGCGCCATTCGCCGACCAATGAGAGCCCCGCCGCCCGTCCAAAAAGACGGTCCGCGTGTCAACGAGGAGATCCGAAACCGCGAAGTGCAGCTGATCGACCAGACCGGCCATAATCATGGCACTGTCGAAACGCGGTTTGCTATGGAGAGAGCCCAGGAAGCCGGGCTTGATCTCGTCGAGATAGCACCCAATTCCGTTCCGCCCGTCTGCAAACTTCTTGATTTCGGTAAATATAAATACCAGGCGCAGAAGAAGGCGGCCGAAGCCCGCAAGAAACAGAAAGTGGTCGAGGTCAAGGAGATCAAGCTCCGGCCTATGATCGACGACCATGACTATGACGTGAAGATGCGCTCGATGAAGCGCTTCTTCGAGGAAGGCGACAAGGTGAAGATCACCTTGCGCTTCCGTGGTCGCGAGCTGGCGCACCAGGAGCTCGGCTACAGGCTGCTCAACCGGGTCAAGGACGATACGTCCGACTTTGCCAAGGTGGAGCAGGATGCCCGCTTCGAAGGCCGCCAAGTGGTCATGATCCTGGCGCCCCGTTAGGGGCACAGAGCAGGGCCTGGAACCCGGGTCCGGCAGGGCCGGCACCCGTCTCGCCTGCAAGGCCGGGGAGGGTGGTTGTGGCCGCCCCCTTGTGTCCCGGCCCCCATGCGTCCCCGATTGTCATCTGCCAGCGGTTCTGTCATAACGCCGGCCTCCCGCCGCCCGGCGCAATGGGCTGCCGTGGCGGTGGCGAAGTGCTCAATCAGCACGCTCACATCGAGCAAATTGACCGGCGGACGGGGCCGTAGGCCTCCTTGTGCTGCCGAAAGGAGAGCCAAATGCCCAAGATCAAGACCAAGTCGGGCGCTAAAAAGCGCTTCAAGATCACTGGCTCCGGGAAGGTGCTCTATGCACAATCCGGCAAGCGTCACGGCATGATCAAGCGGACCAAGAAGCAGATCCGCCAGCTCCGCGGCACCAACGTCCTGTTCAAGACGGATGGTGACAACATCAAGAAATATTGGCTGCCCAACGGCTAGGCGCGCCTTAGCGCTCCCCACCGCAGCCTCACATAAACCCGCCAGGAGAGATCAGCCATGGCCCGCGTCAAGCGTGGTGTCACCGGACACGCCAAGCACAAGAAAATCTTCAAAGCCGCCAAAGGCTATTTCGGCCGTCGCAAGAACACGATCCGCATCGCCAAACAGGCGGTCGAAAAGGCCAACCAATATGCCTTCCGCGACCGCAAGCGCCGCAAGCGCACCTTCCGGGCGCTCTGGATCCAGCGCCTCAACGCGGCGGTGCGGCCGTTTGGGCTCAACTACAGCCGATTTATCGACGGCCTCGCCAAGGCCGGGGTCGAGGTCGATCGCAAGGTCCTGTCCGATCTCGCCATCCACGAGCCGGCGGCCTTTCAGGCGATCGTCGAGAAGGCCAAGGCTGCTTTGCCGGCGGCGGCTTAACAAACGTTCGCGCCGGAGCGCTTCCTTGAGGGCACCGTAGCCCGCATGGAGCCGTAAGCGCGTTCACGCGCGTCTTTCGACGCGCTCTGCGGAATGCGGGAGCAGCCGAGCAGCTGCATCATCGTTTCCCGGATTTCGCTTCGCTCCATTCCGGGCTACGAGCCCACTGCCGAGGGCAGTCATGTCCGATATCGCGACACTCGAACCACAGATCCTGCGGGACATTTCTGCGGCTTCTGACGAAGCCGCGCTTGAAGCCGTGCGTGTGGCCGCGCTTGGCAAGAGCGGCTCAGTCTCGGCACTGCTGCGTACGCTCGGCTCCATGACACCAGAGGAGCGCAAGTCGAAAGGGCCGCTGATCAACGGGCTCAAGGATCGCGTTACCGAAGCGCTGACGGCGCGCCGCGAAGCGCTCAAGAACGCCACGCTCGATGCGCGCCTCAACACCGAGCGCCTCGATGTCACGCTGCCGCTGCGCGACACGCCGGCGGAAGTCGGACGCATTCATCCGATCAGCCAGGTGATTGACGAGCTCACCACGATCTTCGCCGACATGGGCTTCGCGGTCGCCGAAGGTCCCGACATCGAGACCGACGATCTCAATTTCACCAAGCTCAACATCCCGGAGGGCCATCCGGCCCGCGAGATGCACGACACGTTCTTCTTCAATCCGAAGCCCGACCCCGGGTCTGCGCCCGGGGCAGGCGGCTCGCGGCTGCTGCTGCGCACGCATACTTCGCCGGTGCAGATCCGCACCATGCTGAGCCAGAAACCGCCAATTCGGGTGATCATTCCGGGCCGCACCTATCGGGTCGATTCCGACCAGACCCACACGCCGATGTTCCACCAGGTCGAGGGGCTGGTGATCGATAAGGGCTCGCATCTCGGCCACCTGAAATGGATTCTTGAAGAGTTCTGCAAGGCGTTCTTCGAGGTCGACCAGGTGAAGATGCGCTTCCGCCCGTCATTCTTCCCGTTCACCGAACCCTCGCTCGAAGCCGACATCCAGTGCCGCAAAGGCAAGGATGAGGTGCGCTTCGGCGAAGGCGAGGACTGGCTGGAGATTCTCGGCTGCGGCATGGTGCATGCCAACGTCATGCGCAACTGCGGGCTTGATCCCGACGAGTACCAGGGCTTCGCCTGGGGCATGGGGATTGATCGCATCGCCATGCTGAAATACGGCATGCCGGACCTGCGTCCGTTCTTCGAGGCGGACGTGCGCTGGCTCTCGCACTACGGCTTCCGGCCGCTCGACCTGCCGACCTTGGCCGGAGGGCTGAGCTCATGAGCAGCGCGCACACGCAGCGTGCGACTCGGCACGGCCGCTGTTTGAGGGTTCCCTCCCCCCCTGCGGGGGAGGGACAGGGAGGGGGGTAGCCGCGCATGCCGCACGCTACCGTCAGCGAGCAGCAACGCAGCAGAGCGAAACATCTGCGCCGCGCGATGACGCGCGCGGAGATTCTCCTGTGGCGCTATCTCAAGGCGCATCGTCTTGATGGGCTTTCGTTCCGCCGACAGGCGCCGATGGGACGATACGTCGTCGACTTTGTCTGCCACACCGCGCATGTCATCGTGGAGCTCGATGGAGAAACACACGACTTCGATGCGCGGCAGCATCACGACGCGGTGCGTGATGCATGGCTCGGGTCGCGTGGATATCTGATTCTCAGATTCACTAACGAACAGGTGCTTGCTGCGCTTGAAGGCGTGCTGACCGTCATTCGTGAGACGGCAGCAGCCCGGATTCGGAGCGCACCCCCCTCCCTGTCCCTCCCCCGCATGGGGGGAGGGAACCCCCAAACAACTGCCGTGCCACTTGGCAAAGCAGCCAAGCAATTGGCGAGGGCATCAAAATGAAATTCACCCTCTCCTGGCTCAAAGAGCATCTCGACACGGACATGTCGGTAGTGGCGCTCGCCGACAAGCTCACCATGATCGGGCTCGAGGTCGAGAGTGTCGATGATAAAGCGAAGCTGCTCGCGCCGTTCACCATCGCGCGGGTGATCTCGGCCGAGCAGCATCCCAACGCCGACCGGCTGCGCGTCTGCATGGTCGACACCGGCGCTGGCGATCCGGTGCAGGTCGTGTGCGGCGCGCCCAACGCACGCACCGGCATGAAGGGCGTGTTCGTGCCGCCCGGCGCCTACATCCCGGGCAAGGACATCACGCTCGCGGTCGGCAAAATCCGTGGCGTCGAGAGCCGCGGCATGCTGGTCTCCGAGCTCGAGCTCAAGCTCTCCGATGACCACGAGGGCATCATCGATCTGCCGGCCGATGCACCGGTTGGAGAGAACTACGCAAAGTGGGCCAAGCTCGACGACCCGGTGATCGAGATCAAGCTCACGCCCAACCGCTCCGACTGCACCGGCGTGCACGGGATCGCGCGCGATCTCGCCGCCGCCGACATGGGCAAGTTCATCGACAAGGCGATCAAGCCGGTGCCGGCAAGTGGCGCCTGCCCGCGCAAGGTGACGCTCGACTTCGATGATACGGCTTCGCTTTGTCCGGGCTTTGCGCTGCGCCTCGTGCGCGGGGTGAAGAACGGGCCTTCGCCCGACTGGCTGCAGCGGCGCCTGACCGCGATCGGGCTGCGCCCGATCAATGCGCTGGTCGATATCACCAACCTGATCACCTACGACCGCGGCCGGCCGCTGCATGTGTTCGACGCCGCCAACGTGCGCGGCAATCTCACCGTGCGCCGCGCGCGCGCGGGCGAAACGCTGACCGCGCTCGACGGCAAGACCTATACGCTGGACGAGAGCATGTGCATCATCGCCGACGAGGCCGGACCGGAATCGCTTGCCGGCATCATGGGCGGCGAAGCAACCGGCTGCTCGGAGGCGACCACCGACGTGCTGATCGAATCGGCGCTCTGGGATCCGCTCAACATCGCGCAGACCGGACGCAAGCTCGGTATCAACTCGGATGCACGCTATCGCTTCGAGCGCGGCGTCGATCCGGCTTTCCTCGTACCGGGTTTGGAGCTGGCAACGAAGCTCGTGCTCGAGCTCTGCGGCGGCACCGCGTCGGAGATCACCGTCGCGGGCGACCCGCAGGTGCCGGAGCTGGTCATCGATTTCCCGCTCTCCGAGATAAAGCGGCTGGCCGGCACCGAGATTCCGTTCCCGGAAATGCGCCGCGTGTTGAACGAGCTCGGCTTCCTGATCGCCGGCCAGGGCAAGACCGTCAAGATCGCAGTGCCATCGTGGCGCCCGGACGTGCACGGCAAGGCCGACATCGTCGAGGAGATCGTCCGCATCGTGGGCGTCGACCGCGTGCCATCGACCCCGTTCCCGCGCGGCGACAAGGCGCGCAAGCCGATCCTCACGCCGATGCAGCTGCGCACCCGCAAGACCAAGCGCGCGCTCGCGGCGCGCGGCAACGTCGAGGCGGTGACCTGGTCGTTCGTCTCAAAGCCGCAAGCTGAACTGTTCGGCGGCGGCAAAGCTGAGCTCGCGCTCGCCAATCCGATCGCGGCCGACTTGTCCGACATGCGGCCAAGCCTCATTCCGGGGCTCGTGGCAGCCGCGCAGAAGAACGCCGACCGCGGCTTTGCGGACGCAGCGCTGTTCGAGGTGGGCCAGATCTTCAAGGGCGACAAGCCGGAGGAGCAGCTCACCGCGGCGACCGGTGTGCGTCGCGCGTTGGCGAAGGCTTCGGGCTCGGGCCGACACTGGTCTGCCAAGGCCGCCGAAGTCGACTGCTTCGATGCCAAGGGTGACGCCTATGCGGCGCTCGCCGCCGCAGGCGCGCCGATGCAGGCGCTGCAGGTGGTGCCCGGCGGGCCGGCTTGGTTCCATCCGGGTCGCTCTGGCACGATCCAGATCGGGCCGCAGAATGTGCTGGGCCACTTCGGCGAGCTGCATCCACGCACGCTCGAAGCGCTCGATGCCGAAGGGCCGCTGGTCGCCTTCGAGGTGATTCTGGAGCGCATCCCTGAGCCGAAGGCCAAGGCCACGCGCGCCAAGCCTGCGCTCGAGCTTTCTCCGTTCCAGCCGGTCGAGCGCGACTTCGCGTTCGTTGTCGATCGCGACGTGAAGGCCGGCGATCTCGTGCGCGCGGCGCAGAACGTCGACCGCAAGCTGATCACCGGCGTGACGCTGTTCGACGTCTACGAAGGCACCGGCATCGAGCCTGGCAAGAAGTCGATCGCGATCGCGGTGACGATCCAGCCGCGCGAGAAGACCATGACCGACGAAGAGATCGAGGCGCTGGCCAAGAAGATCGTCGCCGAGGTGAGCAAGCGCACGGGCGGCGTGTTAAGGACGTAGCTCCGTTATGCCCGTGTTCCGTGTCCCGGGCGACCGAAGGGAGACCCGGGACCCAGTGCGTCGAACTCTACGCCTGTTTGCTTAGCCCTGGGTCCCGGCTCGCGCTTCGCTTGGCCGGGACACGATTACATCTACATCATCACCAAATCTGCGAACGCGAAGCCCTCGCGCTCGACCACGTCGCCGACCGCAACTGGAATCCGCCGCGTCAGCATCGGTCCCGCCACCACGCACGAGTGGAATTCGCCCTTCTCGCCGCACGGATCGGCGCTCGCCGGCAGCTCCTCGAGCAGCGCATGGTCGAAGCGGCGGCCGGCGAACGTTTTACTAAGCTGCTTGAGATCGACGCAGGCGAGATAAGTCTCGACGCCGGCATCGATCATCTCACGCGCCAGCGCATCGGTCGGGCGCTGCCAGAGCGGGAACACCGGCGCAATGCCAGTTCCATTCAGCTTTTCCTCGCGATAGCGGCGCACGTCCTCGAGAAAGAGATCGCCGAAGATCATCCGCGTGACGCCGGCAGCCTTCGCGTCCGCCAGCGCCGCCGCCATGCGCGCCTCATAGATCTCATTCGGGCATGGAAATGGGATTGGGACAATGATCGGTGCAAGGCCCGCGGCCGCGAGCTGTGTCATGAGCAACTCCTCACGCACGCCATGCATGCTCACGCGGCCGAACGTCTCGGTGACGGTCGTGAGCGCACCCACAATTTCGCAGTCGCCGGCGCGACGTGCCTCATGCAGCGCCCAGGCGCTGTCCTTGCCACTCGACCAGGCGATCAGCGCCTTCGGGCGCTTGCTCATCGCCGCCCGCCGAGCAGCTTGACCACTGCGTCGGCGGCCCGCTCGCCCGATTCCCAGGCGCCGCCAACCGTGCCCCACAACGTTTCGTGCACCGCCTCGCCCGCGAAATACATGCGGTTGAGCGGTTCCATGAGGACGCGGCGCGCGGATTGGCCGCCCGGCGCCGCGGCCGAGAACGCGCCGAGCACCCAGGGCTCCTCATTCCAGCGCGTGGCGTGCCGGCGCTGCACGAGGTTTTTCATATCGGCACCAAACAGTTTGGTCAGCCAATCGAGCGCGAACGCCACCATCTCCTGCTCGCCCTTGGCGGCGAGATCGCGGCCAAAGCTGCCGCCAACGTCGATCATGCACAGCGTCGAGCCTGATGCATTGGCAAAGATCGACGCCGTACGGGGACCGTTGGATTTCTCAAGAATGAGCTCGTCGGTGCGCAGCCCGAGCGGATTGCCGGGGAGCTCCAGCGTCACATGGTCGTAGCTGCCGAGCTTGAGCTTGCTCAAGGCGTCGAACTGGCGCCTGGGCAGCTCCGGTTCGAACTTGATCTTGCGGGCGGCGAGCACATTGGTCGAAGCCGTCACGATGGCGGCCGGGGCGGTCAGGCGGCCGCGTGCTGTCACCACTTCGACTGCCGTCCGCCGGCCCCATTCGATCGCAGTCACGGGCGCACTGAGCTGTATCGGCAGGCTCGCCGCGAGCTTTGTCAGCAGCGCGCCGAAGCCCTGGCGGCAGAAAGCATCGACGTCCCTTTCGGAAGAGCGGGAGAAGTCGAGCGCCGAAATCTCCGACAAATCCTTGCCGCAGCCAAACGGGCCGAGAAAGAACTCGATCGTTGAGCGCCACTCGCCAAGGTCCTTCGGCAGCGCCTGCGAGCACGCCACGTCGCCCTTGCGCGCCGCATCCGCAATCGCGGTGGTGGCGCGCACCTGCGTCGCCAGAAAATCCTCCATCTCGCTTTCGCGCGCGAACCGCCGGCCGACGCGCACGCGCTGGCCGGGCGGCGCCGGATAGATGTCGAGACCGGTCTGGGTCGCAAGCTTGGCCACCGGATTGATGTCCGGCATGTGGATCCAATGCGCGCCGCGATCATAAGGCACGCCGAAGAACTTGGTGTCGGTTACGCAGCGCCCGCCCTTTTCGGGCGCAGCCTCCACAATCGCGACTCGACGACCGGCCGCGATCAGGCGACGCGCCGCCGCAATGCCGGCAGCACCAGCGCCTATAATGACAACGTCGACACCATCCGGGCGCGGCGTGCTTTTCTGCCTCGGTGACGGCTGCGCCAGCGCCGGCGCGGCCGACATGACAGCAGAAGCGGCAAGAAATGAACGGCGACTGAAGAACGGCATGGCTGATGCTTCCGGCGCTGTGCTTGCGGCGGCCTTCCGCCCGCGCTGAACATTGCCCGATTGCGTCCGCCATCGCAAACGTTTCGGCCGACATTTCAGCCGACAATATCGTGCGCTCACTTGTCGCGCTGCGCCCGCTCCAGATTCTTCGCCTTGTCGAGATTCCTTGCCGCATCGAGCCCGACCGGCCGGATCAGCCGCGCGGAGACAAGATCGGCATCGTCGAAATCAGTTCCCGTCACAATGGCGCCGGTCAGATCGGCGCCACCCAGCAGCGCACCCACCAGCGATGCATCGGTGAGGTCGACCTCGACCAACGAGGCAAACTCGAGGTCGGCGCGCGAGAGGTCGGCACCGCGCGCGTTCACGCCTTTGAGGTTGGCAGAGCGCAGCACCGAGCGCATCAGCCCCATCGACTGATTCTTGACGTCGACGCCAAGCTTGCCATTGGCGATCGATGCGCCGACCAGACTTGCGCTGGAAAGGTCAGCGGCCACACGCGCGCCCGACAGGTCGGCGCCGTCAAGCTTGGCGCGCTGCAGTTGCGCGCCCAGCAGTGTCGCGTCCTTAAGGCTCGCGCCTGAGAGGTCCGCCTCCAGCAGCCAGGCCTGGCTGAGCACCGCCCGCTCAAGCCTCGTGCCCACGAGCTTCGCGCGGTTGAGCCGTGCCGCCCGCAGATCGACGCCAGAAAGGTCGAGGCCCGACAGGTCGAGCCCGTTGAGACGCTTGCCGGACAAATCTGCCGGAGCGGAAGGGCTTGCGGCGGAGAGGACCGCGATCACCTTGTCGCGCGTCATCTCCGCCATCGTCATGTCCGGTGACGACAAATCGACATGGCGCATCATGTCTTGCGCCGATGTAAGCATGGGCGTTGACACGAGCGTGCACGCCAGCACGACGCCGAGGCCGGCCGATCGGCGTTGCATGCGCGATCAACTCTTCAGCACACCTGACGCTTTGGCGACATGGGTCGCGATCGCATCCATCAGAGCCGGCGAAAGACAGTCGTAGGGCTCCAGATGCAACTCTCGCAATCGCCCTCGAACCTCGGACATCATGCCGGGTGGCGTCCCGGACTCGATGATCGACGAGACGAAGGCAGCGAATTCAGGCGGCGCCCAGCCGTCCTGCTGCGACAGCTCGGTATGAATGAAATCGAACCCGTAGAAGGGATGCTTGGTGTTCTCAATCCGGCCATACATATGCACGCCGCATTCGGTGCAGGCGTGCCGCTGAATGGCGGCATTGGCATCCACGACCTTCAGCTTCGCGGCATTCTGGTCGACGCTGAGCTTGTCGCGCGCCACGACGGCGACCTGCGAGAACACTGCCCCTGCAGGCTTCCAGCACTTGGTGCATCCGCACACGTGATTGTAGGCGCACTGGGCGCCAACGCTCACAACGACAGGATTGCTCGCGCACTTGCATTGGAGAGTTCCACCCGCAAAGCCCGGCGAAGCGGGCTTCATGCCGTTGTCCACTGCCGGATGAATTGAAAACGTCGCCATGGCATCTCCTCCATCGATGGTACTCGGTGCCTGTCGCCACCCAACGAGTCACTTTCTCGTGAGGCAGCCCGCACCGGAGGCTTTTCGATTCTCGAATGCCGCCTTCCGACCGGATGTTGCTCCGTCGAGAAGGCCCGATTCCGTCAAATTGTTTGCTTAGAGGTTTGTAATCTATACTAGAGATATTTCTCTAAAAGGAAACTCCAAAAGGCAAACCTGAAATCGCGAAGGGAGCGCTGCCCATGCAAGCGATGTGTCACCATGGTGGGCACGCAGCGAGCGCAAGCAGCTACCGCCCTTGCGACACCGATGCGACGCGCTATGACTCGCATAGCGACTTGCACATCATGACTTCCACATGATCACTTGCACATCGGCCTTGCCGATCACATTCACGACGAGGAGCAGGCGATGAAGACCCGCGCCGCGGTCGCAGTAGAAAAGGCCAAGCCTCTGGAGATCATGGAGGTCGACCTCGACGGGCCAAAGGCTGGCGAAGTGATGGTCGAGATCAAAGCGACCGGCATCTGTCACACCGACGAGTTCACGCTCTCGGGTGCCGACCCCGAAGGATTGTTCCCCGCGATTCTGGGGCACGAGGGCGCCGGCGTCGTGGTCGAGGTCGGGCCGGGCGTCACCTCGGTGAAGAAAGGCGACCACGTCATTCCGCTCTACACGCCGGAATGCCGGCAATGCCCGTCCTGTCTCTCGCGCAAGACCAATCTCTGCACCGCCATCCGCGCGACCCAGGGCCAGGGCGTGATGCCCGACGGCACCTCGCGCTTCTCGCTCGGCGGCAAGAAGCTCCACCACTATATGGGCTGCTCGACCTTCGCCAACTTCACCGTGCTGCCCGAGATCGCGGTCGCCAAGATCCGCGAGGACGCACCCTTCGACAAGGTCTGCTACATCGGTTGCGGCGTGACGACCGGCATCGGCGCAGTGATCAACACCGCCAAGGTCGAGCCCGGTGCCAAGGCGGTCGTGTTCGGGCTTGGCGGCATCGGTCTCAATGTGATCCAGGGGCTCAGGCTCGCCGGCGCCGACATGATCATCGGGGTCGACGTCAACAACGGCAAGAAGGAGTGGGGCGAGCGCTTCGGCATGACCCATTTCGTCAATGCGAAGGAGGTCGGTGGCGACCTCGTGGCCCATCTCGTCAACATGACCAAGAGCGGCGCCGATCAGATCGGCGGTGCCGACTACACCTTCGACTGCACCGGCAACGTCACGGTGATGCGGCAAGCGCTTGAGGCCTGCCACCGCGGCTGGGGCATGAGCGTGATCATCGGGGTCGCAGGCGCGGGCCAGGAGATCGCGACGCGGCCGTTCCAGCTCGTCACCGGCCGGGTCTGGAAAGGCACCGCCTTTGGCGGCGCGCGCGGCCGCAGCGACGTGCCCAAGATCGTCGATTGGTACATGGAAAAGAAGATTCAGATCGACCCGATGATCACCCACACCCTGCCGCTTAGAGAGATCAACCGCGGCTTCGACCTGATGCACGAGGGCAAGAGCATCCGGAGCGTTGTGGTGTACTGAGTTTTGCGGCTGTCCGGCCGCGCGGGCGCCCCTGGCGCAAGCCGGAACACGGACGGCGGTCGAGGACTTGGAAGGATATCGGGGGAGCGCAGTCATTCACGACCTACGGGTCACGCCCGGAGTCGCCGAATGGGACGGAAGGCCACGACACAACCGGACCGCAGGCATTTCTGCGGCGGTTTGGCGCATCTCGTCCCGGCGGCAGCCGTCGCGCTGTTGACCGGCGCGGCATTCGCCTTGGGCCAAACACCGACGGGCCTGGCTTATCAAGCCGAGCAGACCCGTGCAGCCCCTGCTGGTGAGATCCGCCGCATCGCAATTGTGCTGGCCCGCGAGCTGCGCGACCTTTCCCCGTCGATCTCACCGCTTGATGTCCGCCCGCCCGACGATGGCGTCGCCGGTGCGCGGCTCGCGATCAACGACAACAACACCACCGGGCGATTTTTGGGCCAGGAGTTCACGCTCACCATCGTCCAGAGCGGCAACGCCGCCGAGCTCGTTGCCGATGCGAGGAAGCAGGTCGATGCCGGCGCCTCCTTCATCATAGCGGATGCCAGCGCGCCAACCCTGCTGGCGCTCGCCGACGCCCTGAAGGGGCGTGACGCGCTCGTCCTGAATGCCGGCGCCAGCGACGATCGGCTGCGCGAGCAGGATTGCCGGCCCAATGTGGTTCACACGGCGCCGTCGCGCGCCATGCTGGCGGACGCCCTGGCGCAATATCTGCGCTGGAAGCGCTGGCAGCGCTGGTTCCTGGTCTATGGGACCGAGCCCGGCGATGAGGCCTTCGCAAACGCGCTGCGCCGCTCCGCCAAGCGGTTCGGCTTGAAGATCGTCGAGGAGCGCCAGTTCAAGGACGACGTTGGCAGCCGCGCGGACGGCGGGCACGAGCAGATCCAGGAACGGATCCCGGCTTTCACCCAGCGGGCGTCCGCGCACGATGTGCTGCTGGTGGCCGATGAAAGCGGACGGTTCGGCGAGTATTTGCCGTACCGCACCTTTGATCCGCGGCCGGTCGCGGGAACGCAGGGGCTGATGCCGACCAGCTGGCATCCGGCGCTCGAGCAGTGGGGCGCCACCCAGATCCAGAACCGCTTCCGGCGGCTCGCCAATCGCCCGATGGAGTCGCTCGACTATGATGCCTGGGTCGCGGTGCGCGCGATCGGCGAGGCGGCAACGCGCAGCAAGACGACGTCGCCCGCGGACCTGATTGGGTATCTGAAATCACCTGGCTTCGAGCTCGGGGCTTTCAAGGGACGCAAGCTCACGTTCCGCGACTGGGACGGACAGCTGCGGCAGCCAATCCTGATCGGGACTGCGAAGCTGCCGGTGAGTGTGTCACCGCAACCTGGATTTCTTCATCAGGTCACCGAGCTCGACACGCTTGGCTTCGACAAGCCGGAGACCAACTGCCGTGCCTATGCGCCGTAGAGCATGATCCCGAAAAGTGGAAGCCGGTTTTCGGAAAAGATCATGCTCAAGCAAAAAGTTAGACTTTGATCCGATCCAATTTGATCGGATCAAGGTCTAAGGAGCCGCGCTGATGGACAGGATCGGACGCAAAGGCATCACGACTGCCGTGATTGCGCTGCTCGCGTCGCTGCTGTTCGCCACGACCGCGCACGCCTACACCGTCTACGTCACCAACGAGAAGGACGGCACGGTCAGCATCATTGACAGCGCCAAGCTCGAAGTCGTCAGGACCGTCAAGGTCGGCCAGCGCCCGCGCGGGATCACGCTCACGAAGGACCATCGCTGGCTGCTGATCTGCGCCAGCGACGACAACACCGTTCAGGTCTTCGACGCGCGCACCATGGAGCTGGTGAAGAGCCTGCCATCCGGCCAGGACCCGGAGCTGTTCGTGCTGCATCCGGCCGGCAATCTGCTCTACATCGCCAATGAGGAAGACAACCTCGTCACCGTGGTGGACATCGAGAAGGATTCGGTGCTGGCGGAGATTCCGGTCGGCGTGGAGCCCGAGGGCATGGGCATCAGCCCGGACGGCAAGGTCCTGGTGACCACGTCGGAAACCACGAATATGGCCCATTTCATCGACACCGCGACCAACGCCCCCATCGACAACGTGCTGGTCGACAGCCGGCCGCGCTTTGCGGAATTCAACGCCGACGGCAGCCAGGTTTGGGTCAGCGCCGAGATTGGTGGCACCGTCACGGTCATCGACGCCAAGACGCGAACGGTCACGGCCAAGATCGCCTTCAAGATACCGGGCGTGCCGCAAGATGCCATTCAGCCGGTCGGGGTGCGCATCACCAAGGACGGCAAGCGCGCCTTTGTGGCGCTCGGCCCTTCCAACCGTATCGCCGTGATCGAGACTGCGACCTTCAAGGTCGAGAAATATCTCCTGGTCGGCCAGCGGGTGTGGCAGCTCGCCTTCACGCCCGATGAGAAGCTCCTGTTCACCACCAACGGCACGTCCAACGACGTGTCGGTGGTCGACATCGATAAGCTGCGCGTCGTCAAATCGATCAAGGTCGGGCGCTATCCGTGGGGCGTCGTTGTGGCGCCATTCTGATTCGACGTTCTTTGGAGGATGCCATCACGCGCTCGAGCACGATCATAGGCCTCATCGCAGCGAGCGCCATCGCACTCGGCGGAGCGCAGGCGCTGGCCGCGAGCGCCAACGGCGCCGACTGGCCTTGCGTGCAGCGCAGGGTAGCCACGGTGACGTCGGCGCAGATGTGGGACGGCCCGGACGTCGATGATCTGACGCAGTGGCGCGACAATGATGAGATGAAAAAGCTGATTGCACGGCTCGTCAGCCGCCGCGTCCCGCTCGATCAGGCGACAGACTCGATCGCTCAATTCGCCGCCGCGCAGCGACCGAACGAGCGCGATCAGGCGCTCAAGCTGCTATTCGCGGGCCTTGTCGACACCACCAACAGCGATCGCGCCATCGTGCTGCACGGCATCGAGCGGTTTCAACAGCGCCAGAAGGCGCGGGCGGCCGAGATCGAAAGACAAGCGGCTGAGCTCAGGCAGCTCAAGGAGCAGGCCGCGAGCGACGAGCGGGCCCGGGCCGAGCTTAATGCGGCGGAGGAGCGCCATCAGTGGGACGTGCGGGTCTTCACCGAGCGCCAGCAGTCGATCCCGCTGGCGTGCGAGGTGCCGGTGCTGATCGAGCAGCGGCTGTTCGAGCTCGGCCGCGCGATCCGCACGCACATGAGCGACTGAGCATTATTTCCGCGGCCGAGTGATGAGGCGGTTCTGCTCGTCAAGGAGCGGCACGCCAAATTGAAGCAGCACGGTGTCGAAATCACCCTGCCGCCTGGCGATCAGAGTGTTGAGCTCGCGCTTCCAGTCGTCCTCCAGCGGGCGAACCCCAAAAGTGATGCGATAGGCCATGCGCGCAGCGCCTTCATCTTTCAAGAGCGGCACCACCGCAAGGCCAGCCTTCGACGCGAAAGAGCCGGCGATCGGGCCCCACAGAACGCCGGCCTCGATCTCGCCTGATTGAATGTCGGCAATCATGCGCTCGCCCGGCGAGTCATAACGGCGATCGACCATGAGCGGATAGGGCCTGGCATGTTGAATGAGACCAAGCTGCGCCATGGTGGTGGCCGGCGGCGTGCCCGCGATGACGCCGATGTTCTTGCCTTGCAGGCGCGGATCAGCGAGGCCGCTGATGCCGTCGAGCGCGCCATCCTTGCGATGCACCAGCGCATAGGTCGAACGATAGTAATGGTTGGTGTTGAGCACCAGGTCGTCGCCCTGCGCGTAGCCCAGCACCACGTCGCAGCGCTTGGCAAACAAGGTCTGGCGGATGAAGCCGGTAGCCTGCGGGAACCAGGTGTATTCGACCGGCAGCTTGAGCTCGCCAGCCACGATGTCGGCGATCTTGTTCTCGAAGCCCTCGCCCTTGTCGTTCGAGAACGGCAAATTGGCAGGGTCGGCGCAAACCCGCAATGCAGTCCGGTCGACCAGATCGACGCGCTGCGCTTGCGCCTCCGACACCAACGCGCCAAATCCCGCCCCCGCAAGCAGCACCGCGGTGAGCCTAACGGTCACCGAAGCATTCCTTCTCCTGCTTTTCCGCGGCCTCGGGCTTGTCGGCGCGTTTGGCAGGACGCCCACGCGGCAGAGCACCATCGGCGCGCGCTTTCAGATAGACGTAGATGTCCTCGAGATAGCAGCGCACATTGGCATTGTCGCCGAGTGCCGGCATCTTGCTCTGCTTGTCGGCGCGGACCACCTCCCGGCCACTGGCGACGATCAGCACGAAGTCGGGATAGCTCATTGTCTTCAGTGACTCGACAAGAGCCGGCGCATAGCTCGAGCCCTCGCCGTCCGGGCCATGGCAGGTGTGGCATTCGGAGTGATAGCGCCGAAAGCCGGAGAACGTGTACCAATCGACCGTGCCGTCGTTTGCGATGTTGTAGGTCGGCTCGCCGGCTGCGGTCAGCCACTTTCCGGCGATCTCTTTCTTTGCCGCCGTCTCGGCCACGGCGTGCGGGCTCGACAGGAGCGCAATCGCGCCGATCATTGCGGATGCAAAGCCCGCGGATGCAAAGCCCGCTCGCTTCATGACAACCTCGCACGCTGGCGACGTGTGTGTCGCATCTTCTCAAAGACGATCGACCGGCGCAGGACTATCCCGCGCCGGTCTACTTTCAAGGTGCTCGTTACGGCAGCGTCAGCACCGTCAGGGAGCCACCGAGCGCCGTATAGTCACGCAGCCCGGCATAGCCGCCGACCGCACCAAGACCGTCGTTCGGGTTGGTCAGACCGGCCGCGAGCCCAATCCCGGCCCAGCCACCGACGCCCGACAGCACCGCGACATATTGCTTGCCGTCGTGACTGTAGGTCATCACGTTGCCGATGATGCCGGATGGGGTTTTGAACTTGAACAGCTCGGTGCCGTCCTTCTCGTCGACCGCTTTGATGTAGCCTTCGAGCGTGCCGTAGAACACGATGCCGCCCGCGGTGGCGAGCGCTCCCGACCAGACCGAGAACTTCTCGGGCTTCGACCAGGCGATCTTTCCCTGCGCCGCATCCCAGGCGATGAAGTTGCCCATGCCACCATGGCTGCCAGGGGCCGCGAACATCGACAGGGTGGCCCCGACATAGGGCTGCCCCGCGGTGTACGACACCCGGAACGGCTCATAGTCCATGCACACATGGTTGGTCGGCACATAGAACAAGTTGGTCTGCGGCGAGAAGGCCGCCGGCTGCTGGTCCTTGCTGCCGAGCGCCGCCGGACAGACTCCCTTGGTGTTCTTGTCCTGGCCGGTCTGGAAGGTCGAGTATTCCTTCACGACCTGCGGACGCCCATATTGCGGGCTGTTCTTGTCCATGACGACGCCGCTGGTCCAATTGACCTTGGGGTCGAACTTGTTGGCGACCAGGAGCTCTCCGGTCACGCGGTCGAGCGTGTAGCCGAGCCCGTTGCGGTCGAAATGGACCAGGACTTTGCGCGGCTGACCCTGCACCGTGATGTCAGCCAGGATCATCTCGTTGACGCCGTCGTAGTCCCACTCGTCGAATGGCGTCATCTGGTAGGCCCATTTCGCCACGCCGGTGTCGGCGTCACGCGCGATGATGGCCATGGTCCATTTCTGATCGATCGGCTTGCCATCCGTGCCGGCGCGCTGAGCCGGGTTCCAGGTCGACGGATTGGCCGTGCCATAGAAGACCAGATTCGTCTCCTGATCATAGGAGAACCAGCCCCAGGCGGTGCCGCCGCCGATCTTCCATTGCTCGCCGGTCCAGGTCTTGAGCGAGGAATCCTTCCCGACCGGCTTGCCGAGCGACATGGTCTTGTCGGGATCGAACAGGATCTCGTTGTCAGGACCGAGCGAATAGGCGCGCCACACTTGCTTGCCCGTCTTGGCGTCGTAGGCGGTGACATGACCACGCACGCCGAATTCGGCGCCGGAAATTCCGACGATCACCTTGTCCTTCACCGGCAGCACCGTGGCGGTGTTGGTCTCGCCCTTCTTCGGATCGCCGTTGACGACCTTCCACTTCTCCTTGCCGGTCTTGGCGTCAAGCGCGACCAAGGTCGTGTCGGCCTGGTGATGATAAATGGTTCCGTCGGCGTAGGCGGGGCCGCGATACACCGTGTCGCAGCACATCACCGGAATGACATCGGGATTCTGTTTCGGCTCGTACTTCCAGAGAATCTTGCCGTCCTCGTTCAGGTCAAGCGCGTACAGCGTGTTCGGGAATGGCGTATGAACATACATGATGTTGCCGACTACAAGCGGCGCGCCCTCATGGCCGCGCAACACACCGGTCGAGAACGTCCAGGCCACTTTCAGATTCTTGACGTTGTCGCGATTGATCTGAGCAAGCTTGCTGTACCGCTGGTTCGTGTAGTTCCCAGTCTGCAGCACCCATTGCTCGGGTCTCGCTGATTGCTGCAGTACATCCTCGTTGGCCATCGCCGGCGTCGCGAACGCGAACACCGCCAGCGATGCACTGGCAAGTGCATGTCTGTGCATAGCGCTACTCCCTACTGCCGTTGGGTATTTGAAGTGGTAGCGATCGTTGGCACGGTGGCCCCCGCCAACAGGCGTCTTTTTTTCAGAAACGATGGCTACAACTCAAATTTGTACGGCCATTCAGGCATTTCGCAAGAAAAATCTTCAACGCGACGCGCGCTCATGACGGTGTATCACTACTACAAATGAAAGCATCGCGGCCTGTTTGCCTCGTCAATATCGCAATGAACGGACGTTCCGAACGGCTGAGAGCGCGCCGAGCAACACACGCAAATGTGAAGTTATTAGTTAGGTCGCTCGCTGCAGACGTCAAAAGCAGCGGAGTTCCGCTTCGATCTGAGCGCGCTTGAGATCGTCGACTCTTGCTCGCATCGCAGACATGGACAGGAACATTGACGCATTTTTTCCGCCGCGCTGGCGCACGCGCATGATTGTCTCGGCCTCTTCGTATAGATCATAAGGAAGAAGCGATGCGATGACGTCGATCGAGCATGAGCACCGCTCGAGCGCATCACGCGTCTGCCCATTCACCTGCATGCAGCCGAACACGTAGTCGGCGCGCGCGACCGTGGGATAGTCGTTCGTGGGCAACTCGGCTGCGTGGGACGCATCCACCGCCCAACCGACATTCCAACAACAAGCCATGACGATCAGTGTTGCGGGCATCCAGTGCATCGGTGTCACTCCAGTGGCTCGACCGATCTGGGCAAACAACCAGCCCCTTCTGCGACGGAGCCCGCCGCAGCGTGGCCGGAGGTGATGCAAGTTCTCTAAGGATAGGTCCGCGCGCTCAAGCACGCAATGCTGCGGGCTGCGGCCCATATGCCGCCCTGCTTGTCGTCCCAAATAACTTCCCAAGTGTCGTCCCAAGTATCGTCCCATATATTGTCCCATCCCCTTGTGTTGCGCTGTTGGTCCCCGTACCTCTGCGTTCCGATTGGAGATCGCCCCCGGAGATCGCCCCATGCTCGATGCGGCATTCAAGGCGCTGGCCCAGATGTTCACGCGGCCGTTCCGGGCGGTGCTGTGGAAATCGATCGGGCTCGCCACGGTCCTGATTATCGTGGTTGGCATCGGCCTCAATCGCGTGCTGGTATGGCTTGCCGGTGTCGCCCAGGGCTGGGCCGAGCAGACGCTCGGCTTCACCACCAATATGCCGGTGTCGGTGCTCGCGTGGCTGCTATCATTCGCCGCCGCGCTCGGCATCATCGCGGGCTCGGTGCTGCTGATGCCTGCCGTCACTGCGCTGGTGGCAAGCCTGTTCGTGGACGAGATCGGCGCCGAGGTCGAACGCAGCCACTACCCGGACGAGGCGCTCGGGAAGGACCTGCCGGTCTGGCGCGCCTTGTACGAGGGCACAAAGACCGCGCTGCTCGCGGTCATGGTGTATCTCGCCGCGCTGCCGTTCTGGCTGCTGGCGGGCTCCGGCGCCGTGATCTTCTTTCTCTGCACCGCATTTCTGCTCGGGCGCGAATATTTCATCCTGGCCGCGATGCGGTTTCGGCCACCCGCCGAGGCCAAGCAACTGCGCCGGATGCATCAGGGCACTGTGTTCATTGCCGGACTGTTCATCGCGGCCTTCGTGTCGATCCCGATTGTCAACCTCGCGACGCCGCTGTTCGGCATGGCCTTCATGGTGCACTTGCACAAGCGGCTGGTGGGCAGTCGACCAACCATCATCGAGCGCGACTCGTTTCCGCAGCCTGGCGCCTAAGCAGGATGAATTTAGGTTTGCACCGCCATTGAACCAATCTCCGCTCATTCCCGCGAAAGCGGGAATCCAGGGGCCGAGAAACTCGGTCAAAGAACTGGGTCCCCGCCTCCGCGGGGACGAGCGGAATTGAGAGGCGATTCAAACGCAGCTCATCTCGCGCTAAGCCGAGACCGGCAACGTCTTGGCGGGATAGCGGCACAGGTCCGCGATCAGGCATTTCTCGCACAGCGGGCGGCGAGCCACGCAGACATAGCGCCCGTGCAGAATGAGCCAGTGGTGAGCATGCCGCTTGAACTCATCGGGCACGACTTCAAGCAGCTTCTCCTCGACCTCGAACGGCGTCTCGCCGGACGCGAGCCCGGTGCGATTGCCGACCCGGAAGATGTGGGTGTCGACCGCGATGGTCGACTCGCCGAACGCGATGTTGAGCACCACGTTGGCGGTCTTGCGGCCGACGCCCGGCAGCGTCTCGAGCGCCTCGCGCGAGGGCGGCACCACGCCGCCATATTCATCGATCAGCCTCCGCGAGAGCGCGATCACGTTCTTGGCCTTCGTACGGAAGAGACCAATGGTCTTGATGTAGTCGGCCACCTTGGCTTCGCCGAGCGCCACCATCTTGGCAGGTGTATTGGCCGCCGCAAACAGTGCCGGCGTGGCCTTGTTGACGCCCGCGTCGGTCGCCTGCGCGGAGAGCACGACAGCAATCAGGAGCGTATAGGGATCGACATGCTCGAGCTCGCCCTTGGGCTCGGGCCGCGCGGCGCGGAAGCGCCGGAACGCCTCGGCGACTTCGGCCGGCGTCCAAGGCGCAGGCGGTGGCTTCGTGCCGGCGACCTTGGCCCGCAGAACACCGGCGGCGGGCTTGATCGCGCGCGGTAGCTTGCGGGCGGACGCTACTTTTTTAGCCGTTCGTGCCGCTTTCTTTCTAGGTGTTTTCCTGGCCATGCTTTCCCTATATTGGCCGTTATGGTGCCCGACAACGACCCCGCTCAGGAACCCGCGATCTTTTCGGCCGTGCTGACGCCGAACCGTTCCCTGAGCCGCAAGGGCTTCCTCATCTTTATGCTGATCCTCGGCAGCTTGAGCTTCACCTTCGGCCTCTATTTCCTCAGCGCCGGGGCCTGGCCGGTGTTCGGCTTCCTGGGTCTCGATGTCCTGCTGGTCTACTGGGCGTTCCGGGTGAATTACCGCTCCGCGCGGGCTTATGAAGTCGTCACCGTGACCCCGACCGAGCTGACCGTGCGCAAGGTCAGCTATCATGGCCGCGTGCGGCAATGGACCCTCAATCCGGTCTGGGTGCGGCTCGACCGCGACGAGCACAAGGAATTCGGGATCGAGCGGCTGTTTCTGGTCTCGCACGGGCGGCGGCTGCCAATCGCGGGCTTCCTGGGCGCACGCGAGAAGGAAAGCTTCGCGCTTGCGCTTTCGGGCGCGCTGGCCGAGGCGAAACGCGGCCCGACCCGCACCATATTCGCACCCGAGACGTAGCGCAGAAGCAACGCAGAAATCGGGTGGGCTGCGGCACATCCGCCGCCTAGATGGAGAGAAACATGACGGAGACCGCCATGCTCTCACCCGACCGCATTCCTGACCTTACCCGCCTCACGGCCGCAGCCGCCGACTATGACATCGTGCGCCGCGCCATCGGCCACATCCGCGAGCACTGGCGCTCGCAGCCCGAGATCGACGCGATCGCGGAAGCCGCAGGCGTGACGCCGACGGAGTTGCATCACCTGTTCCGGCGCTGGGCCGGGCTGACGCCCAAGGCGTTCCTGCAGGCGATCACGCTTGATAGCGCCCGCACGCTGTTGCGCGCGTCCGCGAGCGTGCTCGATGCCGCCTACGAGGTCGGCCTCTCGGGGCCTGGCCGGCTGCATGATCTGTTCGTGACGCACGAAGCGATGTCGCCCGGCGAATGGAAATCGGGCGGCCAGGGCCTGACCATTCGCTACGGCTTCCACCCCTCCCCGTTCGGCATCACACTGTTGATGGCGAGCGAGCGTGGGCTCGCGGGGCTCGCCTTCGCGGACGCCGGCGAGGAGAAGGCGGCGCTCGCCGACATGCGGCAGCGCTGGCCCAACGCCTCCTATGTCGAGGACACCGCCGGGACCGCGGCGCTCGCGCGTCGCATCTTCGATCCGAGGCGCTGGTGCGCCGAGGAGCCCTTGCGCGTGGTGCTGATCGGCACCGATTGGGAAGTGCGGGTGTGGGAGACGCTCCTCAGGATCCCGATGGGGCGCCTCACCAGCTATTCCAGCATCGCCAGCAAGCTGTGTGCGCCCAAGGCCGCGCGCGCGGTCGGCGCCGCGGTCGGCAAGAACCCGATCTCATTCGTGGTGCCGTGCCATCGCGTGGTTGGTCGCAGCGGCGCGCTCACCGGCTATCACTGGGGCATCACCCGCAAGCACGCGATGCTCGGCTGGGAAGCCGGCCACGCCGGACAGGCTTAAATCATGCTCTAACGTTCCGCTTACGCAGCCAGATCGAGTTTCGACGCCACCGTCGAATCAGCGTTGAGGTGGTAGATCAATGGCACGCCGGTTGCGAGCTCCCGGTTGAGGATCTGCTTGGTGTCGAGGCGCTCCAGCACCATCACCAGCGCGCGCAGCGAATTGCCGTGCGCGGCCACGAGCAAGCTCTCGCCGCGCAGCACGCGCGGCAGGATTTCCTGGATGTAGTAGGGCAACACGCGCGCCGCGGTATCCTTGAGGCTCTCGCCGCCCGGCGGCGGCACGTCATAGGAACGCCGCCAGAGCTGAACCTGCTCCTCGCCCCATTTCTTGCGCGCATCGTCTTTGTTCAGGCCGGAGAGGTCGCCGTAATCACGCTCGTTGAGCGCCAGGTTCTTGATCACCGGAATGTTGCTCTGCCCCATCTCCTCCAGGACAAGGTCGAGCGAACGCTGCGCACGCTTGAGCGCCGAGGTGTAGCCGACGTCGAAACGGATGCCCTGTGCCTTGAGCTTGCGGCCGGCATTGCGCGCTTCCTTCACGCCGTTCTCGGTGAGGTCGACATCCTTCCAGCCGGTGAACAGGTTGGTCAGGTTCCATTCGCTCTCGCCATGGCGCACGAGCACAAGCAGGCGGTCAGTCATTGGTCGATTCCCTTGTCGTTATTCACTTGCATTGCGTTAGATGTCCTTCAACCCCAGCACATCAGCCATCGAATAGAGCCCCGGCTCCTTGCCGCGCGCCCACAGCGCCGCCCTGAGGGCGCCGCGCGCGAAGATCATGCGGTCCTCGGCCTTGTGCGACAACTCAAGGCGCTCGGCAGTGCCGGCAAAGATCACGCTGTGGTCGCCCACGACCGTGCCGCCGCGCAACGCCGCAAAGCCGATGTCGCCCGGGCGGCGCGACCCGGTCTCGCCGTCGCGGCCGCGCACCGAGCGCTTGGCGAGATCGACGCCGCGGCCTTCGGCTGCCGCGCGCCCCAGCATCAGCGCGGTGCCCGATGGCGCATCGATCTTCCTGCCGTGGTGCACCTCCAGGATCTCGATGTCGAAATCCTGATCGAGCGTCTTCGCCACCCGCTTGACCAGCGCGGCCAGGAGATTGACGCCGAGGCTCATGTTGCCGGACTTGACCACGGTCGTGCGCTGCGCCGCCTGCGCGATCAGCGCGTCGTCCTCGGCGGTGAGCCCGGTCGTGCCGATGATATGGATGCGGCCGGCGGTCAGCTCCAGGAACACGCGGGTCGCGGCCGGCACCGTGAAGTCGATGAGCGCGTCCGCCTTGGCAAGCAGCGGCGCGAGATCGGTCGTGACCGCAAGGCCGTTTTGCCCGAGCCCGGCGAGTTCCCCGGAATCGCGCCCGATCACGGCCGCGCCCGCGGCCTCGACCGCGCCTGCGAGCGTAACCCCCGGCATTGCCGCAATCGCCTGGATCAGCGTGCGCCCCATGCGCCCGCCGGCGCCCGCCACGATCAGCCGCATGTCGGCCATGACTGCTCTCCCGTTGGCCGGGATATAGCGGGCCGGCCGGAGCAAGGAAAGGAGGCCGGCGAATAGCCCTTGTCAGGTCATCAGCACCGCAGGCTGGTATGCCGGCAAAACGGCGCCATATCGATCCGCCAATTCCTCATCACCTTCACTCGGCCCTGGCGCAACGAGCCTGACATCGTGGCTCAATGAATGAGCCTCGGGACGTCGCCATCCCGAGGCTCTCGTGACCGCTCGATTGACAATTGAGGAGTGCCCTCGAGCGATCAGTACCGCGCGCCCGGGCCGTCGAACCGGTAGTTCAGGCCGACGCGCGCAAAGTGCGCGTCGGTCGTGTACTGAAATGTGCGAAATTGATTCTCTTGGAACGATTGCCCGATGTCCTTGGTTGGCAGCTTGATGAACAGGTACTCAGCCTTGAAGCTCCAGTTGCTGGCCAAGGCGTATTCGACGCCGGTTCCCAGCGCCAATCCAACCTCCGTTTTCGACAGCTTCGCGCAACCGGAGGTGGGACCGCAGCCGTCACCCTGGCGGAAGACCTCGTAGTCCAGGTCGACGATCGCCACGCCGGCCGTGGCGTAGACCAGCGTACGATCGAGTGCGAGACCGAAGCGTCCACGAACCGTGGAGAACCAATTCCATTTGGCGTCAAATTGGGATGAACGACCGAGATCGGTCAAGCTGCGGTCGAAGTTCGTCCAGCTGAAATCAGCCTCAACGCCGAATACGGCGGATCCCGATTGCCAGTTATATCCGACCGTTCCGCCACCGGTGAATGCCCAGTCGCCGGCCTGCCAGCTGCTCCCGATGAACCCTTCAGCCTTGTCGTCAAATTGTGGTGTGACGATCCCCGCGCCCGCGACGGCGCCGACATAGAAGCCGCTCCACGAAAAGGCCTCCGATCGATAGACCGGCGACTTGGTTGGC
>Ga0209488_10000483_pt1 | contig 33490 bp, 28 predicted proteins | sample Rivendell_Oct201_8_FD_188349 | JGI IMG/M metagenome (GOLD analysis project Ga0209488, IMG submission 188349) | Vadose zone soil microbial communities from the Eel River Critical Zone Observatory, Northern California, USA -... | ecosystem: Environmental > Terrestrial > Soil > Vadose zone >...
CGCGCCCTCAATGCCGGCAAGGAGCCGCAAAACTGGCTCATGTATTACGGCAATTACGAAGGCCACCGGTTTTCACAGCTCAACCAGATCAACACCGACTCGGTGAAAAACCTGAAAGTTGCGTTCAGCGTCGCGCTTGGCGGTTTGGAGGGCGCCGGCACGCGCCATAAATCCGGCAATCTCGAAGGCACGCCGATCGCCGAGGACGGCATAATCTATGTCCCGAACGGCTGGGGCACCGTCTACGCCATCGACACGTCGAACGGAAAGCGTGGCGCAATCCGCTGGGTGTTCGATCCGGAGACCAACAAAGCCTGGGCAGGTGACGTCGCCTGTTGCGGCGTCAACAACCGTGGCGTCGCGCTTTGGAAGGACAAGGTCATTTCGGTCTCGCTCGACGGGCGCCTGTTTGCCATCAACAAGGCGACCGGCGAGAAGGTCTGGGAACGCAAAATCGCCGACCCAGCGATGGGCGAAACGTTGACACATGCTCCGCTCATCGTGCGCGACGTTGCCATCGTCGGCACCGCCGGTGGCGAATATGGCATCCGCGGATTCATCGAGGGCACCGACCTGAATACCGGGCAGCCACTGTGGCGCACCTACACGATCCCCGGCGCGGGTGAACCCGGCAATGAGACCTGGAAGGATGGCCAGGAGCGCTGGAAACATGGCGGCGCATCGATCTGGGAAACCGGCACCTATGATCCGGAAAGCGACACGTTCTATCAGGGTATCGGCAACGCGGGTCCCGACTATGACCCCGAATATCGGCCCGGCGACAACAAATGGGCGGCGAGCGTGCTGGCCATGAATCCCGCGACCGGCGAGATCAAATGGGGATTCCAATATACGCCGAATGACCCCTACGATTTCGACGAGATTTCCGAACATCCGATCATCAACACCAAGGTCAATGGCGAGGATCGCAAGCTCGTCGTGCATACGGCGCGCAACGGATTCTTCTACGCGCTCGACCGCACCAACGGTTCGTTCGTGCACGGCAAACAATACGTGGACAAGTTGACCTGGACGACCGGGCTCGACCCGAAGACCGGCAAGCCGCTCAACTACGATCCCACCAAGGACGTGCAGGAATATTCCAAGGGCAGCCATGGCTCACGTGCCAACCCCCGGGGCGAGACCTGCCCGTCCAATACCGGCGGCAAGAACTGGCAGCCCGGCGCCTACAATCCGCAGCTTGGCCTGATGTTCATCACCGCGGCCGAGGGCTGTAATGCGATCGATACGGTCGAGCAAAAGAACTTCGTCGACCAGGGCGGCGCGGTACGGCCGCGAGATCGGTTCGACGGCGGCGGTGTGAAGAGCACCGAGAAGCGCCATGGCAGCCTCAAGGCGATTGATCCGACGACCGGCGAAACCAAGGCCGTCACGAAGTTCCCGTACCTGCCCTATAGCGGCGTGCTCGCAACCGCCGGCAACGTGGTCTTCACCGGCCATCTCGACGGAACGTTCGCGGCCTACGACGCCAAGACCCTGCAGGAACTGTGGAGCCACAATGTCGGCGCCGGCATCAACGCGCCGCCGATCACTTATTCGGTCAACGGCAAGCAATATGTCGCGGTGCTGGTGGGTGCACGCGAGCGCCCCAACCTCTACCCCGAAACTCCGGAACTCAAGAACGTCGCACCGGCACACTTGCTGTTCGTGTTCGGGCTCTGATTCAAGCTGCGTAGGACGGGTTGAGCCCTTGCGAAACCCATCATTCCAGACCGCGAATGATGGGTTTCGCCATAGCGCGTGAAGAACGCGACATAAGGGCGTTAACGCCCGTCTTCGCGGGCTATGCTGTCTCAACCCATCCTACGATTTAGGTTCACACACCTATAGGAACCATCATGATGCACGCAGCAACAAAACTTCTCAGCGCTTGCGTCATGGCGCTTGTATTCATGTCAAACAGCGCCTCCGCCCAGCCGCGGCCAGATCAAGGCGAGTTGCGCGGACTGAAACTCGGGCTCAACGCCGCCACCATGAGCACCGACAAATGGGGCGAATTCGCCTGCGGCAGTAACGGCGGACCACCACGCCAGCGCATTTTCGATTGGTCGGAATTTGCCAAGTGCCGCGCCGAAGACAACGACCTGCACGAAGTCTATGCGCGTTTCGACGACGAAAACGATTATGTGGGCCGCGCGACCGACGATCCGGTGACACTGGGTCGGGTCGGAACGCGCGTGGCCGGCCACCCCATCGTACTTTCCGTCCTGTTCGATCGCGACGGCATCCTGCGGGGATTGCGTTTTGTCAGCGATCCGCGCGGCGACCCGGCAGCGCGCCGCATGGCGCATTTGCTGCGGCTCGCCATCATCAACCGCTATGAGCCCTCCGGTTGGACTTGCGTCGACACCCCGTTGGCTGCAGGCGAGACCTCGGTTGGCGGCATCTTTCTCAAGCAGCGCTGCGAAAAACTGACGGCCGAACGCTACCTGATGGTCGAGGCGCGCCTGTTGCGCAAACCCGGCCAGAACGACATCGACCCCGCAACCGGCGAATATACGCAAGGGCAATTCGAGAGCTGGACACGCTTTGAACTTTTCGATCCTGCCGTTGTGAAACCGGCAGGAAAGTGAGACCGACGATGCACATCAGCACCGCGCTGCCAGCGATCTTTACCGCAATGATGATCGGCTGGAGCCCAGCTACAGGACAGATCATGCTGCCGGCGCCCGGCTTTCACCATCTGCATCTCAATTCGCCCAATCCGGATGCCGCGATCGATTACTACACCAGGCAATTCCCCAGCACTTCGAAGGCGGCCTGGGGCGGGTTTCCGGCGCTGAAATCGCCGACCGATACGTTGTTGCTGTTCAACAAGGTCGACCGGGCTCCCCCGACCCAACCGCAGACCGCGATCTGGCATTTCGGCTGGCACGTCACCGATGTCCGCAAGACACTCGCCGCCTATAAGAACCGTCCCGACGTCAAGCTCCTGCCGCTCTATACCGGCGAAGGCGACAATTTCGTGCATGTCAGCAGCGATGCATTGCCGGGCACCGGCGGCGTGCTCGGGCTGACCAACGCGCAAATTGCCGAGGCCAAACAGAAGGGCGTGCGGCCCACGGGCGGCGGCGGTTTCGCCTATCTGGAGGGACCGGACGGCGCCCTCGTCGAATACCAGGGCGATCGCCCGGTCGAACGCATGAACCACGTGCACATGTTCCAGGAAGAGGTCTTCTGCGCCCAGGTCTGGTACCAGAAACATCTCAATGCGCCGGTGTCCGACGGCCGCACCAGCGCAACGCCGCTCAACGAGACCAATTGCAAATCAGCGCGCGGACCGGATCGGAGTTTTCCGGCGCTGGAACGTGAAGGCACCTACCGGGTGCCGCGCGCCGCGGTCGAGTTCAGCGGCGTGGCGCTCACCTGGTATGCGAGGCAAGGAGTACAACCACTCGCGCCCACGCGCGGCCAGCTCTACGACCACATCGGGCTCTCGGTCACCGATCTCGATGCCTGGGTGGCGAAACTGCGGCGCGAAGGCGTGACATTCCTCATGGAGCCTTATCGATTGGGCGACACCCGCGCCGTGATGATCGAAGGCCCGAGCCGCGAAGCGATCGAATTGGTGGAGGTGAAGTAACAGCACACGCTTCCGGATTTCTTTGTAGTGGGCCGCTGACCTATTGACGATCTCGGTCTGATTCCCTCTCCCCTCCGGGGAGAGGGGTAGGGTGAGGGGGGCCACACTCGATAGACCGTTCCCCCTCACCCCAGCCCTCTCCCCGGAGGGGAGAGGGAGCAGACCGCGACCGCCTCACGACGGTCGATCAACACGAAGACCCCGTCACTCCTTCCGGCGGCCGTCCGGCATGATGGCATCGGTGAAAACCGCGCCCTCAAGCCGCGCGTCGGTGAAGATGGCATTGGTGAGATTGGCGCCTTCAAAATTGGCGCCCCGCAAATCCGCCGAATTGAAATTGGCCGCATAGAGATTGACGCCGGCAAACTGCGCGTTGCGGAGGTCAGCCCCCAGGAAATCGGCCTCGACCATGTCGGACATCGAAAAATCGATGCCTTGCAGGTCCATGGTGCGCAGATTCTGTCCGTTGAGGGTCGCGGACCGCAGATCGGCGCCCGCAAGCTTGGCGCCGGCAAGGCGCGCGCCGCGCAGGTCGGTCAGCATCAGCTTGGCGCCGGTGAGAACCGCCGAATTGAGCCGCGCCCGACCGAGCTTGGCGCCCTTGAGCACTGCGCCGCCGAGGTCAGCACTTGAAAAATCAGCCTCGTACATCAAGGCGTCGGAGAGGTCGGCGCCCGCAAAATTCGACCACTTCGCGTCGGTCGCATTGAGGTTGGCCCCGACAAGTTTCGCGCCGGAAAAATCGGAACGTTGCAGCGTGCTGCGAAACAGGCTTGCGGCCGTGAGGTCGGCGTTGCGCAATACCACCCCGTCAAGCCTGCTGCGCTGGAAATTGCGTTCCTTGAGGTCGCGACCGGAAAGATCGCAGGCCGTGCAATCCTTGCTGCCTCCGGCCAGGAAAGCCTCCGGATCGGCGGCAAATGCGGCAACGCCAACCAATGCTGCGATGCAACCGGCGATCAATCGAAAGCCCAAAAGACGGCCCCGTTCGCCCATGCGCAACCTCCTCTGCCCTGCCGCGGGCAAGGTTGCGTGCCCTTGGGCCGCGGTCAAGGCTTTCGGTGGGTATGTGAGGTAGGATGGGTAGAGGTAAAGCCCGCCAAGACGCGTCGGAAGACACGTCTTGGTGGGCTTTACCGAAACCCATCATTCCCAGCGGGACGACCGCTGATGGGTTTCGGCAAAACGCGTAAAGAACGCGTTTTACCTCTACCCATCCTACGCCTACGCCGCGATATCCTTGGCGTCCTTGGGACGGCAAGTGATCACCTGCTTGCGGGTCTTGCAGTCCGGGCATATGCCGACGCGGACCGTAAAGCCCTCGGATTCGAGCGCAGCCCGGAAGGAAGCGCGGCTCGCAATCATCAGGCGCTCAATTAAGCATGAATCGCAAAAGGTCGCGCCGGTCTTCTGCAGGAACGCGGCGATACGCTGACCAAGAATCTTCGTCTTATTCATCACCATTAACCCGTCTGGGGTCTCCACAAACAACATCGTTTCGTGTGCAAAGCCCCGCAGCGTCCACCGGTTTGCCGGGGGACGCACCTGAACTCCGTGATATTTTCGGCGGCTGCTTTAGCACATTTGGTTTTAGCGGAAACTAAATGTGCTATGGCTTTTTCTCATGCATCCCAATTCCGAACAATCGACCGATTCCCGATTGACCGGAAATGCTCAAAGAACGCCCAAGGCAGCATCGTCGCTGGGTACCGCTTTGCCGTGCATCGACCGCGTGATTCCAAACGGGCGTGATGGCAAAGGGGCGCTTCGGGCATGTCGCGCTTTGGGCATATCGCGCTTTGGACTTATGCCGCAGCCCGAGAACCGAGGCGGTATATAGTCAACTTTTGGAGAAATGCCAACCTTTCCGACAACACTTTCCCGCCACTTTGATAAGTTCCGCAGACAACGCGGGGGCCTTGCGCCAGGCGCTGCGTGGGCCCAAAAATAAGGCCTCTACGGGTCCGGGTTTTACTTGAGCCGTGTATGGGGAGGCCTCCATGAATAGATACCTGGTATGCGGAACCGCGATCTTCGGTGCGATCGTTGCGCTGTCCCTGACGTCCGCCCTGGGGCAAACTGATTTTTATCGGAGCAAGACCATTTCGATGGTGATTGGAGCCAAAACCGGGAGCCTCTCGGTCGCGGCCCAGATCGTGTCTCGCCATATCGGGCGACACATCCCCGGCAACCCGACGGTCGTATTCCGGCAAATGCCCGGTGGCGCCCATCTCGGCGCGACCGGCCACGTCTATAACGTTTTGGAGGCCGACGGCCTGAACATCCTGGCGGCCAATTCAAACGTGGCCATGGCCCAGCTTGCCAAATTGTCGCAGGTCCGCTTCGAGATACAGAAATTCGAATGGCTCGGCTCCTCGGGCCCTGACGGCGCGCTGTTCGCGATCCGCGCCGACCTGCCCTATCGGACCTTCAAGGAATTCAAGGAAGCGGGCCGCGAATTGATCGTCGGAACGACCGGCCCCGGGTCGAACGCCCACGACATGCCTTTGCTGCTCAAGGAATTCGCCGGTGCCAAATTGCGCCTCGTCAAAGGCTATGCGGCCAACAGCGATGTTCTACTTGCGGTCGAGCGCAAGGAAGTCGACGCCTGGGCAGCGCTTGCCACCACCATCAAGCTCGGGATGGATCGCGGCGTGGTGCGACCATTGGTCCGCACGCGCGCGCCGGTTCCCGGCCTCAATGATCTGCCGATCGACGAAGACCTTACGACCGATCCGATTGGCAAATCCCTGATGGCGATCCGCGGCATTCCACTCCTGATCGGACGCCCCTTTGCGGTGCGCCCCGGTACGCCGCCGGATCGCATCGCGATCCTGCGCGAGGCATTCGCCAAGACCATCGCCGACCCGCAATTCCTCGCCGAGGCAAAATCCGCCAAGATCGACATGGAATACGTGTCGCCGCAGGCCGTGCTCGCCGGGTTCAACGAAATGGTCAACCAGCCGCCGAATGTGCTGGAGGCAATGGCCAAGTATCTGCAGGCGACGGAGTGAGAGGGTCGGGATCAGACCCCGATCGGCATTTGTCCGACGCTGCCTGACGTGGGCGGCTACGGTTGCGGGATTCCGAGTTGTTTGCAGATGCTGTGTACGGTGCCGCCCTTGATTTCGCTGTGGCGTGGCACGCTGGTGATCTTCCGGTTGGAGGGATTGAGCCACACCGTGTGCGCACCGCCTTCTCGGAAGAAGGTGCATCCCTGTCGGCGCAGGTGCTGCTCCAAGTCGCGAAGTTTCATGCCTCGATCAAGTCGATCGACTCACGCAGTGCGTTTGGCGACAGGTCCTTTTCCGCAATTTCGCGCTGACACTCCAACACCAGCTTGAGCGCATCGAGCAGGTTCGCCTTTGCCTCTTCCAGGGTTTCGCCTTGCGAGATGGCAGCCGGAACCTCCTCAACGAAGCAAGTGTACCCACCCTCTTGGGCCGGCTCAAAAATCGCTGTCAGTTTCATCCTCAGAGGATTTCACGCCGCGCGCTCTTTGGCAAGTTGTCGCTGCCGCACGGAAGCCCGTGAAACGCAGGCCCGGGGTCAGATTCCATTTGCACTACTCCGCCCTGATGCCTGCGAACTTCACCACCCGCGCCCACTTCTCGATCTCCGCCGCAATTAGATTACCGAAATCGCGCGGCGAACCCGGTATCGCGGTGCCGCCGAGGTCGGCAAGCTTGGCTTTAAGTCGCGGATCCGCGAGGCCCGCGTTGATCTCGCGGTTGAGCCTGTCGATCACGTCGGCCGGCGTCCCGCGGGGAGCACCGATGCCGAACCACGCGCTTGCCTCGTAGCCCGGCACCGTGTCGGCGATCGTCGGCACGTCGGGCAGCACCTCGGCACGCGTCACCGTGGTCACGGCCAGCGGCCGCAGCTTGCCGGCGCGGATGAATTCGATCGAGGCCGGCAGGTTGTCGAAGGTCACCTGCACCTGCCCGCCCATAAGGTCGGTGAGCATCGGGGCCGAGCCACGATAGGGCACATGCGCCATTGTGTTTCCTCATCGTCTCCTCAAAAGTTCCTTCTGGGCATCCGCACTGGATTTGATGCTATCATTGTTTCGTGAACCAAAATCGATCTATCGCCTTACCTTGGGAACCAAGGAGAAAATGCTTGATCTCGAATTTCATGAAAAGACTGCAGCAGGCGGCGTTCATCGGCAGCGCAATGTTGAGTTCCCTCGCCATCGCTTCGGCTCAGGACAAGGCCAAGATGGAGGCCGGCGAAATGGTCTACGAGCAAAATTGCGCGGAGTGCCATGGCGAAAAACTCAGAAGCTCGGGTGCCGTGCCGGACCTGCGCAAAATGCCCGCAGATGCGCGCGCGATTTTCGATGAGACCGTGAAGAACGGCCGAGGCCAGATGCCTTCCTGGGAGGGGCAATTGACGGACGAGAACTTCGACCAGATTTGGGCCTATATCCGCTCCCGCGCGCAATAGGATCAGGGCGATGCGTGTCCTCAACGGCATTGCGGTTGCGGCATTGATGGTGTGCGGCACTGCTGCGATTGCGGCCGACGATCTTGTGACAGACATCATTGCGCCGGCCCACGTGGGATTGCCCCCGGCAAATTTCGAGTTTGCACTGTGGGGCGATGGCGAACTCGGCCGATGGAGGGTCGTGAATGATCCAACAGCCATGCACGGCCTCGCCATTGAACACGTCAGCACCGACCCGCATGAGGACCGGTTTCCACTTGCGATCTACAAACCGCTGCTCATTGAAAATGCCGAAATCGACGTCCGCTTTAACATCATTTCCGGAACCATGCAGTCGGCCGGCGTTGCGGTTTGCCTGCGCAACGCAGGGAACTATTACGCCGTCATCGCAAGCGCCCTCGAGCACCGTGTCGACCTGATCTTGTTCAAGGACGGCAAGATCGAACGGATCGACAGCGCCGAGGCTGAAGTCACGTCGAGCCGATGGCATGCCCTGAAAGTCGTAGTCAATGACGACCATTTCATCGTATCCCTGGACCAGAAAAAGCTCTTTACGACCTTCGACCGCACCCGGATGAAGGACGGCCGCTTTGCACTGCTGACACAAGAAGACAACATTACCCGATTTGATCAGATCCGGATCCGGTCTCTGCCGAACTCGTACGAACCTCGATGACTGCCGCAAGACGATCACTTGATGTAAATGCTGATCGATTGCGCCGTGGATGCGCACCAATGCAAAGATTCAACAATTCAATCGTGCTGATTTCCGTCCTCCTATTGGCGTCTCTTGCAATCACGCGGGAGAAGGCGAGGGCTCAACCTTCCGCCAACACGCCATCCGAGCCCGCGCCCTATTGCGCCGACCTCAAACACATCGCCAACCTCGCGATGACGCGCGAACGGTTTTCCTCCATTATCGGCAAGCCGCGCCAAGGCAATTTTCGCGATACGAGCCTGCCGCTGACCGGATGGAAGGACTGCGCTTTCTACGGAACCAACTCCTATACCTGCGATTCACATGGGTTCGCATCGGAAGATGCGGCGGCGCAAGCGCAAAAAAACAACGTGAGCCAAATCCTGTCCTGCCTGGAAACCTGGAGCGAAGCAAAAGAGCAATCGTCCTCAACCTACATCGCGCTGCATCCCAAATTGGGGCCGGCCTCGATTACGCTGAGTTTGGACAAGGCTGACGACGGAAGCGATATCGTCCGCTTCACGATGTTCCTCCGGCGGCCTTAAGGTACTCGACGATTACACCGTGACGCAGGGGTATGTAGGATGGGTAGAGCAAAAAAACGCGTTCTTCACGCGCTTTTTTTTGCGAAACCCATCAACACCTCGGGCACGGGTTGACGATGGGTTTCGGCAAAACGCGTAAAGAAAGAACGCGTTTTTCCTCTACCCATCCTACGAACCACGCCGTGACGCAGGGGAATTGCGAATTCACAAATCCTGCGTCCGCCTCGAATAGGCCACATCCCAGACCTTGGCACGGTTTTCGTCAAAAATCAGCGCAAGGTCGGCTGGTGCCGTGACCCAGCCTCGGCGCGCGATCTCGCCTTCGAGCTGTCCGGGCGCCCAGCCCGCATAGCCGAACGCAAAAATGCTTTTCTTCGGGCCTGCATTGTTGCCGATGGCACGCATGATGTCGCGGCTCGAGGTCATGGCGACACGTCCGTCGATTTCGCGCGTCGCGGCATCGCGGTAGTCGGCCGAGTGGAGGATGAACCCCAGTTCGGGTTGCACCGGACCGCCATAATGGATGCGCACCTGACCGGTCGCAGTCGTGTCCTTTTCGCCCAGCAGATCGAGGAGTGCGGCGAGTGGCTCTTCCCGGATCGGTCGATTGATGACAAGTCCAAAAGCCCCTTCGCGATCGTGCCGCACCATCACCAGGACGGTGCGTTCAAACCGTGGGTCTCCCATATCGGGCGACGCGATCAACAACTGGCCGGTCAGCCATGGCGGCGATTGCGCAGAGGTTTGCGTCGCGACGCCGAGCAACGACATGGTAATGAGAATGGGTACGAAGGCGAGGACTGCTCGAACGGGCCAAGGCATTGACATAAGCCTCCAGCGTGGACCTGCGGCCGATCATACACCCGCGTTTCGGTCGTCTTGAATTTCTTTATCGCCATGTCAGCAGGGCCGTAGGGACAATGACTGCCGCCTGATCGCACAACATCGCACAAGATCGCACAGCCCCGGCACTGCATTTTGTTTTGACTGAGCTTTCCAGATCGACTATTGGCGAAATGGTCATGTCGAATTGCGCCCGCAGCCCGCTGGGGTGCATTTTCTTTTTTCGATCGTTTTCGAGGGGTTGGCGCGGAACCTGTTCCGCTGGTCCAAAATTGCAATCTATGATAGATTTCATACGAAAGAGAGCCCTGAATCTGCCAGCGGCGTCACCCAGGTGCAAAACGGACTCACCGGTTTTGGCCAAAACGAACCCAAACACCCCGGTGCGCGCCGCGGCCCGGTTCGGAGTACCGCGTTCACGCGGACTTTCTTCCCGCGGCGAGACCATAAAGTTAAGAGCCGCCTACGGCAGAGCCGCCTACGGCAGAGCCGCCTAAAGGCGGTACTCCAAACGGGAAGCACCTATTGGACCCGCCAACTGCGTCACGGCAGCTTGTACTTCGCACCTGCATAAATCGAGAACGGCTGGACCGGCGTCTGCTGGCGCGGATCCGTAAACGGCGTCGGGATCGCATTGGCGACCGCCTGGGTGTCGAAGAAGGTGCCGTAGACCACGTATTTGCGATTGAACAGATTGTTGACGGCGCCGAAGACCTGCCACTCCTTGTTCACTTGATAGGACGTGCGCAGGTTGACGGTCCAATAGGCCGGCAGTTGCGGATTCTGGTTTGATTCATCGCCCACATAGAATTGGCTCCCCACCACCACCAGATTGGCGCCAACCTTCCAGTCGCGCGTCACCGCATAGTCGGCGCCGAGCTTGAACTGGTGACGCGGGATCATGGGAATATGTTTGCCGGGCGTCACATGGATATTGCCGTCGGTGTCGGCAAATGGATTGTGCGGCGATGCGAGGTCGCCGGTGAACTGGAACGTGGCGTCGATGAAGCTGTAATTGGCATAGACCAGCCATTGCGGCGACGTATAGGTCGCGCCCGCTTCAAGGCCCTGACGGCGTGTTGCTTCGACATTTTGAAACACGCCGCGTCCCGCGATCGGGCTCGCCACATTGATGATGTCGTTTTCACTGGCCGCGCGGAATGCCCCGACCTTCCATTCGATCTGACCACCTTTGAAGGAGCGTTCGCCGCGCAGGCCCCCTTCGATAGTCCGCGTCACCACCTGTTGCAGCGGCGGGTCCGAAACCAGAAAGCCTTCGAGGAGGCACGGTCGGTTTGGATTTGAACAACCGAGCTCAAGCGGCGTCGGTGCGCGATTGGCCTCCGCGTAGCCGCCGTAGGCGGTCATGCCCGGCATCACCTTGTAGGTAAATCCGATGACGGGGTTCACGCGCTGGAAGGTGTGATTGCCGTTGAGATCCGGGCTGGTGCCGAGTTGGTCTGTTGTCGAGACCTTGGCAATGTTGAGACGGGCGCCCACCGTCGCCGCAAGACGCGGCGTAATGTCGACCGTGTCGGTGAAGTAAAGGCCGTAATAGGTATTTTGGGCCGCGAGATCGACCGGGCTATAGCCAAGATTGCTGGCCGTGTGGATGATCTCTCCGGTTCCCGGGATTGCGGGATTCGGAGCGACCAACAGGTTGGGATAGATGAATCCGAGTTCGCTTTGTGCGGTAAATCCGATGCGGCTATGGTCGATGGCCGCGCCGATTGTAAATTGGTTGTTGTGATTGAATAGTTTTTCGTTGCTGGTTGCTTGCAGCGACGCCCCGACCGTCAAGGTATTGGTGCGGGTGCGGTCGACGGTTCCATAAGGCGTGTTGGCGCAGCCTCCCACCGCGCATGGAATCGGCTGATTGTTCGGCCCGAGAATCTGAAGATCGGCGGGCGGTGGCGGCGCCAGAAAATCATCGCCGCTCAAGCACAGCGTACCGCCGAGCGCGCCGCCGCAGTCCGCGACATCGGCAGCATTGCCATCCACATGTAGCTGTTGAAAACTGCGCGTATAGACGTTGCTCTGGATCGACCAGTGATCGCTGACGGCGAATTTGCCATTGAGCGCCAGGAGACCCACCTGGTTCTGCGTCGTCTGCGGCCATGTATAGATGGACTTCCAATCGCGCGCGAGTGCTTCAACCGGTGTCGGACCGATGACACCGAAATTGTTGCGCGCCGCGCTCGCAATCAGGTGAATTTCCGAGCCTTCGCTGCGCCAGCCCACGTCGCCAAAGAAACGACGCAGCGTCGACGGCGACTGGTAGCGCCAGCCACCGTCACGCAATCCTTCGGCCGCAAGATAGACCGCATAATCGCCAAACTTGGCCCCGTATTGCGCCGACCCGTTCACGCGGCCGTAGGAGCCGCCCTGCGCCGAGACCTCCGTGCCTTGCCAGTTGAAGCCATTCTTCATCTGGAGGTTGACGGCGCCGCCGAGCGCATTGAGCCCGAACACCGGATTGCTCGACCACAGGTCGGCGCGCTCGATCGCCACCGTTGGAATGAGGTCCCAATTGACCGTGTCCCCGAACGCCTCGTTGAGGCGGATGCCATTCATATAGACCGCAATGCCCTGTGGCGTTCCCTGGAGCGGCGAGGCCGCAAAGCCGCGATAGCGGAGGTCTTGCGTGAAACCATTGCCTTGGACATCGGTCGTGCTGACACCAGGTACTCGCTGCCCCAGGGCTTCGGTGACCGAGGGCGTATAGGTGCGAGAAAAGTCCTCCGACGTGACCGTCGTGATGGTCGAGGGAACCTTGTCGCGGTCGATCAGGCCCGGAGCAGAAGGCGCTGGCGCGGCCGGCGCAGGTGTGGCTGGACGCGCAGCGGATGATTTGGCCTTTGGAGCGGCTTGGCGCGGACGCGCCGGCGCCGTGACAGGCGTGGGAGCAACGACCCGGACTTCCGGCAGCGGCGTCGCTTCGGACGGCGGGGTAGCTGGCGGTTCTTGCGCAAGCGCGGTACCGGCAACGAGCGCCGCAAGGCTCACCGACCCCAGCAAAGCAAGCCGTCTGGCGCAGCCCGACAGGCAGGCACCAACTGGCCCGAACCGCGGCACCATTCGCCCCGGCGCACTTCTATGCATCGGCGTCCCCGACCCTGTCCCCAAGCACATTGGCCCCAAACAACCCGGATATTCGTGCTATAGTAACGAGGTCGGAGGCTTTTGACAGCACGACTGATCGAAGCCCAAACCAAAAACGGGAGTTTTCCATGGGAGGAATGACGCGCCGCGCCGTCGGGGCGCAAATAGCTGGGGCGCTGGTGGCAGGTTGCGCCTTGTGCGGGCTCGCCGCACAGGCAGGCGCCGAGACCTTGCTCGAGCACAGTTCGGAAGTTCGCATGCAGCTGGATTTCGTGGTGCCGGATGCGGCGCTGAAGAAATTCCTGCCTGCCGGCTGGGAGCCGAATGTCGCCACGCAGGGACCCGCCAAGGACTGCAACCTGCGCATGATCTTCATCGATCGGGTCGACATCACCAAACAGGATGGTGCACCGGCAGAACCCGGCTCGAACCAGCTCGTGTACCTTGCGATCCCGATCAAGCAGACGGCGTCCAATACACAGGGACAGATGCTGATCTTCGGCCTCACCGCCGATGCCAAAGACGCACCCGGCCCACAAGGCGTATACGTGCACGCCAACAGCCATCGCACGGCGCGCTCAACCAACACCGCCGCCGGCAAGCCGTCGATCACCGAAGAACATTGGGAGTTCGCGGCGCCGAGCGGCGAGCGCCTGGAAGTGCACCTGAAATACGAGCGCGCGGCTGCGCGTAAGACGTCCCAGGAAACGAAATTCTATTCCTCGCTCGACCCGAACAACTTCCAGATCTTCAAGATCGACCAGGGTCTCGACATCATGCGCAACGCCACCATCCAGGTCCGCGACCGCGTGACGGAGTTCTCCTACAAGGCGTCCGGCGGCAAGATCGCACCGCTGTTCGACGGCACCGAGAAGGTGGTCTCGATCGACGCGCTGCATTGGTACAATCGCGGCGTCTACAAGCCGTAAGCTGAAGTGAGTGAGCCAACAGGTTAGCGGCACACTCGGTCTGCTCCCTCTCCCCTCCGGGGAGAGGGCTGGGGTGAGGGGGGCGAGAAACCATCGAGAGATCGTTCCCCCCTTACCCTAACCCTCTCGGCGGCTTTGCCGCCCCCAAAGGGGAGAGGGGACTAGACCGAGATCGCCGCAACGTCATTGGATCGCACTACCAGTGGCTGACCTGTATCAGCAAACTAAAATGCCGTGACCTATAGGGAGGAACAATCATGCGTCTCAACAAAACTCGCTCTTTCACATTCGCACTCATCGCCAGCACCGCACTCGTCACTTTGCCTGCACTCGCAGCCGACGTCACCCATGAGCGGCTCGTGAATGCCGACAAGGAGCCGCACAACTGGCTGATGAACCATCGCACCTATGACGGCCAGCGTTTTTCGCCGCTCACACGTATCAACAAGGACACCGTCAAGAATCTCAAGCTTGCCTATGCGGTGCCGCTCGGCGGCGGCGCCGGCAATGAGTGGAACGAGGCGACAGCGCTTGCCGAAGATGGCTTCCTCTACATCACAGACTCCTGGGGCGTGCTCTACAAGATCGATGCCACGTCCGGCACGACCGGCCGCATCGTATGGCGCATGGACCCCAAGGCGCAGCGGCAGGTGAACAATCGCGGCGCCGCCTTCTGGCGCAATCTCGTGATCACGCCTGCAAACGAACCGGCCCGCATCATCGCGACCGACAAGGATACCGGCAAGGTCGTGTGGGAAACCAATGTCAGCTACGACCAGCCGCTCCTGACGATCACCGGTGCCGTGCTCCCGATCAAGGACAAGATCATCGTCGGCGCTTCGGGTGGCGATCGCGGCGTGCGCGACTGGGTCGCGGCATTCGACGCCGCGACCGGCAAGCAAGTCTGGCTCAAGCACACCATCCCGGCGCCAGGCGAACCCGGGAGCGAAACCTGGAAAGACACGACCGGCACCTGGCGCACGGGCGGCGGCGCCGTCTGGGTGACCGGCACCTACGATCCGATCAGCAACCAATCGCTTTGGGGCATCGGCAATCCGGTTCCAATGATGGATCCGTCCTCGCGTCCGGGCGACAATCTTTATACCAACAGCGTGATCTCTTACGATCCCGACACCGGCAAGATGAACTGGTACTTCCAGTACACGCCGAACGACGGATGGGATTATGACGAAGTTGGCACCCACATCCTGATTGACGGCCAGGTCGCGGGCGAAACGCGCAAACTCGTCACCCATTCGGCCCGCAACGGCTTCACCTATACGATGGAGCGCAACAACGGCCAGATGGTCGCTGCCAAGCCCTATATGGACGGCATCAATTGGACGAAGGGCATCGACCAGAAGACCGGCAAGCCGCTCGACTACGATCCCACCAAGGATGTGCAGAGCTATTCCGGCCTTGCCAATCCGGACAAGAACACACCGGTGAAGCGGCTGTGCCCGAACCGGACCGGCGGCAACAATTATTGGCCGTCCTCCTACAGCCCCAAGACCAAACTCCTTTACATCCCGGTGATGACGGCCTGCGAGGACGTGACCAATGACCGGCAGTTTGCCGAACGCAGCAAGGAACAGGGCTGGTACGTGCGCTCAGGCGGCGGCTACCGTGCGCCCGAGCGCTATGAATCGCAATTGACAGCCGTTGATCCCTTCACCGGAGACGTCAAGAAGAGCCTGACGCTCAAGTATCCGAACTATTCGGGCACGCTCGCCACGGCCGGCGGCGTGGTGTTCGTGGCGCTGCTCGACGGCACCATCGCGGCTTATGACGACACGACGCTCGACGAACTGTGGAAGATCAACGTTGGCTCGGGATTTTCAGCGCCGCCGATGACCTTCGAGGTGAACGGCAAACAATATATGGCGATTGCCTCGGGACCGAGCGGAGCGGCCAAGACGAAAGTGCTCAACTCGCCGGAACTCAAGGACCAGCGCCACGCAATGGTGCTGTATGTATTCGGGTTGTGAGAGGAAGGATTGTGAGTGAGCCAACAATCCGGCAACAAGCTCGGTCGGCTCCCTCTCCCCCTTTGGGGAGAGGGCTGGGGTGAGGGGGGAACAAATCTCTCGATAGACCTCGAACCCCCTCACCCTAACCCTCTCCCCAAAGGGGAGAGGGAACTACACCGAGATCCTGGCAAGTTCATTGGCTCACACGACCAGCAAAACTCAACAGACTTGTAATTCTGGATGTTCGACATAGAGAGGAGCGATCATGAATACATATCGAACTCACTCTTTCGCACTTGCACTCATCGCGGCCACCGCAATCACCACACTCCCCTCCCTCGCCGCCGACATCACGCACGATCGGCTCGTCAATGCCGACAAGGAGCCGCACAACTGGCTGATGAACCATCGCACCTATGATGGACAGCGCCATTCTCCGTTGGCCCGCATCAACCGGGACACCGTCAAGAATCTCAAACTCGCCTACGCGGTTTCGCTGGGTGGCGGCGCCGGCAATGAATACACCCAGGCAACTCCGCTCGCGGAAGACGGCTTCATTTACACCACCGATTCCTGGGGCGTGCTTTACAAAATCGACGTCACGTCGGGCACGGTTGGCCGGATCGTGTGGCGCATGGACCCCAAGCAACAGAAGCTGAACCGCAATCGCGGTGCCGCCCTCTGGGGCAATCTCGTGGTGACGACCGCGTCGGGTCCGCCGCGCGTCATCGCAACCGACAAGGAAACCGGCAAAATCGTCTGGGAATCTTCCTTTGCGGATACGCCTGATGTGGAACTCAGTTCCGCACCGCTCGCCGTCAAGGACAAGATCATCCTGGGCGCAGCCAATGGCGACGCCGGCGTGCGCGATTGGATGGCGGGTCTTGATGCCGCGACCGGAAGGCGGCTCTGGCTAAAATACACAGTTCCGTCGCCGGGCGAAGCCGGCAGCGAAACCTGGAAGGACAAGAACAACGCCTGGCAGACCGGCGGCGGCGCCATCTGGGTCACTGGCACATACGATCCGGTCAGCAACCAGACCATCTGGGGAACTGGAAATCCGGTGCCGATGTACGATCCGACTTATCGTCCGGGCGACAATCTCTATACAAACAGCGCGATCTCCTGGAATCCCGACACCGGAAGCATGAACTGGTACCACCAGTACACGCCCGGTGACATGTGGGATTACGACGAGGTCGGCACGCACATCCTCATTGATGGCGTCGTTGGCGGCGAACAACGAAAGCTCATCACGCATTCCGGCCGCAACGGTTTCCTGTACACCATGGAGCGCGCGAACGGCGCCATGGTCGCTGCCAAGCCCTATATGGAAGTCAATTGGACAAAGGGCATCGACCAGAAAACCGGCAAGCCGGTCGACTACGATCCGACCAAAGACATCCAGGTCTATTCGGGGCTCGCCAATCAAAATCCGGCGCAACCGACCAAGAACGTGTGCCCCGGCCATGCCGGCGGCAACAACTACTTCCCGTCGTCTTATAGCCCCAGGACCAAACTCATCTACATTCCATCTCTGAGCAACTGCGAAGAAATCACCATCGACACCGAAAAGCACTCAAAGGAGAAAGGCTGGAACGGCGGATCGTTCAAGGATCCAGACCGTTACGAAAGCGATCTGATCGCGGCCGATCCCATCACGGGCGAGACGCGCAAGAAGATCCATCTGCGCTACCCGAACTATTCGGGCACGCTGACGACGGCGGGCGGACTTGTGTTCCTGGCGCTGATGGACGGCACGATCGCGGCCTTTGACGACACGACGCTCGATGAACTCTGGAAGGTCAACGTCGGCTCCGGCATCACGGCGCCGCCCATGACGTTCGAGCATAACGGCAAGCAATATGTCGCGATCTCGACCGGACCATCGAATGCCGGCAAGTCCAGAGTGCGGCAAACACCGGAACTCAAGGACCAGCGGCACGCGACCGTGCTGTTCGTGTTTGGATTGTGAGAGTGAAGTCACCCGTTTGATTGAGCCAACAGGATAGCAACACGGGCGGTCTGCTCCCTCTCCCTTTGGGAGAGGGCTGGGGTGAGGGGTTACGGTCTCTCGATCGGGTCGCCCCCTCACCCTAACCCTCTCCCCGTAGGGGAGAGGGAACCACACCGAGATTGTAACAACGGCATTGGATCACACAACCATTGCCGAGATAAACCACAAACGGAGGAACCCAATGGAAAGAAAATCCCTGACGATCCTTGCACTCGCAGCAAGCACAGCCCTCATGACAATGCCGTCACTCGCCGCCGACGTTACTTTTGACCGGCTCGTCAATGCCGACAAGGAGCCGCACAATTGGCTCATGAACCACCGCACCTACGACGGGCAGCGCTATTCGCCGCTTTCGAATATCAACCGCGACAACGCCAAGAACCTCAAGCTCGCCTATGCGGTTCCGCTCGGCGGCGGAACAGGCAATGAATTCACCAATGCGACGCCGCTTGTTGAAGACGGCTTCATGTACACCACCGATTCGTGGGGCGTGCTCTACAAGATCGACGTTCGTGCCGGCAATCTCGGTCGGATCGTCTGGCGCATGGACCCCAAGCAGGAACGCCAGCTGCGCAACCGCGGCGCGACCCTCTGGGGCAACCTTGTGATCACCGGAGCCGGCATATCGCCTGCACGCATCATTGCGACCGACAAGGAAACCGGCAAGGTCGCGTGGGAGACGGCATTCCCGGATACGCCGGAAGTGACCTTCACCTCGGCGCCGCTCGCGATCAAGGACAAGATCATCTTCGGCGCCGCTAACGGCGACCAGGGCGTGCGCGACTGGATGGGCGCTCTCGACGCCGCGACCGGCAAGCGGCTGTGGCTCAAGTACACGATTCCTGGCCCCGGCGAAGCCGGCCACGAGACCTGGAAGGGCAATACCAACGCGTGGCAAACCGGCGGCGGCGCCATCTGGGTCACCGGCACTTACGATCCGGCCACCAACCAGACCATCTGGGGAACCGGCAACCCGGTGCCGATGTTCGACCCATTCCATCGGCCGGGTGACAATCTCTATACGAACAGCGCCATCTCCTACAATCCCGATACTGGCAACATGAACTGGTACTTCCAGTACACGCCGGGCGACATTTGGGACTACGACGAAGTCGGCACCCACATCCTGATCGACGGTCAGGTCGCCGGAGAGACGCGCAAGCTCATTACGCACTCCGCGCGCAACGGCTTCCTCTACACGATGGAGCGCGCGAACGGCGCAATGGTGATGGCGAAGCCCTATATGGAGGTCAATTGGACCAAGGGAATCGACCAGAAGACCGGCAAGCCGGTCGACTATGATCCCAGCAAGGACATCCAGACCTATGCGGGCGTCGGCAATCTCAATCCCAACGACCCGTTGAAGAAAGTCTGCCCGTCGCAGGCCGGCGGCAACAACTACTGGCCAAGTTCCTACAGTCCGAACACCAAGCTGGTCTACATCCCGGCGCTGTCGAACTGCGTCACGATCACGATCGACCGCGCGAAGCACAACAAGGAATTGGGCTGGAACGGCGGGCTGTCCGCTACGCCGGATCGCTGGGAAAGCAACCTGACCGCTGTCGATCCGTTGACCGGCGAGGTCAAGAAGGACGTCCACCTGCCGTATCCGAACTATTCGGGCACGCTTGCGACCGGCGGCGGGCTTGTATTCCTCGCCTTGCTGGACGGCACCGTTGCTGCCTTCGATGATACATCGCTCGAACAGTTGTGGTCGATCAATGTCGGCTCGGGCTTTTCGGCACCGCCGATGACGTTCGCGGTCAACGGCAAGCAATATGTCGCGATCGTTTCGGGGCCAAGCCCGGTCTCCAAGGGACGGCTCGTCAACACGCCGGAACTACGCGACCAGCGTCACGCGCTCGTGCTCTACGTATTTTCGCTTTGAGACAGGCGTTAAATTTGTAGGGCGGAATAGCCACGCCGCGCGCCTTTTTGGCGCACGCGGCGTGGCGTATTCCGCCATCGCGAGAGTTCGGCGGAATACGCCACAAGGGCGCGACTGACAGCGCGGGCAAGCTGATAGAGCGGCGATGCGCCCTTGTGTCTATTCCGCCCTACGACACCCTTCAAGACGTCGCGGCGCCCCGTTGGCCAGCGATATTGACGGCGGCGCTATAGTCTGCCTGCGCCAAGTCCGATTTGCCGCGTTGCTGATAGGCCTCGGCCCGCGCCCGATATGCGACCTCGGCATGGGGCTCCAGCTTGATGACTTGCGTGAAGTCCGCGATCGCCTTTTTGTAGTCCTGCTTTCTCACGTACGCATTTCCGCGACTGAAATACACGCCGGCCACGTTAGCGTCCTTGGCCTTCTTGGCCGCATTGATCACCGTCGTAAGATCGGCAATCACCTTATCCTCATAGCCTATTTTCTCGTACGCCTTGCTGCGCTGCAAATGGGCAAGCAGCGTCACGTTCGGCTCGCGGCAATTGATGGCCTTCGTGAGATCGGCAATCGCCTCTTCGTGGTTTCCCCTGTTCATGTGGATGATGCCGCGGTTGAGCAACGGTTCGGCGTATGTCGGATCAATCTCGATCGCCTTGGTGTAGTCAGCGACCGCCCCATTCAGGTTACCGCTGCTGTGTTGCTCAAGCGCGCTCTTGAAGAACGGAAGAGCCGGCGCCCGTATCCTCATTTTGCGTTTTTGTTTAATGCTGCCGCCCACGATAAAGAGCGCGATGACGATCAGAACGATCCAGAGGAGATGCCCAAACAAATAATCGATCGTCGAAATCTCGTATGCCGGCAGCGGAGAAGGCAGAAGGCCAGAGGCCTGGAATTTCTCGATGTCCTGCTGCGTGAGACTGTAATAGCTCTCGCGCCCCTTCACGCCAAGAACATAGCCATCGTCGGACAGGGAATATGGAGCCACAAAGGAGTGGGTCGAGTATTTGTGTCCGAGATAGAGTTCCTCGCCGTTCTTTCCCTTGATGGCGACATCTTGAATTCGTTTGATGGTATCCTGAGTTCCAAAATACATCTTTCCGGCATGTGCCGGCGAAACTCCCAGCGCGAAAGCGCCAACAAGGCAATTGATGACAACAAGCAGCGTGCAGAATCCGCCGCGTCGAATTGACCGCCAGGGCATGGATTTCATCCTTGCTTGCCAAGTTAACGTCGTAAAAACTATACCTGGATTGCGCTTGAGCCGAAACCGTATTGCAAACAAACTTAGCTATCAACGCCGAGCGAATGCCAAGAGCGGAGAAATGACCATGAAACCCTTTAATATCCCCTTACTTGCGGCTGATACGGTCCTTTACGCACGGCCCGCACCGGCTGCCGGCGTGATGCGCAGAGCTTGTGTTCGGGCCATAGATCGCATCAACAATACGCCAAAATTCAGGTACAGTTAACCTCACGACCAATGAGCCCTTAACACCTCAGGAGGAACACCATGGCATCCCATAGATGTATCCTGCGTCAGGCGCTGCTCGCGAGCAGCGTGCTGGCGTTCGGGTCGGCCGCATTCGCGGCCGACGTCACGCCCGAACGGCTCGTCAATGCGGCCAAAGAGCCGCAGAACTGGTTGATGAACCACGGCACCTACGACTCTCAGCGCTTCTCGTCGCTGGACAAGATCAACAAGGTCAACATCAAGGGTCTCAAGCTCGCCTATGCGGTGCCGGTCGGCGGGACTTCTGCTGCTGAAAACCTGCAGGCAACGCCCCTCGCCGAAGACGGTTACCTCTACATCGTCGATCAATGGGGCGTCGTCTCCAAGATCGATGCGCGCTCGGGCGACATGGGCCGCATCGTGTGGCGCATGGACCCCGGACAGGAGCGCGTGCCGCTGTCGAACCGCGGCGCCGCCTTCTGGGGCAACCTCGTTATCAGTGTGGCAAGCTATCCGGCGCGCGTCATTGCCACCGACAAGGACACAGGCAAGATCGTCTGGGAAACAAATGTCGCTGACGGTCAGGCCGATTTGCAATTGACCGCGGCACCTCTTGCCGTGAAGGACAAGATTGTTGTCGGTGCAGCCGGCGGCGACCGCGGCGTACGCGACTTTATCGTGGCGCTCGATGCCAAAACCGGCAAGGTCGCGTGGAAGAACTACGTCGTCCCGGCGCCGGGCGAACCCGGCAGCGAAACCTGGAAGGACAAGAACAACGCGTGGCAGACCGGCGGCGGCGCCATGTGGGTGACGGGCTCCTATGACCCCGCTACGAACCAGGTGCTGTGGGGCACCGGCAATCCGGTGCCGATGTTCGACCCGACCTACCGGCCGGGTGACAACCTCTACACCAACAGTCTGATTTCGTGGAATCCCGATCAGGGCAAGATGAACTGGTACTTCCAGTACACACCCGGCGATCCATGGGATTACGACGAGGTTGGCAGTCACATCCTGGTCGATGGACAAATCGCCGGCGAAACGCGCAAGCTCATTACGCATTCGGCACGCAACGGTTTCCTCTACACCATGGAGCGCAGCAACGGGCAGACCGTGCTGGCGAAGCCCTATTTTGAGAACATTCTATGGACCAAAGGCATCGACCAGAAGACCGGCAAGCCCGTGGACTACAATCCGAACCTCGACGTACAGGTCTATTCGGGCCTGCAGAACCAGACGATGGAAAATCGCACCCGAAAACTGTGTCCATCGATGTCGGGCGGCAACAACTACTGGCCGACGGCCTACAGCCCGAGGACCAAACTCGTCTATATCCCGGCCATGTCGTCATGCAACGAAGTGACGCTCGACCCGAACCTGTCCAACAAGGCCGGCGACTGGAAGGGCGCGACTTTCCGCCACATCGAACGCAATGAGTCCGACATGGTCGTCGCCGACCCGTTCACCGGCGAAATTAAACACAAGGTGCACGTGCCCTATCCGAACAACAGCGGAGTGCTGACCACCGGCGGCGGGCTGGTATTCACCGGCTTCACTGACGGCACCTTCGTGGCCTATGACGACACCACGATGGAACAGCTCTGGAAGATCAATATGGGCATCGGCTTCAACGCCCCGCCGATGACATTTGAGGCCAACGGCAAGCAATATGTCGCCGTTTTGACGGGCCTGAGCCCGATCACCCGACGCCGGCACATGTTTACGCCGGAACTCCGCGACCAGCGGAACCAGACCATGCTGTTCGTGTTCGGGCTTTAAAGATACTTCAATACGACTCGGCGGGGAGCGGGCACCACCCGCTCCCTTTTTCGTTGTCGGGCCTGATCATTGATGAACAATAATCCATCATCCACAAGACCTCTTGTAATTAGTTATTTTCCTATTTAGGAAAGTATCTATGAATACGGCATTCAAAGCAATCTCTGCGGAGCCGCGCCGCCGCATCCTCAATCATCTCGCAGGCGGACCTATGACGGTAAGTGAAATCGCCGCCAATTTCGATATGGCGACACCTTCCATTTCGAAGCATCTGTCGGTGCTCAAGGAGGCGGGATTGGTACACGAACAGAAGCGCGGACAGTTCGTGATCTACAGCATCGCCACCGACAATCTGACGACTGCACTCTACCAGTTTCTCAGTCCGTTTTGCCCAAAGGCTCGAAAAATCGCCGCGCAGCGAAAGCGACAGAGGAGGGAGAAGTGACGGACGCGAAATCAAGTGCGACGGAGCGCGTCGTCGATTTTCTTGGCGACCTTGGATCGCGCTGGGGATTACCGGCGCAAGCCTGCCGCGTACACGGCTATCTGTACCTGGTTGCAAAACCGCTCACTGAGGCCGACCTGCGCGCGGCGCTGGGGACAAGCGAAGCCGCACTGGGCGAGGCGTTGACGTGGCTCGCCGAATTCAAACTGATCAAGCGCGAAGGCCCCGACGCCTGGCAAACCGGCAGCGACCCTTGGGAACTGATGTTGCGTGCGCTTGAAGAGCGGCAGCGGCGCGAGGTCGGCCCCGCGCTCGACCTGCTGCGCGATTGCCGGCGAGAAGCACTTGCAGAGGGACGGCATCAGCAGACGACCGTTTTGCAAATCGACAAACTTGTGTCCCTCGTCGAGGATCTGACGTCAATCAGCAAACAGACGCAGCGACTGTCTTCGTCCACCATTCGCCAGATGGTGGGGTTAGGCGGGCTGGCAGCCCGGGCGCTGGATCGAACGCTCGGCAGAAAGGTACGGCCATGAGCAATTACGGCGATGCCTTCAAGGTCAATTCACTCACCGGTCTCGATCAAGCCAGCGCCGTCGAGGGCGAAGTCGTCTGGGATCCCGTACGTTCGATCTGGAACTCAACAATGGTGCTTGCGGCGGTCATCCTGGGCCCCTTGACGTTCACATGGAGCGCACTGGTGGTTTTCCTCTTGACCGCAGGAATTACCCTTTGCGCCGGGCATTCGGTTGGATTTCACCGCCGCCTCATCCATCGCAGCTTTGCCTGCTCAAAGTGGCTGGAGCGCACCCTGATCTGGCTCGGCACCGCCGTCGGGATGGGTGGACCCATTTGGACCATAGGGCTCCACGACAGCCGCGATTGGGCGCAGCGCCAGCCAAATTGTCATTGGTTCCTGCGACACGGAAAGCCGTTCCTGATCGATGGATTCTATTATTTGAATTTTCGATTGAAGCTCAAGAATCCGCCGGGCTTCGAGCCAGGGCCGGGCATCGGCGACGATCGTTTCTACGCTTTCCTGCAGCGCACGTGGATGGCCCACCAGATTCCGATTGCTGTTGCGCTCTATCTGCTCGGCGGCTGGTCTTGGGTCGTATGGGGCGTTTGCGTGCGTGTCGCCGCCTGCACGGTCATGCATTGGTATATTTCCTACTTCGCCCATACCCAAGGGCCGCAGGATTGGACGGTCGACGACGCCGTGATCCAGGCGCACAATGTTCCCTTGATGGCGATACCGACCATGGGCGAAAGCTGGCATTGCAATCATCACGCCTTTCCAAGCTCGGCGCGGCATGGCCTTTATCCGGGACAGATTGATCTTGGCTGGTATTCATCCAATTGCTGCAATGGCTCGGGCTGGCCTGGGACGTGAAGGTTCCTGCGAGCCTCCCTCCCCGTCCGGGCATCAGCCCCGTAACGGCCCGAGCCCTGAGCGTTACGGCGCCTGGCCAGGAACGCTTGTCACGTATCGGGAACTAGAAAATGGGACCGACGGTCGCCCAAGCGCTTGCGGAATTCAGACGTGCGAACGGATTAGCCCACGATGCCGATAAGCAGTCATGGTGGACGTGCCACATCGGCCCCCTTCGCGTCACGCTTCCTAATTTCAGTTGGCGCCGAAAAGCGATTTTGGCACACGATCTACATCACGTATTGACCGAAATTCCGTGTGGGATGCGCGGCGAATGCCAGATGGCGGCATGGGAATTCGGCGCCGGACCAATGCCGCATTGGGGCGCGGCCCTGTTCTGCCTGCCGCTCGCCTTTCTGGGCGTGTTCTGGTCGCCTCGCCGTATTCTGCGAGCGTATCGTGCAGGACGACGCTCCCGCAGTCTCCACCAGTTTCAATCGAAAGCAATCGACGACTTGCTTGCGGCGCCACTGCATGTGGCGCGCGCCAAATTGCTATCCGTTCCACGCCGGCCCTGAACACTCCCTCGACCTCATGGTGAGGAGCCGCGCTCCATAGCAGGCGCAGCCTGCGTAAACTTGGCTCGATGCGCGGCGTCTCGAACCATGAGGGCACAGTCGCCGTCCTTCGAGACGGCCGCGTGAAGAACGCGGCCTCCTCACGTCGGCTTGGCGCCGCGGGACGAGGTCCGAGTGGACCGCTGCACCACGCCATCCTGCCTAGCGTGGTCGCTCTCGGATAACCTGTTTCCCCTTCTTTCGGGATTGCTTTAAACTGAGCCACAAGACGCAGGCGACGCGTCGGCGAAATTGATTTCACAAGGGAGAGAACCAGCATGAAAAATCGCTTCATTCGCAACGCGCTGCTCGCCGGCAGCCTCCTTGCGACCTGGCCGGCGCTTGCCGCGGACGTGACACCAGAACGGCTCGCCAATTCGGACCGTGAACCGCAGAATTGGCTCATGAACCACCGTTCCTATGATGCGCAGCGCTATTCGCCGCTGGCGCGCATCAACAAGGACACGGTCAAGAATCTCAAGCTCGCCTATGCGGTGGCGCTCGGCGGCACAGCCATCAACGAAAACCTGCAGGCGACGCCACTCGTCGAAGACGGCTTCATGTACATCGTCGACCTGTGGGGCATCGTCTACAAGATCGACGTCCGCTCGGGCGACGCCGGCCGCATCGTCTGGCGCATGGACCCCAAGCAAGAGAAGTTCCCGCTGTCGAACCGAGGCGCGGCGCTCTGGGGCAACTTCGTCATCTCGGCCGCCAACTATCCGGCCCGCGTGATCGCGACCGACAAGGACACCGGCAAGATGGTCTGGGAGACCAATCTCGCCGACCAACCCGACGTGCAGCTCACCGCCGCTCCGCTGGTGGTGAAGGACAAGATCATTATGGGCGCAGCCGGCGGAGATCGCGGCGTGCGCGACTGGATCTCCGGCCTCGATGCCAAAACCGGCAAGCTCCTGTGGCAGAAATACGTAATCCCGAAGCCCGGCGAACCCGGCAGCGAAACCTGGAAGGACAAGAACCAGGTGGCATGGCAGACCGGTGGTGGCGCCATGTGGGTGACGGGGAGTTACGACGTCTCCGGCAATCAAGTCATCTGGGGTACCGGAAATCCGGTGCCGATGTTCGATGCCTATTATCGCCCGGGCGACAACCTCTACACCAACAGCGTGATCTCCTGGAATCCCGACGACGGGAAAATGAACTGGTTCTTCCAGTACACGCCCGGCGATCCGTGGGATTACGACGAAGCCGGCACCCACATTTTGATCGACGGCCAGATCAGCGGCGAGACGCGCAAGCTGATCACCCACTCGGCGCGCAATGGATTTCTCTATACGATGGAGCGCAACAACGGCCAGACCGTGTTGGCCAAGCCCTATCTCGACAATATCAACTGGACCAAGGGAATCGACCAGAAAACCGGCAAGCCGGTCGACTACGATCCCACAAAGGAAATCCAGATCTATTCCGGCAACGCCGCACCGGTGCCGGGCGCTCAGACCAAGAAGATGTGCCCAAGCCCATCGGGCGGCAACAACTACTGGCCTTCGACCTACAGCGTCAGGACCAAACTCATCTACATCCCGGCAATCACGGCCTGCGCCGAAGTTACCCAGGATCCCAAGCTGAGCGTCAAGGTCGGCACCGACATGCGCGGTGGCTTATCCAAGGCCATCGAACGTTATGAAACCGAGTTCTCCGCATTCGACCCCGTCACCGGCGAAAGCAAGGGCAAGGTCAGGATCCCCTATCCGAACTACAGCGGCGCGCTTTCGACCGGCGGCGGGCTCGTGTTCACGGGCTTCACGGACGGATCGCTCATGGCGTATGACGACACGACGTTGCAGCAACTCTGGAAGATCAACGTCGGTGTCGGCTTCAACGCACCGCCGATGACTTTCGAAGTGAACGGCAAGCAATATGTTGCGATACTTGCCGGCCTGAGCCGGATCGCGATCAACAAACATATATTCACGCCCGAACTCAAGGAGCAGCGCAACCAACCAATGCTGTTCGTGTTTGGATTGTAATGCCGGAACACGTGAGGTGTAGGTGGGCAAAAGCGCGCCTGCCGTAGCCTCGCAACATACTCTATCTACGAAGGCGCGCTGTGCCCACGCGTCCACTCGCACCTGGGCCGGCGCGTGGGCAACGGCGCATCGAGAGTGCGTTCCATGTCTCACGATCGTGCCACGCGCCTTTTGCCCACCCTACGGCGCCATCCGGGTTTCGCTCCCTCAATCATCAGGGCACCAATGGATATACTCGTGCGAATGAGGACCGCGATCATTGCGGGCGGGACGCTCGTGATATCGGCGGGTTCAGGCCTTACGCAGGACACATCGTTCGGCGAGCGCCTTTACCACGAGAAAGCGGACTGCGCGTTCTGTCATGGACCGCGAGGCGATGGCCGCGGCGATCCCCGCTCGCCCGGCAAGGCCGCAAACCTGCGTACGACCATCCTCAAGCGCGAGCACCTGATCGAGGTAATCACCTGCGGCCGGCCCAGGACCGAAATGCCGCATTTCGACAAATATGCCTATGAGGATACGGCGTGTTATGGTCTTACCCTGGCACAGGTTGGCGACAACAAGCCGCCTCCGCCGCACGCCGGCAGTCTCAATGCGCGTGAAATTGCCGCCGTGGTGGACTACATTCTCGCAAACTTCGTGGGCAAATAGGACATGACCGCATCCCGGCACAGGACCTTGATCGGACTGGCACTTGCATTCTGCCTCGCGGTGGTTCTCGCTGCCGTGCCCGCGCTCGCCGAAGGGGAAGCCGACTTTCTGGCGGGTCGCACCAAGACCTGCCAAAACTGTGCGCTGAAGGAAGCGCCGCTCAAGCGCCGGGACCTCACCGGCGTCGACCTTTCGGGCTCCGACCTCACCGGGGCCGTGCTACATCGGGCGAAACTGCCGCGCGCCAAGTTCATCGGCGCAACCATGCGTCAGGCGAACCTCAACAAGACCGACATCAAGAGCGCGTCCTTCGCGCAGGCCAAGCTCAACGATGCGATGTTCTACGAAAGCGATGCGAGCGGCGCGGATTTTACCGGCGCCGACCTCACCGGCGCCAAGATGCAGAAGTCGCGCATGATCCGCGTTCTGCTCGATGGCGCCAAGCTCTCGGGCTCCCTGATGATCGGCGCGCGCCTTGACGAGGCAAGCCTGCGCGGCGCCGACTTGAGCGCCGCCAATCTCATCGAGGCGACGTTCCGCCGCGCCAATCTCGAAGGCGCCGATCTCAACAATTCGGGCCTCATCGACGCGGTGTTGCGCGAGGCGAACCTCAAGGGCGCAAACCTGTCGGAAGCCGATCTCTTCGGCGCCGATCTCACCGGCGCCGATCTGGAAAACGCAGACTTTTCGGAATCGCGGCTGACGCGCGCGATCCTCACGGGAGCCAACCTTAAAGGCGCAAAATTCAAAGGCGCCCTGATGCCCGATGGAAGTGTCCATGAATGATCTCCAGCGTCACGCGTTTAAGTTCCATCGGATGGTTCACCAGCCGAGCGACAAACTCGGTCAGCTCCCTCTCCCCTACGGGGGCGGCAAAGCCGCCGAGAGGGCTGGGGTGAGGGGGTTCGAGATATGCCGAGAGACGGTAACCCCTCACCCCACCCCTCTCCCAAAGGGAGAGGGAGCCGACCGAGCAAGCCTCACGAGAGTGCTGCACTATTTGAGAGCCGCTTTTGTGTATTTGCTCGCTCTTACCGCGCTCGTCGGCACCGCCGGCGCTCAACAGCGTCCGTCGCAGTTCGAAATCTGGGACCTCAAACTCGGCACGCCGGCCGACAAATTGCCTGACGATTTCACGGACTACGCCTGCGGCACGGGTGGCGGCCCGCCCTCGATCGCGCTCACCGGCTGGAAGGATTTCCGCCGCTGCCGGCCGGAACCAAGCGGCCTGCGCGAAATCTATTTCCGCTACGACGACGAACTCGAATACTGGGCCAAGGCTAATAATTTCTCGACCGAGATGCGCAAATATTCGGGCACCAAGGTATTCGATTTTCCGGTGGTGCTCGGCGCGCGTTTCGACGAGCAGGGCATCCTCGCCGGCATCCGCATCGTCAGCGATCCGCGCGACACGTCACGCGACCGCGAGGAGGGCTATCTGCTGCGCAACTTCTTGAACGCACGCTATGGCCGCGAAGGCTGGGATTGCGTCGACCTGCCGCCCGAGGACGGCGAAACGCCGGTGTTCCGGACCTTCATCAAGCAGCGCTGCAAGAAGACGATCGAAAGCGGCGCCATCGCGGAAATGCAGACCACCTACCTGCGCAAGAAGGGCCAGGCCGAGATCGACCCGCAAAGCGGCCGCCAGACCGAAGGCCAGTTCGAAAGCATGTTGCGGTTTGAGCTGACGGTCGCACGGTAATTGATGGGTTGAGGAAAAGTGCGTTCTTGCTTTACGCACTTTTCCGAAACCCATCATGGGTCGTGACGCCGGATGGAATGATGGGTTTCGCGATAACGCGTGAAGAACGCGTTATCGCTCTACCCATCCTACGAATGACGCGGTAATTGTGGCATGGGCGGAGCAACATGCGGCAAAGGCGGACATGAACATACTAATCAAACTAGGCGTGGCCGCAGGCATATTGCTTGGAGGCCAGACGGCCGGTGGCGCTCAGGCACAACCACTCGACGCGTTTTTCAGTAGCCAGCCTTTCACCATCCTGGTCGGTTATCCGCCCGGCGCCGGCTATGACATGTATGCGAGGCTGATCTCGCGTCATATCGGCGCGTACCTGCCAGGCAAGCCGAAAGTCCTCGTCCAGAACATGCCTGGAGCAGGAAGCCTGGCGGCGGCCAATCACCTATATAATATCGCCAAGCAGGACGGATCCATCATCGGCACGTTCTCGCGCGGCATCACGATGCTTCCGATCATCGACAGTACGGGCGTGCGCTATGAAACTTTGAAGTTCAACTGGATCGGCAGCCCGAGCAGTGAAGTGAGCCTCGCCATTTCGTGGCACGACAGCGGAATCCGTAAATTCGAGGACCTCCAGACCCGCGGGATGACCGCCGCGACGTCAGGTCCAGGCTCGGACGGTAATATTTATGGTCGCGTCTTGAACACCATTCTGCGGACCAAAATCAAGACCGTGACGGGATATCAAGGGTCCGCGGAATCGATGCTGGCGATCGAGCGCAAGGAGGTAGACGGCGCAACCAGCGTGTCATACGCGGCGATCAAAACTGCTCAGCGGGACTGGCTGGAAAACAAGAAGATCAACCTTCTCGCACAGCACACACTAAAGGCGAACCCGGAACTCAAGGGCGTACCGGTTATCCTCGACTTTGCAAAGTCGGAGGAGGACAGGCGTGTGCTTGAGTTGGTCTTTGCGCGTCAGTCGATCGGCTATCCCTATGCCGCTCCTCCCAACGTCCCCGCCAATCGCCTTGAAGCCATTCAAAAGGCCTTTCAAGCGACGCTGCAGGATCCCGAGTTCCTGGACTCCAGTGCAAAGATCGGCCTTCTGGTCGATGGCATTACGGGCCGGCAGGTCCAGGCTGTTCTGGAGAACCTTTACTCCATGCCGCCGGCGATCACGGAACGGGCGAAGTCGGCAATGCAGCCGCCGAAATAGACTTGATCGATCTCGAATTAGAAACATCCGGATTTCGCAACCGCTGGCGATGCACGAAATGCAGGCCAGCGAAAGTGACACGGTGAATAAGACGCGATGAAGATTACCATCCTGGACGACTACTTCGACACGGTCCGCGGGCTCGCTTGCTTCGCCATGCTCGATGGCCACGACGTCACCATCTGGAACGACCATCTGCAGGATACTGATGGGTTGGCGGAACGGTTACGGGACACAGAGGTCCTGGTGCTGATCCGGGAACGAACGAAAATCCAAGCACCGCTCCTCGACAGGTTGACAAGCCTGCGGCTGATCGCCCAACGTAGCACATACCCCCATATCGACGTCGCGGCCTGCACGCAAAACGGCGTGCTCTTGTGTTCGGACCAGCGTGCGGAAACGCCAAGCTTCGCCGCCGCGGAATTGACATGGGGTCTCGCGCTGGCAGCCGCCCGCGACATCCCGCAGCAGGTCAATTCATTGAAGGCCGGGTCGTGGCAATGCGGTGTAGGAACGACGCTTCGTGGCAAGGTCTACGGCATTCACGGCTATGGCCGCATCGGTGCGCAAGTCGCGCAATATGCCAGAGTCTTCGGCATGGACGTGCTGGTCTGGGCTCGCGAGGCCACACGCGAACGAGCACGCGCCGATGGCTGGAGAACCGCGGCATCGCAGGATGTGTTCTATGCCGAGGGCGACGTCATCAGCCTGCACATGAGACTTCTCGATGCGACCAGGCACGTCGTCAAGGCTTCGCATCTGGCGCTGATGAAGCCAGAGGCCATTCTGGTCAACACGGCGCGCGCGCAACTCATCGAGCCTGGCGCGCTGGTCGCCGCACTACGAGCGGGGCGACCCGGCAAGGCCGCCGTCGACGTTTTCGAGGACGAGCCCGTCCGCGATACGGAGCATCCGTTGCTACGCATGGACAACGTCATTGCGACGCCGCATATCGGTTACGTGAGCAAGGATGCGTATGAGCGTCAATTCAATGGAGTCTTCGATGAGATCCTTGCCTACGTGGCGGGCAAACCAATCAACGTGATCAACCCCGAAGTGCTTAGAGCGAAGGGGCGGATATCGTAGACGTGAGGTCAAGCACGCAGCCTCGTAGCCCGCATGGAGCAATTGTGCGCGTTTTACGCGCGCAATTGCCTAATGCGGGGCAGTCTCCTGTGCGGGTCAAGAACCCCGGATTGCGCTCCGTAAGCGCATTTTCAATGCACTTACGGCTCTCCATCCGGGCTACGCCAATGTCACCATGCCGCTCCAGAACTGCTGGCCCTTGGCGGTATCGACGTCGTATTTGCGCACGAAGGACAGCTTGCCGTCGCCGCCGATGCGCATGACGGAGATGCCGGCAGTGAGTGTCCCGATCGAATTGCCTTCGCGTGTCGGCAATGGCGTGATGCTCGCCGCAACCAGCAGGCGCGCGCTCGGGTCGATCGCAAACGTGCGCAGCTGAATGCCCTTGCCATCGATGTTCTGGATAAGCGTCGGCTCGCCCGTCGCCTCATTGATCGAGAACACCGCGACCGTGTTCTCACCGCCCGCGAACACTTTCTTTCCCTCAAAGTCCACCGTCGAGGAAGCCCGATTGATCACATAGACAAAGCGGCCGTTGGGATGCACATGCACGGTGCCTACCGCTTGACGCGCCGGCGCCTTGGGATCAGCGAGGGTCTCCTTGATGAAGATCGGATCGCGCGTCAACCCGGTTGCGGCCTCGCGCCGATAGACATAGAGCTTGTTCTGGCTCTCGATGGAGACGTAGACCCAAGGCTGTGTCGGGTGGAAGTCGATATGGCGCGGCCCGAACTCGCTGCCGTTGCCGGGCTGGATCGCGGCGAGTTGTGTGAGCACGCCGCCCTTGAAACTGAAGGTCTTGAGCGAGCCTGGATTCTGCGGGTTATCGCCCGGGGCATTGTTGCCGCGCGTCACGAGGATGACGCCCGAATTATCAGGCGTGGTACGGATCTGGTGCGCGTAGAAGCCAGTCTCCAACTTGTTGGGTTGCTCCACTTTGCCGCCCAGCGTTCCATCGGCAGCAATGCGATGCACGGTGAGCGAGCTCGGCGTGTTGTAGGCGGTCAACAGATATTCGCCCGCATTGTCGACGCTGGTGTGGATAGGCCTATAGGGCAGCGGTTGCGGCTGGCCGTGCGGCGTCAACGCGCCCGAGGCTGGATCAAGCCGGAACGCATTGGCAAAGTTCCTGTT
>Ga0209488_10000484_pt1 | contig 33490 bp, 24 predicted proteins | sample Rivendell_Oct201_8_FD_188349 | JGI IMG/M metagenome (GOLD analysis project Ga0209488, IMG submission 188349) | Vadose zone soil microbial communities from the Eel River Critical Zone Observatory, Northern California, USA -... | ecosystem: Environmental > Terrestrial > Soil > Vadose zone >...
AGGCATCGCCCGCCTTGCTCGGCACGTTGCGTAGTGAAATGGGTGTGCAATAGAGGTCGCAGCCGAATGGCCATCATGCTTGATCGTCGCGCATTGATCGCTCTCATCGGTGTCGTAACAGCCCGTTCGCTAGCTGCGCGCGCGCAGCCACGGCGATCCCGAATTCTCTATTTCACGCATTCAGCCGGCTATCGGCACGACTCGATCGAGCTGTCGCAAGTCATCCTGAGACAGGTTGGCGGGGTTTCCGGCATGTTCGACATCACATCATCGGAAGATGTTTCCGAATTCACGGTCGAAAATCTGGCGCGCTATGACGCCGTGATGTTCTACACGACAGGCGAACTGCCGATGAGCGGCGCGCAAAAGGCAGCTCTCCTCGACTTTGTCCGGTCAGGTCACGGATTCGTCGGTGTTCATTCCGCAACCGATACTTATTACGATTGGCCGGATTATCTGGAATTGATCGGCGGCTATTTCGATGGCCATCCGTGGCACCAAAGCGTGCGGATCGATGTCGCCGATCGGTCGAACGCGCTGGTGTCCTTCCTTGGGACGTCGCTCGAAATCAACGATGAAATTTACCAGATCAGGGATTTTGACGAAAGCGGCTCACGCGTGCTGTTGCGCCTGGATCCAGCGTCAGTGGATCTGACCCGGGACGGTGTGCATCGGCGATCCTATGGCTGGCCATTGGCCTGGACCCGTTCTTACGGCGAGGGAAGGGTGTTCTACACGGCGCTGGGTCATGAGGCGGGCGTTTGGCGCGACTCTCGCTACCAGTGGCTCCTGTTGAACGCAATTAATTGGGCGGCGCGACGGTCGATTTAGCGCTCCGTGGATATTGCCGTTCCGTCCCGCGATCGGCCGTCCGCGCAGTAATCAAGCGTGCAACGCGCGAAAAGTTCCGTTTGGGTTGCAATCATATCGCCGGGAACCAAATCGGGTCATTGGTAATTTAGTGAGTGGAAAGAAGCCTCGACGCGGGCAGCCATCATGTCCGAAGTAATTTTGTTCTGCCTATTGGCACTTGGTCTAATTTTGGGCGGTCTTGCAGTGGCCACCTCAATCGGAATTTCACGGCTTGAGGCCGCACACCCACCCGCCGGTCAATTTGTGGAAGTAGACGATGTGCGTCTCCATGTGGTCATCCTCGAGCCTACGCTCGAAATTTCCGAAACAGAGCCGGCGATCGTGCTGATCCACGGCGCGAGCGGAAATCTCGAGGATATGCGGATCGCTTTGGGCGAGAAACTCGCCGCGACGCACCGCGTTATCTTAATTGACCGGCCGGGTCACGGCTGGAGTACTCGGCCGAAAGATGACGACTGCTCGTTACCCTCCCGCCAAGCCGAACTCGTTGCGGGCGCCCTTGAAAAGCTCAAGGTGCGTCGGGCAATCATTATCGGCCACTCCTGGGGCGGTGCGGCTGCGGCTGCCTTTGCGCTTGCATTTCCGGACCGGACAGCCGGACTTGTGCTCCTGGCCGCGCCCACGCATCCTTGGCCAGGCAATCCCGGATGGTACAACAAATTGGCGGTGCTTCCCTTCATAGGCGACCTTTTTCTCCGAACGTGCGTTTACCCTCTCGGCTTGTTGCTGATCCATGAAGTTTCGCGTAGCGTGTTCGAACCACAAGCCGTACCCGACAACTATTTGCGGCGGGCCGCCATCCAGTTGGTGTTGCGGCCAATAGCTTTCCATTCAAATGCGCGCGACCTTGTGTTGCTTGAAAAGTTTATCGCCGGACAGGTACCGCGGTATGTCGATCTGTGTGTACCGACAGTCATCATTGCGGGCGATCAAGATACTTTGGTCTCGCCTGAAATCAACGCGCGGGCTCTTGCAGCCACATTGCCGGGCGCCAAGCTCGTGCTCCTCAAGGGCATCGGTCATATGCCGCACCACGCCGCGCCGGAAGCCGTGACGGCAGCGATTGACGAGCTTATTCAGAAAGGACGGTGCGCAACATCCACAAGGTGCGCTGCTTGATATGCAGCTTCAAACGAGCAACTTCTCCAACCTGATGGGCAATTCCCGCACGCGCTGGCCGGTGGCGTGGTAGACCGCATTGGCTATGGCGGCGGCCGTACCAACGTTGGCCAATTCGCCTATACCCTTGACGCCGGCGGGATTTACCATCTGATCCTCCTCCGGCACCAGAATGACTTCCAGCTGCTGAATGTCGGCATTCACGGGGATGAGATAATCGGCAAGGTTGTCGTTCACATAACGCGCCCTGTTGCGATCGATCTCGGTCGCCTCGTGTAGCGCCGAGGAGATGCCCCAGATCATTCCACCCATATATTGACTGCGCGCAGTGCGCGGATTCATGATGCGCCCTCCGGCGAATGCGCCGACGATGCGGGGCACGCGAATTTCGCGGGTGCGGGCGTGAATGCGGACTTCCACAAATTCCGCACCCTGCGCATACATCAGATATTGGCCATGCGGGCCGCCTGTCTGGGTCGACGTGCCGGCGTAGAGTTGGGCGACGGCCTCCGCCTTCACGCCGGGCGGCACATATTCGGCATATTCTTCGAGGGCGCTCGCTCCTATGCGTTTGAACACGTCCGAGAATGTTTCGGCCATGCCATCGGATGCAACGACCTTGCCGTCGCGTAGCGTGGGCTCGGACACGACGCTTTTTCCTCCGACCGTATTGATCGTCGATACCGCACGAAAGAGCTTTTCGCGGATAGCGTCGCAGGCCTTGAGCACCGCCGAACACGTGCTGGCGCTTGTATTGGATCCACCGGCGACCGGTGCCGGCGGCAACATGCTGTCGCCAACCTCGACAGTAACGGCAGACATCGGAACGCCGAGGCGTTCCGCCGCCAATTGCGCCAAAATAGTGTAGATGCCGTTGCCGATTTCGTGCGCAGCGGTTTGCACCCGTACCTGCCCATTGGCCAGCAGCCGTATGCGCGCAGTCGCCACGCCGACATGGGTCGGATATACCGCACTGGCGCAGCCCCAACCGATGAGCCAGTCCCCGTCCCGCATCGATCCGGACGCGGGACTGCGCTGCTGCCAGCCGAACGCGTCGGCGGCTTCATCATAGCATCGCATCAAGGAGCGGCTTGAATAGGGCTTTCCTTCGATCGGATCAGTGGCCGTGTCATTGATCCGCCGAAGCTCGACCGGATCAATCTTGAGATTCGATGCCAGCTCATCCATCGCGCTTTCGAGCGCATAGATGTAGGGCACCACGGGAGGTGACCGCATGAATCCAGGCGTGTTGCGGTCGGCGCGGACAATATTGACTTTCGTCTGCACCGCACCGAAATCGTAAAGATGGGCGCTTTCCTCGACGCCGGCGACGACATACGGATCAGGGCGGGAACTCACCTCAAATCCTTCGTGACTGTAAGCCATGATCTTGCCGTCACTTTGCGCGCCAAGGCGGATATGATGGCGCGTCTCCGCCCGATAGGTGGCGATGGTAAAGCCCTGGTCGCGCGTTGCGACAAGCTTGACCGGCCGATTGAGTTTGCGCGCGGCCAGCGCCACGAGTGCTGTTCGCGGCGTCATGCTACCCTTCGAGCCGAAGGCGCCGCCCACGAATTGGCTGATCACGCGGACTTTGTCGGCGTCGATCCCTAGCCTTTGCGCGACACCGGCCTTGAGACCATAGACGAACTGGCTCGGTTCATGGATTGTCAGCTGGTAATCTGTCCAGACGCAGGTCGTGCTGAACAGCTCAATCGGGTTATGGTGCTGCGTTGGCGTAGCATAGTGAGCGTCAATTACCACATCGGCGGTCGCGAGCGCCGCCTCGGCGTCGCCCTTGCGGGGCATTTCCTTGTGCCGCGCGGAAACCTTGGTGGCATCCTCGACCTCAATGCCATCCGCGTCGAAGGACGCGCTTGGATTGACCGGCGCGTAAGTCGTCCGGACTTTGTAGGCCGCCTCGCGCGCTGCTTCATAGGTGTCTGCCAGCACCATGGCGATGATTTGTCCGTCATGGAAAATGTCTGGCCCGAGCTTGTCGATCGAAGTCGAAGCTCCGCCTTCGAATTTTCCAGCCTTCAAGTCCGACGTGTCCTCATGCGTGAGGATGTCAAGCACGCCGCGCACCGCGCGCGCCTCCAGCAGATCGAGCCTCATGATTCGGCCCTTCGCAATGGCACTGGTCACCAGGAACGCAAAAGCCGGGTTGTTGACCGCCACATCGGATGGATAGCGCGCACCGCCCGTGACTTTGAGCCGCGCGTCGTAGCGCGGGACCGGCTGTCCCATGTTGGCTTTCGGCGCTGGTGCCGCGGCGTTTGCTTGAGCCATGTCAAATCTCCATTGCCGCTGCCTGGTCGAGCGCGCGTATCAGCGTGCGCTTGCCCAGTTCTATCTTGAACGCATTGTGTTCGTGAGCGTGTGCGTCGGCAAACGCGGCATCAGCTGCGGCGCGCTTGCTCCTTGCGCTCAGGACCTTGCCCTTCAGCACCGCCTCAGCGGCGGTCGCGCGCCAGGGGATGGTGGCAACGCCGCCGAGCGCAATTCGGACATCGCGGACCTTGTCCTCTTCAAGATCAAGCGCCACGACGGCGGACGCGAGCGCAAATTCATAAGATTCCCGATCGCGAATCTTGAGGAAAACCGACCGCCGCGTCCAGAGAGCGGCCGGAATGAAGAACGCAGTGATCATTTCGCCGGACTGGAGCGTCGTTTCAATGTCGGGGGCGTCGCCCGGCTTGCGATGCAGCGCAGCGAAGGGGATGTCACGCATGCCCCGGGGTCCGGCGATGTCGACGATTGCGCCAAGCGCGATCAGGGCCTGCGCGAAATCGCCGGGGTAGCTAGCGATGCATTGATCGCTTGTGCCCAGCACCGCGTGGGAACGGTTGATCCCATCAAGCGCCGCGCAGCCGGATCCCGGTTCCCGTTTATTGCATTGCTCGTAAGATACATCCCGGAAATACGGGCAACGGGTCCGCTGCAGGACGTTGCCGGCGAGGCTTGCCATATTGCGGATCTGCTGGCTCGCCGCGAGCCTCAATGACTGCGCAACGGCCGGATAGACGGTATTGATGTCGGCGTGCTCTGCCGCCTCGGCCATTCTCACAAGCGCCCCGAGCCGCAATCCTTGGCGCTGCACATCGATGCGGCCGAGTTCCGTCCTTGCGAGCGCATTGATGTCAACGACACGCGTGGGACGCATGACGTCAAGTTTCATGAGATCAATGAGTGTCGTTCCGCCGGCGAGGAATTCCATCCCACCGTCGCCGGATGCACCGGCCGCGATGGCATCATTGGCCGTTGTTACGGATTCAAACGAGAAGGGTCGCATTGTGCCGTTCCTCCGGGCTCGATCTCAAAGTTTCTATCCGGGGCTCGCCATCGCCGTCTTGGCGTCATTCACAGCCGCGACGATGTTGGGATAGGCACCACATCGGCAGAGGTTTCCGCTCATGTATTCGCGGATTTCACCATCGCTGCCAGCGTGGCCTTCGTGCACGCAGGCGATGGCCGACATGATCTGTCCCGGCGTGCAGTAGCCGCATTGGAACGCGTCGTGATCGATGAATGCCTGTTGCATTGGATGGAGGGCGCCACTCGCACCGATGAGTCCCTCAATGGTAGTGACGTCGCGGTTTTGTACACTGGCAGCCAACGTGAGGCAGGACAGTATGCGCTGCCCCTGGGCCAATACCGTGCAGGCGCCGCATTGACCGTGGTCGCAACCCTTTTTCGTTCCTGTCAGACCGAGATGTTCGCGGAGCGCATCAAGCAGGGTCGTGCGGGGGTCAAGGGCCATACGGCGCTCGCGGCCATTGACCACAATTGTCACATCGAGCGGCTCGTGCGCACTCTTCGACGACGGTTGCGCGGGTGCGGCCTCAGCATTGAGAGCACGAGCGAACGCCGCCGTAGCAGCCGTCGAGACGCTCGCCGATAGAAACTTTCTACGGTCCGGGTCCATGCGGATGATGTTCCTCTATTCAAACTTTGATCCCAATTTCCTCAAGCGGCTTTGCGCAGGCAAGTTAGGATGTTAACGGTTTGCCTGTTCTCGTGGTTCCGCCGAACTTGAATGTTTGTTAATGGTCGGAGGCGTTTGAGCCTGGTGAGGGAACTCCGAAATCATTCCGTTGTTCCGAACTGGTGAGTCCGCCGCATTGTCGACATCAATAGGCTCGATTGATGCCGCCCTTGATTGACGCCGCCTACGTGCCCCATGCGGCTTTGATCCGTCCGCGCGTCAGTGGCAAGTCGCGCAACCGTTGGCCCGTGGCATCGGCGACCGCGTTTGCAATCGCCGCCGCGGCCGGACCCTGCCCGCACTCGCCGCTGCCAAGGAAAGGCTGTCCGGGCCGATCAATGACATGCACCTCGATACTGTCAGGGACGGCATTGAAGCGCAGAATGGGGTAGGTCGACCAATCGACGCTGGTGATCCGCGTGTTGTCGAAACTCACGCTTTCGTAAAGCGTCCAGCTTGCCGACTGGAGGATTGCGCCTTCGACCTGGTTGATCAAACCGTCGGGATTGACCGCCTGGCCGCTGTCGATTGCGGCGACCGCACGCACCAGCCAGACGCGGCCGGTATCCCGGTCGACTTCAACTGCAGCCGCAATTGCGCAATAGGCCGCAAGGTTCTTATAACGCGCAAACGCGAAACCATGGCCGTGCCCGGGATGCCGCTGTGACGAAGGCCGCCAGCCGAAGATTTCCGACGCCTTTGTAACCACGTCGCGGGCACGCACGTCATCGAGGTGACGCAACCGGAATTCGACAGGGTCGTCATCTGCGGCTCGCGCGAGTTCATCCATGAAGCTCTCGATCGAGAACACATTCATATAGGCGCCGAGCGCGCGCAAAGCTGACACGCGCACCGGCATGGCCGGCAGAAAATGGTGGACGACCCGGGCATTCGGGATGCTGTAGAGCGGAATTGCGTTGCGATCGCCGCCGCCTTCCGGCTGTGGGATCGGTTTCGGCACAGGTACCGCAAACGGTTGCGCCAGGTGCTGGCCAGCTAACAAGGAGCCAGCGCCGCCGGGCCGCATCGAATGCGTGTTGCTCCAAACCGCGTAGTTCCAATCGGCGATGCGACCATTGCGGTCAAGGACCGCCGATACTTTCGTCACCATGGCGGGACCAAACGGCTCCCAGCCATGTTCCTGCTCGCGCATCCACTGCACGCGCACCGGTCGGTCCGGAAGAGAACGCGAAATCAGCGCAGCGTCCGCAGCGGCGTCGTCAGCCCCGTTGTGGCCGTAGCAGCCCGAACCTTCCATATGGATGCAGCGCACCTGATCCGTCGGCAGTCGCAGCAGTTCAGCAATGGCCTGCTGATCGGGATAAACCCCCTGGCTGTGGGTCCAGACCGTAACACCGTTATGGTCCGAACGTGCAACCGCACATGAGGGGCCGATGGAACCGTGAACCTGATACGGCCGCGTGAAGGTGGCTTCGAACCGTTTGCCATCGGCCGACTGCGGCTGGCCCCGATCGAGTATTACGGTGTCTTCCGCTTCAAGGGACGTGATGAAAGAGGGCAGTTCGCTGGCTCTGGGAAGTCTTGCCTTTTCGTCCCACCGGGCATTGGCGGCCAGCTTCCGCATCGCCTTGATGGCTTGGAACTCCCGCTCCGCAATGACGGCAAGGAAATCGCCGTCGCGAACGACCTTAAGAACCCCCGCCATCCCTTTAACGCTGTCAGTGGACACACTGACGAGGCGAGCGCCATAGCTCGGTGGACGAACCACGCGAGCATGGACCATACCGGGGAGACGGAGATCGTGCACATACGCCTCTCCGCCGGTGACCTTGGCGGGAATGTCGACGCGTTGTGCGGAATTGCCGATAATTCTGAAAGTGCCAGGCTCCTTCAAATGCGATTGCGGCTGCGCCTCGACCTCGAGCAATTCGTCTGAAACAAGCTCCCCGTATCGGATGTTGCTTCCGCTTGGTGCAATCACAGTGCCATTTTGGGTTTTGAGTTCGCTCGGCGCCACGCCAAGACGCTCCCCCGCCGTGGCCAGCAGGATTGCGCGTGCCTGCGCGGCCGCGTGCAGGATGGCGCGGCCACTGTCCTGCATCGAGCGGCTGCCGGCGGTGAAGCCTTCGTTGGGAGTAATGCCGGTGTCGGCGGTTATGAGCTTGAGCGATGCCAATGGCACATCAAGTTGTTCGGCAGCAATTTGCAGCAGCGCGGTTTTGATGCCTTGTCCGAGTTCGGCTTTTCCGGTGAAGATCGCGATGCTTCCATCCGCCTCGATGCGGACCCAGGAATCCAGGCGCGGATTTGCCTTGAGACTGCCGGGCAGCGGCGGCTTTTCGGTTTGTTCCGGCCCTCCCTGCCGGGCAGCCTCGCCCAAAAGCTTTGTGGCGGACGAGAAGCTGACGATCAGTGCGCCGGTTCCAGCGAGCACATGCCGGCGCGAGGCGATGATGGCCGTCATGGCACGCTCCTCTTCGCCGATGATCCGACGGTTCGCATCTGGCCGGCTGCTCGCAACACGGCACGCAGAATCCTCATATGCGTACCGCAACGGCAGAGGTTGGGTTCGAGACCAGCGCGAATCTCGGCGCTCGAGGCGCCCGGATTCTTTTGCAATATTGCCTGCGCACGCATGATCATGCCGGCGATGCAGTATCCGCATTGTGCAGCCTGCTCCGCGATAAATGAGCTTTGAAGGGGAGCAGGGTTTTCGAGCGTGCCGAGGCCTTCAATGGTCGTGATCCGCTTGCCTTCGAGCACAAGGAGCGGTGTAAGACAGGAGAACACGGCCTCACCGTCAACCATAACGGTGCAAGCGCCGCATTGGCCGAGACCGCAACCGAATTTCGCGCCATTGAGGGCGAGTTCATTGCGTAGCACGTAGAGCAGGGGCGTTTCGGGATCGACCTCGACTTCATGATCACGACCATTGACATTGAGCTTCATCATCGAATCCTTTACTCGCTCACGGGCGTCAGGTCGGTGCCGGGAGATGGATGAACCATGACGGAGCGCTGGCCGGAGAGCGTTTCGCGGACATCCTTCTCGATCTGCTTCCAGGCCGGCTTGTCGCTGAACCGGGACCGAACAAAAGTAAGCAGATCGACGAGTTGCTTTTGCGTCAGGGCGCCTGCAAATCCCGGCATGGACGGGCTGCGCACACCTTCCGCGGGCGGCAGTCCCCAGAGAACGACATTGAGGACATTGCGCGCATCGGGGCCGCTCGGGCCAGTGCTCAGGGAAAGATCGATACCGCCGAAAGGACCCCGTGCATGTCCTTCATGGCAGCTCGCACATGTGGCCTGGTAAATCTTTTCTCCATCGACGGCGTCTTGACTGGTGCCGCCTTGACCCACAGTTTGACTTTCCAACGATGGGGGAATGCGGACACGATCAATTCGCGACTGCCCCGCTCTTCGGCGTTCAGCGCCGGGCTCCCCGAGAAATCCCATCAGGTAGACCGTCATTGCTTGCAGATCTTGCGCCGACGCCGCTTCCGTGAGGCTATCAATGATGGGTGCCATCGGGCCCCGCGCGAGCCCATGATGGTCATGCCAACCGCTGCGCAGGTAAATCTGCAGTGCTTCCGCGTCCCACGGAACCGGCGCCGGCGATGATCCATCGAGCGCATAGGCTGTCCAGCCTTCGGCGTCACCACCGGCAAACTTCCTTCGTGATTTTTCGGCGCCGAAAGTGTTGCGCGGCGTGTGGCAACCACCGCAATGCGCGAGGCCTTCGACCAGATAGGCCCCTCGGTTCCAAGCATCGCTTTGCTCCGGATCGGGCCAATATGGACCGGCGTGAAGAAAAAGAAGCTTCCACGCCGCGATCAAAGGGCGGAAATTGAGCGGAAATGAAACTTCGTTGGGCGGGGCTTTCGCATAGACCGGCTCGCGAACCATGAAATAGGCATAGAGCGCTGCGATGTCGGTATCCGTCAGCATGGTGAAATGATCATACGGAAACGCCGGATAGAGGTGCCGGCCTTCGCGGTCCACACCTTCACGCATCGCGCGTCGGAAGGCCAATTCAGACCACCCGCCGATCCCGCTCTCGGCTTCAGGCGTGATGTTGGTCGAATAGATCACACCGAAGGGCGTGGGAAGGGCCACTCCGCCCGCGAATGGGGGGCCGCCGGGTGCCGTGTGACACGTGGTGCAATTTCCCAGGGCCGCGAGTTGGGCGCCGCGCTTTACCAGCGGCGCATCAAAGTTCTGTACGCTGGATAAATCGACTGCGGCAATGGACGGACGCCACGCGATCGCAATGAAGGCGCCTCCAACAATGACGAAAAGTAAAGTCAGCACTTTGAGAAGCTTCATCTCAACTCGCAATGCGGCTCGTAATTCCCTGTAACCAAACGCTTCGATGGCTTTGCGGGTTCCAGCCGTAAGCAGCCGGTTCTTGAAAATATGCTCCTCGCGTTGTGTAATCCGCCGGCGCATCCGGCAATTCTCCTTCGTGGCAATTAGTGGTAGCTTTCGTCAGGGTTGGCCTTGCCGCGGAACAGCCAGTAGATCAAACCTGTGTAACCAAAAATAAGCGGCAGGAGTACAAGCGTCCCGGCGAGCATGAACGTCTGACTCGCGGGCGAAGCCGCGGCCTGCCAAATAGTCAACGACGGCGGCACAAGATAAGGAAATGTTGAAATGCCCAAACCCAGATAGCCGAGCGCAAATAACAAGATTGATGACAGGAACGGCGCGACCTCACGGCCATTTGCGAGGGAGCGCCAGCCCCAGAATGCCACAGCCGCAGTGGCCAATGGGACTGGCCAAAGGTAGAGTATATTCGGTAGCCAGCGTTCCGCGATACGTGGCATTGCGAGCGGAGTCCAAAGGCTGACGATTGCCATGAAAATGATCACGACCATCAGGAGCACTTTTGAGTGTTCTCGGGCGCGCTCGGCGACGGCTCCGCGGGTTTTCATCACCAGCCAAGTCGCGCCGAGCAACGCATAGCCGGCGACGACCCCAAATCCGCAAACAATTGCAAACGGAGTGGCCCAATCGAATGGGCTGCCGGCAAATGCACCATTCTCCACTCGGATGTCACCGATGAGGTTGCCCAATATGACGCCCTGACAGAAACCGGCGAGCGTTGAGCCCACGGCGAATGCCCCATCCCAGAGCCTCTTGCTTCGTGAAACCTCGCGGAATTCGAAGGCCACGCCGCGAATGACCAGCGCCAGCAGCATCACGATCACCGGCACATAAAGCGCCGGCATGATGACCGCATAGGCGCGTGGGAAGGCCACAAACATCCCAACGCCGCCGAGCACAAGCCAGGTTTCATTGCCATCCCAGAATGGCGCAATGGACCTTATCATCTGACTGCGTTCGGTATGTTCCTTCGCCAACGCGGACAAGGTGCCGATGCCAAGATCAAAGCCGTCGAGAATGACATACATTGCCACCGCAGTGCCGATGATGCCGGCCCAAATGAGAGAAAGTTGCGATTCCATGTTCACCTGTTAAGCATTGCGTTCACCTGCTAAGCATTGCGGCCCAGCGGCATCGCCGCCGCAAGGGGCGGGCCGAACTCCGGTGGCTCGCCAAGCGGCCTTTCGATGCCCTTCGCGATCAGACGGTTGATGTAATAGATGCCGAAGGAGAACACGAGTCCGTAGACCAGCACGAAAAGCACCAACGTCACAGCGATAGCAGCGCCCGGCACCGGCGATGACGCTTCGTCCGTGCGCATGATTTCGTAGATGATCCACGGCTGGCGTCCACTCTCGGTAACAACCCATCCGGCGAGCACGGCGACAAAACCAATCCACCAGCTTTGGGCTATCGTGCGCAAGTACCAATGACTTGTGAACAACGTGTTTCGCCACCAGAGCAACGCGCCCGCAAACGTGATGGCTATCATGACAAAGCCAATCGCGAGCATGATGCGGAAGGCAAAGAATACCGGCTTCACCGGCGGTCGCGAATTCGCTGGAACGTCCTTGAGACCCGAGAAGCGGCCGGCCGGATCGTGGGTCAGTATGAGGGAAGCGCCACGTGGGATCGAGATGGCGAATCGGTTCAATTCAGCGGTCTCGTCGGGCCAGGCGAAGATGTGAAAATCGCCTGGTTGGTGGCTGTCCCAGTGCGCTTCCATGGCCGCAACCTTGATAGGCTGATGTGCAAGCGTATTGAGGCCATGCAGATCGCCGAGAAGAAGTTGCAGCGGCGCAAGCACGCAGAGTAAGCCGATGGCCATCCGAAGCATGGTACGGGCCTCGTCCATGTGACGACCGGCAATTAGAAAGCGCGCGCCGACCGCCAGCACCACGAATCCTGCCGTGAGGTAGGAGGCGTTGAGCATGTGGCCAAGACGGTAGATGAAACTTGGATTGAACACGATCGCATACCAATCGATCGGATAGGCAACGCCATCGCGGAACTCATGGCCAACCGGCGTGTTCATCCAGCTGTTCGCCGAAAGGATCCAGAACGCCGAAATGGCCGTGCCGATTGCGACGATGACCGCCGAAAGCGAGTGCAGCCAACGCGGTACTTTGTTGACCCCAAACAGCAGGATGGAGAGGAATGTCGCCTCCAGGAAAAAGGCCGACAGCACTTCGTATCCGGCAAGAGGTCCGACGACGTTGCCGGCTGCAACGGAAAATCGACTCCAATTGGTGCCCAGCTCATAGGACAAGACGACACCGGATACGACGCCCATCGCGAAGGAGACAGCGAAAATTTTGGTCCAGAAACGCGCAAGGCGCCGATAGTGTTCTTTGCCGGTCGCCTGGGCCATCAATGCAAGGGTCGCCATATAGGCTGAGAGACCGATGGTCAGAGTCGGGAAAATAATATGAAAAGAGATCGTGAAGGCGAATTGCAAGCGCGCAAGGAGAACGGGTTCCATCGCTCGGTACCCTCAAAACGCAATGGTCGGCTTATGGCATGTTGGTGAGCATTTGCATTTTGCAAGAGCTCTTTTTGCAAGGGCCCATTGCAACGGAGGGTGTCGTGGCGCCGGCAATCTGAGAGCCGGCAATCTGATCGACAACGTCCGGTCCCTCTGAGACATTCAGAGTTGCCACCACTGACAGAGTTGCCACCACTGAATTCGCATGCTGCTCTCCAACTGCGCCGCGCGCGCCGTGACCTGGGCACGCCCCAGGCTACCGCAACTCAATCATGCCGACCTGATTGACGAGACTGTTCGCCGTAACGACATTCCCGTCTGCGGTCACGTCGACATTGCGCACGATGTCGCCGCCGCCGGGAATTGCCCATGTCTGGAATTTTTCCGTTGCCGGGTCGAAGCGCACGATGGTGTTCGGCTTGGCGTTGGATTCGTTGTAATAGATCGCACCTTTCGTGAAGGCGATACCATAGGGCTGCGATTGCGGTCCGCTCGGCGACGGCCATTCCTTGACTTCGCCGGTTGCGAGATCAAGCCGGCCCAGGAAGCCGCGGGAAAAATCCGCGTAGTAGACGAGCGTGTCGCTTGCAAGCGCCAGCCGGCGCGGACGCGACGCGGGGTTCGGCAATGTGTATTCCTTCACGGCCAGCGTGCCGGGGTCGATGGTCGCGATCTTGTTGGTGCCGAACAGGACCACGATGGGAACGCCCTTGGAATTGACGTGAAGGCCGTAGGGCCGCGAGTTCGGTGTCGGCGACTTGATGATCTTGATGGCGCCGGTCTTGGGATCGAGCCGTCCCATCACGTTGGCAACCTGGGCGGTGAACCATAGAATGCCGCTCTGGTCGAAGTTGAGCGTATGGGGATCCTTCACGGCGGGATCCGGCATCTTATATTCGGTCACATTACCGGTCTTCGGATCGAGCTTGCCGATCAGGCCGGCGCTGTTGCCGGTGAACCAGACATTGCCGTCACGATCCTCGACAAGGCCATGCGGGCCCGTGCCCGGTGTCTTGAGCGGGAATTCCTTGAATTGGCCCGTTTTCGGATCGAGCCGCCCGAGCTTGTTGGCGAGCTGCCCCGTATACCAGATGGAACCGTCCTTGGCTGCCATCGGATCGTGCGGTCGCGAACCCTCGGTCGGAACTTGCCATTGCTTCAGATGAGCCTGTTGAGGGCCGTCGATCAAGGCCGCCGCAGGCCGCGGTTTTTCCGGGAAGCTTGTGATCAGGTATTGGGTGAGTGTCTCCCACTGATCCTTCGGCACGGGCGCGCCGACGTTCTGCATCATGCGAACGACCGTGCGCCATCCCTCCGGCGTGTAACCGGCGCGTGCGCGATTGATGTCATGGCAGACGCCGCAAGCCGCCAGAAAGGTCGATTTTCCCGGCCGGTCGGGAAAATCCTGTGGTTGCTGGGCGAGCGCCGGAACTGCCGCACCGAGCAGTGCTGCCGTCAATGTGGACCAAAGGATTCTTGCTGACATTGCAACCTCCTGGGAGCCTCCTGCAGCGTCTCTAGAACGAACCGCGAATTACGCTTTTTGTTCCGGTGCTTTTTGTCCCCGAAGGCCTGTGGGAACTATCATTGTGGCTCGTGAGTTGAGAGCAATGTCCAGGCCATGCCAGCTTGCACCAAATGAAGTTAGGAAGTTTCTCGACGAAGGCGGCTTAATCGCGAGTTGGATGCAACGCATGACGGCCTATTTCCTCAACGAAAAGCCAAAGCAATATTCGTGGCGAACTGCGCGTTTCGCTGTTGCGAGCGTGGCGGCGGTGATCGCAGCTAGCGACAACGCCGGCGCTGCAAGCGACCGAAACGAACGGTCCGCCATCTCCGTCGCGTCCCGTATCGCCGGCGAGCCGATGATGGCAATCATCTCGCTACGCAACCAACGGATTACCGTTCATGACTCCAAGGGCTGGATCTTGCGAGCGCCGGTGTCGAGCGGACAGAAGGGACGCGAGACGCCCGCTGGCATCTTCAGCGTCATAGAAAAAGATCCCGACCATCATTCGAATCTCTATGACGATGCCTGGATGCCGCACATGCAGCGCATCACCTGGTCGGGCATCGCCCTTCACGGTGGTCCTCTGCCGGGATATCCGGCATCGCATGGTTGCGTCAGGCTGCCATACGATTTCGCACGGCGCTTGTTCGGGATGACCAGGATGGGCATGCGCGTGATTGTTGCGCCGACCGACGTGGAGCCTGTCGAGATCGCTCATCCGGCACTCGCTCGGTTCATCGACAAATCGGATGACCGGGCTATCGGCGCCGCCAATGCCGCGGAAGCGGACGAGGCGACCCGAAAGGCCGAGCAGGCGAGACTTGCTGCCGTAGGGGCATCCCGAGAAGCCGCGCGGGCGATGATTCCGGTGCGCACAGTGGAAAATCTGAAGCGCAAAGCCGAGGAACAACTGGCGGCCGCGGAGCGCCTGCTTGTCTCCGCACAATCCGACGCGGCCAAGGAGCAGGCCGAGGGTGCCAAGGCGAAGGCAGCCGTAAAGATCGCCGAGCTAGAGGCGCAATTGGCTGTTGCCAAAGCCGAATTGCAACGGAAAACCGATGCGGTGGCACCTGCGAGCGAAGCCGCCACAGGGGCAGAGGCCGCGCGCGTAATGGCGGCGGAGACGGCGCGCAAGACGGCGCGCTACCTCGAGCCGGTTTCGGTCTTCATCAGCCGCAAAACTCAGCGCCTCTACGTACGGCAGGGATTCAATCCGGTCCTGGAGAGCCCGGTGACGATCCAAGACGAGAATCGTCCAATCGGCACGCACGTCTTCACCGCTATGGAGCGCACAGGCATCGGCGCCGGCATGCGATGGAGCGTGGTTTCGGTAGAGGGCGGGCGTACCGATGGCGTGCCGGACCTGATTGTTCGCGCGCGCGGAAGCCGCGATCGCGACGTCCAGCCGATTTCGACCGATCTTGGCGCGTCCAAAGAGGCACTGGAGCGGATCAGCATTTCCCCGGATGTATTGGATCGTATCGCAGCGATGGCGCCGCGATCTTCCCTGATCATTTCAGACGAGGAATTGAGCAAGGAGACCGGCAAAGGCACGGAATTCGTCGTGGTCATGAGCGGCCAGCCGCAAGGCGGGATCAAAATCCGACGCAACACGAGCGAGGTCCGTTATCAGCCTCCACGGACTCGCACGCCTTTTTCTGGGCGTTCGTCGTTCTCGCCATTTTCCACGTGGTGAGCCGCCCAACTTCGCGGGCGGGCTCACTTTCGCTACGAGAGCGGATTGCATTCGGGCAAGAAAGTGGTCGCGAGCAGAACCGAGGAAGACAGACGTATCACAGCGCAAATACAAACAGCATGGTCTGGTGCCGCATGTCGCTTAGTTCCGGGGTGAGCGTGAGCCGGCCTTTCGAAATGAGGCTCAAGCCAGACATGATGGCGACGTACTGCCGGCCGCCGACCTCGAAGGTCATGGGCGGGGCATTGAAACCGCTCCCGACATTGATCTTCCACAACGGCTCAAGGTTCTCGTCGTCATAGGCGATGAATGTTCCGTCTCCCAAGCCGGTGAACACCAGGCCACCCGCGGTCGTGAGCGCGGCGCTATAGTTCGGATAAGGAGCGCGAACTCGTTTTTTGATTTCGCCCGTCAACGGGTCGGCGACCACGATTTCGGATTCCGTTCGCGAGAGCAGTTTGATTGCGCCACCCAACAAACTTCCGGTGGGGCTCCTCATTTGCTCCGGGTTCATCGTGACTTCATTGCACGTCGGCCGCGATGGAATGTAGATAAGCTTGGTCCGCTGGCTATAGGACGCTGACCAGTAATTGCTGCCACCTTCGTGCGACGGACAGATTCGTTTGGTGCGGTCCGTCATGGTTTGGGCTTGCACGCCTGAATAGACCTGGATGTCTTTGGTCGGGTCGTAGTCGACCGGCTTGCCGGTCTTCTGGTCGATGCCCTTGGTCCAGGTGATCTCCTCCATATAGGGCTTGGCCAGCAGCGTCTGTCCATTGCTGCGCTCGAAGGTGTAGAGAAAGCCGTTGCGCGCCGCGTGCGTCACCAGCTTGTGCGGCGCGCCCGAATCGGGGCCGTCGATGAGAATGTGCGTTCCGACTTCGTCGTAGTCCCACATGTCGCCCGGCACATATTGGTGATACCAGTTCATTTTGCCGGTGTCGGGATCCCAGGAAATCAGGCTGTTGGTGTAGAGATTGTCACCCGGGCGATAATAGGGATTGTACATCGGGACCGGATTGCCGGTGCCCCAGAGCACCTGATTGGTGGCGACATCGTAGGAGCCCGTGACCCACATGGCAGCGCCGCCGGTTTGCCAGGCGTTGTTGTTGTCTTTCCAGGTCTCGGAGCCGGGTTCGCCAGGAGCCGGCACGGTATATTTTCGCCACAGCATCTTGCCGGTTGCCGCATCGAGCGCCACGATGAAGTCGCGCACGCCGCGGTCGCCGCCGGCCGCGCCCACAATGATCTTGTCCTTGACGGGAAGCGGAGCAGCCGAGAGCTGTACGTCGACCTGGCCTTCCGAAAGGTTCGTCTCCCACACAATCCGTCCGGTTTCCTTGTCGGTTGCGATGACGCGGGGCGGATAACTCGCGTTGGAGATAACGAAGTTGCCCCAGAGCGCGGCACCGCGATTGGCCAGCGGAAGCTTCTCCTGCTTGGGGTCCATGCGCCAGACGATTCGGCCCATATCGCCGGATCGGCCATCGATTTTATAGACCACGCCCCATTGATCGACGACATAGAGGAAACCGTCTTCGGCGAGCGTGGTCGATTGCAGGCTCTCGTTTATGGACGTGCCGCCGATCGCGACCGCATAGGCTAGCTTGAGCGACTTGACGTTGGTCTTGTTGATCTTGTCGAGGGGCGAAAATCGCTGTGCGTCATAGGTGCGATGGTTCATCAGCCAGTTCTGCGGTTCTCGATCCGCATTGATCAGCCGGTCCGCACTGACTTCGGCGGCCATCGCCGGAACTGTGAAAAAAAGAAAAGCAGTCGCGAGTGCGCTTACGCAAATGGTTGAACCTAAATATCGAAAGCCCAAGTCCAGAAAGCCCAAGTCCAGAAAGCCCAAGTCCAGAAAGCCAAGGTCCAGGAGGCGCGCAATATCCAATGGTGGTCGCATTCCCGGGCGGGAGACCGTTGTGCACTTTTGCTGCGTTTGCGGGAGTTGCTCCCGGAGCGCTGTAATGAGGGCATTACGTCCATTCATGACATACCTCCGTTTACCAACAGTTGGGGCGATTGGAACTGCTGGGTCCGAAGAATGCAATGAAATTCAGTGTAGGACAACTATGCCGCCCAAGTACCGGCAAGCACTGGCAAACCCGCGCCGCTTTGCGTGTCAGAGGAGTTCCCGGATACCGTTTCAATTTCGGCGGACGTCACACCGCTCACAGCCGTAATCGACGCTCGGACGGCTGTCAGAATGGCGAGTTCACCCAAGTTCTTCTTCGTGAATTGCGACCCCGGCTTCGTAGCAGGTGTCTACGAAGCTCTACGCAATTTTCGGGTTGTTACAAAGCGTCGAGCAACGTCGCTACATTTAGCGAAAGCTCTGCGCAATGGTTGTAACCAGCCTCTGGGTGGCGTAGCTGTATTTGCCGCCCATGAAGAGGTCGAAGTTGATCGCGAGGAGCAACGCTATGGCTGTGATGCGAAACATGTTTGCGACCCCTTAGCAAGTGTTTGTAAACCAAGCAGCGAGTACCTGCTTAAGGGCCGAGTCTTAAATGTTTTTTGACGGATCACTTCTGATTTTCTTAGAACTTTATTCACTTCCCTTAATTGCCTGCTCCATAGAGTTCATTTGGTTATCATAAAAGCTTAACGATTGGCGTAAAGGTACCAAAACCGTATTAAAGTACCGCTAAAGGCGGTTTGATACCTACAGACCGGAGGTTTCCATTGAATTTACCATGATCTCCGATTGATGTGCCATATTAGAGAATTTTTTTGATCGCTACTCATCGGGTACCGGACTCTTTCCCGTCAGCGACGCTATCACTCGACTTCACGGCCGCGCACCACAAGGTAACCGTCTTGTACAGAAAGTGTTACACGGCAACTGGAAAACCACTACATCATCGCAGCGCTGCGCTTCAACCGAGTGACAGCGTCCTTCGCGTTTGAAGGAGGAATGAATGGCGAGACGCAAAGCCGCTCGGCATCGCAGCGCACGGCCACATCATCGTCGGCAAAACGGGACACGCGAGTTTGAAGGGGCTGAAACTGATTTAGCGATTTTCGCTGGCGAAGAACTCACGGGCGCATGGCTCATATTGCTTCAATCAACTCCAAGGGTCTGCGCGTAACCCTAGACCTGCGTGACCTCAGGGCGCGGAAATTGGTTTTTGTCCTTTGGTACTTTTGGATGATCCAACCCATACTTTCGGAGGATTTTTTTCGATCCTGCCTCCATGGTTTGATAAGAAAGCGAAGGCGGCGTCTCCTACCTGCCTACCGACGACAACAGCACGGCATATTTGATGCCGCTGCGTCTGGGCTAAGAAAATATCTTAGGAAAAACTTGTTCAGCTCCCTAACCGCAGACCGCACTCGCAAAATGTGCAACTGTTGCCGACCATGAGTATTTGCATTTGCATAGGGGGGGATTGGTCATGCAAAACCTGCTAAAGGCTGCAAGTGTAGCGCTTTCACTCGCCACCGCTGCATGCGCGATTCACCCTCTTCCAGAGGATGTCACCGGCGATAATACGGCACTAATCGTCCGAAAGATTCGCTGCGAGGCCCGCGACGCCGTCATTCGGAAAACAATCGCCTATCTGCTTTACCTGCCCAGTGCGAGCTTCCCGAAGGCCCACGCGCTGGGCGAGATGTACCAGAACGGAAGACTGATACAAACCAAAGACTTCTCAAAAATCGAGCCGGTAGCGGGTTCCAGGCTGCTGTTCTTCGCCAAAACCGGCGTCGTCTATAACTTTAGCTTCGACATAACGGAATCCAACGACCACCAATTCGAAGGTCACGCAGGCATGCTGATTTCGGGTGGAAGCTTCGGATTGGGCGGAAAGCTTGGCGCCACGGGAGCAAGGGAAAATGTTCGCAGCTTCACCATTACCGACAGCTTCGGCGCGCTCGTCGACCAAGTCCTTCCGAGCTACTGCGATTTCGCCGCCCCGGGATCCAACTACCTCTATCCCATTGTGGGACGAATTGGGCTGGCCGAAATGGTGGACACATTTGTCGACCTTACGCTCTTTCATGGATTGAGCGATCCGGTTGAAGCAACCAAACCTCAGGGAGCGCCGGCGCATCGAGGCCCGCCGACAATGGCGGACACTCTGACCTTTACCACAACCTTGACCGCTTCCGCGACACCCAAGATTGAACTCGCGCCTTTGACCAAGAGCTTCAGGCTGGTGGATGCCTCACTTACGAGCACGAACTCCCGCGTAGACAAACATCAAGTCATTGTCGGTTTTGGTTTGCCAAGTGCACCAGTCGCCCCAAGCACGAGTTTTACGAGCAGTGTCATTACCGCAAAGACCAATGCCGGCACCGGAGAGCGGGCTGCCGCAGATGCCGTAGCACAGCAAATCGTCAGATTTGAACTTCTCAACCGACGTCCCATCGTCACCGTCCAGCCATAGGAGATGTATCATGGCCGATGATCACGAACCATCCCGAGACCAGTTTCCGGCCCTCAAAATGACTGCGATCGTCGAGGGCGGTCACTCAGTGATGTCAAGTGGACAATTTGAAAAGTTTATTGAATATTGCAATGAACATCGCATCAAGTTCTACGTAGCACGCGAAAAGTTGCCATTGTTAAGCAACTTCTTCAAACAATCAAAAGCTACCGACAAATTGACGGCAGCAATTCAAGCTGGCGGCCATGACTGCCCGCCGCCAACATTTCAATGCCCTCAGATCGACCACAGTTGATCGCTGCGCGGTCACAGACCGCGCCACTTGCGTTGTACCCCCGATTGCCGACGATCACGGCCGGGCGGGGTTGCCGTGGGTAAGGCGTGGATGGCCGGCATCGCAGACAAGTTTACGCAGTCTGCGCAGGCTTGACTGCGCGGCCGGTCATGACGCGACTTCGAGTTAATCTAAGCGGGAAATGCTCTAGCTGTCCGGTTGATCCAAGCTGGTTCGAGCCCTTCAAGCATCCACCGCGAACCGACACTGTAACTACGGATTGAACAAGTATGCGCTAACTTGGACGCCGTACGGCGCCGGCCGTGTGGCGTGACTGGCATTCATCCTGCCTTGCGCCATTCTTCAGGCACCCCCGGCCTGGCCATGGCGGGAAGCCGCAACAGGACCATCGTGCCGCGGCCGGGCGTCGAGCGGATGCGCATGGTGCCGCCATGCAGGGTGATCAGCGACTTCGCAATGGCGAGACCGAGGCCGGAGCCCTGGTGGGTCTTGGTGATGTGGCTTTCGACCTGTTCGAAGGGGCGGCCGAGTTTGGCTATGGCGTTTTTCGGGATGCCGATGCCGCTGTCCGCAATGGCGATGCGCACGAAGCCTGCCGATGTTCGTGCCCGGATCGTGATACGACCGCCTTGCGGCGTGAACTTCACGGCGTTCGACAGCAGATTGAGGGCCACCTGTTTGAGCAGGCGGGGATCGGCGACAAGCTCGATGCCTGGCGCGATGTCGGTCGTCATGACGATGTTCTTTGCCTCGGCGCGGGCTGAGACCACGCGCACCGCCTCGATGAGGAAGCGGCCGAGGCGAATGTCGGACACATCATGGCGAATGCGGCCGGCTTCGATCTTCGACATGTCGAGCACGTCATTGATGACTTCAAGCAAATATTGTCCGCTCTGGCGAATGTCGCGGCAATATTCCCGGTATTTCTCCGAGCCGATCGGGCCGAACATGCCGGATTCCATGATCTCGGAGAATCCGATAATGGCATTGAGCGGCGTGCGCAGTTCGTGGCTCATATTGGCGAGGAACTTCGACTTCGCCTGGCTCGCGTCTTCGGCGCGGTTTTTTTCCTCGGAATATTTTTCGGCGAGGTCGGCCAGTTCGCCGGCCTGACGTTCAAGCGCCAATTGTGATCTGCGCAAGTCCGCGACGGTGTTCATCAGGCGGCGTTCGCTTGCCATAAGTTTTTCTTCGTGCGCCTTGATGGTCGTAATGTCGGTGCCGACCGAAACATAACCGCCGTCCTTGGTGCGTCGCTCGCTGATATTGAGCCAGCGGCCGTCGTCAAGTTGCGCTTCGAAGGTGCGCGCACCGGGTGGACTGCCTTCGCTGGTGATCCTGGAACGCACGACCGACATGCGGCCACCGGCTACGATTTCTTCATAAGACGTGCCTGGCGCGATGAGTTCATCGGGAAGATTGTGCAGTTCCTGGAAATTGGAATTGCACAGGACCAGTCGATTGTGCGCATCCCAGAGCACGAAGGCCTCCGGGATTGTCTCGATCGCGTCACGCAGGCGGAGATCCGCTTCGGCGGAACGTGCAGCCAGTCTCTTCTGTTCCGTAATGTCGACTGCGATGCCGATGAGATGCGGTTCGCGCTCGCCGGTCTGATTGACGAGTTCGCAGCGTGCACGAAGCCATATCCAGGCGCCATCGTGGTGTCGCATCCGGAAGGCATGGTCGATGAAACTCGACTTGGTGTCGATCAGTTGCCGGACCATGTCGGCAAGGTGCAAGTCGTCGGGATGGACGAGCGCATTGACCTCGCCGAATGTGAGCAAGTCGTCGCGCGCCGCCAGCCCGAGGATCGCAAACATCGAGTGCGACCAGAAGATCCGCTCGCGGTCGATATCCCAGTCCCACAAGCCGCAACGACCGCGATCGAGCGCGGTATCGATGCGGGTGTGCACCGTCTCATAAATGGCGTCGGCTTCGCGCGCGCGGGTCGCCTGCCAATGGAAAGCAAAGCCAAGGATGAGCACGACGAAGCCGGTTGTGGCCGAGAGCGTAATGGTCAGCGTTGTGTCGTTGCGCCAGGCCGCAAGCGCGCTGCCGCGCGGGTGAATGATCGCGAGGTGGCCGGATTTGAGATGTTGTATCGCGACAAGTGCTGGGCTGCCGTCCCGAAAGGTCATTTCAAACGTGCCAGCGAGCGCCTCAAGCGTCGCTTGCGCCTGGGCGGCCCCGAACAGGTCCAACAGGTGCAGTCGCCGGGTTGCGGCATCGAGCGGCTGGGCCGCGATGGAAATTCCGTCGCCGCTCTTTACAGCAGCATATTGGAGACCGGCAACGATCGTACCCTCCTGGTTTGTCAGCAGGATCTGACGACCGGGAATGCGCAGCCAGGCAGGGCTCAGCCGGTCGACTTCGCTCATTGCGGCTCGGTCGAAGTCGCCTCCGGCGGCGCGCGCGCCATTGATCCGCTCGGCCAGGATATCGCTGCCGGCCTCGATCTGCTTGAGGATTTCACTGATGGTTTGTCGGCGATGCTCGACGACCTGCACTGTAGCGCCCACCCCGATCGTCAGCAGGAATGCGATGATCAAAGCCGGGACAGCCCGACGCAGCGCCGGCTCCGCCGTCAACAGACGACGATAGGCCGGTTTTGCGATCGACTGCGCCAATCCCCGGATGGAATCGGATCGCACGGACGCGCTCGCGTGTTCGACGCGCGCCATCTCGGCCCCCGTTCGGTATGTCCCAGTTTGCCCTGACCGGAAGGATGTGCCGCATCACCCCGAATCACTTTTCATTGGAATCCGGATTCGGTATTTTGTCGAGAGTCATTAAGAAATTTTTAATGATGATGATTCGTCCACAACGGATTGTGGAGGTGTGGATAGGGTAGGGGCCGCCGCTTGTGGGCCGGATGGATGACGTTTGGAGCCCCGCCGGGGCCCAATGCCCTTCAGAGACAGGGGTGCCCGTGCTACAACCTGTTGTATTGCCGATCATCCCTGTGATGACGACCATAGGAGAGCATGCCATGACTTGCAGTCGCCGGATGACTTTGTCGCTCGCTGCGGCGCTGACCATTGCCAACGTCGCCGCTTTTGCGCACGACGAATCGAAATATCCGGACTGGTCCGGCCAGTGGCGCCGGCCGCCAGGCGTCGGCGTCCAGTGGGACCCGAGCAAGCCGCTCGGCCCGGCGCAGCGCGCCCCGCTGACGCCCGAGTTTCAGAAGGTGTTCGAGGCCAGCCTCGCCGACCAGAAGGCCGGTGGCCAGGGCGGCGATCCGACCTACACCTGCATTCCGCCCGGCATGCCGCGGGCGATGACAGTGGTGTTCCCGATGGAAATCGTGGTCCTGCCGAACGTCACCTACATCCTGCAGGAATACGCCTCCATGATCCGCCGCATCTACACCGATGGGCGCACTATACCGGATGACGAAGAACCGGCCTTCCTCGGCTACTCGGTCGGTCAATGGCGCGACACCGACGGCGACGGCAAATTCGATACGCTGGAGGTCGAAACCCGCAATATGAAAGGCCCGCGCTCGTTCGATGCGAGCGGCCTGCCGTTGCACCCGGACAACAAGGCCGTCGTCAAGGAGCGCATCTATCTCGACAAAGACAACAGAGACCTGCTGCGCGACGAGATCACCACCATCGACAACGCGCTGGCGCAGCCGTGGACGGTCATGAAGACGTACCGGCGCGACTCCAAAGCCAAGACGATCTGGTTCGAATATGTCTGCGCCGAGGGCAATCACCATGTGGTACTCGGCAAGGAGAACTACTTCGTCAGCGACGACGGTTATCTGATGCCGGCCCGCAAGGGCCAGGCCAAGCCCGATCTGAAATATTTTGATCAGCTGGCGCGGTAACGGCGGCCTCATCGCGCCAAGGTCACTTTGAATCTGAACGAGGCGGCTTTGCTTGGAGTCCCGCCTTTACGGCGGCTTCGCCGCGGACGGCTTTTTCTTTCTTGCTCGCGATTCACGGCCGCGTAAACGCGGAACTCCGAACGACTGGTTAAACAATTTCGCGCCTGCGGTCCCGACCGTCGTCGACACGTTCCGGGCAAAATAGGCCCCACATGCCTCGGCCGCAGCGATCGACGAGACGAGTACTCCCAATCCAATGCCAAGCACGACACTGAGCCGCCCCACCGCCTGAGCACTGGTTTCCGCCATCGCGACACCCTCCGCAAATCTTACGCTGCAACTTCGTTGCAAGACTTTGTTTTGATCACGAATTCAGGACGGTAGCAACGCTTACCCCTCCGCCAGCGCGCGTTGAACGATGTCGCCGACATCCGGCGACAGCGAGGCATGCGCGGCGACGCGCCGGAGTGCTGCTTGCGCCAGCGCGCGCCGGCCGGGCTCGAGCACGCGCCAACTCTTGAGAGCCGATAACAGGCGTGCGGCCACCTGCGGATTGCGTTGATCAAGCTCCAAAACGGCCGAGACTAAAAAGTCATAGCCCGCGCCGTCGGGGCGGTTCGATTGTGTCGGGTTTGCCATGGCGAACGACGCGATCAGCGAGCGTACGCGGTTGGGGTTGCTCATCTGGAACGCCGGATGCTTTGTGAGCGCCTTGATGCGATCGAGCGTCGCATGTTCCGGAATGGTGGCCTGGAGCATCAGCCACTTGTCGACGATCAATGGCTCGTCGGCGTGGCGGGTGTAGAAATCCGCTATGGCAGTTTCGCGTTCCGGCACGGCGCAATAGGAGAGTGTCGCAAGCGCCGCCATGCGATCCGTCATATTGTTGGCGGACTGATATTGGCGCATGCAGCGCGCGACGGCGTCGGCATCGCCGCTGGCCGAGAGCAGATCAAGGCATGCGTTCTTCAAGGCACGGCGGCCGGCGGCGTCGGCGCTGGTCGAGAATGGTTCCGGCACCGCGGCAAGTGTATCGTAAATACGAGCCAGCCCTTCGAACAGCGCACCGCTGAGCGAACGGCGAAGCGCGTGGCGCGCGGCCAGCACCGCGTCAGGATCCACATTGCTCGCAATCTCCCGCGCAATATCGGCCTCCGACGGGAGCGAAATCACCTGTGCCACAAAGGCGGGTTCGAGTGTCCGGTCCAACAGCACGGCCGTGACGGCGGCGGTGAGATCGGGATCGTCCAAGGCGGCATCGCCGCGCCGGATTGCTGCAGCCGAATCAACGAGCACACGTGTCGAAAGCGTATTGATGGCCTGCCAGCGATTGAACGGATCGCTGTCGTGCACGGCGAGAAAGCGCAAATCCTTGTCGCCGATGTTCGCAACGAGATTGACCGGTGCTGAAAAGCCGCGGTTGAGCGAAGGAACCGGGCGCTCCTCGATGCCGGTGAGGACGAAGCTTGCCGCGGAGGTGGTGAGCGTTAACAGGCCGCGCTCGATTGTCCGCCCGTCGGCAAGGCGCATGGGCAGGTCGCGGCCATCCGGCCCCACGAGCCCGATCACAAGCGGGATCACCATCGGCTCCTTGGTGGACTGGCCGGGCGTGGGCGCCAATGTCTGCGCCACATCGAGGCGATAAGTCTTCTGGCGTTGATCGTAAGTGCCGGTGACGACGACCTCCGGCGTTCCGGCCTGCGAATACCAGAGTTTGAATTGCGTGAGGTCGGTTTGAGCCGTGTCGGCGAAACACTGGATGAACTCATCGACGGTCGCGGCCTGTCCGTCGTGGCGCGCAAAGTAGAGGTCCATTCCTTTGCGAAAGGTCTCGGGCCCTAGCAGCACGCTGAGCATGCGCACGACTTCGGCGCCCTTTTCGTAGACGGTGGGGGTATAGAAATTGTTGATCTCGCGATAGACCTCTGGCCGCACCGGATGAGCGAGGGGCCCTGCGTCTTCCACGAATTGATTGGCGCGCAATCCGCGCACGTCCTTGATGCGCTCGACCGCGCGCGATCTCTCGTCGTAGGTGAATTCCTGGTCGCGGAAGACGGTGAGCCCTTCCTTCAGGCAGAGTTGGAACCAGTCGCGGCAGGTGATGCGATTGCCGGTCCAATTGTGAAAATATTCATGTGCCACCACGGTTTCGATGCCGCCATAGTCGACATCCGTCGCAGTGGCGGAGTTCGCCAGGATGTATTTGTCGTTGAAGACGTTGAGGCCCTTGTTCTCCATCGCGCCCATGTTGAAGTCGGAGACCGCGACGATCATGAATATGTCGAGATCATATTCGCGGCCGAATCGTTCTTCGTCCCAGCGCATCGCACGCTTGAGCGAATCCATCGCATAGCCGCAGCGATCTTCCTTGCCGGGTTCGACATAAATGCGCAGCGTCACCATGCGTCCCGACATGGCGCGGAACGGCTCTTCGATGAATGCAAGCTTGCCGCCGACGAGGGCAAACAGATAGGACGGTTTCGGGAAGGGATCGTGCCAGACCGCGAAATGGCGATTGGTGTTTGCGATAGGGCCCGCGGAGACCAGATTGCCGTTGGCGAGCAGCACCGGGGCGTCAGCGACATCGGCTTCGATGCGGGTGGTGTAGACGGCCATTACGTCCGGCCGATCCGGGAAATAGGTGATGCGGCGAAAGCCCTCGGCCTCGCATTGGGTGCAATAGGCCGCGCCCGAGCGATAGAGACCGCTGAGGTGAGTGTTTGCCGCCGGGTTGACGAGAGTTTCTATTTCCAATCGAAACGGACCGGGCGGCAACTGCGTGATGGTGAGGCTGTCAGGGGTCGCGACATAGCGGTCGGCTGCCAGTACCTCGCCTTCGAGCCTGAGCGAGACCAGGTTGAGCCCATCGCCGTCGAGCACCAGTGGGGCGGCAGCTGCCTTGGGGTTGGGCCGCAGCGCCAAGGTCGCGCGCACGCGCGTGGCGGTGCGCTCAAGCGCGACATCGAGTTCCACAGTGTCGACCAGCCAGTTGGGCGGCCGATAGTTCTCAAGGCGGACGGGGACGTTCTGGTCGGTGCGCATGGGATCTTTGGTTCCGGTGGGGTGGGGGCAGGTCGCGGCGCGGGAACCTTCCTATAGCAAACCTCATTGAGTTACGAGACCGCAAAGAACTCCCGAAAAATGGGCCCAACTTCAGCATGGTCGCGCCCCGGACTTCATGCTTTAATTGGTACAAGTCCCCGGATATGCAGAGGCGGACATACCAGCGGAGATTTTCGATGAAGACATTTCGCTCGTTGGGAGTCGCGGCGGCGATTCTGGGCGCCACCAGCGCGGCCGCTTTTGGCCAGACCTATCCGAACCAGCGCGTCACGATCGTGGTGCCGTTCACGGCCGGCAGCATCACGGATGGTCTAGCCCGCATCCTCGCCGAAAAGCTGGCCGATGTCTGGAAGCAGCAGGTCATCGTCGAGAACCGCCCCGGCATCCCGGGAACGACCGCCGTCGCCAAGGCGACACCCGATGGCTACACCCTGATGCTCACCTCCAACGGGCACACGATTGCGGGCGCCATCACCAAAAGTCTGCAGTTTGATCCGGTCAAGGATTTTGCCGGTGTCACGCAGGTGGCGTCGGTTCCGCTGGTCGCGATCGTCCCGCCGGACTTGCCCGTGCGGACGCTCAAGGATTTTGTCACGCTTGCGCAGCAGAAGCCCGGCACGCTCAATTTCTCATCCGCCGGAGTTGCCAGCACGTCGTTCCTGTCCGCGGAAATTTTCAGGCAGCAGGCGAAGATCAATATCCAGCATGTCCCATTCCGCGGCGCCCCCGAAGCGGTGACGGCCGTGGTGCGTGGCGACGTGCAGATGTATTTTGCGCCGATCCCGGCCTCTCAAGACCTGAGCGCGACCGGGAGGGTGCGCGCTTTGGCAATCAATTCAGGCCAGCGTGTGCCGCAACTGCCCGACGTGCCCACCATCGCGGAGGCGGCGGTGCCGGAGTATAAGTATGACTCCTGGTTTGCCGTCATGGCGCCGGCCGCAACGCCGCGGCCGATCATCAATAAGGTGTCGCAGGACATCGCTGCCGTGCTCAAGCTTCCGGACGTTGTCGACCGCTTGGTGAAGCAGGGTTCGATCCCGGTTACAAACACGCCCGAACAATTCGACGCCATCAACAAGGCGGACACCGAACGTTATTCGAAGACGCTGCGGGATGCCGGCATTGAGCCGCAGTGAGGGTGGAATCGTAGGGTGGGCTAAGACGCGCATGCCGTGAACTCGAAACATACTCGATCGTCCGAAAGCGCGCCGTGCCCACGCGTCGGCGCGCGCCTGTCCATCGACGCGTGGGCACGGCGCCATGCAGAGCACGTTACATGTTTCCACCACCGTGCCAGGCGCCTTTGCCCACCCTACCTTCGCGGCTCCGCATGACCGATCACGCGCTTGATTGACTTGAACCTTGTCCGCAGCCCACGCTCGAGTTCGTCGATCCGGTCATGCACGTCGGCGACGCTGAGCCCCGCGTCCGCAATGGCGTGGAAATTCACAATTTCGCCCTCTGACGTTTCGCGCACCCGCACCTCGTGGATGTCGCGTATGACGCCGGGTTTTTCGGCGAGTGTGGCGAGTTCATGCTGGACCGCCGCCGCCCGTTCGGCCGGTGCATCCTGGCCGACGAGGCCATTCACCTGTAGAGGCTCGATATGAGTCTCAACTTCGACGCCCTGACCGAGTTCCTCCCGCACCGCCTGTTCGAGCCCATCCGCGATTTCATGCGCCTGACCAAGCGCGAGGTTGCCATCGACTTCGAGGTCGAGAGACACCGACAGCTTTTCACCGATGGCATGCACCGTCACATGATGGACCGCGAGTGTCCGATTGCGCGCGATCACCATGACGCGCTCAAGCACTGTTTCGTCATCGAGTGCACGCGGACTGGTGTTGACGGTCGGCTCGGCCTTCTTGAACGCGGCGCGCACCGCAAGTTCGGCCGCGGTCTTGATAGCGGCCACGCGATCCAGCGGCAGCGTGCGGCTCACCGCAACGACGAGGTCGACAAAAAGAGTGTCGCCGGCCGGCCGCGCGCGTACGCGCTCGACCGCAACGACACCGGGAATGCGTGCCACAACTTCAGTGACTTTGTCTGCAGCGCCAATTGGTGCGGTGTCGGTCAAGGTTTCGATGGTGCGGCGGCCGAGCCGCCAGCCGGCGACGCAGATGAAGACGGCGACGATGATGGCCGCCGCCGAATCTGCCCAAGGAAACCCGAGCGCGACCACCCCAAGGCCGACGAGCACGGCGGCCGATGACCACATATCGGAACCGAAGTGCAGCGCATCGGCCTCAAGCGCCTCGCTCGATGTCTCGCTTGCGACACGGTAGAGCGCGCGCGCGCGAAAGAAGTCGACCACGATCGAAACCACAATGACGCCGAAGGCCCATAGTGTTGCTTGGACGGGATGTGTGTCGCCAGTCAACAATCGTTGCGCAGCTTCCCAAATCACGATGCCGGACAATACGAACAGCAACGCGGTCTCGGCGAGCGCCGAGACGCTTTCGACCTTGCCATGACCGTAGTGGTGTTCTTCGTCGGCAGGCTTGCCGGAAACCCGCACCGCAAAATAGGTCATGATGGTTGCGACGAGGTCAAGCAGGGAATGTGCGGCTTCCGAGAGGATCGCGAGAGAGCCGGTTGCAAACCCGACCACACCCTTGGCCACGGTCAGGCCGGCCGATGCCGCTATCGACGACAAGGCGACTTGCTGCTTGGGGTCCTGCATCAGGCTTCAAATCCTTGCATGATGGAATGAAAAGTGACGATCGAGCGGGAATTGCGACCATGCCCGATGGAGCTTGTTCCAGTTCCCCTGCGACCCTATGCTGCCGGCATTACGTCATTGTAAATGGTGTGCCGGAGGTGCGGTTGCAGCATTTATCGTAATTTGGCGTGAGAAAAGGAAAAGTGCCATGCTGTCACACCGGCTTATCATTCCGGCGCTCATTGCGGTTTTCATTGCCATGCTGGCCCCCGTACTATCTGACTCCTCAGCTGCACAAACCTATCCCACTAAACCGATCACAATCGTATTACCGCTTGCGGCCGGCAGCGGCATGGATACCCTTGCGCGACTTTATGGCGACCGGCTGTCACAGAGCCTGGGGCGGGTGGTGGTGATCGACAATCGGCCGGGCGCGTCCTTGATGTTGGCGGCAAACGCAGTCGCGGTCGCGCCGCCTGATGGCTATACGCTCCTGGTTTCGACCAGCAGCGCGATGGCAATCAATCTGGTTTTGTTCAAGCAGGTGAATTATGACCCCGAGCGCGACTTCGTGCCGGTCGCGCTTTACGTGAAATCGCCGTTTGTGCTTGTGGTCAATCCGTCCTTGCCGGTGCGTTCGGTGCCGGAACTCATCAAATATATCAAGGAAGGCACGACGCCGCTTTCCTACAGTACGCCTGGTGCGGGAGTTGCGCAGCATCTGTCGATGGAGTTCATGAAGCAGCGGTTCGGACTTGAGATCACACACGTGCCCTATCGCAACACGCCGCAGTCGATCACCGATATTGCGGCAGGTCACGTGCATCTCGGCTTCGTCGAGATGGGTGCATCGCTGCCATTGATCAAGGACGGCAAATTGCGCGCCCTTGCGGTTTCTTCGACAACGCGGTTGCCGATGTTGCCGGATGTGCCGCCCTTTGCCGAAGCCGCCAATGCGCCCGACTTCGAAGCCGTGTCGTGGCATGTGCTGCTGGCGCCGGCGAAAACGCCGCGGCCGATCGTCGACAAATTGCATGGCGAAATGAAACGCATCGTGGCGGCGCCCGACATCAAGGAGAAGATCGCAACGCTCGGCCTCATTCCGCTCGATACGCCCTCTGTTGAAGACACCGCGCGCTATCTGAAAGCGGAGCGGGAGAAGTGGGGGGCGTTGGTCAAGAAGCTGGGGTTAGAGGGGACGCAGTGACTCGGTGTTGCGAAGTACGTGAGCGATTCGACGGCAGCATTACAATCTCGGTCTGATTCCCTCTCCCCTTTGGGGAGAGGGAGCTACACCGAGCTTGCCGATCCGCCGGCGGTTCAACCTCACTCACCGTCACCCCGCCACCGTGCCCCAGCTTGCAGCCAGTTGCTCCGCGCCGCGAAGCGCCACCGCCAAGATCGTGTAGGTCGGGTTCGAGGCGCCTTCGGTCGGGAAGGTGCTCGGCCCCGCCACATAGAGGTTCGGCAATTCGTGGCATTGGCCGTAGCTGTTGACCACCGAATTGCCGGCTCCGGTTCCCATGATGGTGCCGCCATGCAGATGGCTGGTCGGAATGACGTTGCCGGTCCAGGCTTCCTTGGCGCCGGCGGCCTTCGCAATCCTCAAGCCTTCCACACCGTTGGCACGCCACAGCGCGGCGGCCGTGTCGTCGTAGCTGTGAACCAGCCGGCCGAGCGGCATGCCGTAGGCGTCCTTTTCGCTTGAGAGTTCGACGCGGTTTTCGATGTTCGGCAATTCCTCGCCGAATAAAGTAATGCGCGTGAAGCCGCGGGCGGCGCGCTTCATGAAATCGGCCAGCGGGGCGCCATAGAGTTCTGGACGCGAGGCCGCAAAGTCATGGGTCTTTTGCGCGAAGCCGACCGTGATGTAAGTGCTGCCGAATTGGTCCTTGTAGGCGGTCTTGTCGTAACGATCATACGACATGAATTGCGCGCCGATCGTGCCGAGATGGTTTTGCAGATCTTCATCGAACAGCGCCGCAATGCCCGCGACCGTGTGCGATGTCATGTATTTGCCGAGGAGCCCTGAGGAATTGCCGAGCCCCTTGGGATGTTTCTCGGTCGCCGAATTGAGCAGCAGGCGCGGATTCTGTCCCGACCACGCGGCCACAATGACCACATTGGCTTCTTGCACCTGACGCTGTTTCTTTTCGTCGTAATATTCAACGCCGGTGGCGCGCGTTCCCGCCTGGTTGGTCAGGATGCGCGTAACCGTCGACATGGCGCGCACTTCGGCATTGGCCTTGCGCGCTTCACCCAGATAGGTGACGACCGGATTGGCGAGCGCGCCGGTCGGGCAGCCGACATGGCACCAGCCGTCATAAATGCAGGCCGGGCGCCCCTTGAACTCGGTCGAGTTCATGGCGACCGGTGCCGGTGCGGTACGGATGCCGAGTTCCTTGAAGCCCTTGAGCCAGACTTCACCGTTAGGGAAACTTTTCATCGGTGGCATCGGATAGGCCTGTCCGGCCGGCCGCCAGATTTCTTCCGCTTTGGCGTCGCCGGACATCCCGACATCCCAAGCCACGCGGTCGTAGAACGGGGCCACATCCTGATAGGAGATCGGCCAGTCGAGCGCGCGATTGTGCTCGCTCTTGATCTTGTAGTCGTTGACCAGATAGCGCGGGTGATTTGCGAAATAGTGCAGGGCCGCGCCGCCGACGCCCCAGCCGGCTTGGCCGGCATAGCCCATCGGGTTCTTGCCTTCGAGCAGGATGGGTGCGCCGGCGGGACGAATGCGCCGTCCCCACATTTCCGAACTCACGAGATCGGTGAGCTGCCAGTCAGGCCCTGATTCGATCAAGACGACTTTCTTGCCGGCCTTCGCCAACACGGAGGCAAAGACGGAGCCTGAGCAGCCCGCGCCAATGATGACGACGTCTACTTTTTCGTTCGCCATTTCACCACCTCTTGTCCGGCACGATGTGGGCTTGATACGGGATGCCGAGGGCCGCATAGCCCTCCATGGTTCCGTAGACGACGTCGACCGCATCCGTGCGCAACAAGGTGTAGATGAAGCCTCCGGTTGGACCGGTCCAGCCTTCGATCGTGTTCTGGCGCATGCGGCCGACGAAATCGTATTGCTCGGCGGCTGTGAGCTGCGCGAATTTGCGATTGAAGACTTTCTCAGCTCCGCGATCGACGGCGCCGATGGCGGCGCGATAGAAATTCGCGAAAGGAGGCCGCACATTGAGGATGCGCGCCTGCAGCAGTGCTTCCTC
>Ga0209488_10000485_pt1 | contig 33459 bp, 22 predicted proteins | sample Rivendell_Oct201_8_FD_188349 | JGI IMG/M metagenome (GOLD analysis project Ga0209488, IMG submission 188349) | Vadose zone soil microbial communities from the Eel River Critical Zone Observatory, Northern California, USA -... | ecosystem: Environmental > Terrestrial > Soil > Vadose zone >...
GTACCAGGCGCGGCCGAAGTCGCCCCAGCAGCAGCAGGCGCCGAGGCTGGAGAACGTCAGCAACAACAGGGTCAGGCGGACGACGTGACGGAGCGGTCGCAGTCGGTTCATGATCGTTCGTCCTTTTGCGGCCGTGAGGGGCCGGCAGTGGAGGCGACCACAGCGCGCAGGAGCAGGAAGCGTGCGTGGCGACAATTCCGACTTGGTCCCCCGGCAGCGAAACGCCGAAAACATGGGGACATGCGCCGTCCTCGCTTCTTGTCTGCCGGTCTGCTCACTGTGTGGTTCGGCGCCGGACTTGCCGGTCAAGCAGCGGAGTTGCCGGCAGTCGGCAAGGCGGCGGCGGCCCTGATGCACGATCTCCGCCTTGCCGGCGGCGGCGTCGCCGTGGTCGACGGCAGCCGGTTGTTGCATCTCGGCGTGCACGGTCGCTTCACCCAGGACCAGGTCCTGCCGATCGCCTCGGCGAGCAAGTGGCTGTTCGTCGCCACCATCCTGACCCTGGTCGAAGACGGCACGCTCGATCTCGATGCACCGCTCGCGCGCTATCTGCCGGCGTTCGCGCGCGCCGACAAGCGCGCGATCACGCTGCGCCAATGTCTGTCGTGCACGGCTGGTTTCGCCCCGCGCACCCGCGCGACCGAGGATCGCGATGCGACCATGGCGCAGCTCGCCGCCGCCATCGCTGGTGAACCGCTCGCCGGCGTGCCTGGCGGCGTGTTCCGCTACGGCGGGGTCACGTTCCAGGTGGTGGCCTGTGCGGCCGAGGCGGCGAGCGGCCGGACCTTCCACGAACTGTTTGCCGCGCGCATCGCCGCACCGCTCGGCCTGCAGGCGACCAGGTTCGGCCGCCTGGCGCCGCCCGGTGCCGACGCCGGCCTCGCGCCGGCGCCGTGGGTCGCAGGTGGCGCCGTGTCGACGCTGGCCGACTACGCGCACTTCTTGCAGCTGCTCGCCGGCAAGGGCCGCGTCGGCGAAGTCCAGGTGCTGCGGCCGGCAACGGTGGCGGCGATGTTCGCGTGCCAGAGCGGTGATCTGCAGGTGCGCCTGCCCGGCCTCGAGTTCGGCAACGGCGTCCTGCACTATGGGCTCGGCACCTGGATCCAGGGTGGCACCCTCGGGCTGCCGCTGCGCGTCAGCGACCCGGGTGCGTTCGGCTTCGTGCCCTGGCTCGACCTGGATCTCGCCGCCGGTGGCGTGCTGGCCGTGCAGGACCGCATCGCCAACGTGTTGCCGCGCCTGTCGGCGCTGCAGGACAGCGTGCGTGTCGCGCTGCAGAACGGACCGGCCGCCGGCCGCGACGAGACCGTGCAATTGGCGCACGGCGGGCGCGACCGCAGCTATCTGTTGCACACGCCGCCGCAGGCAGCGAACGCCAGGGAACGGCTGCCGATGGTCATGGTGTTGCACGGCGGCGGCGGCAACGGCGCGCAGGTGGCGGCGGTGACCGGTTTCTCGGCGCTCGCCGACCAGCGCGGCTTCGTCGTGGTCTACCCGAACGGCACCGGGCCGCTGCGCGACCGGCTGCTGACCTGGAACTCGGGCGGCATGCAGGTCTACGCCGCCGAACAACAGGTCGACGACACCGGCTTCCTGGGCGCGGTCGTGGACCACGTGCTGCACAAGGTCGCGATCGATCCCGAACGCGTCTACGCCACCGGCATCAGCAACGGCGCGATGATGTGCCACCGGCTGGCGCGCGAGGCACCGGCGACGTTCGCGGCCATCGCCCCGGTCAGCGGCGCCATGGACTTCACCGCCGTCGACGCGCGCTCACCGATGCCGGTGTTGATCGTGCACGGCACTGCCGACCAGCACGTTCGCTACGACGGCGGCCGCCCGGCGCGATCGGTCGGCGGCGCCGGCCGCCGCGTCGACGCGTCGGTGGCGGCAGCGGCGGACTACTACGTGCATCGCAATGGTCTCGCCGCGGTGACGCACACCGACGAACAGGACGGGGTGAAGGTCGAGACCTGGGACCGCGCGGCCGGCGGCGGGCCGGTACCGGCCACGGTCGTCGTGGTCACGCTGGCCGGCGGCGGCCACGCCTGGCCCGGCGGCAACAGCAGCGGCCAGCCGGACGCCGACCCGCCGTTTGCCTGGGACGCGACGACGGCGATCTGGAAGTTCTTCGCCGGCCAGCGCCGGCCGCTGCATTAGCTCGATTCGATCTCCGACACTGGAACGCAGGGCGCTCAGGGCTGCGCATCCCGCGGCGGTTCGCGGCACTGCTTCGTATGAAATGACCACTGCCCTCCAGGCCAGCGATCATGCGGCTTCCGGGGTTCCAGCATGGCTTTGGATTGCGTGCGGCCTGATGCGACCAGGCGACCGATCTCGAGGCCCGGGCCGATCCGGCACGTTCACCACAGCATGCGGAACCGCCAGCAGTCCTTGGTGCTGCCGCTCAAGGTCACGACGTGGGTCAGCTGGTGCTTCTGCAGCAGCGGTCTGAGCGGCTCCATCATCCGGGCGGCGTGTTCGCCCTCCATCGGCGCCACGTGCCCCAGTTCGTCGAGCAGGTCGAAGAAGATGCCGAGCTGGTAGCGCAGCAGCGAGTCGATGTCGATGACGCCGGCACCGTTCCAGCCATCGGGTGCTGTGCGGCGCAGCTGCGTGATGCGCGGCGGCGCGGTCACCGGCGGCTCTGGCCTGGCCGCCGCCTCGTGCAGCACGGCATCGAGCAAGTCACCGCCGGTCTTGCCGACGGCGAACACGGCGATGCCGTTGCCGAGCCCGAACTGATACGGCGGGAAGAACCATTCCTGCTTCTGCGCGGCGCGCACTTCGCCGTGCTCGTCCTCTACTTCGAGCTTGGCACCTTCGCGCAGCAGCTTGACGAACACCGGCTTGAACGCCACCGGGTCCTTGACCGGGATGGCGATGCAGAACGCGAAGTCGTCCCGCGACTCGCCTTGCTCCGTGCGCCGGGGCTGCCACAGCAGCAGCGCCTCGTCGGTCAGCAGCGACAACACGTCCTTGCCCAATTCGACACCGCCGCACTCGCCCTTGGCTTCGGCGATCACCTGCTCCTCGGTCTTGTCGCTACCGGCAGCGATCGCCCACACGATCGCGCGCCAGATCGCGGCGCTGTCGCAGCGCCCGACCTTCCAGGCAGTGCTGTCCTTCGGCACCAGCCCGTACCGCGACGGCACGCCGTCGTGGACCGGGAACAGGCCGGCGAACAGACCGCGCTCGCCCGGCCCGAACAACAGGGCCAGTTCGCCGAGCACGCTCGGACCCTCGGCGGTCAGCGTCAGCGACAAGGTGCCGAGCGCATGCAGACCGAGCGCCGCGTACACCGCGCGCCCGCTCTTGTCGTCGCCGGCGAGGCGCGCCGTCTGCGCGAGGTCGATGTCGATCCGCAGCGGTGGCGCCGGTTTCGGTCGCGCCGGGTGTCCGGCGGCGAGCCAGGCCTTGCCGCTGGTGACCGCGCTGGCGAGGTCATGGTCGGCGAAGAACGCGACGATGCGATGGTCGCGCTGGACCGGCGTCGTGGCGACGCCGCCGTCGAAGCGGCAGACCTCGAACTCCTCGCCGCCGATCGTCTGCACGCCGGCTGGTTCGGCAGTCCGCAGGGCGGCGAACCAGCGCGCGGTGTCGGCCGCCAGCAGGTCGAGCGTTTCGGTGCCGGCGGGGGCCACGATCAGCATGCCGGACCAGTGGCTCCTGCCCGGCCTGCCGGTGGGGTCGGCCCAGACCAGCACCTCGGTCGACCCGGCGAAGGCGAGCAACCGCTGCCGCGCGGCGGCGAACGGTTCACCCTCGGCCTTGCTCCAGACGGCGTCGAGCTGGGCGACCAGCGGGCCCCAGACCTTCTCGCCCTCGGCCGAGGCCAGCATGCTGCCGAAGTTGGTCGGCAGGAATCGTTCGCGCCAGACCGCGGGACCGAGCACGTCGATGTGGACCAACGGGCCGGCCGGCATTGCCGCGGGTTGTTGCTGCGCCGGTTGTTGCTGCGGCGGTTGTTGTTGGGCAGCGAGCAGCGAGGCACTGGCGGTGCAGGCGAACAGGGCGAGGTTGCGCATGGCGGATTTCCTGGCGGTCGGCTGGTCGGCGCGTGGCGGGTGCGGGCAACGTAGCACGACCCGACGCCCGGCGATGTAGCCGCTCGATCGCCCTGGTTGTCGCGTGCCCTGGCGGTCGTGTGCCCGCGCATTCGCACGCGCCGGCGGCCGCGCCTGCGTGGTGCAGCTGTTCAACTGCGCGGCGTCTGATCCTCGAGCCAGCTCCAGCGGTCCTCGGTCTGGCCGTTGAACAGCCCGAAGAACGTCTGCCGCAGCTGCTGCGTGATCGGCCCGGCCTTGCCGTCGCCCACCTGGATGCGATCGACGGACCGCACCGGCGTGATCTCGGCCGCAGTGCCGCACAGGAACACTTCGTCGGCGGTGTACAGCAGCTCGCGCGGCAACCGGGTCTCCTGCACTTCGATGCCGGCATCCTGGGCCAGGCGCATCACCGTGTCGCGCGTGATGCCGAGCAGGATCGAGCTCGCGGCGTCCGGGGTCAGCAGCCGACCGCCATGTACCACGAACACGTTCTCGCCCGAAGCTTCACCGACGGTGCCCTCGGGCGTCAGCGCGATGCCCTCGGAGTAGCCGTGCCGGCGCGCCTCGAGGCGGATCAACTGGCTGCTGAGGTAGTTGCCGGCGGCCTTGGCCATCGCCGGCATGGTGTCGAGGGCGAGCCGCCGCCACGACGACACGCACACGTCGACACCCTCTTCGTCGGCCTTGTCGAAGGTGAGGTAGCGGCCCCAGTCCCAGGCGGCGACCATCACCTCGATCGGGCAGTGGGTCGGATCGAGGCCCATGGTGCCGTAGCCGCGGTAGACCAGCGGTCGCAGGTAGGCCGCGGGCATGCGGTTCTTCTGCACCAGCTGCTTGCAGGCGTTGGCCAGCTGGTCCACCGACCACGGCAGCGGCATGCCGTAGATGCGGGCCGAATCGGTGAGGCGTTCGAGGTGGCATTGCATGCGGAAGAACCGCAGGCCACGGGGAGTCGCATAGGCCCGCATGCCCTCGAATACCGCCGAACCGTAGTGCAACGCATGGCTCATCACATGCGTGGTGGCTTGTGCCCACGGCACGAACTCACCGTTCTTCCAGATCCAATCGGTCGCCTGCATCGCCGCCGGGTTGGGTTGTGCCACAGGGTGGAGGAGAGCCGAAGCGGGGAGCCAGGTCCAGGCGGGGGGCAAGGTCCTGGCCATGATGCCGGTCAGGCATGCAACGTGCTTGTGAAGCATGCATCATTTCCCGGCGGAGCGTTGCGAAACTTCCCCCGTCATGGCAGTCATTACCGGTCTCCAACCAACTTTCGCGCTACGCAGGCAGAGCTGTGCACTTGTCCGGCTTGTTGTGCGCTGTCCGCGTCCACTAGAAACGAACCATCCACCTACAGGAGTACCCATGATCGCTCTGACACGTCTGCTTCTCGGCGCCGCGTGCGCCATCCTTCCCGTCCTCGTCCTGCCGGCCCAGGACGCCAAACCCCCGGCCAAGGCCGACGCCCCTCAGGGTGAGAAAGCCAAGGACCCGACGTTTGTCGTCGCCATGGTTGGCGCGGACATGAAGGCGATGGCGGCGACCGAGGTCGACGCGAAGAAGAAGGCACTGGCCGACGAGTTCAAGAAGGCGCACGAGGCCTGGCAGGCTGACAAGAAGGCCGCCGAAGCCAAGAAGGCCAAGTTCGACGCCAAGGAGCCGGTGCAGACCGCCTTCGAAATCAAGAAGGACGGTCTCAAGACCATGGACGAGGCCAACGCCTGGATCAAGGAAGCCCAGGCCAAGGCCAAGGGCGACAGCAAGGGCAAGACCGACGACAAGCCGAAGGGCAAGGACGACAAGCCCAAGGGCAAGGGCAAGGTCTGAGCTGAGCCGGCGCCACCCCGGCGCCTCGACGCCGCGAGCTCCGTAGCCCGGAGTCCGCGGCGTCGTCGTTTTCATCGCCTGCGCCGGCGCTACCGTCCGCCGCGTTCGATGCGTGCGCGCACCGCGGTCACGGCGTCGCCGACGAAACGCCGCTGCATGGCGCGGAACAGCGGCTGACCGAGGCGCGCCAGCAGGTGCGGCTTGGCCCAGGAGTGGACCTCGAACCAGACCAGGCCGTCCTTTGCCAGTTCGACGACGAAGCGTTCGGCACCGGCGGCGGCGTGCGCCGGCAGCGCGACGTAGACGAAACCGGCGCGGCGCGGCGGGCCCGGCTCGTCGATCAGGGCACGGACCCGGCAGGCGCAGTACCACCACAGCCCGAGAGTCCGCGCCGCGACCGCGACCATGCGTTCCGGCGCCGGTTCGCCGTCGGTCTGCAGCCGCAGCCACGGCTGCTCGAACATTGCCCACGCCCGCACGGCCGCGAGCCCGGCAGCGAAATCGCGCTCGCCGGCGCCGACGCGCGCGCGGATGCCGTTGGCCCTGAAGCCGCGCGGCGGCGTTCCGTGCAGCGACACCTCGGATCCTGGCGGTGGCACGACCCCTTGCTGCGCCGCGAGGAACGCGCGCAGCGCCAGCGGCGATGGCGCGCGGAGGTGCGGGCGCGGACCGATCATGACGGTGGCGCCGGCCGCCTCAGCGATCCTGGTCGGCGGCGACCACCTGCCACTCGAGCACGCCGGCGGCCCAGCGTGGCTGCATGTCGACTTCGAGCCGCAGCGCCGTGGTCGTCACCGGCGCGAACTTCAGTTCGCACCAGCGGTCGATCGCGATCGGCAGTCCGTCGGCAGCAGCCGGCGCCACTGGTTGCCACTGCTCGCCGACCTTGTAGAGCAGCCGGGCGGCCTTCGGCAACCGGCACTCGCCGTGGCCGGTGTCGTCGAACCAGAACACGCGGCTGCCGGCGAGCTGCTGCGGCGTGTCCCAGTCGTACTGCACCCATTCGGTGGTGCCCTTGTGGTTCCACCAATGGCAGTTGCGTGGCGGCGTGTCGCCGCTGCGCTTGGGCTCGTCGCCGTCGTGCACGCCCTCGGGATCGCAGTTGCCGCTGACGAACGACATCGTCACCCTGGCCGACTTCTCCGGCCCGCCGGCCACCGGCAGCGGCGGTGCCTGTGGCAACCACACCGTCATCGCGCCGGCCTTGCGGTTGTCCCACACGGCGTAGGGCACCAGGGTCAACGGCACGCGCTGCGGCTCGGGCTGGGCGCGGTAGAGGTCGTGGCCGGACCACGCGCGGTCACCAGCGTCGAGGCAGGTGCCGGTCAGCACGGTCACCCCACCGAGCAGATCCGGGCGCCGTTCGGGCCGCAGCTCGGTGCCCGGCGGCACCACCAGGCGTTCGACCGGCGTCGTCTGGTCGACCTGTTCGGCGCAGTACACGATCGGCCCGCGCGCGAAGGCGACGCCGCCGCGCAACGCCTCGGCGCGCGGATCGGCCTCGAGGCGGCGGACCGGCAGCTCGAACTCCAGCTCGATCGTGTTGCCCGGCTGCCAGCTCGCCAGCAGCGCCAGGTAGTGGCCCTTGGTCATCTGCTGGTCGCCGACCTCGGCTTGGTAGCGGATGCGCGTCCACGCCGGCACGCGGATGTCGAGCGTCACGTTCTTCCTGGGCGCCGCCAGCACCTTCAGCAGCACCTTGCCGTCCCACGGATAATCGGTCGTCACTTCGAGCGCGAACTTCTCGCCGGCGACCTCGGCCTCGACCTTGCCCTGCACGAACAGGTTGACCCACAGCGAGTCCGGCCCGGTGGCGTAGGCGTAGCTGCCGATCGCCGCCAGCGTGCGCGCGATGTTGGGCGGACAGCAGGCGCAGCCGAACCATTCGCGGCGGTGGTGCTGGCCGCGGCTGGCCAGCGGGTTCGTGTAGAAGAACCTGGTGCCGTCGAGCTGCACGCCGGCCGGGATCGCGTTGTAGAGCGCCCGCTCCATCGCGTCGGCATAGCGCGCGTCGCCATACAGCAGGTTGAGCCGATGCGCCCACATCGCGATCGCGACCGACGCGCACGACTCCTGGTAGGCGGAGAACGTCGGCAGGTCGTAGTCGTGGGTGAAGCCTTCGTTGCTCGCCGACGGACCGATGCCGCCGGTGACGAACACGTTCCGCTCCATCGTGTTGCGCCATACGCGCCGCGTCATCTGCAGCAGCGGCTCGTCGTGCGTGCGCGCGCCGGTGTCGACCGCGCCGGACATCAGGTAGGTGGCGCGCACGGCGTGGCCGGCGATCGCCTGCAGGTCGCAGATCGGCGCGTGGTCGAGCCAGTAGGTGCCGTCGTAGAGGCTGACGTCGTCGCCGTGTTCGGTGGCGAAGAACTTGCTGCCGCGCGCGCGCACGAAGTGGGCGGCCAGTTCGAAGTACTCGTTCTTGCCGGTGACGTCGGCGAGCTTGACCAGCGCCAGTTCGACCTCGGGATGGCCGCAGTAACCCGGTCGCTTGCCGGGGCCGTCGCCGAACGTCCTGCACAGCAGATCGGCGTAGCGCGTCGCCACATCGAGCAGGTTCTTCCGGCCGGTGGCGCGGAAGTGCGCGGCCGCGGCCTCGAACAGATGGCCGGCGCAGTACAGCTCGTGGTTGTCGCGCAGGTTGGTGAAGCGCTTGTCCGGCGCGTTGACGGTGTACCACGAGTCGAGGTAGCCGTCGGGCTGCTGGCTCGCGGCGATGCGCGCGATCACCGCGTCGCACTTCTGGTCGAGTTCCGGGTCGGGCCCGGCCGCCAGCGCGAACGCGATCGCTTCGATCGCCTTGTAGGCATCGCTGTCCTGGAACACGTAGCCCTTGAAGCCGGTGTGCTTGCCGGCGGCGGCGAGGTCGAAGTTGCCGAGCGTGCCGGTCGCCTCGAGCTGCTGCAGGCTGTGCGCGAGCGTGACCTTCTGGTTGGTCGCGCGCCGCGGCGCGAAGAACGGATCGGCTACCGTCACCTGCGGGAACGGTACTTCGCGCAGGTCGGCGCGCTGCGGCGCCTGCGCCGTGGCGGTGGCGAGCAGCGTGGCGAGGGCGGATGCAGTGAACAGCGGTTGCGGGCGATCCATGGTTGGGCTCCGTCGGGTCCGCCAGCGTCGCCGTTGCTGCCGCCGGGAGCAACGGCCTCGCCACCGGAACGGGACCGCGCGGCAATGCCGGCTTTCGAGACCGCGGCTCAGCGCCAGCGTGGCAGCGGTGCCGAGAACAGGCCGACCGAGAGCACGGTGACCGGCTCGCCGCGGGCGTCGGCGAGCTGCCCGAGGCCGATGCGCTGGCGCGCCTGCAGGCGCGGGTCGGCGAGCGCATGGGCGAGACAACCGTGCCCTGGTGCGAGACCGCGCTGGTGCAGCAGCTCGTTGAACACCACCAGGATGCCGACGTAGCACCAGACCACACCCCATGGCGCGAGCGGCAGTGCCAGATGACCGCCGAGGCTCATCAGCCCCGAGTACCACCAAGCCTCGGCATAGGCAGCGAGGTTGCGGCAGACCAGCGGCACCGAATGCCAGAACGCGAAGGCATCGCGGAACCGCCCGGTCTGCGACACGCGCAGGAACCCGGCCGGCACCAGGAACACGACCAGCGCGTAGCCGGCAATGGCGAGCGCACATTCACCGGGGCTCAGCCACGGTCCGCCCGCGCCGAGCGTCAGGCCGAGGCAGGCGAGCGGCAGCGACAGGGTCGAGAAGATCGGGAACGCGACGAACAGGGCGAGCAGCCACAGGGCGGTACGGTCGGGGACGTAGCCGCGCCCGTGCACGGTGACGGCGATGGCGACATAGATCGGCAGCAGATGGCCGAAGATCACCGCCATCGCCTTCAGCCCGTCGCGCACGCAACCGAAGAACTGGCCTTCCCAATCCGGCAGCGGCGCCGGCAGATCGGCGAACAGGTGGCGCACGAGCCGCGTGCGGTAGCCGAGCACCGCCGGCCAGCCGAGCACCGGGATGCACAGCAGCAGGCCACCGCGGAAGATCTTGCGCCGCCAATCCGGGTCGAGGATCACGTACAGCCCGGCGGCGTGCGGGTGCAGCTTCACGGTGCGTGCGGCGGTGCGGTCACCACCTGGCGGCCGAGTCGCACGACGGCCACGAGGTCCAGGATGCCGGTCCCCAGCACCATCGGCGCCATGACCGCGAGCACGACGCGCAGCCACGGGGCGGCGCCGTGCGCCTGCCACTGCAGGCTGGCCGGATCGCCGAGGGCGCTGCCGCCTTCGTACCAGACGGCGGCACAGAGACCGCCGAACAGCATCGCCATCCACACGTGCAGCAGGTATTCACCGCGCGGCAGGCCGCCGCGGGCCTGGCGGCTCGCCGGCTCGAGCCAGAAGTCGGCCATCGAGATGCCGAGGTCGAACAGCAGCAGGCCCACGAGCCAGGCGCCGTGGAACGTGAAGTTCGGCACCAGCAGGAACAACGTCGCGTAGGTCGGCCCGCGCAGGAAATGGGTCACCAGTTCGGCCCGCGCCGGCCGGTGCTGGCGCAGGCGATGGGCCAGCGTGTGGAACAGGGCGATGTCGGTGCCGCCGAGCAGGCCGAGCAGCAGCAGCAGGTAGGCTGGAACGGTCACCGTGATGCTCCCTGGCGCGCGTATGCGCGACCGCGGGGATGCTACCGCCGCACTGGCCGCACGCGCACGATCGTCAGCGACTGCCGCGGGAACACGTGCTCGAACGCAGTACCGGTCGCGTCGAACTGGAACGACCGCGGCACCACCACGTCGGGCTGGTCGAGCGTGTTCTCGTCGTCGGCGCTGGCGGCGGTCAGCACCTCGCCGCTGGCTCCTGCTACGGTACCGGCGCCCTGCAGCTGCACCGTGATCGGCCGGTCGCGATTGCCGCCGTTCACGACCTTCAGCACCAGCGAACCGTCGGCGGCGCGACCAGCGGTGGCGGTGAACGACGGCAGGCCGCGGTCCTGCTGGTCGTGCACCTGCTCGCCGTCGAGGAACGTACGGATCCGGCCGTCCTGCAGTTCGACGCGCAGCTCGTACCAGCGACCGACCTCGACACTGCCGCGCACGTGCGGGCCGATGCCGAACTTGCTGCCGCCGGCGCAGCGTTCGATCGCGTGCTCCTTGTTGCCCCAGCCGCCGACGTTGAACCAGGTCCAGTCCTGCGCGCCGGCAACGTGGAACAGCAGCAGGAAGCCTTCGGCGCCGCCGAGCTTCCGCGCCTTGCAGGTCAGCACGTAGTCCGTGGCACCGCGCAGGGCCGGCAGCTCGAGCCTCGCCCAGCGCATGTCGCCCTGCTGGCCCTGGCGGAACGCGCCGTCGTGCACCTGCCATTCGCCGCGCTCGATCTGCCAGCCGTCGGTGCCGCGCGCGAAGTCGGCGGCATAGGCCTGCCTGCCGGCGATCGCGACTGCGATGTCCTTGAACTCGGCCTGCGTGTTCCAGGTGCCGAGGCCGATCGAGCCGGCGGCGGCCTCGCCGGCGGACTGCGGCAGGTCGACCGGCAGCGTCGTGGCGACGCGGTTGCGCGCAAACAGCACCTGCACCCAGTAACCCGGCGTGCCGCAGCTGCGCAGGCCGTCGAACTGGATCAGGTCGGGGTTCCACTTCCTGTCCTGCACGTGCACGAACAGCGGTGCATACGAGGCCATGACCACGTGGTCGCCGGCGCGTTCGAGCCCGCACAGGAACGCCGCCTCGCCGAGGGCGGCGCGCAGGTTGCCGGTCCGGCCCGGATCGACGGTCACCGCGTATTCGCCGACGTAGATCTTCGGCGCGTTGGCCTTCGCCTGCGCGTAGCGGTCGGCTTCGGACCAGAACCAGCTGCTCGACTGGTAGTAGTGGTCGTCGACGATCTCCATCGGCCGGTCGACGCGCGTGTTGCTGATGGTGACGACGTCGGGCCACCGGGCCTTGATCGCGGTGCGGAACACTTCGTAGCGCTCGGCATACTGGGCGCGGGTGCCGCCGAAGTTGCCGAACATGCCGTTCTCGTTGCCGATCTCGACCAACGTGAGGCCGAACGGCGCCGGATGACCGGCGGCGGCGCGCCGCCTGCCCCAGGTCGTGTCGGCGCCGCCGTTGGCGTACTCGATCGCATCGAGCGCCGACTGCACCCACGGCCCGAGCTGGTCCATCGGCACGGTCTCCTTGTGACTCATGCCGCAGTTTACGACGAACATCGGTTCGGCGCCGAGGTCCTCGCACAGCTGCAGGTACTCGTGATAGCCGAGGCCGTCGCTGCTCCAGTAGCCCCAGTTGGTGTTCTGGTGGCCAGGCCGGTCGTCGAGCGCGCCGAGCGTCTGCTGCCAGCGGAACGCATCGCGCAGCAGATCGCCGCCTTCGACATAGCAGCCGCCGGGGAAGCGCACGAACGACGGCGCCAGCGCGGCGAGCTTGTCGGCGAGGTCCTGGCGCAGGCCGTGACCGCGGAACGTGTGTGCGGGTCGCAGCGTGACGCTGTCGAACCAGAACGTGCCGGGCCCTTCGGGTTCGAGCCGCAGCCGCGCCGTGGCCAGGGTCGCAGGCGGCTGCATCGTCAGGCGGATCTGCGTCCAGTCGGCGGTGATCGCCGCGGTGCCGGTTGCCAACTCTGTGCTGTCGGCAGCGGTGAGCGTGGCGTGCAACGTGGCCTTGCGGTCGCCGCGCGCGTGCAGCTCGAGCACGTAGTCGGCGCCGTTCTGCAGCGGTACGCCGAAGTGGCCGGCGGCGACGACGGCGGCCCGGCTGGCCTGCAGTTCGAGTCGCAGCGAATGCGGGGTCGCCGCGTTGGCTGGCGCTTCGGTGTCGAGCCGCATCGTCGCGGCGGCGCCGGGCGCGAGCTCGAGCGACCAGCCCGGCACCTTGTTCGGATCGTCGGTCGGCTCCTCGAACGTCGGGTTGCGCAGCAGCTGCGCGTACAGGCCGCCTTCGCCGGCGTGGTTGATCTCCTCGAAGAAGATGCCGTAGAGGCGCTTGCTGACCGGCGTGGCAGGCCCGTCGCAGTGGAAGGTGAGCTTGGCCGCGCCCGCAGCTGGCTGCGCGTGAGGAGCGTCCTGGGCGGAGAGCGCGGCGGCAGTGGCAAGGATGGCGGCGAGACAGCGGGTGAGGGCGGCGCGCATGGGAGTTCGGCTCTTGGGCAGATCGAGTGTCGGGCACTACGAATACCCGCGCTGCCGTGGGCACGTGATGGCGGCATGCGCATTCCGCGGCCGCAGCAAAGCAAGTTCCGGCGTGTGCCGGCGACGACGAGCAGGCGTGTGGCCGGCCGGGCTGGCCCCGGCGGCGCCCGGCACCGATCATGGGCAGCATGCGCGCCACACTGTTCGTGTCCTGCTGGTCGCTCCTGGTCGCGGTTGCGGAGGCGCAGGACTGGCATCCGGTGCCGGGCAAGCTCAGCACGCAGTGGGCTGCCGGTGTCACACCGCAGAACGCGTGGCCGGAGTATCCGCGGCCGACGATGGTGCGCGAGAAGTGGCAGAACCTGAACGGGCTGTGGGACTACGCGATCACGGCCGGCGACGCGGCGGCGCCGGAGAAAGCCGACGGCAGGATCCTGGTGCCGTTCGCCATCGAGTCGTCGCTGTCGGGTGTCGGCAAGCCGTTGCGTCCCGACCAGCGGCTGTGGTACCGGCGGCAGTTCACCGTGCCGCAGGACAGCGGTTGGGTCGGCAAACACGTGCTGCTGCACTTCGACGCGGTCGATTGGGAGACCGAGGTCTGGGTCGACGGCCATCGCCTCGGCGACCACCGCGGCGGTTACGACCGGTTCTCGTTCGACATCACCGAGGCAATGGGCGCGGGTGTCGAGCACACGCTGCTGGTCTCTGTGCGCGATCCGAGCGATCAGGGACCGCAGCCGCGCGGCAAGCAGGTGCTGCAGCCGAACGGCATCTGGTACACGCCGTGTTCGGGGATCTGGCAGACGGTGTGGCTGGAGCCGGTGCCGAAAACTTGGATCAAAGCGGTCCATTGCGAGCCGGAGGCGGTCAACGACGCCGTCACGTTGCGGCTCGAAGTCGTGGGCGCGGAACCCGGCGATGCATGGGAGATCCGTGAGGTCGTCGACGAACTCATGAACCCTCCCCCTCACTGGCCGCATGGCCCAGTGGAGAAGACCCTGTACATGGCCGAGCCACGACTATGGTGCGCTGAGGATCCGTGGCTTGCCCCGGTCGCGGTGTCTGTGAGCCGTCATGGCGAGGTCGTCGACCGGGTTTCGAGCTTCATTGCCATGCGGCACATCACTGTGGGCAAGGACTCCAACGGCACCACGCGGCTGTTGCTCAATCGCCAGCCGCTGTTCCAGTTCGGTCCGCTCGATCAGGGGTTCTGGCCGGACGGCATCTACACGCCGCCGAGCTATGCGGCGATGTGCAGCGACCTCGACGCCATCCAGAAGATGGGCTGCAACATGCTGCGCAAGCACGTCAAGGTCGAGAGCGAGCTGTTCTATCACGAGTGCGACAAGCGCGGCATCCTGGTGTGGCAGGACATGCCATCGGGCGAGACGCAGCGCGACCCGGCGGTTTTCGAGCGTGAACTGCGCGCGCTGATTGTCGGCCGTGGCAACCATCCGTCGATCGTCATGTGGGTGGTGTTCAACGAGGGCTGGGGGCAGCACGAGACGCAGCGTTATGTCGACCTCGTGCGGCAGCTCGATCCGACGCGGCTGGTCGGCAACGCCAGTGGCTGGACCGACCAGAAGTGCGGCGACGTGATCGACGTGCACAGCTATCCGGGGCCGGCGATGGCGCCGGTCGAGGCGGCGCGCGCCAGCGTCTGCGGCGAGTTCGGCGGCCTCGGCCTGCCGCTCGCCGGCCATACCTGGGTCGACAAGAACAACTGGGGCTATGTGAGTTTCAAGAACCCGCAATCGCTGACCGACGAGTACGTGCGTCGGCTCGAAGCGCTGCACCCGTTGATCGCGCAGGGGCTCAGTGCCGCGGTCTACACGCAGACGACCGACGTGGAGATCGAGTGCAACGGCTGGCTGACCTATGACCGCGCGGTGGCGAAGATCGACCCCGAGCGCGCGGCAGCCGCGGCCAGGAAACTCTACGAGCCGCACGGCACGCTCGCGGCCATCGTGCCGACGGCGCTGCAGGCGGCGCAGGAATGGCGTTACACGACGTTGCAGCCGGGACAGAAATGGGTGCAGGCCGGCTTCGACGATTCCGGCTGGACAAGCGGTGCGAGCGGCTTCGGCACCGAGGGCACGCCGGGCGCGCGCGTCGGCACGCGCTGGGCCGAGAACGACATTTGGCTGCGGCGCACGGTCGAACTGCCGGCCACGCCGCTGTCCGCGCCGCAATGGTGCGTGCACCACGACGAGGACGCCGAGGTGTTCTTCGACGGCCAGCTGGCACTGCAGCAGAAGGGCTACACGACCGGTTATGGCTATGTCCCGGTCGACGCGGCGACGCGGGCGCGGATGACGCCGGGCAAGCACCAGCTCGCCGTGCACTGCCGGCAGACGACCGGCGGCCAGTTCATCGACGTCGGCATCAGCGACCTGGTGCCGCGGGTGCCGGCAGCGACGCCGGCGACGAAGCCAGCGGGCGAGCAGAAGCAGGAGCCGAAGCCAGCCGGCGGCAAGGGCCTGGTCGCCGAGTGCTTCCCGTTGTCGCGCGTGCGCCTGCGCGAAGGCGAACTGAAGGTCGAGCAGGACGCGATGCTCGGCTATCTGCGGACCGCGGACCTCGACTCGCTGCTGCACAACTTTCGCAGCAACGCCGGGCTGCCGTCGACGGCGAAACCGCTCGGCGGCTGGGAGGCGCCCGGGTGCGAGCTGCGCGGCCACTACACCGGGCACTTTCTGTCGGCGCTGGCCCTGATGTACGAGTCGACCGGCGACGAGCTGCTGAAGCAGCGCGGTGCGCACCTGGTCACCGAGCTGGCGAAGTGCCAGCAGGCACTCGGCGACGGCTACCTGTCGGCGTTCCCGAAGAGCTTCCTCGAACGGCTGGTGCGTGGCGAACGCGTGTGGGCGCCGTGGTACACGCTGCACAAGATCGCGGCCGGTCTGCTCGATCAGTACCTGCATTGCGGCAATGCCGATGCGCTCGCGGTGGCGGTGAAGTTCGCCGCATGGGTGAAGGCGTTCACCGATCCGCTCGACGAGCCGGCGATGCAGAAGATGCTCGGCACCGAGTTCGGCGGCATGCCGGCGTTCCTCGCCGACCTGTATGCGGTGACGAAGGACGAGACGCACCTCGCGCTGGCGAAGCGCTTCACGCACCACCGCGTGATCGATCCGTTGAGCCGCGCCGAGGACCGGCTGAAGGGGCTGCACGCCAACACGCAGATCCCCAAGCTGATCGCCTGTGCACGCATCTTCGAGCTGACTGGCGAGCCATACTTCGGCGATGCCGCGCGCTTCTTCGTGGACACGGTGACGCTGCACCGCTGCTATGCGACCGGCGGCACCAGCAGCTATGAGTACTGGCGCGACGAGCAGGACGTGCTCGGCTGGCAGCTCAGCAGCCAGGACGCCGAGAACTGCTGCACGCACAACCTGCTCAAGCTGACCAAGGCGCTGTGGCAGCAGCGGCCCGACAGCCGCCATGCCGACTACTTCGAGCGCGCGCTGTGGAACGGCATCCTCGGCACGCGCAGCCCCGACGACCCGGCGGCGATCATGTACTACGTGCCGATGCGCAGCGGGCTGTACCGGTACTACAGCGGCGGCGACAACGGCTGTGTCTGCTGCAGCGGCACCGGCATCGAGTCGTTCAGCAAGCTCGGCGACTTCGTCTATGCGCACGACGCCGACGGTGTCTGGGTCAACCTGTTCACGCCGAGCGAGGTCGACTGGAGCGAGAGGGGTGTGCGCCTGCGGCAGGAGACGCGCTTCCCGGACGAGGAGAAAACGACGATCGTCGTGACGGCGAAGGCGCCGGTGCAGTTCAAGCTGCATGTGCGGCGGCCGTTCTGGTGCCGGGACGGGCGACCTGGGCCGGATCCACGGCAGGCACTTTCGTTCGCGACCACGGTGAACGGCAAAGGCGTATTAGCTCCGATCGCAGAGGATGGCTATGCGGTGCTGCAGCGCGAGTGGCGCGATGGCGACCGCATCGAGGTGGCATTGCCGATGGCGCTGCGGACCGAGGCGCTCGGCAAGGCAACCTATCCCGTCGCCGTGTGCTATGGACCGCTGGTCTTGGCCGCCGCGCTTGGCGCGGATGACATGACACCGGAGATGCGTCGAGGTCTCGGCGCCGAGGCATACCGGCGGAATGTGGAAGGAGCAGCGATGGAAGCACCGTGGGTGCGCCTGGGTCCAAACGACCCTGCACGATGGCTGCGGCGACTACCCTATGAGAAGGTAATCGGGTTCGTAGGTGCCGAGTTCGACATCATGCCGGAACGAGAGATCAGGTTCGTGCCCTACTATCGCTTGCACGGTGAGCGCTATGCGATTTACTTGCACTGGTCAGATGAAGCGATGGTCCCCGATGGCGTAAGGATGCACAGCGACTACATCCGGTTGGGTGACGCATCTGATGACGATCAGCATGACTTCCAGGCCTGGATGAGCGAGCGCGGCGAGAGCCATGGTCGCAAGTGGGTCCGCAGCAACCAGCAGTTTCGCTATGACCTCGAGGTCGACCCGGAAAAGTCCAACACTCTGAGCTTGACGTTCGCGCGCGACGAAGACGCCACGACGTTCGATCTCTGTGTCGACGGCCTCGTCGTCGCCACGCCAACGCTTCAGCCCACACTCGGAGACGACGCGCTCTTCACCCAGGAGTTCGCGCTGCCGCTCGGCGCCACCAAGGGCCACAAGCGGGTCGCCATCGCCATCCGCGTGCCGCGGCCGCCAAGGGGAGAGGGCACTGCCGCGACCGCCGGCACACCGAAGGCTCCACGGCGCACCCCGCGGGTGTTCGAGCTGGCGATGCAGTCACCGCCGTGACCGTCAGCGCCGCAGCCGCACGAACCGCGGGAAGTACAGCGACGGGTCGGCGACCAGCTGCCCGAAGTCGGCAGCATTGCTGGCATAGGTCAGCAGCAGCTGGCCATTGCCAGTGAGCTGCGGGTGCGCCTTGCCGGCATAGACGAACACGCCCTGCCGTTGCGACTCCGGCGGGATGAACACCACCTCGGGCGCGCTCCACGGCCCTTCGGGTCGCGGCGCCCGACGCAGCGCCAGCGTCGTGTGGCCGAAGCCGAGGCTCTGCGCCATGACGAAAGAATCGCCGTCGCGATGCACCGAGAACTCCGGCGCGCCTTCGGCCAGCACCGGCGTCGGCGCGGCACGCAGCTCGGCGTGCGGTACGAAACGGCCGCGATCGAACCACTCGGGGGCGCCGAGCTCGCCGGCAGTAAACCGTGCGCGCGGCCAGCGCAGCAGGAACACCGCGTGGTCGCCGGGCTCGCGCAGCGCGTAGGCGTACACGTGATCGCCGTCGGCTATGACCGCGGTGCCGACCACGGCCGCGAACGGCACGACCGGCACCGGCAGCACTTCGACCTGCCACTGTTCGGGCGCGGCATCGACTCCGTGCAGGCAGAGCGCCGCCCAGCCGACGGCGCGGAAGCCGAGACCTTCGCCGGGCGTGTCGCGCACGCGCGTGCAGAACACCGTGACGCAGTCGGCGGTGCGCAGGCCGGAGAGCGGCCACAGGAACACCGCGCCATCGGCCGGCAGGAACGACTGCGGCGCCGCTGCGGTGCCGCGCCAGTGGAACGTCATCGCCGCCGTCACCGGATCGGCGCCGCGCTGCACCGCGATCGAGTTGCGCACCATCGCGCAGTCGGCACGGCCGTTGGCGCCCGGCCGCGCGACGAAGCTGTCGCCGAACAACCACAGCGTGCGCGTCGAGCCGAGGTCGATCGAGTAGGCGGCATCGCCGCCGCGCCACGCCGGATCGCGGTGGAACAGCGCATCCGCCGCCGGCGCGGCAGCCGCCTGCCAGGGGCCCGAGGGCGCGGTGACGCAGGCGGCGAGGCAGAACAACGGCAGCACGGCGGACCGGCGGGGAGGGGGCACGATGGCGTGGCGAGGATAGCGCGGCCGCGGCGGGACGCGAAATGCGCGCGCGAGACATCGGTTCGCACACGATCTACACTGCGTTCTGCCGAACTCCTCCTGGTGGTGCGCCCCGTCGCGATGCAGTCCAAGGTCTCTCGCCTGCAACGGCGGCGCGCCGGCGCCCGGCCGGTGACCGGGCGGGCGGCGCTGCTCGCCGCCAGCCTGCTGCTCTCTGGCTGCGCCACGTTCACCACCATGCACGGACCGTCGCCCGGCACGCCGGAACGGCGGCCGCTGCCGGTCGCGGGCACCGCGCTGTTCGACTGGAAGGGTCAGGTGCACTGCCACAGCCACTGGTCGCACGATTCGCGCGGCACGATCGCGGAGATCGCCGCCGCCGCGCACGAGGCGCAGTTCGATTTCCTGGTGATGACCGACCACCAGACCGACGACTCGATCGCGCAGGGCACGCGCGGCCTGGTCGGCGACACGCTGTTCGTCGTCGGCGCCGAGTTGAACACCAACCGCGGCGACGTGCTGGCGTTTCCGCTGACCAGGCCGCTGCGCCGCGTGTTCGACATCCGCGCGTTCGTCGCCGAGGCCGCCGCACAAGGCGCGATCGTGTTCTTCGCCCACGCCGAGGAACCGCACGCCTGGGACACGCCGGGCATCGCCGGCGTCGAGATCGTCAACCTGCACGCCGGCGCGCGCGCGGCGTCACCGGTGGCGATGATCCTCAGCGCCCTGTTCCTGCCGGCGCACGTGGTGATGGGCCTCTGCTGCCGCCGCGACGCCGGGATCCTGGCGCACTGGGACGAGCAACTGCAGCAGCGCCATCCGCTGGCGCCGGTCGGCGGCGGCGACGCGCACGCCAACATCCGCCTCTATGGCCCGCTCGGCGGCACCATCGGTTCGTACCGTGAAGTGTTCCTGACGCTGACCACGCACGTGCTGGCGCCGGCGATGGACGAAGCGGCGCTGGTGGCGGCGTTCCGCCTGGGCCGCAGCTACGTCGTGTTCGACGCGCAGCGCGACGGCACCGGCTTCGACTTCCGCGCCACGTCCGGCGTCGAAGTGTTCACGATGGGTGACACGGTGACGGCGGGCCCGGGGCTGCGGCTCGGCGTCCACCTGCCGGTGCCGGCGCACGTGCGGCTGTTGCGCGATGGCCAGGAGGTGGCGACGGCCGATGCCACCGAGCTGCAGCTGGCGGCGCCGGCGCCGGGCGTCTACCGCGTCGAAGCCGAGCTGACCTGCGGCACGCCGTGGCTGTTGTCGTCGACGATCCGGGTCGTGGCGGCGCCGTAGCCCTGTGGGTCCTACCAGCTCGGCGTCACCACGATGCCGCGCTGCTTGCCGGCGAGTTCGATCTCCACGTGCAGGTTCGGCCGCACCAACGGCAGCCGCCGGCAGACCCGGCGCGCGAGCCAGCCCTGGCGGTGCCGAGCTGCCTCCGGCTCGTCGAAGGCCTCCACGTATGCGGCCTTGTGCGCCACGAAGTCCGGCGACAGCAGCGCGAAGTAGCGCAGCAGTTCGCGTAGCGAGAACTCCTTCCAGTGATGGCCGTGGGTGTGCCGCTGCAGGATCTCGTCGACGGTGATGCCGCCGCCCATCCGGCGCAGCAGCCGGCGCAGGTCCCAGAACCGGCTGCCGAGCGCATGGTAGTTCGGCGTGGTGACGACGATCCGGCCGCCGATCGCAAGCAGCCGGTGGAACTCGGTCCACATCGCCACCGGGTTGAACGTCAGATGCTCGATGATCTCGGTGAACAGGATCACGTCGAACGACGCGTCCGGCAGGTGGCGGAACGCCGCCGGCCGCTCGAGGTCGGCGTTCTCGATCAACGTGATGCCCGACGCCCGCGCCAGCGACTGCACCGCCGGCAGCGCCATCGTCACCGGCAGGTCGGTGGCGGTGACCGCATAGCCGTCGCGCGCATAGAGCAGCGACTGGTGCAACCAATGCGCACCGACGTCGAGCAGCCGCAGGCCGCGCCGTTGCCAGGTCGATTCGAACAGCGACCTGGTGACGCAGAACCGCCGGTAGTGGCCGGCCAGGTACGGGAAATCGGTGCCACCGTGCGGCGGGAACAGGGCCGAGTACTCCGCCAACGTCGGGCAGTTCATCGTGCGACCGCCGACATGCCGCCGGCGGGTGCGAGCCTTTTCGCGGTCGTTCCGCGCCGAGTCAATGTTCTCGGTGTGTGGCATCGGAGCACCCGCCGCGGCGCCCGGTCGCAAATCCCGCCACCCGCCAGTCTCGACCCGGGACCGCGGGGCGATCTGCCACGACCCCGGACGCGTTGGCGCGGGAGCCCACCGCCACGGCGCCGGCGCGGCCGTTCTCCCGTTTGTCACGAATGCAGGCGGCGACCGGAGCGGGTCCAGGGCTGCGGCCGATGCGATCGATAGTCGGGCAGCGTTCGCCACGACCGAGTGCGTCACCGGAACCGGACGAGGGCTGTTTTCTCCACGAGGAGCAGAATGACAATCGACAGCGTCAGCGCCGCGGGCAATGCGTCCGCGACCAGTTTTTTCCAACGCATCAACCGCGCGGGCGTCCATGGCCAGCGCGATGGCGACGGCGACGGCGCGGGCGGCAAGAACCGCTTCGAGGCGGCGATCGCGGCGGCCGGCAAAGCGATGGGCCTCGACGACAGCAAGATCCAGACGATGCTCGCGGACATCAGCAAAGCCGTGGCGGGCGTCGGCAACGGCGGCTCGGGCGCCGACAAGCGCGCCGCGATCACCAACGCGGTCGACGCGGCGCTGAAGAACGACGGCATCGACCCCGTGCAGTTCAAGGCCGAGCTCGACAAGCAGCTGCATGCCAAGGGTGCACACGGCCATCGTCACCACGGCCACAAGAAGCACGGCGGCGGTGACGTGGCGCCGGTCCAGGCCAGCGCCACGCCGGTCGGCGCCGTGCCGACCGACGGCTCGACCACCGGCAGCCCGCAGCTCGACCTGCTGGTCTGAGGCTGCTGGTCCGCGCTCCGCCCAGCCTGGCCGGCGCGGATGCAGGTACTTTGCCGCGCTGCTGCCGGTCCAGAGCGCACGGCGCCGGATCCGCTGGAAGTTGCGGCCGCGGATCTGCGTCTGATCGCGCCCTGCGGCGCGTGGCCGCGGGTCCGCCCGACCGGATCGCCCCGTGAGCTTGCCGTTCGTCCCGCAGACCGGGTGCGCCAGGCCGTGGCGTTCTGTGGCATGATGTCCGTCCTTGGCGCCGCGAAGGAGACGACATGTTCCGAGAAGTCTGCCGTGCTGCGTGCATCCTGTTCTGGTCGCCGGCCGTGCTGCTGCTCGCCCAGGAGTCGACCGTCACCTGGAAGGGCGAACCGAAGACGCTCGAGGCGCTGCGCGCCGAGGCGCCGGCGGTGGCGGAGACGGTCGGCAACTGGCTGCACTTCGCCGACGCATTGCACTATCGCCTGGTGCTGTCCGACGACCGCCGCGTGCTGCTCGGCCTCAGCGACACGTTTGCGCGCAAGCCCAGGAAGGAGCATCACGAGGTCGAGGTCATGCTCGAACTGATGCGCGACACCGCGATGGTGACCGATCGGATCATCGCCCCGGCCGGCAAGGAGCAGCCGCCGTTCGTCATCTTCAGCGTGCGCACCGCCGACTACCCGAAGCTGGTCGCCCACGTCGGCGAGCTCGACTCGAAGCTGCAGGAGTGGGCCGGCCAGGCCGGTCTGCTGGTGACCGGGTTCATCCTGTCCGAGCCGCTGGTCGGGGCGTGGATCGAGGACCCGGCCGGCGTCGACGAGTGGCATCCCTACAATGAACTGGTGCACCGCACGGCCGAGCTGCTGATCCGCGCCCGGGCGCCGCAGTTGCCGGCGTGGCTGATGCTCGGGCTCGGCTGGCACGTCGAAGACACGGTCCGCAGCTGCGTCTACTGCTTTCCGCACCGCTCGTCGTTCGTCGCCGCCACCGACCACACCGACTGGGGCCTGTGGCTGGCCAACAACTTCAAGAAGGAGCGGCGCGAGAAGGCCAAGAAGCCGGCCGTGCTCGGCGTCGACGAGTTCGTGGCGTGGAAGCCGAAGGTCGAGCGCGACGAGTTCGAGGGCAAGGCCTACATCGCCTTCGGCGTCGCGCGCTACCTCGCGCAGGAGCACACGGTGCAGCTGCAGGCGCTGGCCGAGAAGTTCAACGCGGCGACGCTGAAGGGCAGCCGGATCATGACCTCGGAGACCGAGTGGCGCACCGATCCCGACTACCAGATGCCGGCGGCGGACCAGCTCGCACTGCTGCAGGAGGTCGAGAAGGACTTCCTGGTGAAGGTGACCGATTACTTCGTCAAGAAGAAGGCGAACGAGCGGCGGGCGGTTGCCAAGAAGCATTGAAAGCCTGGCGGAAGGCAACAAGGCAATGACGCCGGCGGCACCAGCGGGTATTCTCGGCCGCCACTTGTCGCTGTATCATCCCGCGCCTGCAGTCCACGCCGTCCCGACCGCGCCGCCACTGCGGGCGCCCGGGTCATGGCAGGAACGACCTGCGACCCGCGCGGCGCATACAGCCCACGAAAACCCAGTCAGGAGACGTCCGGCATGGCGCGGAAGATCGGCGTAATCGGTTCGGGCACGGTCGGCGAGACGCTGGCCAACGGTTTCTTGAAGCACGGCTACGAAGTCATGCGCGGCAGCCGCTCGGCGCAGAAGCTCGGCGAATGGCAGCAGAAGCTCGGCCCCCGCGCCACGATCGGCAGCGTCGCCGACACGGCGAAGTTCGGCGAGATCATCGTGCTCGCGGTCAAGGGCAGCGCCGCCGAGGACGCGCTCAAGGCCTGCAAGCCCGGCAACCTCGAGGGCAAGACCGTGATCGACGTGACCAACCCGATCGCCGACAAACCGCCGGACAACGGCGTGCTGGCGCTCTTCACCACGCACGACCAATCGCTGCTCGAGCGGCTGCAGAAGCAGGCGCCGAAGGTCAATTTCGTCAAGGCGTTCTCGTGCGTCGGCGCCGGGCTGATGGTCGACCCCGACTTCGGCGGCCAGAAGCCGACGATGTTCATCTGCGGCAACGACGGCAAGAGCAAGCAGGCGGTGGCGGCGATCGTCGGTCAGTTCGGCTGGGAGGTCGAGGACCTCGGCGGCGCGGCCGCGGCGCGCGCGATCGAGCCGCTGTGCATGCTGTGGTGCATCCCCGGACTGCTGCGCAACCAGTGGAACCACGCGTTCAAGCTGCTGAAGCAGAACGGCAAGCGGTGATCGGCGGGCCACAACCTCAGTCCGGCAGCGCCCGCCCCCTGGTCTCCGGCGCCCACCAGATGACCACCATCCCGATCGCATAGACCAGGCTGATCGAAGCGCTCGCGCGCGGATAGCTGCCGTCGAAACAACCGACCAACGCGCCGGTGCCGAGCGAGCCGACCGCGGCGAGCAAGCGGCCGGCGTTGTAACTGAGGCCCTGGCCGGTGGCGCGCACGCAGGTGGCGAACAGTTCGGGCAGGTACAGCGGGAACCAGCCATAGAACGACGTGGCCGCGGCGCCGACCAGCAGCGCCATCACCTGGAACCCGAGTCCATAGCTGGTCACCAGCCGGAACATCACGCTGCACAGCAGCAGCGACACCAGACAAAGGAGGAAGAACGCCGGCCGCCGGCCGAGGCGCGCGCCGAGCACCGGCGCCACGAGGCAACCGGCGACCGCGCCGGTCGAGCGCAGCACCATGACGAAGGCCTTCTCGCCCGGATGGTCCTTGCCGACCAGCTGTTCGGCCCACAGCGGCAGCCATTCGACGCAGCCCCAGGTGCCGATCAATGCCACCGCGGCGAAGGTGATCGCCAGCAGCGTGTTCTTGCGCGCGCCCTTGGCGAAGATCTCGCGCAGCGGCTGTGCCGACCGTGCCGCCACCGCCGCGCGCCAGCGCTCCGACTCGGGCACGAACAGCCGGATGAAGAACACCAGCGCCGCCGGCAGCACGCCGATCAGCATCATGAAGCGCCAGTCGTGCTGCGTGATCGGCAGCCACATCGCGATCAGCGCCACCAGCAGGAAGCCGACGTTGGCCGCCGCACCGATGATGCCCGCGAGCAGCACGCGCGAGCGCTCCGGCCAGCACTCCATGACCAGGGCGACGCCGAGCGCCCATTCGCCGCCCATGCCGAGCGCCGCCACGAACCGGAACACCGCGAGGTGCCACGGCGCGCTGGCGAAATAGCCGCTGCCGGTGAACAGCGAATAGGCGAGGATGCTGAGCGCCATCGCCCGCACGCGGCCGATGCGGTCGCCGAGCCAGCCGAACAGCAGGCCGCCGAACGCGGCACCGACCAGGAAGCTGGCGGTGATGTAACCCATCCACGCGGCGACCGTGCCTTCGGCCGGGTTGTCGAGCAGGTCCTTGAGCGCGGGCCTGGCGATCAGCGGGAACAGCCCCATCTCGAAGCCATCGAACAGCCAGCCGAGGAACGCGGCGATCAGCACCAGCCACTGGCCGCGGGTGATGCCGGGGCGCGTGGTGGGTGGTGGAGGCATTCGGGGACTCGTGGCCGCGGTGCCGCCAGCAATACCGGGGCGACCGGAAGGTGTCGCCGGTGCTCTCTCAATTGCCCCGGCCGGCGGCCGGCGGAAGAATGCGATCGCGCGCACCCGATCGCGCACGCGGATAGGCTGCCCGCATCGACGATGTTCCGGTTCGCGCCGAGTACCCGCTGCCTGCCGCCGCTGCTGTTCTGCGCCTGCGTGAGCCAGAACGGCAAGGAACATTTCGCCGTCGGTGCCAATGCCGGACCGGCGTTCGTCACCCTGGAGCTCGACCGCGACAAGATCACCGACATCCGGCCGCAGCCGCGCGACGCCTGGGGCGAGGGGCTGATGGTCAGCTATGCCGACGAAACGGACGCCGCCGTGTTCACCGCGCGCTGGCTGTATTCCGAGAGCGACCACGCGCTCCAAGGTTTCGCCGGCGAGGCGCGGGTCCGGGAACTGCAGCTGCTGGCGATGTTCGGACCGGCGCCGATCGGTTCCGATCTCCTGCGCGTGCAACCGCTGATCGGCGTGGCGGTCGGTGGCGCCTGGGTCGATTTCCATGACACCGGGTTCGTGCCCGGTCTGCACAGCATCAGTGCGCCGTCGGTCGGCTTCACCATGGCGCTCGAGCTGCAGGTCGAACGGACGGTCGTGTTCGGCGTCCAAGGCTGGTCCATGCAGTTCGGGTATCCGGGAGACACGTACGGTTACAGCAATGCAGCGATCGTCTATGGCGGTATCCGGTTCTGAGTGACCGGTCGGGATCTGTCATCGGGCGGAACGTTCCCTAATCGACCCGCTTGCCATCCTGGTACCTGCCGGTCTTCTTCGGATCGACCGCGCCGTCCTTGTTCCAGTACTGCCAATCACCGGTCGCGTTGCCCTTGTCGTCGTAGCTGCCCTCGCTCTCCTTCTGGCCGGAGGCGTACCAGGTGTCCCACTTGCCGACCTGGACCCCCTTCTCGTAGTTGCCGCGGCGGACGGGAACCGGTGCCTTGATGCTCTTGCCGCCTTCGGTCTTCTGCGCGTAGAACACCCACTGTCCGTGCGGGCGACCGTCGAGGTAGACGCCCTGGCAGGTCTTGAGGCCGGACGTGTCCCAGCTGTTGTAGGTGCCGTGCCAGTAGCCATCCTTCGACTGGGCCTCGAACGCTTTGAGACCGTTGGGGTGACAGGCAACCACGACCTCGTTCTTGCCGTCGACAGCCTGCAGCACGGCGACCACCTTGCCCTGTGCGTTGGTCAGCTCCAACCGTCCGGTCTTCAACGCCTGCTGCACCGGGATCAGGTTCGGCTCCGGGTCCTGGAAGATCCATCCCGGCAGCAGGGTGATCGCGAGCAGCGCCAGCAGCACCAGGGCCGCACGCTGCAGTCGGCGGTTCTCGGCATGCACTTCTTGCAGCAGGGTGAGGATGGCGTCGTCGCTGGACATGTTGATCTCCTGGAGGTCGGGAGCGCGGATCGTACCGTCCGGTCCTGCCAGTTCTCGATCCATGGACCGCTCGCTCGGGAATCGGGCGCCCGACCGTGGTAGAAGGTCGCCACCATGACACGAGCCTGCGTGAGGTCGCGTCTCTCGGACGCGTGTGCCGACCATCCGCTCGCGAACGCGGAAGCTTCGCCGGGTCGCACTCCACCGTCGGCTCGGGTGCGGGAACCGAGGCCTACGGTCCCGCGCGTAGAATCGGCGTGCTCATCCTCAGGCCTGCCGTGACGCATGGACACCCGCCGAAACGAGCCACGTGCTGACCAGGAACGCGCCACCTTGCAGGGCGTGGACCGCAAGAAAGTCCACCACCCACGCTCAGACTGGCGAGGCATCGACAGCGACATGAGAACGATGGTCCGCGATCTGCCTCGGGTGATGCCATCCAGGCCGCGCCGCCGCCCGGGCATCCGCCGTGGCCGCGCGGCCTGCTGGCTCGCGGCGTTGGCGGGTTCGATCGTGCTCGCAGGATGCATGGTCGGTCCGGACTACACCAGGCCAGCGGTCGATCTCGCTGACCACTGGTCGGATGCCAAGGGGCAGGGCGCGATTGCAGCCGACGTGACCGGTTCGTGGTGGAAGCAGTTCCATGACCCGGTGCTCGACGCGCTGGTCACCGCGGCGTTGTCCCAGAACCTCACCTTGCGCCAGGCCGGCCTGCGGGTGATCCAGTCCCGCGCACTGCGCGGCATCGCTGCCGGCGCGTTCTTCCCGCAAGCCCAGGCCGTGACTGGCGAAGCGACCAGCCAGCGCACGAGCCGCAACACGCCGCTCGGCGGCGGCGACCGCACCTACGACAGCGCCGCCCTCGGCCTCGAGGCGGCATGGGAGCTGGACTTCTGGGGCCGGTTCCGGCGCGGCATCGAGTCTGCCGACGCGTCGCTCGAGGCCTCGGTCGCCGACTACGACGCGTTCCTCGTGGCCCTCGCCGGCGATGTCGCCCTCGCCTACGTGCGCGTGCGTTCGCTGCAGGAGCAGCTCGGCTTCACGCGCGCCAACGTGCTGGCACAGCAGGACACGCTGGCGCTGATCCAGGTCCGCTTCAACGCTGGCGCGGTGTCGGAGCTGGACGTCGCGACGGCGCAGGCCACGCTGTCCAACACCCAGGCCCTGGTGCCGCAGCTCGAGGATGCCCTGCGGCAGACCAAACTGACTCTCGGCGTGCTGCTCGGGCGCACGCCTTCGGAGCTCGAGGCGCAACTGGCCGGTGCCGCCGCCGTGCCGGCGCCGCCGGCCGAGATCGCCCTCGGCGTGCCCGCCGACCTGCTGCGGCGCCGGCCCGATGTCCGCCGCGCCGAGCGCGATGCCGCCGCGCTGTCGGCGCAGATCGGCGTCGCCAAGGCCGACTATTACCCTTCGATCAGCATCACCGGTTCGACGGGTTTTCGCACCACGACGTTCCAGTCGGCGCGCGGATCGGCGCGCCTGCCGACGCTGTTCGACGCCGACTCGTTCGAAGGCTTCGTCGGTCTCGGCGTCCATTGGCCGGTGCTCGACTATGGCCGCATCGCCAACAACGTGCGCGCCGCGGACGCGCGCTTCCAGCAGGCCGTGGTCGCCTTCCAGAACACCGTGCTGGAGGCGGCGGCCGACGTCGAATCGGGCCTGTCGGGCTTCCTGCGCAGCCGCGAGCAGGCGGCCTTCCTCGCCGCCAGCGTCAGCGCCGCGCAGCGCACGGTCGAACTGTCGTTGATCCAGTACCGGCAGGGCGCGGTCGACTTCCTGCGCGTCAACCAGGCGCAGGTCGACCTCGTGCAGCGGCAGAACAGCCTCGTCGTCGCCCGCGCGAACGTCGCCCAGGGCGCGATCGCGACCTGGCGCGCGCTCGGCGGCGGTTGGGAGGTACGCGCCGGCATGGAGTTCGTTCCGCGTGACACGATCGAGGCGATGCGTGCCCGTACCGACTGGGGCGACATCCTTTCGCCGGAGTACGCGGACGGCAGTGACTTCTTCCTGTTCCCGCGCCCGAACCCGGATGCGCCGCTGCCTGGAGGCAGACCCCGCCAATGAGAATCGCCGTCCACCACCCTGCAATGGCCAGGGCAGTCGCTGTCGCGCTCGCGGCCATGTCGGTGACCGGGTGCAAGCCGAAGACCAATGCCTACGCGCCGCCGCCACCGGCGGAGGTGACCGTCGCGCACGCGATCCAGAAGCAGGTCACCAACTACCTCGAGTACACCGGCACGATCGAGCCATTCCAGACCGTGGACCTCAGGGCGCGCGTGCAGGGCTTCCTCGATCAGGTGCTGTTCAAACCCGGATCGAAGGTCGGCAAGGGCGACCTGCTGTTCGTGATCGACAAGCGGACCTACACGGCGATCGTCGATCGCCTCGAAGCCCAGGTCGCGGCCAACGTAGCGGCGTTCACCGGTGCGGAGTCCGACGCGAGAATCGCGGAGGAGCTGGCGGTGCAGCGCGCCGGCAGCGAGATCGACAAGATCACCAAGGTCGCGCGGCGCGAGTCGGCGCGGGCCGCGGTGCTCGCGGCCAAGGCCGAGCTCGAGCAGGCCAGGCTCGACCTCGAGTTCTGCGAGGTACGCGCGCCACTCGACGGCCGCATCACCAAGAACCTGGTGGACGTCGGCAACCTGGTCGGCACGCCGGGTCTGCCGACGCTGCTGGCGACGCTGGTCTGCTCGCGGCCGGTCTACGTGACGGTCGATGTCAGCGAGAGCGACCTGCTGAGCGTGCGGCGCCAGCGGATGGCCAAGGACATCCATCTCGAGCCCGGCCAGATCGCGCCGGGCGAATGGCGGCCGGTCGACCTCGCGATCGCCGCCGGCACCGACTTCGCGATCCATGGCCGTGTCGACTACGTCGACCCGGCGTTGAACCCGCAGACCGGCACGATCCGCGTGCGCTGCCGCTTCGACAACGAGGACGAGTTCCTGCTGCCCGGACTGTTCGTGCGCGTGCGCTTCCCGATGGCGACCGAGCCAGCGATCCTGGCGCCGGACATCGCCCTGCTGTCGGACCAGGCGGGACGCTACGCACTGGTCGTCGACGAGCGCGACGTCGTCCAGGTGCGGCACGTCAAGATCGGCGAGCTCGAGGGGACGCTGCGGATCGTGAGCGAAGGGCTCACGCCGGCGGAACGCATCGTCGTCAACGGGCTCCAGCGCGCGCGGCCAGGGGCCACGGTGCACGCCACGCTGCAGGCAGGTGCCGTGCAACCGGCCGACGGCACCGGTGTGTCGACCCGGCGCGACAAGTGATCGCGCATCACCCATAGCAAGCGGGATTCCGATGTTCAGCCTGTTCTTCATCCGCCGGCCGATCGTCGCCTGCGTGATCTCGATCCTGATCATGATCATGGGCGCGGTGGCGTTCCCGACGCTGCCGATCGCCCAGTACCCGCAGATCGCGCCGCCGGTGATCCGCGTGACCGCGGTCTATCCGGGTGCGTCCTCCCAGGTCGTGGCCGACACGGTCGCGGCGCCGATCGAGCAGCAGGTCAACGGCGTCGATCGCATGATCTACATGGAGAGCACGTCGGCCAGCGACGGCTCGTACACGCTCAACGTGACCTTCGAGGTCGGGACCGATGTCGACATCGCCTCGGTCCTGGTGCAGAACCGCGTCGCGATCGCGCTGGCGAAGCTGCCCGAGGACGTGCGGCGTCAGGGGGTCACGACCAACAAGGTGTCGACCAGCATCGTCACCGTCATGGGCCTGTGCCCGAAGGACAAGGCGCGGTCCGGCGAGTTCTCGGACCTGTTCCTCGCCAACTACCTGGTCATCAGCGTCAACGACCAGGTCAAGCGCATCCCCGGCGTCGGCGACACGGTGATCCGGCCGTTCAAGGACTACGGCATGCGCATCTGGCTCGATCCCGACAAGCTCAAGGCACGGAGCCTGACGACCGTCGATGTCGTCAGCGCGCTGCAGGAGCAGAACGTGCAGGTCGCAGCCGGCGTGATCGGGCAGCCACCGGTGGCGCCGGGCCAGGGATTCCAGTACACGGTCACGACGCTCGGCCGGCTCGAGACGCCCGAGCAGTTCGCCAACATCATCGTCAGGGCGAGCGGCAACCGCATCACCCAGCTCAAGGACGTGGCGCGCGTCGAACTCGGCGCCAAGGCTTACGACACGCTGGGCCGGATCGACGGCGTGCCTTCGGCGCTGATGGTCGTGTACCAATCGCCCGACGGCAACTCGGTGCAGGTCGCCAGCGACCTGCGCAAGCTGATCGGCGAGCTCGGCAAGGAGCTGCCCGACGGGCTCGAGTTCCGGACCATCTATGACACCTCCGACTTCGTCATCTCGGCGATCGACGAGGTCTACAAGACGATCTTCGAGGCGATCGCCCTGGTCGTGCTGGTCGTGCTGGTGTTCCTCGGCAGCATCCGGTCGACGCTGATCCCGATCGCGGCGATCCCGGTCTCGCTCGTGGGCACGTTCTTCGCGATGAAGCTGTTCGGCTTCAGCATCAACCTGCCGACGTTGTTCGGCCTGATCCTCGCGATCGGCATCGTCGTCGACGACGCGATCGTCGTCGTCGAGAACGTCGAACGCAACCTGACCGAGCTGCACCTGCCGCCGAAGGAGGCCGCTGCGCGGGCGATGACCGAGGTGTTCGGCGCCGTGGTCGGCATCTCGCTCGTGCTGATGGCGGTGTTCCTGCCGACCGCCGCCCTGCCGGGCATCAGCGGCCAGCTCTACCGGCAGTTCGCGTTGACGATCGCCGCCAGCACGTTCTTCAGCGCCGTCTGCGCGCTGACGCTGAGTCCGGCGCTGGCGGGCGTGATCCTGCGGGCGCACGCGCCGGGCCAGCGGCACAACATCTTCAAGCGCAGTTTCGACCGCGTCTTCCGTTGGGTCGCGAACGCCTACGCGCGCGGCGTCGCTGTCCTCGTCCGGCCGGCAGTGATCGCCGGCGCGCTCGCGGGGTTCGCCGTGGCGCTCGGCCTCGTCTATTGGACGGTCGTGCGCGTGCCGACGGGCTTCGTGCCCGACGAGGACAAAGGGCTGATCATCGCCGAGATCTGGATGCCCGACAGTGCGAGCCAGGAGCGTACGCTCGGGGTCATCCAGCAATGCGACGAGATCTTCCGCAACACCGACGGCGTGAGCCATGTCGGCGCATTCCAGGGTTTCTCGCTGATCGCCGGCAATGGCTCGAACTATGGCGTGCTGTTCGCCGCCCTGAGTCCGTGGTCGGAGCGCGTGCCCAAGGGGCGCGACCTGCCGACGGTGCTCGCCGAGGTCAGGGGGCGCTTCGCCAGGATCCAGGAAGGCATCGTGATCGCGTTCCAGCGGCCCGCGGTCGACGGCATCGGCAATGCCGCCGGCTTCGACCTGCGACTCGAAGATCGCGGCGGCGTCGGTCGATTCGGGCTGCAGCAACTCGTGCAGGAACTGGTGAACGACGGCAATGCGCAGAGCAAGTTGCGCAACGTCGCGAGCCCTTATCGGGCCGCGGTCACGCAGCTGTTCGCCGACGTCGACCGTGAGAAGGCCAAGAAGCTCGGCGTCTCGCTGCAGGACATCTTCAGCACGATGAGCGTGGACCTCGGCTCCGCGTACGTGAACGACTTCAACAAGTTCGGGCGCACCTGGCAGGTCAACGTCCAGGCCGACAACGCGTTCCGCGCGCGGGCGAGCCAGGTCAAGGCCCTGCAGGTCCGCAACCAGGCCGGCGACATGATCCCGCTCGGATCGCTGCTCGAGGTCGACGAGTCGATGGGGCCCGACCGCGTGATCCGCTACAACCTGTATCCGGCCGCGGCCCTGAACGGCGCCGGCGCCCTCGGTGTCAGCACCGGCGACGCCATGGCGATCATGGGCGAGATGATCACGCAGAAGCAGCCGCAGGGCATCGGCTTCGAATGGACCGCGCTGTCGTTCCAGGAGGAGCGCGCGGCCGGCCAGGGCACGACCGCGTTCCTGCTGGCGCTGACGATCGTCTACCTGATCCTGGCGGGCCTCTATGAGAGCTGGACCATGCCGCTCGCCGTCATCCTGTCGATCCCGCTCGCGGTGCTCGGGGCGATGTTCGGCCTGATGGCTCGCGGCATGGACAACAACATCTACACGCAGGTCGGGCTCGTGCTGCTGGTCGGTCTCGGCGCCAAGAATGCGATCCTGATCGTCGAGTTCGCGAAGGCCAACCGCGAGCGGGGCCTCGGCATCGTGCAGTCGGCAGTCGAGGCCGCCCGGCTGCGCCTGCGCCCGATCCTGATGACCGCGCTCGCCTTCATCCTCGGCGTGTTCCCGCTCGTGCACGCGAGCGGCGCCGGCGCGGCGAGCCGCCAGGCGATCGGCACGGCGGTGTTCTATGGCATGATCGGCAACACGCTGCTCGGCCTGTTCTTCACGCCGGTGCTCTACGTGGCGATCACGGCCATGACGGAGCGGTTGTTCAGGCGCAGGGTGCAGCCGCCTGTCGCCTCGGGGTTGGCAAGCCAAGGGTCGACGACCGATCACTCGCGAGGCGCTTGACCTCGGTCGGGCAGACGAGGAGGATCCGAGCTGACGGCCGGGGTGGCATGCTTCGGCAGCAGGCAGCAGGTCGCTGACACCGGTATCCGTCGCGCACAGCTTGATCGATGAAGAGGCTCAGGATCATCCTGCTGTGTTATTGGATCGCGCTGGCCATCGTGGGCGCAACCATGCTGCGCTGTGGCCTGTTGACGGAAAACGACAACTACCACTCGATCGCCAAAGGCATGCTGAATGGGCATCTCGCC
>Ga0209488_10000487_pt1 | contig 33446 bp, 40 predicted proteins | sample Rivendell_Oct201_8_FD_188349 | JGI IMG/M metagenome (GOLD analysis project Ga0209488, IMG submission 188349) | Vadose zone soil microbial communities from the Eel River Critical Zone Observatory, Northern California, USA -... | ecosystem: Environmental > Terrestrial > Soil > Vadose zone >...
GACGATTGGACCTGTCTCGGGCCAGCATCTTGAGCCTGAGCGGTGAATGACCCTGTTGTCCCGAGTCTACCCCTCACTCACTCCTGGTGTCCCAATACCGTGGTCAATCAGAATCACGTACCGATTAATACACTGATGCTCTTAATCGTGACAAGGTTGAAGTTCCATACCGCACCAATCACAATCTTTGAGGAAGAGAGCCCTGCGAGTAGCCCAACGGTCAGACGATTCTAACAGCGTTGTTCACGCAACCAGAATCGCCACCAGAGACTAACCGTCAACGGGGTTGGTCGTTATACCCGCATTGCGGTCGCGCTGGAGCCCTTGGGTGAGTCCGTGTTATTCAAGATGGGCGGTCGCCTACGACAGCCCTTCGAAAGCGTATCTCGGAATACTGTCGGAACAGTGATAGCCACCGCACTTTTTCAGGAACAAAGCGGCCCGTGTGTAGTCAAGGTGAAACACCCAAAGATATCACAACCACGACATGAGGCTGTTCTCTGTCTGGGAGGACTTTGGATTGCATTGACATTCCTACAAAAGTATAAAGTATCATTCACACTAGACAGATGTCCAGACTGATCCCGATCAAGGGGCTGGGTAGATAGATGGTGGCGGTGGAACAAAAAAATGCAGTAAAAACCCCGCATGATCACGTGTTATGTGAGATCCCAAGTCATGTGATCAAGCCGTTTTCAGCAGCATTTTGTCACGGTGCAACAAACCACACAGGTTATCCATAGACTTATGAACACAGTTGATACAATGCATGCGCTACTATCTGCCGCACTGTCACACAAACACCACCATTGCCTCAAAGAAAGGCTTCCCGTCAGAGATATCGTAACAACGGCACAGGCCTGCGGTCGATCACGTTGAATGAAGGTAACGCGAATGCTTGTCATAGGGTAGCTAGGGCTGGGGTTTAGTGGCGGACATCTCAGTCAAACGTCAAAACACCTCACATCAATATCGGGGCCGACCCATCATTCGCTCGGTACTCTAATTGCGCCGCGCATCACCCCTTGATTGTGACCAGCGACCTAAAGCCGAGTTATTTGTCTGTTGTTCCATACGTATCGTGGCAGTGCTGTAATAGAGTGGACAATTCATGGTCCTGGAGATCACCCGCCATTCTGACTTCTACGTTGAGACGATGCAAGAATAAAGGCAGCAGTTGGTCTGCAGTTGTACTACACAGTGGCTATCTACCTGTACAACAACATAAGTACACGGGACGATTCAAGGGGAATGTGGTGGAATGCGGTTAGATGAAAAATCGTGAAAAAGGACCGTTGGGAGTAGCATCAAAGTTCAGCTAAGCGTCTGCGACGACTCGGAGTCAGAGCTCGCGCTGTGTTCTTCGTTGTCGTATCGAGGATATTTCCACGGATTCGGCCATTGCATCTCATCAGATAGCGGGTGGATTGGGCTCCGGGGGTCCTCGGAGAACATGACGGATGTACGCAGGGCTGGAGGTGGACCAAGTGTGGGCGTCGATGGGCGTAACGACAAAGGGACTTGGCGGGTTGGTCGTGGCATCGTCTTGGGTGACGAGCGGATCGGACTCTGGGGACCGGAGGATCGGATAGACGTACGCAGTGCGGGAGGTGGGCCAATAATGACCGTCGAAGGGCGGAATGATAAAGGAACTTCCTGGGTTGTTTGTAGCATCGTTTCGGGTGACGAGGGCACTGCACTCGGGAAAGTAGGGGACAGAATGGATGTACGCCTTGCAGAAGGCGGGCCGACGGTGATTGTCGATGTGCGCAAGGGGGAAGGAATGAATTGGGAGTAGGGCCGTGGCATTATGTCCGGGGGCACGCGGATCGGACTGCGGGGTTCCGGGGTTGAGATGGATGTACGCCTAGCAGAAGGTGGGTCGACGAGGATCGTCGACGTGCGTAAGGGGGACAGAGATTGCCTAGTTTTAGTGGGGGAGGAAGGCAAGGGTGCGCCCAGAGGATGCTGCGAGTTTCTGGTCAGGTTGAAAGTTGACGTTATTGGCGAGACGATTTCAAATTGCACTCCATCGCGCTGCGCATGCGAGCCAATCTCAATCGTGTGTTGCGATATCCGGGACGGCGACATGGGCGTGGGTGCCAGGTCTAAGACCGAGCGGGTGAGCAGCGCGCTACGAGACGATACGACTCCCTCGTGATAGGGCGCCAGTAGCGCTACCCCGGGGAAAGGAAGGGACCGGGACGCACCTGGTCCAAGGATATTCGTGCACTTCTTCATCCTCTTTACTCTCCGCCTGACCCGCAGGAAATAAACGAGAGCCAGTATCACGGCCACAACGATGATCCCGCCGACGGCGGCACCCGTTATCAGCGCGACGGGCGGGCCACGGGACGCACGCATGGTGGGCCTGGGCGGAACAGACGACGTAGGAGCGGAACGCGAGGTTGGATGACTGCTCGAGCTGGCGGTGCGGTTGTTGGCGGCGCCGGCAGTGGTGGCCGTTGACACTCCAGAGCGGGCGTGCAACGCTCGAGATGCTAAGGCGTTTCGACGAGGCAGCACCGCTGCCACATGATACTTCGACAGGGCTCGCCACCACTCATCAACGCCTATTGGCATGGACATGGCTGCTGCTGCTGCTGCCGCCTTCAAGTTCCCGCGACTGGCACCGGCCGACGCGACCAACTTGATATGCGAATGCGAACGCAAACGGGGAGCAGTCGAAGACGACCCGACCACTGCCTGCGGTGGTGCGGGGGAACGAGTGTGGGGGGTGGAAAGGGACAGTAGTAGGGGAACGGGGACCTACCTAGCATATTAGGAAGGTCGGGAAGCCTCATGTGATTTAGGGCTCAAAGATGTCGGATTCTTCTCCATCGCAACACGTCCAAATCTCTACACTGCACCGGTCACGGTGTCTGGAGAAAAGAGAAGCGAGTTTGCGCCCTGCTGCCGAGAGCCCATTAAAGGCTAACGACGCAGTGCCACTGGACACAACTTGAATGCCGAAGCAGACGCCCAAGTGATTCACATCAATCATTAGTTAGGGCATGATACGTCGGCATTGGGGACAAAACTGCTGAGGGACGGATGTGGGTGCTGATCAACTCGTCGCTTACGACACATCCGTTCGAAAGGTCCATGAGTGACGGCCCCTTGTCTTGGAAAAAAAGCGCCCAAAGACGTTACGGACCCATGACAGAAAGTAGTTCGTTGTCTGGCACTCACTTTTGCCTAAAACGCGCCTCCAAGTGGCCAAAGTGAATGGAGTGTAGTATAGTGGGCCCAGCCAGTATCGACATTAATATTCCCACAGCCATCCACACATCCACTCATCCCCTACAATGCGCTGCGATCAAGGCACGGCGGCCGGACGGGACAGTTATTGTTTATGGGACAGAGATCACCCCGAACTGATAGGAATGTTAGTGTCCTATCAACGTGGAAGACTGCAGATCTATCAACCCGTCAGACTCGACTCGGAAGTCAGAAAATGTATAAATGCTTCGCCGAGTGGGGAAACCACTTTCAAGCATTCGTTATCGGGTGCTGGTTCCCCCCCGTCCTCGCCAGTAGTCAATCGGCCTGATCAGAGGAGACCGGAGCCAATTTAGAACGAAACCGTTGAAGGTTCGCAACCGCTAAAATCCTAGAGACCGAACGGAACGCGCATACAGCTGTCAGCTGTGCACGAGGCATCAAAATCATCCGCTGGAGAGCAAAGCCGCGGCAAGAAATACTTCCGTTGTTCTCGAGCTACTGCGCGCATCATGTCCCACAAGGGATTCCATCGGGTCTTTGCGTGTTGTTTCAGGTTCTCACAGTACTGTAGTCTTCCTGGGTCAAGTTCGTATGACAGGAAACGTGTACATTGGGGAGTGCCAGACTAGCTGGCTAGAACAGCGATTGTGAACGATCCCATCATTCGCTTATAACATCCTGATGCAGGTCACCTTCGTGGAGGTATCAGCCCTCTCCAATATAGTATTCATTACCACATGCGACACAGAGAAACTTGGACAGAAGGAGTTGCAAAGATTGGAGCGTCTGAGACACAGACGTGTTGGACTTTTTGAGATCGTTATGGATGGTGCGCGTCTTGCTCGTTGATTCTCTATGCTGTGCTAAATGCTCGCCTTTCATCAAGATGGGAGTGTGTTGATGGATGATCTTCATTTGCTCTCGGTACGAGGTTGATGTTAACACGTGACATCACATATGTCATTAGCAATGACATGTATCCTAGCTTGTACTACGAACAACACAGTAAGTTATACGTGGGTGAGCCTACGGATGCAGTCCCGTACAAAGCATTAGGGTCAGGCCATGAAGAAACTGAAAACACACAATAGCATAGAAAGAAGAAGAAGCATACTCTGTTCGAGAACTGGATCAAGTCTTCGAGCCCAACGAGATCCTTCAAACAGGTCGGCGCTTGGTTATGGGGCAAGCGATGGCGGTTGTCACGGTTTGGTTCGGATACCGTGGGCGGGTTTGGAGGGCGGCCCGCGTGGGAGGTATCGTGTCGAGTCTTCTTTCGTGCTTCAAATGGCGTCAGCGTGTCAGAGGTAAAAGAAAATGGGCACCTACGCAGGAGAACCCTCACCCCCATCCCCACCGCCAGAACTAGACCCTTTGTCAGGTTCGTTTGGCGACTTGGCCTTGGTCGGTATAGGTTGGTCGGTGGTGCTAGCGGTGCTAGCACCCGTCCTGGTGTTCGGGAAATCGGAGGGCCAGTCAGATAAATGCAGGAAGGGCACCCGGGCCAATCTACAAACGGAGATTTTCTTACCCGTCGTTTGCGGGATTGTCAACCGAACTGTGAGGGGACCACATCAGCGTCCAACAGTCGACTTTGCGACAAGCAAATGATCTTACGCATGACCAGCACCATCTTTCACAACACCATCATTACTGTCTGCAGATCAGCTATCGGATCGTCGGACATACAGAATGGGCGACTGGTAGCTCAGCTACTTACGTGCCATTGTGATGCGAGTCAGACATGGCAGATCGAGTTGGTTATGAGCACGGTCGACGTATGGCAACGGGTAGAAGAGAGGAAAGGGTGGGAGTGTGGCACTCCACCACCGAACGCCTAGACTTAAATACTATCTCGCCTTGGCTGTGGAGTTGATTGCATGACGTGCCGCCGTGAGAACGAGTGCCGATAAAGGGCTGCGTTATCGCGTCTCATCGCCGGGGCAGTGAGGTCCTATCGCCCTCCAGCATCGCCCTCGCCCACTCAGCTCTCCGAGCCACTCTAGAGAAGCACCGCCATGGCACGCATATAGATGAACCCTGTGCTAAATACAATGTTATACCCTAAAAGAAGCTGAAAGACAGCATTGGCACCTGTTTCAGCTGACGAAAGCACCGTAAATCGATACTGCTGCATTGCCAGAGCCATCCCATTGACAGGAGACTGGTTAAATTGAAGCCTCGGTTCCGGGAGAATAATAATACAGGTTTGTTGCTTCCATATATTACTGGAAGTCCGCTATGATATGCAACACCGCCCATCGGGTTGAGGTGGAAGAAGTGCGGAGCGACGCGGCTTGGCCTCATAGCATCCATGTAGTATACGTTCCAATATGTACGGGAAAACTCCGGTCATCTTCGGAAACCGATACCTTCTAATCACCAGTCACTACAACATTCTCTTGAGCCCATGCGGTCCAATTAAACCGACGCTGCAGTGCCCGACACCCAGCCTCCATTCCGACTAACCAAAAGGCATTCATCCCTTCACCCACCAGTACAACGGGAAATGAAATGAAACCGATACTGTACATATATCTGATTGATACAACAAAATACACGATACATAAAACGGAAATTAAGCCAGTTGCTCTCGAGACACAGTTGATATTAGCACGTGACATCATATAATTATGTCATATGACACGTGGGTTCCTCTCAGCTGGAGATTTGTGCTGGCTACTCCTCCCAACTGTCAGCTGTTTGTCATGAAAACAACTATATTGTGATCACGTCGAGATGTACCATTCATTATTATTTTTCCAAAATTCATTTGCCGTATTTGAGCAATGAAAAATGAAACAATTTGAAATTTATACTTCTACACCCTTAGAATCACTGTGCAGCAGTGAAAATGTCGGAAGTGAGTGTCTAAAGACGCTTTGAAGTGTTCTTGGTGGAAATAGAATCAGGGAGGCTGACCCTCCGGTGAGACTTGTACTTCTTATTTGCGATGGCAGCCTGGCGTGTAATCAGTGCTTTTTTGGAAGTCGCAATACCATTTGCGCGCGCGCAAGAACACGGCCTCACATACAACATTTTCGGTAAATCTACATAGGCACATTGGAAACAAAATATGAAATAAGCGCCCAAAATCCGAAAATTGCAGATTTGATGTATTTTCCCCAAGTGAAAACACATAATAGCATAGCACACTCTGTTCGAGAGCTGGAATCAAGTCTTCGAGCCCAACGAGATCCCTCAGACACGATTATCGGGCAAGCGATGGCGGTTGTCACGGTTTGGTTCGGGTTTTTGCGGGCGGCCCGCGCGCGACGTATCGCATTATCTCTTCTTTCATCCTTCAAATGGCGTCAGCGTCACGGTGTCAGAGGGTAAAAAGAAAATGGGCACCTACGCAGCGATATCGGGATCATCCTCATCAGAACTTGACCATTCGTCAGATTCGTTTGGCGACTTGGCCCTCGTCGGTATATGTTGGTCGGTGGTGCTAGCGGTGCTAGCACCCGTCCTGGTGTTCGGGAAATCGGAGGGCCAGTCAGACAAATGCAGGAAGGGCTACCGATCTACATGCGGAGTTGTGTTTCTTACCCGTCATTTGCGGGATTGTCAACTGAACTGTGAGGGGGTCCACATCAGCGTCCAACAGTCGACTTTGCGACAAGTAAAATGTTCTTACTTATGATCAGCACCACCACTTTTCACAACACCATCATCACTGCCTGCAGATCAGCCATCGGGTCGCCGGACACACAGAATGGGCGACTGGGTAGCCCAGCTACTTACGTGTCGTCGTGATGCGAGTCAGGCATTGCAGATCAACTTGAAGTCGGTTATGAGTACGGTCGGAGAGGAAAGAGTCAGAGTCCACTACCGGCGACCGCCTAGACTTAAATAACCGTACTATCGCCCCTGGCTGTCACGGCGGAGTTCGTTGCATGACATGCAGCCATGAGAACGAGTGCCAATAAAGGGCTTCGTTTGTCACCTCTCATCGTTGGGGGCAGTGCGATCCAGCACCGCCCTCGCCCACCCGGCTCTCCGAGCCACTCTAGCGAGGCACCGCCGTGGCACGCATATAGATGAACCCTGTGCCAAATACAAGGTCATACCCTAAAAGAAGCTGAAAGACAGCATCGGACACCTGTTTCAGCTGACGAAACTCATGGGGCCCAGTAAATCGATACTTGCGCCTGCTGCATTGCCAGCGCCATCCCAGGAGACTGGTTAAATTGAAGCCTCGGTTCTGGAGAATAATAACACAGGTTTGCTGCTTCCATATATTGCTGGAAGTCCGCTATGTTGATGATATGCAACACCGCCCATCGGGTTGGGGTGGAAGAAGTGCGGAGTTTGGTCTCATAGCATCCATGTAGTACTATACGTTCCGCGAAAAACTCCGGTCATCTTCGGAAACCGATCCCTTCGAGTCACCAGTCACTACAGCACCTCGGACGAAACTTGAGCCCATGCGGTCCAATTACACCAACGCTGCAGTGCCCGACATCCCGACCAGCCAAAAGGCATTCTTCACCGCCACTAGTACAACGGGAAATGAAATGAAGCCGATACTGCTGCATATATATTTGGTAGATTCACACAACAAAATACACGATACATATTAAACCAGTTCAAGTCCAGCACGGCACGAAAGAGATATGGGCCGCATACTCAAAGGACAGATCGTAAATAAATCGACAGGCATCAAGCATTATTGCCATCTTGAGAGACCCTCGCCGGGACCGACGCGACTTGTATATCGTCGTCTCCCTCTCCTTCGTCCGGAGAGGGCAGGGGTCTTCCTTCCATCGAGTTCCGCCGGGTTTCCTCCGGAGGCGCCATCCTCACATCCACGTGACCCTTTCCATCCATCTCAGTGCCGTCCGTGGAATGCAGGACGGATCGCGAGTCGAGGTCCCGCTCGATTTCGTCCACCAAACCGAGCTGGTCCCTAGGCAACCAAATGACGCGCTGTTCCTCCACCGCAGCTGGGTGGCTGAAATCGGTCGGCCCTTCGTGCACCACTGGTTTGGCGGATGGCGTGGGGGAACCCGCGCGCGATTCATTCGTGAAAGAGACCGAAGGGGAAGGCGCACGCTCCGGTAGGCCGTCATCACCATCATCAAGACGTGGAGACCTACCCCCGCCCGAGGGCTCGTGAGAATCAGATGCCGATGCGTTACCATCTGCGTAGACGTAGTCTATGATCTCAGTGTCCCCAGCGCTCGAATGAGCATTTGGCGGCGCGTCAACTGTCGTAGGTCCCTCCGGTTCAGCTCCTGCGCCACTGCTGTGTGACCTATCAGCAATCGAAAGAGGTAGAAACTTGATGAGGGGTCCGTAAGAGTTGAGAATGGTATTTTGGAAGAACGCCTACTTTGTAGGTGAGATATCATTCGAAAACGGACGGCCAATAATACTTGCCGTGAAGACGATCAACACAACCATAAGCGCACCCTCAGGGATAGCACTGGGTGTGCTATTACTATCCTGCGCGAGGAAGAACAGGGCACATAAACAGAGTTGCTGGATATAAAGTCCAACAAAAAGATGCTGGATCGCTTTAGGAAAGAAAAGGCCACCGGTGTCGCTGAAATGGGGTTGATCATTGACCCAAGTGAAGAGGTACTTGTACAGAAAGTAGAATAAGAGGAAGGCCGCAAGCGCGAGACCATTTATGATAGGAGATATGATGGAATAGCCGAGCGTGATTACTACCAGTAGGGTCGTCGCGGGAAAGACGGTGCCCCAGGCCGTCGTTCTGGGAGAATACTTGATTGCATACACGGAGCGAGGGGTCGAACCGGTGAGAATGGTCTTGACATAATACAGGATTAGAGGTCCAATTTGGAGAAAGCCGCCGGCTGTTACGGAGAGACCTTGTAGTAACACGAAACTGTATCCCAAAATAAGGTATCGACCGAGTCTACTCAGATGGGACACTTACGTTAGAAAGAACGTGGAAGACTTTGGTAAATTCTGGGCCAGCAATGTCGGGACTGACGTCGGGTTATTTACTAATCCAGGCAAGGATGCGATGATTCCAGATGAGAGTGTAACAACCAGAAAGCCGTTCTGTTGTCTTGTTAGTAAAGTAAACTAGATAGGTATCATGGTCACATACAATGACTTGGAACAAGAAGTACCGATCCATTAAACTGAGCTCCACACCTGTCTTTTGAGGAATACCTTCCAAGCGTGCCAATATCCGCAAGAATATTGACACGAGCAGGAGGAGCACCGCAAGTAACACGGCGGGAAGGAAACCCTGAACGAGGTTGATAACCACGCTCGGAACTTTGCAAACCCAAGCGAGCCAGTGGTATGTCGTACACAGGGAGTGGATGTTTGAAATTACCCCAACGAATGCCACTGGTTGATAACCTGAGGTTAGACCCTCACCACTCTAGAATGTAAATCGACGGACCGGGAAATGCCCACAAGATAACCAATCCCAAAGTGGCAGCCCAAGAAAGTGCTAATCGAACACGGCGCTCGTAAGGGTTAATAACCAGGTTGTCCCAAATCACGTCCTCAGGTGCGACCTCAATAAACTTCAGCGACCCAGACATGCGATATGGGTCGTGATGAGTTAGGGTCTGTGCCGCCAAGTGTGCCGCGATCTGTTTATTGAACAGGATGAATGCACCATTTGCAGGTGGATAAGTCTGATCTGAAAATTTGAGCACAGGACGGTGTTTGACAAGAGGTATCGAGACTGGAACTGCAGGGATCGCGATGTTTAGTTTCCCGGCACCAATGTGATGGGTTGGTTGAGCCGCTTGCGCCTCCGCAGCTGTGGTCCGAGCGATGTCACGAGCAAGAATATCACGCCTTTGCTCCAACTGCGCGTTCAACTCGTGCACTTGTTCGCGTGCCCATTCGATCGTGTCCACCTTCTTTCCCATGAAAGGAATGGAGAAGGGAAACCAAGAAAAAGGTGGTAACCGACGCGATGGTCGATCTTTTCTCGGTACCAACTCCTCGAGAAGAGCATTTCGTGCGGCTTCCGGGTCATTCGCCGGAGTGAAACCATTTTTGTTCTTACTAGCCTTCTTGATCGCCTTATGGAGAAGAGATGTCTCTGCCGACTCGAGCACCTTGCACGCCTTCAACCGACGCTTGTACAGCGCCGGCATATCTCCAAGGTCCCTGTTTATCCATACTTTCTGGACGCCGCCTGGCAGATGACTGAACAAGCGCGCAAGAGCAGATTCTGAGAGATACCGAGGTGGAATGCCAGTGACAAGAATAGTGCGAGCTTGAGTAGTAGAGGAATGGGCGCGGCTAACGAGGTAATGCTGGCGAACGCGAACATAATGTGCCATTTCATGTTTGATGTTCCACCAGATCCATACTACGGTAGGAAATCATCAGGAATCATCGCAGTGAGGAAATCTAGGTAACCTTACTCGTGAATATCCAGGTGAGTAGTAAATGTCCTGCATAACGCTTCTGCTGGGTAGACGCAATATTGCCAAAAATGAACATGTCGAGGCCTGAATGGCCAGAAACGCCCGTATTGACAGAGGTGAGAGGGAGAAGGACGGCCCAGGATATGAGCCAGATTGGAACCATAACGCGGACCATCATGCGCAGGAAACGGACATAAAAGTAACAGTCCAATCCATTAGAATATTTGATCATGCGATAATCCACCTTGAAGACAGAAACGAGCCACCCAAAAAAGCGAGGAGATAATGGCTGCTGTCTCTTCCTGTAGAAAAGTAAGCAAAGGAGTCTGTAAAATGAGTGGGCATGCGCACGTCTCGAAAACGGATAAACTCCTAGGTTCATAAATGAGGCGGAAGTAGCGCCAGACAATGGTGAACGCTGCTATCTCGATGCTAGCGATGGCGCTGTTCAGAACCAAAGCTGTCAGGAAGGTTTTGGTCGAGGCAGTGGTTGCTCCATTGAGGTTAGACCTTAATGTGTAGATGAGAACTTGGACGTATGAGAGATGGACAAGACGTACATTCAAGGCTATGGAAGGAGAGAGGGATGGTGAAGAAAGAGAAAGGGGGTGGTGAGGAGCTGAGTGTGAAATAATAATATGAACTCTGAGCCATGGAGCCACGGTTGGCCATGGCCACAAGAATAAGGGATTCAAAACGGGGCTGCCACCTTTGTGACGTCAACGTGGCGCCTCAAGCGAAGAGTAAGCCCCATTTTGAAAATGAAATACCGCTTGCGGCGCAACTCGTGTTTTCCTTTTTCGCACATCACCTTATCTATTATTTACGCACATCCTGAAATTCTTGCTATTGGTCTCGAACTCAAACTGGAAAATAAACATTTTCTACGAGCAACTTGTCAATGGCAGATAAATCTGCCGCATCGCGTCATGACGATGCGATGTGATATGGATGTACTTATTTATACGTCTGCCCGTCTCGGTCTGTCCGTCTCGATTGCGGCCGCACTTCATCTCAAACTGCGGCCGGAGCCGCCCATGGGCATCTTCTGGCACCACTAAGACCCAAATCATGGCAGTCCACTTGGCTGTATACTACTACGACCATAACCACCGACCCATTGAGACTCGAAAGAAAGGGAATCATATCACAGCAGCACCCAGGTACTAATGGAGAGTACGACGCAGGATAATTTGATGGTGTGCGTACAGTTAAATTTCAAATTTTGAACGAGGTTGCATGCATACTTGGCTGTGCTTCCCATTTGCGATTGAATTGTTTGCACTACTTGCACAATTTCAGGCTGTAGTGAGTGAGCACTTGTGTGGGAAATTCGGCTGATACTCCCCATGGCTTGTCAAGGACATGTTGGTCTGCAACACTAGTATTTTTGCGTAGTTAAATGAAACCTGTATTGGTGGCGCCTTTTGTGACGTGTGCCAGCGCTGGTGTTTCCTAGCGTCTCGATCGTTGTCAAGAGCAAGTCAATACACTTAGCTCGCTTCATTGGATAGTGCGGAATGTTTCGACCGTGTTCCCAAGCTGGGGCCTGAAGACCTGAACTTTGATCGTATACGAGACTCGTACCCAGTTCTCCTGACTGTCTTTTTCTCACAGCGCTGTGGTTCGAGTGGCAATCGCTTCCGAGGTCGAACCTACCAGTTGTTAGTTCGACTCGGAATTACTGTGGTATCGCTGTCATGTCACCCAAAGCTCTTGTCGATTTGAAAAACACAGTCTCCTAGTCGATCTCACTGACACGTGGTGTTACGAGTCCCGAATAAATTCACTTGCCACTTGAACAGTGCAAACTCGGCGGGCGGTATCCTTACCATGGGTATCAGCTCCTATGCGGCTTTCTACTGCTGGGTGGTGAAGCTCGTGCAGCCGAGTCTGTTTGAGTCTGTTTGACAGGGTGATTTCCTAGGATATGCCTCCGTCATGAGCGCCCACGGCGCTACTACCCGGCGCACCGGCGGTACGCACGCCGTCCGAGTCACACGGACATCTCTGAGGTGCATGAAAAGGACAAATTTGACTCTCTCGAAACTCATAACTTGAACGAACGACCGACCGTACTTACATGACAGGAACAAAGACAAATAAAACGAACTATCCGAAGCACTGGTACTGTGCTCAAGCGCACAAACCTTCTCAGACCACGATGGACGCAGCCACATAGAACAGAACACAAAAAACCACCCCACCCCCCCTGGTACTCCGATCCCAATCTCCCGATCATTCGTCTTCTGCCACGTGACCGTCATCATAACGGCCACCGCTGCCCTTCTTAGGCGTCGTGCGGCTCTCGACGGTCTGCCCTAGGATGCCCACATCCACCGGGGCGACTATGACCTCCGAAACGGGCTCCGACGAGTACATCGGCGGTGTCTCCATGGGCGTGAGCGTGAGCGAGGGCGACGACGAACCAGAGTCCGAGGACGAGAGCGAGGGCGAAAGCGAAGGCGAGAGCAGCGATCCCCGCGAGAGGCTCAGGGCCGGCCGCGGGCGCGCGATGCGCATATGCATGTCTAGCCGCCCATCGCGCCCTCCGAGTCCAAGTCCGAGTCCGTGGCCTTGGCCGTAGCGCGCGAGATGCTGGGGTGTCGTTGGGGGCGTCGTCACGGACCGCAGGCCGAATAGCGAGCGCGCTGAGGCCAGGACCGGCCGTTTGCGGTGATCCTTGGCAGTTCGAGTCCTTGCGTCGCAGCATTTCTGTATCAGGGGATAGGCGTAGCAGTAGACGAATGCGCCAACTGCCATGCAGGCCAGTATCACAACGAGTACTGTTACGAGTGTAGACGTCACGTGAGGTGCCAAGGTCAATAAAAAAAGAGAGGTTGCGCACGCACTGGTGAGGGGGCTCAGCGGTGGGACGTGGACATATGTCATCTCCCCGGATGCGTCAGGTCCGACGGGGTATATTGCATCTGAGATATAAGCTAGGTGTTCGGCATCACTGGCGTGCTGCATTCTCCCTGTCAGCAGAAGGGTAGAGGTGTCTCCGGAATGTGCAGCGGTTGAGAGGATAAAGGAGTGTGGCGAAGAGCAGCGAGAGTGACAGCGGGACTTAGTCGGGCATGCACTTGGACAACAGTAAAACAGCACAACACGGCCCACTGTTAGGTCAGCCCACGAATACACAAATCTAGTCATGGAATTCATTTATACTCAGGTGCTACAATCCCAGCAAGACTATTATGACTGTGGTCGCCTATAAGTGCAAATAAAATATAGGAAACATTCCAAGGCTATAGCGCACAGACGTCCAGGCCGACGAAGTGAAAAGATAAAGAGAGTCCGCCAACTAGTTGGTCTGAGCGCCAACGGCCTAATTGGAGATGAGTCTGGGAACTAGGAGTACCACTCATGGCACTTACCAAACGCTTGAGATGCTCCATGAACACTTGCAAGCTAACATCATCTGTAAAGATAGGCTGGCCGGTTCCGCCAGTTTGACCCGCGCCATACATCCCGGCTGACATGTGCGTCGTCGAAGGATTCAACTTTGAGAGAAGGAAACGAGCTTGACTGCCACCCTGGTCGCAGACGATATACCGGGGAATAGGGAAGCGGTCTGTCAGCAAATCCTGGCACACAAAGATGTTTGTCAGTTATCTTGATGAAACCTTGTAGAGTTGAAAGTGACTCATACTTGAGCATCAGTAATGGGTGTCTCAAGAAGATCCTTCAAGTTTTCATAACCCTCTTGGTCCTGATAACCCGCCTTGCGCCATTGGGCAACAGTGTCACCATGGAATATGAGGATGTGGAAGAATGTGTCGAGAAGCAAGACGACATCCGACTTAATGGAGACACTGTCGAGTAGCACTGGTTGGGGAGCGGTCTCTAATCCGTATGACATAAGCGTAGGTTGGATCATGATCAGGGAGTTGTTAACATCCTCTTCATTAAGGATGTGCCTGTAGAAAGCCGTCTCGTCCGGGCTGTTGTTGAAGACCTGTAGGAACTGACTGCGGCGCAGGTGGAACATGAACTGAGGGTAAATACTGAAGTTGTCGGGAAGCCTAAAACTCGACGGGTCCTCCTTCCTGTAGTCCGCAAACTTCTGGCACAAGCGAATAAGCATGCGGTCAAGCCAACGCAGCACATCGGGAGAGTCATCAATTTCTGCTTTGAACACCGCAATGCGTGCCATAAGCACTGCCGCAGCTTCCTGATCAAACGAGGCCGCAATGCTCGGGGAACCAGCCTCGGCAAAGTTGCGCGCGATGGTCGTCACGCGCAGTCGCATTTGGCCTGTCGAATGCTGGTAATGGGTAACAAATTGGATGAGACCACGGGAGCCTTGCTGAAGGGGTTGCCCAGCAGGTGTGACGACTTCGAAATAGACAGCCTCGGAAGTGCGTGGATTGATGGTATTTAGCTTCCAAGCTGACGTCTGCCCAATGCCAATTTCAGTTTCTCCAACACACGCAGACTTTTTGCCCGTCGAGATCGCATGTCCAATGAGCCCTGAGACTTTCAGTTCCTTCGTGGTCTGTAACGCGGTATTAGTATGTTGATAGCGTCATCTTTGAATTATTGGCATCCAGACCTGAACGTCAAAGGTGGCGTTAAATCCCATCGCCAGATTGCCTTGGTCGTCCTTATTGAACGCGCGAAGGAAACTTTGCTTGAAAATGGAAGTTGTAAACGAGTCCGAGAGTACCATTACGCCGTTGGTGGAGTTTGGCAGCGCTTTCATTTCTAGAAGACCAACTTGGTCTAGACAGCCGGCAAAGAGATCGACTGCATGGCCGTTGTTTGACGCGCGCTTTGCTAGTCCCTCATAGAACTGCACAGCCATGAGCGCAATAACAGGGTAGACTCGCGCCACACGAACCTTGGTTGCCCGCTTAAAATGTTTCACACTATCACGGTCAATGTCATGGTGTGACCGAATCGGCTCTTTAAGCTCGTGGGTAACCACCATTCCCGGTCCCTCGGTTGCGGCACCACCAGCAAAAAGTATAATACGTGCCCCGGTATTAGGGAATGTTGTCTGTAACGCACACATCAGTTGAGGGGATGGACGCGCGCACGTGGCGTACCTCTAGTAGCCCCACAGCAACGCTCAAAGCCACCCCAGTACAGCGAAGTGGCCGTTTGTCACTTGCGACAGGCCACGGGTCACGTGTCAGCGACTCGAGGATACCCGTGAGCTGGAATTCACACTGGGAGACAGGGAGGAGGAAACGAGCAGCACCAAAGGCCTGAGGAGGCATGGGCTGGCCAGGTCGGGGGGCTGCCCGGTTCTGTGCGCTCAAGCCGAGCATCTCCTGGATCTGCTTCGGAGTATACTCTTTCCCTCCACGAAAAACGTAAGATTTGCTGCACTCTGCATAGCCAATTTCGTGTACTTGGGCCTGGCAAAGATTAGAATGTCAGGCGAAAAAGGAAAGTGGCTGTTACTCACCATGGTCCCGAAGGTGATAAGACCGACTAGCGAATATGGAGGGAGAAGGCTCAAACTGACGACAATCGCATCTCGGAGAGCCTTGAGGTCATCGGAATCGAGACAAGTGTCAACTACGAAGAGGAATATTGGGGGCACTTGAGCGGGGCGACTGAGCGTATACTCGATAGTAGTGTATTTTGGCAACAACTCCGCCGGAAGATTTGTGCTCGAAAGGTCTTTGTAATGAGGAGGGAAGGCATTGCGTGTGAGGCAGAACGGACAAATCCATAGTTTTCCCCGAATGTCAATTTGGCTACGCAGGCGATTAATTGAACAATGGAGCGCATACATGACGACGAGGCGCACCAGTATGGGTTCAAGACGGCTCGACAGGGCGTCGACTTGCAGGTGACGGGCTCGTAAAGCACAGGAGGAAGATCATGCCTCTGCTTCAACGGGGTGTAGAGAGCTGCGATTGGAACTACCGTCCGATTTGCCTCTATGCGAGACGATGGCCAAACGTTCCACGACAACCGGACACCTAAGAAAGGGATGAGATCAAACCGCCAGGGAGACTATATACAAATACACACCATCACGCTCTTCTACGTCTTCAAAACTCATTTTGTGAAGAAAAAGAGGGAGAAAAATACTTGGTATAGGAAAACTGAATCAGGAGGACACGTCGGGACTTGTGATGGCCGTGCGAGGACGGACAAATTCAGGCAATTATTCCCACACAGCCCGCCATACACTCTCCCGAGCTTTAGTCACCGACTACCTCTCGTGTCGAGCACCACGTCTCAAACCGTCTCACTGTGTGTCTACGTCTACCCCCTTGGAACGACGACGTCCTCACACCTGCGCCCTTTCTACCGTAAACAAATCCAATACACGGTTTGCTGCCTATTTATGTTGATGGCGCCTTCATCACCTGAGCGTGACTGCACTTTTCCTGGATGTTACTCGCGTTTCCCACCTGGCACACATTTCGTAACCTCCTGCATTCGCGGGCATGTAACCCCTCCCTTCGGGCTGCTCTGCGCCCGGGCTCCACGTCAGGCATCGTGTTTTCAGAGAAGCCACAAATCGGGTCAGTCTGACCCGGTATCATGGCCTTGTTATCCCTTTCCTTGTAGTCTGCTTGAGTTGTTTCACCGGGTTCTTCCAACTATGCCACCTACCCACCCCTTTGTTCCCAATATCATTATTCCTAATATTCCTCTTTGTAAAGGTACCATAATAACCTCTTGACCCCGTGATCCCCTGTTATCTGAGGCACTGCCTGAGGTTCCACTCCGAGCGTGCCAGCTCCACAATATCTGTACATGGCCGACAGCGCTCCGTGATTCAGGCACAAATTACTTATCCTCGAAATGCCATGTTATACTTAAACGAAGCACATTTTACTGAGAGCGTTTTCTTTGGGCGCATAATGCCGACTCTGCAATGAAATGGTCAGATCATTCGCGATCGCCGCTCCCGTATAGTGCTGCTACCTTGCCTCAATGCAAGATGTCTGCACCTGCACGTCAACCAAAATGGGAAGGTCCCATCCATCGTCGTCTGGCTCCAGCGTGACTGCTGACGCGCTGATGTTCCGCCATTCCTCTAACCCGACAGAAGGGTCCAGCGCCAAATCGGTGGTGAAGTGAAACAGGAGTGCCAAGTGACCATCCCTTGTCCTCGTGCCTTACCATTGGACTTATGGCTCCTTGGGTCTTTAGCGCCCTGCGATGATGTCATGTCACGAAGCTGCCAATACGGGTGTGAGCTAAAATTCAACGCTCGTTGCAGATCCTGTCCTCGAGCACAGCTTGGATTTTGCAAGAGAGGTCTGTTCCAGACATTTGGATTGTCAATCTGCTTCAACAAAGTGTCTCGTTCATCCTCAATACTACAAAGGTCTCCTGCAACCTCGTAAGTGATTTGGCGGTCCCTGGGAGCTCCACCCGATATATCGTATGATTCTCACTGGCGCGGTCTGTCGCCCGCCCACTTACGATACGTGGTGATCCGTCGAACCTTCATCAGTTCGCTCGATGCGACGATGTTAGTGGCGCACATAACGGCAGACTGACTGTTGCACCGTGAACCGTATAGCACCCACAGCGTTGGTTCCAGGGGTATTCACACATTCCCACTAATCGATGGACCTAAAACAAATACACGCAGCGAGGGGATAAGCTTCGCTTTCTCCGCTTTGCAGGCGCTCCTACCAATTCCCGCCTGGATTGAACCCATAGTGGCGGTCTCGTCAAATTTCGATGATGTTAGTTTGTGGTTCGAACCAGTTCGTGGTCATACTGCCTCTGAAATTTGGAATTCCGGAGGTGACGCGAAAAACCGGACATCGAGCAATCGTAAACTCCACCGCTTGCACGCGGCTTCCGGACTGACTGCACGTAAATAACACTTGTGGAGCCGCCACTATAGCCCACTCCAGTCACCAGCGCACTGCTCGGAAAATTCCGCACACGATTGTCTTTTTCAGTGCGCCTTGCAGATACAGCCCTTTAGAACAAAATTCAGGGGATTAATTAACACGCGTCGTTCCCCCTTTCAGACTGCTTCGTGCTGGATTGGTTTTAGATGTAATTGTGAGATTCAGCGTTGGTGCCGTCTTTAAACTATTCAACCTATTTGGGCGTGTGTTGTTTGTATTACCGGAGGGACACTGTATTTGCACCCTCCAGCCGGCCCCTGGAGGGATAAACCATTTCCATATGTCATCCATGAGCCTGGGATGCCTCGTGCTCGAGTTCCAATGTTAAGGAGGGAGAGGGGACACTCATAGCCCCAAGTGTACTATTAGCGTTGGGTGGGTGACGAGGTGTCACAAATCCCCGCTTTGCTCGGGATTCACCGATTGACCCCCATTTTGCCACAATCAAACAAGGCCAGCGTTACGTGGTGAGGAGGTTATCATCGTAAGGCCAACTCGACCAGAGCAAGTCATGAGTGAACTCAGCTTGAGGGGTCCGCCCATGGTGAAGCTAGCGGGAGTCTGAACTGTGCGCCCTCCGGTTCCGTATATGGACTTGACTGGGGCCGGTTTGAAAGCATTTACAGATAATAGGTAGCAAGGTTTCTGTCCATGCGGTCAGCGAGTTCCTTTTGAACCATACGTAATGCCCCTCGTTCGACAAGTCGCACCTTTACTCATAGTCTATGAAATTGTGAATGTCGTGAGAAATATGTGCCTATACATGCAAGAGCTGCGCTATGACTTTAAGATTTGTATTCATCTGAGATAACAACTAAATACCTTCGACAGGACCAATGATTGCCCTTGTGAGATTGTTATTGTTGATTACGCAGAGCGCGACTGATCATATGCCAGTGTCCTAATCTTGGCGTTCTCCTTGTAACTGACGCAAAGTGGGGCAACTGAGTCGGACGAACTATCGAACTGTGCACTAAAGATGGCAAGATGTTTGAGATAAGGGCGTCAGTAATCGCCCGGCTGACTTGGCCTAGGTGGAGACTGGAGACACTTGGTGCTCCACAAGCCCGCTGGTCAAGCACGTTTTATTCCTAGGAAAGAGCTGAACAAAAGATGAGCATCAGTTGACCTCGTAAGGCTCTCGTAATCTACCAGCTAGGCGCCATGTGGGGCTTGTGCAGCGGGCCCGTGTGCTCTCTGGGTCGAACGACGAAAGTTCCCAAATACAGTGGGCGAGAAAACCGCCAGGACCCTGGGGCTTGGGTGTTGGAGCGGAAGGAAAAGTCCGACGGTGAGCCGTGACAGGGACCCCGACGACACACGGTTTTCATAATCGGGCACAAATGACTTGGGTTGCGTGTTGCGCGCACCCTTTAGCCAGCGCGCTAAATCAAGCGTTGACAGATATCCATGGATGAATCGATGAAATTCGATGAAAGTCGAACGAGACTGAACCCATACAGTGGCGTCGTCACGGTTGTGTCACACAATATCTGCCTGTACACAATACACAACAAACGCCAGGAGGAGCCAGATCGCTCATTGGTCAGTCACCGTTGTGATAATATGCACTCAGCTGCGCAGCTCCCTGTCAAATTCTTTCAATGACGGCTTTCGTTGGAACAGGTGGTCAATATCCAGCATAAACTGTGGCAAGCACGGGGAATGGGGGTGAGCCATTGTCACGGTAAGTAACCAGACTTTCTCATATTTCTCACAGAACCCTCGAAACGGGTCAATCAGGGCGCTTGGCTCACCAGCTTAGGACGGGGTATCCGCCCTGATCCCTCCAAGAAACGTCGAGAACATTCGCGAATGATCCAAATTAGGAGGGAATATATGGGGATTATTGTGTTTGTGACCCAAAGTACGCTTCTCATATGTTGTGCGGTGCACAGCTACCAAGTTGAAGGTTCCACGCTCAAAGTCTAACGGGCGACGTGTGACCACGTCACGGATCCGAGATTCAAATGCAAATGCAAATGGTTGTTGGGTTGGCGCCCAGTGAGGGTCCTTATATGACCAAATAGCCCACAATGCATCGGAGGTCATCCCCACCATCCCGCCTCTCTCTTAACCTCCCCCCACTCGCCTCAGGCGAGTGTGGCCCTTGCCTCTGTTTTTGTCGTTTAATAGTTTCTCTTCTCTTCTCCATCACGATTTACTTCTATTCCCCTACCCCTTCCTTTACGTTGAGCCCTCTTTCACTGACCTTCTGCTCATCACTCTCCTCCCTCCCTTCGCTATGCCTTGCTTTCCCACTATTCGCCCTCGCTTCCTCGAGCCACTTGAAGAGTTTCCGCTCGTTGTCCCCTTCCCTGATGCACATCTACTTTCCAGGTACCTTCATCGTCTTTGTATCTCTTCTCGTGTCGTCGTCGCTAACTCTCACTCAAGCGGGCCTGGTGCTCTGGGCCTCTTCAATGAAACACCCAGCACCATCGATTTATCTCTCCCGACTCCAAGTATCCCAGTTTTTGCTATGTTCGCAGAGTGAGTCACTTTTGTCTTCGGTTCCTCGAGTACTGACAGACCCCGGCCAGTGAGCTCCCGTTCCCAGCTCAGGCCCAATACGAGACCCCCGTTCCACAATCAGAACCCATTCAGCCTCCGCCAGCGCCTCTGATCAAAGATATGGATTCGTTTTCAGAGGGAACCGCACAAGGAAGTTTCGACCTCACCATGTGCTCCGACCACGGCGAGGCGTTGGTTCCTCGTTCGGTCGCATTCTCCCCAACCCACCCTACCCTTTCGATTGAGATTTGGCGCGACGATGTGGACCGGAGCACTGCTGTTGGATGGCAGGGGCATTTACGTTGCGATGAAGACGCCCATGTCTTCGAGGTGAGGTTTCTGTTCTTTGGATAAATTGTCATTTCTGACGAGCTGGGGTTCAGGAGCCGGCGACCAAGCGTCGCCGTCTGTCACTGTTCTCGCCTGCGGCAGAGGAGGAGCGGCCTGCGACGGCGCCTATTTCCGGGCGCTCTCAGTCTCTTCCGCCTCTCAGTTTCTGCCTGATTCGGGATAGCGATGATCAGTCTGTGGCTCCTCTCCCAGCCGTGGTGTGCAGCCCTTGCTCTGCCCCTCCTACGTTGGCGTAGACCTTATGAGAGGTTCTATTCTAAATACAAGCTACTCCAGCTCCCTTTGGTCACACTCCCGCGCCGGGTAGGCAGGGTTTTTTACTACTCGGCGATTATCGCGCCTTTTTGAATACAGAGCTATCACGAAACCTCTCCATGCCATGACAATTACATGTACAATGTACTAACCTAGATATTCCACAAGTTGCTTGGAGCAACTGTGGTGTAGACTAGATTTGCCAGATCGGGATGGCATTAATCGACTTAGTCATCCGCCATGGTTCATCCCGCTCCTGCTGTGTCTGTATTTGGTTCCGGGGCAGTATCGTGAGCGTGACTCGTTCTCCCAATTCCGTACCACGTGGTTATGTCTGTCAAATATAGTATGTTTTTCTCACGGGCACAGAAAAGATGATTGATAAGATTCTGAGCCGACGCAACGCAAACTTCTCGGGGATTTCTTGTTTGCTTGCTTTACACTCGTATTCAGAGGATCTACAAGGCAATTTTATGGAATTCGTGCCAGCCCCGGCCGTACATAGGGTACTTTGTGCCGATTGTGGTGGGTCGATATAAGTTCTTTGCAGGACAGGCTATGTACTATTGCACACCCATCCAGGAGATCCAATTGTTCCCAACTCAGCAAACCTGTGCATTAACTGCCTAAGGAACACGTAAGTTCATTCTTTCCTCTGTGAGTCCCTGCTAACCTGCGGTGTCCAAGTGTTGACATCACTGAGGGTATCCCGAAGCAAGGTGTGTCGAGAATGCCCTCCCTAGAAGGGTGTGTTTTCTGACAGTAGGTCAATAGCGTCTGTATCATATTGCCGAAATTGTGAACGTTTCCTTGCACCTCCCGCACAATGGACGATTGCGCGGCCAGAGTCTCAAGAACTCCTTGCCATCTGTCTCAAAAAACTCAAAGGCTTGAATAGGGTGCGGCTGACGGATGCGCACTTCATATGGACTGAACCCCACTCAAAGCGGCTGAGGATATCGTTGACTATCCAAAAGGAGGTTTGTCACTGTCGACCAGCCAAGTGGTTGTCTGAATACTCATTAAAATAGTAGGTATTGACATCAACGATTCTGGAACAAGTATTCGAGATCGAATACTTAGTTCAGCACGGACAGTGCCCCGACTGTGCGAAACTGGCCGCGAAGAACACCTGGAAGGCACTTGTCCAAGTCCGGCAGAAAGTTCCACATAAACGCACATTCTTGTACCTTGAGCAGCTCATCTTGAAGCACGGGGCGCAAAAGGATACAATTTCCCTGAAAGAGGTGAAGGACGGTCTGGACTTCTTCTATAGCCAGCGGAGTCATGCGATAAAGATGGTGGAATTTCTATCAGGAGTCGTGCCTATCCGGTAAGCGGCGCCACCCTCGATCGTCCGCATATGCTCATCGAGATTCAGATCGAAGACGTCAGAGCGTCTGCTTTCTGCGGATACGCATTCTAACACCGCCAATTTCAGGTTCACATACTCTATCGAGATCGCACCCATATCCAAGGATGATCTGGTTTGCTTACCACCCAAAATTGCGCGGCAGCTGGGAAACATTGACGCTTTGACCATCTGTACCCGGGTCGCCAACTCCCTCCACTTCCTTCATCCCTCGACATTGCAATCGTGCGAACTCATCGCGTCCACATACTGGCGCGCGCCGTTCGATTCGCTTGCGAGTGTGTCCGATCTTATAGAGTTCATCGTTCTGGATATCGAGCCTTCAGGTCGCACACGCGGGAAGTGGGTAATGGCTGATGCGCAGGTCGCGCTATCAGGAGCATTTCGCTCCACCGGGGCATATGAAGACGATCGCATGATGGACTACGAGACTGCCACATCGTCGAACCAGATCTTCCACACCCGTACACATCTCGGTGGGATCCTCCAACCTGGTGATGCGGTTTTGGGCTACCATCTGAGCAATAGCAATTTCAATTCGGACGACTTTGCGAGCTTACCACAGGACCGCATTCCCGATGTCATCCTGGTGAGGAAGACCTACCCATATCGCCGCAAGAAGAACAAGTCGAGAAATTGGAGACTGCGGAGTATAGCAAAGGAAGAGGGTGAAGAAGGCGAGACGGGGAGTGGACGCGGCGCCGTGGGTCGTATGGGCGGTCGCGATCAGAAAAAGGTCGAGGAGGACTACGAGTTGTTCTTGCGCGACCTCGAGGAAGACCCTGAGATGCGCTCTACGGTCAATCTCTACAAGGCAGACGGTGTGAAGCAGGGAAAGAGTGGGGCTGGAACTGGGGATGCAAAAGCGCGGAAGAAAACACAGCACGTGATGGACGTAGATGAAGCGCCCACGCCTGTTGCTGAGCTAACTCCAGAGGAGGATGGGGAGGAAGAGGCAGAGGCAGACTTCCCCGAGGTTAAACTCGAGGAGCTGTTGGAAGACTTTGATGAGATGACACTTGGAGACGAAGAATAGCGTATCTACTGCACTGTCAGCTAGTGCCCCTTTTGCACGGCACGATCACGTGCTCGTCGCCTGACGCGCCGCGCATGTGTATTCCTCGTGTTCACACCTATTGTATTGTTCTTGGTTCTCGGACGTGCTTCTCAATCATTTCAACATGGCCACAAGAGCAAAAGCAACGCGCCCTCTCACTGCGCCGACACAGAAAGCGGTTGTGGGAGGGAAGGCTGCCGTTGTTTCCACAGAAGATATCACCAAGAGGCTCGCATCCACCACCATCTCGAAAGCGAAAGGTGCTCGTAATGGCGCTGCCACCGGGTATTCGGAAACTCCCAAATCACCCCAAGAGAAGCGAATTTCTGCAATGCGTGCGGTAAATGGTGCTTCACAAGGACTTTCTGCGGTGATGAAATCGGGATGGAAAGCTCCGGCCGTGGAGCCTACCGTGAAGAAGTCTGCGGCTACTCCACATGGGGCGTTTGGCCTTGCAGCCTCTGCTCGAACTGCACTGGGAGATTTGCGTGTATCATCTCTCGCGGATGTTGATGTTGAAAGGGCGGCGATTAGTGTGGCAGGGAAACTCCTCAGCTTAGAAATGGTGAGCTGTTGACGCCTTTTCTTCGAGTTCTTGGGCTGATTCATGAAGCATTCCAAAGCGCTGGACGTGCTCTCTGACATGCATCGCAGTCTCGTTGCGTTAGTGAGCCCTGATCTCATGCCACCCACGTCCCATTCCAATTCCCAGACGTCTCTGCCGCCTCGGGGCAGCGTTGCGCTAATCTCCTTGCCTCTGCCATCACCATCAGCTAAAGCTTTGGACTCTACCTTACTCCTGCTCATCGCGACATATCTCTCTCATGCCCTCATCGCACTGTCTCATTACTTTGGCTCGACATTACCCAAGAATACTCAGCACGAAACCCTAGTTCTATATTCCCAGGCCTTACACGATTCTCCTAGTCTCCTAAGGTGGATTCCTCTGTGCATATCACTTCCCGCAAAGCAATGCGACGTTCTCTTGACGCGAGCATACGCCGCCCTTACCTCGATATCAAGCCAGGCATCAGGAGCGGCCGAAGCTATATTTCGTATCAGGACCTATGCTCTCATGTGCTTGTTGCGCACAAGTGGCTCGACAATTGGATCCAAGACATTCTGGGATCAAGTCGTCAAGTCGGCCTCGTCCTTTGCGAGGTCTGCTAGTTCTAAGGACAAAGGGGAGGACCGTAGGCTGTGTCGTGTTGTTACTTCCGCGTTCTCAGAGCTGCTTGCTTTCGTTGAAGAACGGGAAAATAGAAACGAGTTTCTTCATGGGCTGCCCTTCATTTCATTTTGCGATGCCTGGATAAGTTATTCCAAGTCGGTAAGCGGAGTATCAATATGTCGTTCAGGGCATCACTGAATCTCCCCAGGCGGACGATGTTGCCGCATTAAACAGGGTCATCGATCTTGTCCAATCATCTCCTTCGACGTCCTTCGCGGATGCTGACGAGGGGAACTTATTGAATGCCTTGTCGAGGTTGAACCTGAATGATGACGGTCGGAGCGACAAGCGAGAGCAAGAGCATGTTTCTGGTTCTTCTTCGCGGAAGGACAAAGAAAAATACGAGCCCACGAAAGTAGCTCATATTACGAAGTTATGCGCATCATTTGCGCGCGCTACGAGCCTCCTTAGTGGTCTAGGTCAACGTGATGGTGCGTTACGTTGCGTTGTTTCTGAATCGATCATCGTCTGAAGACCACTTAATAGGCGCCGCAGAAGACGTCCTGAGCAGTATCCAGGAGACTAACGAACATGTCAAGGAAGCAAGGGTCCTGCGACCACCTTTAGAAGCCGAGGGCGATTATACGCTGGCAGAAAGTAAGATGAGACGTGCCTTGGATCGACTGAAACGTACGGCTACCAAAGTTATTGATGGTCCGGATGATGCGAGGTCGTCCGGTGATGGCATTGTCAAAGCTGTAAAATCATTATTGATGGACATTGCCACCACCACGGAGGCCCTTCTGTCTCCGGTAGGCACAGTTGGAGATCCCTGTTGCTTCTGTATTGTTGATTCTGCCTGCACGTTTAGGAATCTGCATCAGAAGACTACGCCTCATTGCTTGATCTATTTTTCGTGCTGGCGCGGACAACGATTGCTCCAACTAATCCCGTCTTGACTGATGCGGCATACGATCTTCTCTCCAGAGCAGCTCGCCTACTCGGTTTTCAACCCAGCGACGGTCACGAGTTCCCTGACCCGATTTCACCTCCCTTGTCCGTATCCGAGGAAGCCTTCGCGAACTTTGTTCGTTGCCTGTCAGGCGCTTTCCACAGCCTCGGAGGGACGCTCTACCAGGCCGGAACATACGGATCTGCCGTCCGGTTCCTTCGTCGTGGGTGTCTCGTGGGGGCTGTTGCGTTGCGTCTTCATAGGAATTGCGAAGCAAGGCTCCAGGACAACGCCCAGGAGCCACAAAAGGTAGCAAGCAGCAAAGAGGCCGAAGGCTGGGGACAATTGCGTGATCAGCTGTCCCGCAGATGGGAGCTGCTGGGTGTCTGCTTCTCAAAAATCGGTGACAGACAGGTAGGTTAGAGCCTGAACTTGGCTTGAATACAGCTCCCGAACCTTTGCTATTTCACAGGGTGCCTACGATGCTTTCGTCGAGTGTCTCAGCTCGTTTGTCTTTCCGCATACCTTCGTAGAATTGGTCCGCACAATTGGGCCTGCAGGTGCGTTCGAGATGGCCCCATCGCTCAAGCAAGCTGCGGTCATCATAGACAGAGTCACTTACATGGCATCTTGTGAACTATTACTCCCACCGACACAGGTTTCGCTCAAGCCACGGGTAAACTCTATATCAGTTGGCTCCGGTGATACGCCCGAAGAGGACTGTCGCTGCGTTGTCGGTGCTATTCTTGAGCGACAAGTAGATAGCTTAGCTGGGAGTCTCTGGAAGCCCGACGTACAGAGTGCCGTGAAGGAACTTCTAACTGACTGCGCCTTGACCTACAACTCGGAGGAGCGACCCATTCGGCACGCAGGGGTCTTGCTAAGAGATTTGGAACTTTTATACTATACTGGTGCTGCTGATGGGGCTGCTCAATTGGCACTGGAAACGATTACAGAAAAGATCAAAACACTTCTGGACCTTGGAGTACACCCGTTTCCCGCTTTCGTCACCATCTTTTTCTTATTGACTTGGTTACAGAATGTCGAACGGGATTCTGCCCTGGAGCATCTACTTGTACTATATAGAGCGGAAATGCACATGTGGCTCGCCTTGCATGCCCATCGTCAAGTCCATCCACAACAGTGCACGCTCATCGTTCAACACGCTCGAGAAGCCTGCCGCATTCTCGGGTTGTGGATTTACGGGACTCCCGAGAGGACTGCTGAGACGAAGGACTCTCCTAAGCAGGTCAGAGCTGCTCGCAAAGCAAAGGGAAAGACAGCTTCTGTTCGTGCGGTTGCTGCGGCTACACGTAGACCCAAGGCATCGAAGGCGGTCCCCACCACACCAAAGCGCCCGCGTAGTAAGTATGGGACGCTGAGCCCTCTTCGTTGTTTCCAACTTACACGCCTTTCAGGGACCCACCCGACTAGAGTAGCTGAATCACCGACCGTGCTCAGGACCGGGAAAGATATCGCCCTCGCCCGGAAAACTTGTCGTCGGATCGTGTCACTTTTGAGTATGCCCACTTTGCCTAGGGCTTTGTTCCCGTTGACGTTCACCTCATTTAGACGTGACCATCCATCTCGTGGGTTTTATTGGCCAAGTAATCCTCAAGCTCGAACTTCTGCAAGTTGCTAGACAGGTCTGCGAACACCCTTCAATTGTTCAACATGATGGTAAGTTTTCTAGGCAGAACCCTCCTGGGCATTGGTGACATGTTATCAAGATTTCGTCCAGCTTTCCGTTCAATTGGCACATGAGTATGTGAAGCTAGGAAAGTTAAGGGAGGCTAGCAGCGTCTACAAGCACAGCTTGAATCCCGCGCAGACCCAAACGGTGTCAAATGATACGAGGGTTATTCTCCTTCTGCGTCATGCAGAGTCGTTGACGAAGATCGGCGAAATCGATCAAAGGTAACTTACCAGTTTCAACGATTGCCTTTCCCTAACCTTGCAAGTAGCATAGTTTTATACACTGAGGCCCTACAACTATCTGAGACATCACCCTTGAATATTGGGGAGTCCTCAACGCTTGATCGTGTACATTCCCACGCGAACCGCCTCCGACGAGCGGCGTTGGCTGCGAGCGTGTTTTCTGAGATCAAACTCGCTCAAGTGAGTATCCTCTCTAGGTTGGAGCCAGAGATGTACTGACACACCTTAGGACGACCCTACTGAATCTCTCGCTGCGTCCCTACAGGCGATCCGATTGTGGCACCGTGCTGTCAGTACCCTTTCTCACCTGAACTCGCGCGAAGGCCCCGCAAGTGGTACTTCCGCCCTATCCAATCCCTTCGATGTTTCGTCCGACAGCGGAAACGCCTCACCAACAAAAGACGAAAGTCACTCTTCTACTAATTTGGGTGCGGTATTATACCATGCACGTGCGTTTACAAATGGCATAGAATGGCAAATCGCGGAGGGCATGTTTGAGACGACACTGTCGCTCGCCCGTGTCTATATCCGCAGAGGATCAGTTCGGGAGGCAGAATACTTCATACGAGAGGCTGAGCAACTCGCCAGTTCGCTGAACGCCCCAGCCTTACTCTGTCAGGCTCTCGCGATGAAAGTTGACGTTCAGCTCCAGCTCAGACAGCTCGACACTGCACTTACCACGCTCTGCGCGGCGAGGGACGCTCTCAAGGACACGGCAGGTCTTGATGCAGCTGGGCTACGCAAATTGCAGGGAGAGCACAGCGAACTTTTGTTGCAGGAAAAGGATGCCCAACTGAAGTACGCGGAAGCCTTGAGAACGTTGGAAGAGCTGGATAAGATGTTCTCGGGGCTTGAGGGACAGAAGAGGCATTCCCTTCCCGGGCTAAACTCACCTCCTTCCAGACGATCAAGCGCCTTCCTATCGGGTCCCCTCCGCTCGAAGGAGGGCTTGGAGCCTCCAGCTCCGGCTCTTTTCTCCGCGGTCTTGCGGCAACATAGTAAGCTTATTCCCAGTGGCAGCTTTGTGTCTTATCCTTTTGTTAGTCTGGCTATTGCGCAACGATATCGGCGATGTATACGAAACCTTACTGCACAAGTTGTCTCAGTTGGTCCCATTGGCCGATGTACAGGTAAGCGATTGCTTGGGAAGATAACGCCGTTTTGGGTAGTCAATATGTCCTACAGGCGGAAGAGCGATCCTTGCTGGCGAGGTTAACGCTTCATGACGTGTATAACCACTTCCAAGAGGACATGTTGCTCAGTAGCATCAGAGAGTCAGGTATGTTTCCCCGCATACAAACCGTCCATACAAGCTGAGGGTTACCGTTAGTTTTATCACTCCCGATGGGAGTGTCCGGGGACAAATATTTATTAACCACATCATCAGCACAAGCGATCATGCTTTCATTGGCTGCTGCGGGAAAGCTCTTTCACTCGGACCTGGCCTCTACTGCACAGTGTGGAACTGTGCCCCGCGTCCGCGAAGCGGCGAGTTCTCTGGCACTCATCCAATCATTTCAATCGTCATTGGGAGCAAATGACAGCTCTCTGCTCGTCCCGAACTTGCTAGGTAAAGTTTATTTCAATCGTGCTTTTGTTGACCCAGCTCATTCTAAATTCAGATATCTGTGCTAATATTACTTTGAGGCGAGAGATGCTCGAGGTTATTTCCCACAAACTTCCCTCCAAAAACCGGGATGATGTCCGTTGGCCTCTTCTTACTCCTGACGACGCCTGGCCAGGTAATAGTCGTCGAATGAAAGGAACAGAATTATCGCCGTTTGACTCGGACGACGACAATGATGAGCAGGATGAGGACTTACTGTTCGCAGAATACTGGGAATCTATTCGCCTGAAATATCAACAACTGCCACTTGACCTAGCTTCTCTCGCCCGCTCAAAGGTGGACAAACTACCAACAAATTGGACAGTCGTCCACATCTACCTCACCGAAGATCACAACACGATGTTCGTCTGCCGACAGCGTGCTAATCAGCCACCCCTCGCCTTCTCGTTACCACTAAAAGGACGCCGAGAAACGGAGGAGGATGAACATCTCACCTTTCAGGACGCCATCGCGGAGCTCCGGGAAATTGTGCGTCTCAGTGACGAGAGTACCAAAAGCGCAATTAATGTCAAAGGGCAAGACCAGCGTGCGCGCGCTGCCTGGTGGGCAGACCGCACAGCATTGGACAAGAGGTTAAAGGAGTTGCTAGAAAGCATAGAGTTCTGTTGGTTTGGCGCCTTTAAGGTTTGTTCAAATTCAGTTGATTCAATCATCTACTAATGACTTTGCGTAGACCATCCTAAGCGAACAAGTTTCAGTCCCTCAGGAAGCCATGTCCGCCTTCCGCAACCGCATGGACAGGATATTTGAACAGACCATCGGGTTCCAGGGGAAGAGGCAAAGTACCCATATGCATATCGACTCCCCTTTACTTGAATGCTTTTCTCGACTGTCGCCAAAATGTCGAGACGAGGAGTTGGAAGATCTCGTCTACTTTATCCTCGACCTGTATCAGTTTCACGGCGTGCAAGTTGCCATTGCGGAGGTCGACGTCGATCATGTCGTGGTCGACATACGTGCAGCACTCGAGGAACATGCTGTAAGAGTGCGTGGCCGCGGTACTTCCCAAGAGGACGAGCATGTCTTCCTGGTGCTGAACCGGAGCTTGCAAGAAATACCTTGGGAGTCACTGCCCATCCTACGTGGGAGGAGTGTCAGCAGGGTACCTAACATCGACTTCCTTATCGACCGACTCGAGTTTGCTCAGCACCGTCGCCAATCAGGGAGTCGCGACTCAGAGCGATATGATGGACGCACTTGGCTCGACTCGTCAAGTACATACTACGTCTTGAACCCTAGTGGTGATCTTGAGGGTACCGAGCGTCGCTTCTCCCCCTGGTTGAGGACCATGCATGCAGTCGGATGGGATGGCATCATTGGTCGCGCGCCAAGTGAGCAAGAGTTCTCGCATGCCCTCTTGAAACATGAGTTGGTCATGTATGTCCTGGCCTGTTCCCAACTGCGAGCTGCTCTCTGACGTCTCCAATTTAGATACTTTGGCCACGGAGGCGGTGAGCAGTATATACGTTCGCACAAAGTTCGGCATTTACCTCGGTGTGCGGCCACCATGCTTTGGGGTTGTTCGTCGGGCTTGCTGCGGGATATGGGAGAATTCGACCGCATTGGCACGCCCTACAACTACATGCTTGCGGGATGGTGGGTGATTTCTCCATTCTTGTCCTTACTTTGCATCACTGATTCGACGGTCGCAGTCCAACTTTGATCGCAAACCTCTGGGATGTAACAGATCGTGATATTGACAAACTTACGCAAGCCGTCTTTGACAAGATGAATCTCACGTCAAACGGACGTTCAGAGAAGCCTGAAAAAGGTGGAACCTCCATCATCAAGGCCCTTGCCGAAGCCAGAGAGGTCTGCAAGCTAAAGTTCATTACTGGTGCAGCTCCCGTTGTGTATGGAATACCATTCTACATTTAATTACATACGTTTTGCATAATCAATCACCCCCCATATATCTACAGCTTACTTCAATAGTGCGATTCAATAAGTTAAATAATGGTAAATGAGCGATTAGGTAAACAAGGCAAGGATCGGCGCCATTGTCAACAACTGCGCGAACGAAGCCAAGAACTAAGCCTGGTTTTCAGGTTTCGTTGGAGATCCCGCGAGGCAATATACCAGGGAACCAACCGTCTTGAAGTCATAATTAGCTTGGAAAACGGTGTCGGGAAGCAGTTACAACTTACTGTAAATACCAAGCATACGTAGATAGGCAATGATCCAACGGCGTCTGTTCATCGTAGCCAGTGTCAGCCTACTAAGCTTTGTTGTTTCATAAATCTAGCTGACCTATATTTGTACCTTTGGATAAAGTATTTTTTATCAGCGCCCAGGCTAACCTCACCTTGAGGAAGATAGCTTACCAAACCCTACTGGCGCATTTGGCATGGATGCACGCAGCTGAGAGAAGGCAATCATAGTGCCAACAGGAAGGACCAATACGGCGGTGTCGATCTTGCGACGAAAGATCGCGGCTTTTAAGGCTGCCATCATTAGTACGACGCTAACCAGCCCTAGAAAGAAGTCTACGTGTCAGGAAAGACAAGACGAGAGATTCACGAAAAGTCATACACATTCCGAGGGTGATAGTGATGACATAAAGCTTAACGGATGAGGCTCGTTTAGCGAGAATGTTCATAGATGTTACCGTGTTGGCGTCCACATCGATGCTGTCCAATGCCACAGAGAACCCACTCAAGGAAAAGATAAGACTCATATCGGTAGCAAAAACAATGGATACTCACTATGCGACGCCGGTGAGATTATAGATCCAAACTCCAATAACCCCACTTGTGTCGTTCGTCCGAGCAAAGATCGACGCAGAAGCGGTATACCTGAAGAAGATCGGTCACGTGAGACCTGAGAACAGCTGATTCTGATCCAACTCTCTTTGGCACTTACTTGTCAAAAGGATAGTCTACAAGATCTACTCGTGCGCGAGAGGGTTGAGGGCGTATGTCTAATTGTGTTCTAAACGCTGGTCTAGAGGCGCGGCCACTCAATGCAAGAGCTGTAGCGTTATGTTGAAAGACCATTTGAGACGCGACAGTGCTGCCAGAGGGGGGGCTATGGGGTGGAGGTCCATCAAGGTTCGTTGTGGGCTGTATGCTCCATAAACTGAGAAGATATCTGTACGTACGGATTGACGTAAATATTGACCACGGGGCATTGGGGCGGTGGTGCAGTGCCGGCAGCTGTGCAATCGTCGCCGATAATCCACCAGTCGAGCATAACTGTGTTTTGCAGGGGATCAAGGGCGACGAGGTTAGCTGTGACTAAGACGCTCCGTGCGGCAGTGGGACGCGGTGATGAACCCTCCAGGTCTGATATGCTTGTATACCGTCCAATGATGATGCTACCGAATGCCATAGCCGCAGCAGCAAGCAAACACCATACGACCCATGACTGAGAGACCTGCAGGTATGTGATACAAGACCGAACATGAGACCTTTTGGTAGGAGGAGTAATAGAACTGCCAGATGAAGTCATTGACATCGTGACTAGTGGGTACGGAGAGAAAGATGGGGGGGGACAGGAGTGAGGGTTCAGTTATGTGCACAAACGACGGATAATGGGACCTGCGGGTCTCAAAGGTGTGGCGATGGCACGGAAATGAGAACTTATGCGGTACATGAGGAGTTCTCGAAACAAAAAGTCGACGAGGCGTGTATCACATACTATGATAGTGCCAGTTCATATAAAGTGTGACAAGGTAGGTTAGCTGACCAAACAGGCGTTCATGCAATGCGGCGTAAGTTAGAACAGATACAAGCTAAACTATCAGTGTTGTATGGAGTGCG
>Ga0209488_10000489_pt1 | contig 33415 bp, 32 predicted proteins | sample Rivendell_Oct201_8_FD_188349 | JGI IMG/M metagenome (GOLD analysis project Ga0209488, IMG submission 188349) | Vadose zone soil microbial communities from the Eel River Critical Zone Observatory, Northern California, USA -... | ecosystem: Environmental > Terrestrial > Soil > Vadose zone >...
GCCGGCACGCGAGCCGCCGCCTCGACGACGGCGGTGACGAGCGGCGGCAGGTGAAGCGTGTGCAGCACCGGCGGACCCTTGGCCGCAGCCTCAAATGCCGGCGCGTCGAACGCGTGTTGGGAGACCACGTCGGTGCCGGACGCGATCGAGCTGAACATCGCCGCGATGGCCGCCGACACCCCGGGCGTCGGCCCAGGGGCGCTGCCGGCCGGCATGACGAGCGCCGCGGCCGCATCAAAGGGCGCCTGGACCATGACGAGCGCGACTCCCGGGACCTCAGAACCTGCCGCGCAGTGAAGCCTCACGTCGTGGCCTCGGCGCGCGAGCCCGGTCGCCAGATCGCTCACGAATGCTTGCGCTCCGCCCACCTGGCGTGGGCGCAGCGGCGTCACCGGCGAGGCGACCACAGCGATCCTCACGACTTAGTCTCTAGCTACGGGGTATGGATTACGAGCGCGCAGTGGAGAACGCACCGCCAGGGTGGCGAAAGTTCGGCCTGAAGGCTCTTGCCCGTCTGCCCGAAGAGGTGCGACGCCACGAGCTGAATCGGGTCCCGGAAGCCGAGCGTGAGCTGGTCGACGCCGGCGACCCCGCGGCCATCGAGCGGCTGCGGAAGGCCTTTTTCTGGACTTTCGTGTACCACCTTCAGCCGAATCTTTGGGATGCGCTCTCAAAGGTCGAACCAATTCATCCCGAAGTGATCGCAGCGCTGCCCAGCTCCGCGCGTCGCGGAACTGACGTCGGCGCCGGCAGCGGGCGGTTGACCCATCACTTGCTGACACGGTGTGAGCAGGTGGTCGCCGTCGAGCCATCCGCCGGTTTGCGAGCGATCCTCAAGCACCGCATGCCCATGGTGAAGATCGTCGCGGGTTGGGCCGAGGCGCTGCCTCTCGCAGATCGCTGCTCAGACCTGACGGCAGCGTGCGGCGCTCTCGGCCCGGAGCCAGACGTGCTGGCCGAGCTCGAGCGCGTGACTGCTGTGGGCGGATCGATTGCTCTCATCAACCCTGAATGTCCTGAGTGGTTCGAGGCTCACGGATGGACCCGCCTGACCGCACCGAAGATTGCTGCCCCGGAACATGACTCATGGATCGATGAGGTCTTTGGTCCGCCCGACCCGCCTCGCGAGCTGCTGACCAAGAGGATTACGAACTGATCATTCGCCGCACCCCGGACGAGCCACTCGCCGCCGCGCGGGTGGCGTCAGCCTTGCGCAGCACGCCGACGAGCTTTCCTTCCGAGGTTGTGATGGGGACGCTGTCGAGCTGGTGCTCAACCAGGTAGTCCGCCATCTCTTTGATCGGCACGTAAGGCCGGAACGTGCTTGGACCCGGATGCATCGCCTTCTCAACGTTGAGGCTCGCCTCTTCTTCGAGCTGCTGCGCCCTCAGCATGCCGAGCACGACGTCGGCCTCGTCGACAACCACCGCCACGTCCCAACCGGCTGCAGCCGCACGCTTGCGAACGTCACCCAGCCGATCCTTCAGCCCACAGGTGATCGCGTCCCTTCGCGCCACGTCTCCGGCGCGAGGGCGTTTGGAATTCTCACCCTCCGTCGGCTTGCCGGCCGCGAGCCAGTCGAGCTTCCCACCCCGGTACTCAAAGACCTGCTCGAAGCCGAGACTCTCGAGCCGCGCCGCGGCCCTGGGCGCCATGTCTCAAGCCGAATCCCAGCAGTAGACGATCACCGGTCGGTTGCGGTCGATCTCATCTATCTGTTCATCCAGCTGGCGGAGTGGGTGGCTTACCGCCCCCGGTAAGTGGTCCTCCGCGTACTCGTCAGGCGGGAGCACCTCGATCAGCTGCGCCCCGTGCTTGACCATCTCTTCGATCGCGTTTCGGTCGACGAGCTTGGCCACCATCAGATCCTAGGGCCGCACGTCGAAGAGCTTCGCCAGGTCCGCCGGCAGTGTCAGCAGCGGGTCGAGCTGCTTCAACATGCCACCCGCCTGCAACGCATGCACGACAAGGCCCGAGCAAATCTCATGGCCGCTGCGAGCCAGGCGCAGCGGCCAGTCAAACAGCAGGTACATGCTCAAGCCAAACATTTCCAGAAAACCAAATCCCTGGCCGACCTGCCGGTTGGCGAAGGCGACAGCGCGCTCCCTGTCTTCGCGAGAAAAGTCGGCCCCCAGCCGCACGAGGTGATATTCGTCTGACCTGTACCTGGAGATCGGGTTGCGTCGGACGCCCCAGATCTCTGACTCGACCAGTGTTCCGTCCTTCTCGACGATCACCGCAGAGTGACTCCAGTGCGCGTAAACCGCGTCGGCCCCTCCGAAGCGTCGCTTCTGCGCAAGGCTGATCAGCCCCGCGATCAAGTGGTGCCGGTGGGCGAGGATGAAATCGCCCGGCACGAAGTTCGTTGCTTCCTCGCCGGCTCCGTAACGTTCGACCTTCACTCGCACCTCTTGGTTCACCAGGTGCGCGTCACCTTTTTGAGGGCTCGCGGACGGTCGGGATCGATCCCGCGCGCCAGCGCGACGCGGTGCGCAAGCAGCTGCCCAAGCACCGCGAGCGTCAGCGGCGTGAGCTCTTCCGGCAGCCCGGAGTCGAGGCTGACTGTCGTCGTGGTCTGGCCGTCATGGTCCGCCGCGCCATCGAGCAGCCGCATCACCCGGCAGCCATGGTCCGACAGGCGCCGGCCGATCGATTCCACATCAGACGAAACCTGGCCCCGCCCGTCCACCAGGATCACAGGAAATCCCGGCTCGACGACGGCGATGGGGCCGTGCTCGAAGTCCGCCACCGACCACGCGCGAGCCAGCACGTAGCTCGTTTCAGTGAGCTTGAGGGCAATCTCTTCGGCGGTCGAGAAGTTGAAGCCTCGGCCGAGGACGATCGCTCGCGTGCCCAGGAGCAAGGGGACCAGGCGGTCCAGCTCCCCGTCTTGCTCGAGGGCTGCCGCCAGGGCCGGAGGGACCTGCCCAAGCGCCGCCTCGAACGATGCATCCGGGTCCAGCGCCTGGGAGATCAAGGCCAGGGCGAGCAAGCTCGCGATGTAAGTCTTGGACGCCGGCACACTATGTTCCGGGCCGGCGCCCAATGGCAGGACAAGCTCGGCGGCCTGCGCCAGGGGTGAGCTGGGGACGTTGGTGATCGCGAGGGTGACGGCGCCCTGGCGCACAGCTTCATTGATCACCGCGATGACATCGGGGGACTCGCCCGATTGTGAGATCCCGATCACGCACTCGCCGTCAAGCGAAGGTGGGCTGCCGTAGCTGGTGAAGAGCGACGGTGCGGCGAGTGTGACCATGATGTGATTGCGTACGCCGAATAGATATTTGGCGTAGAGCGCGGCGTGATCGGAGCTGCCCCTGGCGACGATGACAAAGCCTCGCGGCCTGGAGGCGTTGAGTCGCGAGGCGATCGATGCGATGGCGGTGCGACTGTCGGCGAGCATTCGCTTGGCGAGCAGTGGCTGCTCGCCGATCTCATCTCGAAATCGGCTCATACCTTATTAACGGGCGGCGACGGTATTAGCCCCCGGCTTGCGTCGCCGGCTCGCTCTTGGCCGCTTGCTCTCGCTTGACGCTGTCCGCGTTGCGGATGCCGATCGCATTCACCAGCGCGCCGACCAGGAGCAGGGCCGCGCCGACGAGCATCGCCAGGTGAAATGAAGATGTAGAGGCGTCACGGACCACCCCTACGAGACTTGGATCGGGCGGCGTGTTGAGCGGACTGACCTGGTTGCGAAAAGTGCTCGAGGAAACGTCGACGCCGGGCAGGCGTGAGGCAAGAGCCGCGTAGAAGTTGGCGGTGAGAAAAACGAAGATCAGCGCTCCGGCGAGCTGCGGGCCCACGCGCGAGATCGCGTTGTTGATCGCCGAACCAACCCCTGAGTTCCTCACGGGAACCGACGTCATGAGGGCGGTCGTCAGGGGAGCGACCAGGATCATCAGGCCGACCCCAAACAGGAGCGAACCTGGCAGGAAATCCGTGAAATACGAAAGGGGTGGCACGTAAGTGCCCGGGTTGGATAGGTCGAGCTTCCACGGCGTGCTGCCCGAGGGCACTCGCGCGAACCACAGCACGCCCAGCGCCATGATCAACGGGCCGGCGGCCATGAACCAGCGGGGACCGTATTTCGCGGCCAGGCTGCCGAATCGAGCCGAGAAGAAGATCAGAAAAAGTGTGCCGGGAATTCCGGCGGCGCCCGCCCCGGCGGCGCTGTAGCCGAGGGTGCCCTGCTGAAAGATCACGAGATAGTAGAACGTCACGTAAAGCGCGCCGTAGATCAGCAGCGTCGACAGGTTGGTCACCGCGAAGTTGCGTGACCGGAACAGCTCGAGCGGGATCAACGGGTGCTTCGAGCGCTTCATCAGGATCGGCAGCGCGATGCTCGCCACCACGCCTACCGCCAGGGCGATGTATCCGATCGGATCCCGCCAGGCCCTCTGCTGTCCGTAGATGGCGCCAAACGCGAGCCCTCCGACGGCCAGCGCGACGACTGCCGCCCCGAGCCAGTCGAAGTTGGCCGTGGCCTGCTCGTCCCGGCTTTCGGGGACGTGGTTCCAGGTGGCCCACGCGGCGACGATGATCAGCGGCACGTTGATGAGGAAGGCGGCGCGCCACGAGATCGTGTCGACGAGCAGGCCTCCGATGACAGGACCGAGGATCGTCGTGGCGCCCGAGGCCCCGGCCCAAACTCCGAACGCGCGGCCCTGCTCCTCGCCCGAGAAGTTTGCGGTCAGCAGAGCGAGCGAGCCGGGGACCAGCATCGCGCCCGCCGCGCCCTGCAGGACCCGAAACAGAACCAGGAGCTCCATCGTGGGGGCAAGCCCGCACAGGACGGATGTCAGGCCGAAACCAATGAGGCCGTACAGAAACATGCGTCGCCGGCCGTAGAAGTCGGTCAGCGCGCCCGCGAGGATCAGCAGGGCGCTCAGCGTGAGCAGGTATGCGTTGTAGACGTACGACTGTCCTTCCAGGACTCCGAGGAAGGCGCGCGGCAGGTCGCGACCGATGCGCGGAAGGGCGACGTTGACGACCGTCGAGTCAAGGAAGACGATCCCTGAGCCAAGCACCGCCGCGGCCAGGATCCAGCGCTTGGTCGTCATCCGCCTAATTTTGCTGTTTTCGCACGAGGCGACGGCGGCGAGCCCCAAACGCGCCGGTGAGGCCGATGAAAATGAGCGCAGGCACAACGGGCCATGCGGCGGCCACAGGAGGCACGCCGTTGTTGGGCAGCCCGGGGATGGTGCTGCCCGTGACTGTCGACGAGGCCGTGTCATTGGCAGGATTCGGATCTGCCGGTGTGGTGACAGTGCGGGTCGCGATGTTGGTCACCGGGGTCGATCCTGTGACCGTCGCCGTGATCTGAAGCGTTGCCGTTGCGCCAAAAGCCAGGGCTCCGAGATTCCAGAGCCCGCTGCCGGCGGTGTAGGTGCCCTGGCTCGGGCTCGCGGAAACGAATGTGAGCCCGGCCGGCAGCACATCGGTGACCACCACGCTCGTCGCGGGATCGGCGCCGAGGTTCTGTGCCGTGATCGTGAACGTCACGTTGGTGCCCACTGCGGGGTTCGCGTTGTTCACCGACTTCGTGACGGCAATGTCTGACCCGGGCGCGACGATGTTGAGAGGCGCGAGCACCGTGGTGCTCGGGAAGTAGGTCCAGGTGTCGAGGCCTTTCGCATCACCGAAGTTGCCTGTGCACGGAACGTTGGTGTTGCCTCCGGATGCGGCCCCAAACGCTCGTTGTGTGCTGGTGGTGTTGTACCCGGTGATCGCGTTCGAGAAAGCCGGAGAAGGCGGCGTGCTGCCGCAAAGGACGCTGCCGACGGTGTTCCCCGAGTTGACCACGGTGGGAACCCCACCGGGAAAAGTCATGTACGCGCGGTCGTCATAGAACCCGGAGCTGCAGCCGCCGGTCAGCGCCGGACATGTCCCGCCGGGCGGGTTGAGAAGCGTGATCGTTGGGCCGCCAGTCGTGTCGTTCTCGACATCGATCATCGGAAAGTGATATTCGCCGCCGTGGAACGACGCGTGGACCTGGTATGTGCCGACCGGAAAGAAGGCTCCCGCATTGTCCTTGCCGTCCCAGACAACCGTTTGCACGCCGGCCGGCCGCACGCCGCGCAGCGATCGGTTGGTCGAAACCGTCGGGTCGAAGTTGACCCCGTTGCGGCTGATCACGATCTCGTATACGCCCGGAACGTTGCTGGTGTAGGTGAATGTTCCCCCGGTGTTGACGAGGCTGGTGTTACCACCAACGTTGCCGATGAAGCTGAGCGAGGTCATCACGGGGGCTGTCGGCGAAGCCGGAATCCCCAGGCCGGTGATCGCGGCGGCGCTCGGCGGCTCGAAAAAGAGCGGGAAGCTCGGCCGAGCGAAACTGACACCACCCTGGATACCGGTGAGCTGGCCGGGGGAGCCGGTGGAGTCCGCGACAGCGTCGTGGTACAGGGGAGTGACTCCGTCCGGATCAAGAAAGCCCACCTGGTTGCCGTAAACCAGCCATCCGTTGGGGTCCATGCCCCGCAGGTCCACTCGGTACCGGTAACCGTCGTTGGTGATCGGATAGACGCTGGGGAAGACCGGCAATCCGTTGCCGCCGGTGAACAGGGCCAGGTAGTACGTGAACACCCTGCCGGTGAGATTCGCCGGCGACGTGAGCGCTGTCCGCACGGTCGCGTCCCACGCGGCCACCGATGTCCCCTGAGTGGGGTCGAAGTCGTTCGCACTAGCGAGCGCAACATCCGCGACTGGGGCGCCGTCGGTGTTGGCGGAGAACCCAGACGGGCCTAGAAACGCGATGTCGTAAATGCCCGTGGAAGGGGCTGTGTAGTTGCAGGGTATGTACCCTCCCGGGACACCGCCCGCGGGGATGGTGTCCGGGCCCGCGAGCTCCTGGGCTCGAGTGGTGATCATCCCCTGCGAACCGGTGCGCTGCGCGTTGCAGCTGAAGCTTGGGGCGGCAGCGACGCTCTCCGCCCCAACGGCCCCTGTGACCAGTCCCGGGTTCCACACCAGGATGTCGCTGGTTCCCTGGCCGATCGCGCTCGAGCCGAGCATCAACACTTCGCCGGCGTTCATGTAGGCCTTGATCAACGTTCGCCTGATCAAAAGTCCTCCGCCGTACGAGCCCGTCCGCCATTCGACGTTGGCGCGATTGCCTGATGCGCCGCTCGGCCACAGGTTGACGCTTCCAGCCGCATAGGTGGTTTGCGTCCCCGTCCCCATGAGCAAGAGCAGGAGGACCGGCGCGATCAGCGCGCGGCGTCGTGACTGACGCAAGGACAGCGCTCACCAGCAATCGTTGCGTGTTGCTGCGGGTCAGAGGATTCCACACGCCGGTGCAGGTGATCAACGTGAGCGTGGCGATCGAGCCTGGTTCGAACAGAGACGCGATTCGCGCATTCGCATCGACAACGGTCTTGCCAGTGACTTTGAAGTGGACCGTGCCGCCGTCGGCGCGCACCACAGTTATCTCATCGCCCGTGTGCACCTGGGCCAGGCGCGTGAATACGGCGTCACCTGTCCACCAGTTGACGTGTCCATTGATCAGCGCGTTGCCCGGCTGCCCCGGCGCGGGCCCAAGGCGGTACCACGCGACGTCGCGAAAGTTCTTGGGGATGTCCATGTTTCGATTGGCATCGAGTCCACGCGCCTCGACGGCCGCGTCGACGTTGATGCGCGGGATCAGCAGCCGGGTCGGCGTCGGGTCGACGATCTGAATCCGAGAAAGGCTCGACGGCCGAGGCAAGGTCATCGACATCGGGGCTACCTTGGCCTGCCTGGGTTCGGCGAAGACCTGGGACTGCGCCGCGACAACCGCGAAGCTCCCCACCACGGCGGTCAGGCAGAGGCTGATGATCAGTAACCGCCTGGACATATGCTGGCGCGGATTCTAGGGGTCGGTACCCTAGAAGTCTTTGCGGCCCATGAAATGGTCGAGGACCCCGGGCCGCGCGAGCTCGTAAAGCGCGATGCGATGGCCCCCCGCGGTGACGAATGACGAGCAGGGTCCCATCGGGATCTCCAGGCTGTGCTGCTTTTTCACGCCGCGCTTTTTCAACTCGGCGGTCGCATTCTTCAGGTCATCGACACGATAGATGTAGATCGGTCGATCGCCCTCGAGGTGATCGGTCAGCAGCACGTGCGGCGGCCCGCCCGTGAGCTCGATCATCGCAACGCGAGCGCCCATTCCCTCGACGGCAAAGCCGAGCCGCCCGCCGAGCACCTCGACGAAGTAGCGCGCGTCCGCGGCCACGTCGTGACTGGGCGTGTAGAGGTAGTCGAGCTGCTCAAAGGGGTTCATGACAGCGAGAAGTCGGTGGCCACCTCCACCCCGTGGCGCAATGTCTGCAGCGTCGAGCAGTAGCGCTCGGCGCTCGACAGGAGCCTTTTCGCACGCTCTGGGTCGACGCCATCCTTGACCTTCACCCGCGTCTGCATCTCGATGCCCGTCGCGCCGACCGGCGCGTCGCGATCCGTGGCCATCGTGCCGCGGAAATCCCAGTGGATGCGAACGTCGACGTGGACCGACTCGAGCTCGACTCCCATGTTCGCGGCAACCGAACGAAGAGTGCTCTCCTCGCAGATGGCGAGCGCGCTCGCCAGGATGTCGCCCGAGCAAGGCGTGTCGCCTGCGCCACCGGCGGCAGGGTGAAGGCCGGCGCGGATCATCACGTCGGGAAACTCAGTTGGCGCGACCGCGCAATGGCGCGGATCGGAAAGATCGCTTGGGACGCTTTGGGCCGCGGTTACGACCAGCGCTGAGCTGGGGTCCGACCGGTACTTCTCTTTGAGCGGGGCCTGGACGTTCTTGAGGTCGATGAGATATGGCATTCGAACATTCTCCTGATACTGGGCGGGTGCGGGTGTGCACCTGGAACATCCAGCTCGGGCTGAGGCTGGATGCCGTGGTTGACGCCGTAGGAAGCCGCGACGACTTCCGCCGCCTCGACCTTTTATGTCTGCAAGAGGCGTCCGTTCATGGCGGCCGGCCGGATGCGGCGCGAATCGCGGAGAAGATGGGACCCGGCTACGCCTACTTCCAGGCCACTGCCCAGCTCCGCCGTGGCGTGGAGCAGGCGAACGCGCTCATCTGGCGCCTCGACGCATTCGACTTCGATCCCGAGCCCGCGATCGTCTCTCTGACCAGCCCGGCTTCTTTGCGGATGACACTGGCAGAACGCACGCTGCTGCGCGCGATCGCGCCACAGCAGCGAATGGCGATTCGGGCGGAATCCGCCGCGTTGCGCGTTTATGTGGTGCACCTGGACATGATTGGTTTTGCACATAAGATCGAGCAGCTGAGAGCGGTGATCAATGACATGGCCGCGCGCCCCGCGGTGCCGTTGACGGTGGTGGCGGGTGACCTGAACACCTTCGGACCGCCCGGCTTGCAGCTGTGGCGAAGGCTCGCCGCCGCGGCGACCGAGGCAGGGATGGTTGATGTCACGCACGAGGTGAAACGCACGCACTGGACAGCCCAAAAGCTGGATGCGATCTTCCTGCGCGCGGAGCTGCCGTTCGTCGCTCGTGCGTGGGCGCTCGATGTCAGGGCGTCGGACCACCGGCCGGTCTTCGTCGATGTCGAGTTCGAGGGTCAAATCTAGTGGCACGCAACCTCGTCGTGATGCACATCGACGGGCTGGGCGCCGATTCGCTGGAGCAGGCGCTGCGCGATGGCGACATGCCTTTCATCCAGCACCTGATCGACGCCGAAGGCTATGTCGTCCATCGCTATCGATGTGGCGTGCCGTCAACGACTCCATTCGTCCAGGCCGGAATCCTCTACGGCGAGAACTCAGAGATTCCGAGCTTCCGCTGGTGGGATCGGGAGCAGCGAATCCTGGTGCAGTTCGGCCCGCGCTCGTCCTTCAAGAAGGTCGCGGACAAATACTTCCAGGGCTGCCGGCCGCTGACACAGGATGGCGCGTGCATCGCGGCCTGCTATCCGGCCGGCGCGAAAGACGACTTCGGGATCGCTTACCAGGACCGGAGCTATTCGAGAGACGAAAAGTCCCGCTCGGCATGGAACGTGCTTCTCCCCTACCTCGCCAACCCGCTGCATATCGGCGACTGGGCGTGGCAGGCGGCGATGACGCTGGCCCGGATGGCGCGCGAGTACACAGAGGCTCGAACCAAAGGCAAGCACCCGGCCCGCGCGTATGTCATCAGCGACGCGCTCGAGGAGATCTTCGTACACCACCTCACGCGGTACGCCGTCGTGAAGGCCATGCGAGAGGGGTATTCCCCGATCTATTCCGCCTTCTACGCCTTTGACGAGACGGGACACGCGTTCGGGCCGGATGACCCGACCTCGCTCCAGATCCTCAAGCACGTCGACCACTCGATCAGAAAGGTCGCGCAGGCTCGCGGCGGCCGCTACGAGCTCGTCGTGCTCTCAGACCACGGACAGATCGAAACCGTCCCATTCAACGACGGGGGCGCTCCCAGCATCGGCCAGGTGATCGCCGAGATGCTCCCTGGTTTCCGCGTACAGGAGATGAAGGGCAAGGCGTACGGGCCTTCGGAGGAGGAGGCTCGTGGCCAGGTCAACGTCACGTCCTCTGGTGGCCTGGCACACCTTTATTTCGCCGACCGCGCCACGCGCCTCGACTACAGCGAGCTGGCCGCGACCCACCCGGACCTGGCAAGCGCGCTTTCAAGCCTGGAGAAGATCGCCCTGGTGATGGCGCGAGACGGCAAACACGACGTGTTCGTGAAAGGCGGCTCGGTCCTGGAGGGAGATGAGCTCAAGGCTCTGCTGGCTCACTACGACGACGCGGACATACTCCTCCAGCAGCTGACTCGGTTGAACTCTTTTCAGAGGTCAGGCGACCTCGTGCTGTTTGGCGCGTTCGTGGGGGGCAAGCAGGTCAACTTCGAGAACCAGGACGGGGGCCATGGATCCATCGGAGGCGAGCAGCTTCATCCATTCGTGTTCGCGAAACGCGATTGGGGCCTCGACACCTCCAACGTGCGTGGCGCGCACGAGCTTCATCCGATCCTATGCGCGCTGCGGGACCGCCTCGCCGCGTCTTAAGCCTTGCGGTCGTCCCTCATGATCTGGAGCATCAAGCCCACTCCGCCGACCGCTGCGAGTGAGAAAAATATGATCGCGATGCCCGGGTAGCCGAGGATCCGGAAGCTCGTCGAGACCTGCATGAGCATCGCCGCGCTGACGATCAATGCGGCCATCAGCAGGCCGAGCGTGATGCGGTTGGCGATCTTCTGAAATCCGCTCAGGAGCTTGTTCTCGTCGATTGCCTGCACGCGGATCTCGAGGTCGTTGTTGGCGAGGGCGTCAAGGATGCGGTTCACGCGGCCCGGAAGCCGTTCGGCGAACTCCTTGACCTCGATGACATTCTGGAAAAGGCGGCCCGGCGAGACGCTCTGGGCCATGCGCTGGCGCATGATCTCCGCCGCGCTCCTGCGGATTGCATCGTTCGGGTCGAAATCGGGGTCGAGGATCTTGCCGGCCTGGTCCAGGCTGAGCAGCGCGCGACCAAGCATGCCGAGCTCGGGCGCGAGGATGAGCCCATGGCGCGCCGCCACCTCGAGCATCGCGAACACGATCTTGCCGACCTCGATCTGCTCGAGCGTGCGGTTTTGCTGCGTGGCCACCAGGTCCGCCACCGCGCGGGTGAAACCCGCCTCGTCAAAGGATGGCGTGCGCTGTGAGATGTGAAGGGCGTAGGTGACCACGTCCTCGCTGCGTCCTTCGCTGATGGCAAAGACGAGCTGCGTCAGGTTGGTCTGCAGCTGCGGCGGGATGTACGCGACCATGCCGAGGTCCAGGAGTGCAAGGTGTCCATCGCGAGTTACAAACACGTTCCCGGGGTGGGGATCGGCGTGAAAGAAGCCGTCGATGAGGATCTGCTTCAGGTACGCGCGGAATAGCTCGTCGGCCAGCTCTTTGCCCGGGAGCTCGATCATCGCGACTTTGCTCAGCTTCGTGATCTTCACGCCGTCGATGTAGTCCATCGTCAATACCCTGCTGGTCGTGTAATCGTCGATGGGTTTGGGGATGACGATGCGAGCGAAATCCGCGAGGTTGGTGCGGATGGTCATCAGGTTCTGAGCCTCACGCCGGTAGTCGAGCTCACGTAGAAGGCTCTTTCGAAACTCGTCGAGAAAGTCACGCAGGTGATGTGTCCGCCCAAAATCGGTGTGCGTGTCCATCCAGTCCGCGATCTCCTCGAGCGCGTCAAGGTCGTCGGCGATGGTCTCGTGAATGCCTGGGCGCTGCACCTTGACGGCGACCTGTCGCCCGTCTCGCAGCCGAGCGCGATGGACCTGCCCCAGGCTCGCTGCCGCGATCGGGGTCGCTTCGAACTCGGCAAAAGCCTTGGACATTCGCAGCCCCAGCTCGGAGTTGACGATCCGCTCGACTTCATCGAATGGAAAGGGAGCCACATCGTCCTGCAGGCGGGCGAGGGCATCGGCGTATTCCGCCGGCAGGAGGTCATACCTCACCGACAGGACCTGGCCGAGCTTGATGAAGGTCGGACCGAGCTTCTCGAGGTCGCCCGCGAGGGCCTGGCCGGTCCTGGTCAGCTCACCGTTTGAGTGCCCGTCATCGATCACCTCGTCGAGGCCGGCCTGCTTGAGCAGGCCAGGCCGGCCGTACCTGGCGAGGAGCAGCGCGATGTCCTTGTAGCGCTTCAGGTGCTCAGGCTTGACCGATATCCCCATCTAAGGGACAACGCGTACCTCTCTCAACTTGGAGGATGCTGCTCGCTTGACTCTCATGGTGCTGGCACCACTCTTTGCAGCGTGCGCGTTTGGCCTGGTCTCGGGCTTCAACGACGGTGGGAACCTCCTGGCGTCATTCACGTCGGGCCGCGTCATAAGCCCGCCGATGGCCGCGCTCTTGCTGCTGGTCTGCCTCCTGGGTCCGCTCGTCCTTGGCACCGCGGTCGCGCGAACAATCGGCACTAATGTCATCGACCTCGGCGGCCAGGGTGAGCTCGGATTCGTCCTGATCGTCGCCTCGGGCCTGTCCGTTGTCCTGCTCTCCTGGCGCTTTGGAATACCGACGAGCATGACGCTGGCACTTGTCGGCGGCATGATCGGTTGGGCTCTGGCTTCGGGTGGAAGGTCTGTGATTCTTTGGAGTGGTGTCGGTCGCGTCTTGATCGGGATGCCTGTTTCAGTGCTTGGCGGTGGCCTGCTCGCCCTCGCCATCTACTGGGCCATTCGCAAGCTGTTGGGCACGCAGCCTCACGCCTCTCTTCTCAGGCTGGCGCGACTTCAGCTGCTGACCGCCGCTGTCCAGGCTTTCGCTTACGGAGCCAACGACATGGAGAAATCGGTCGGACTCATCGCCGTGAGCATTTCATTTGCAAACCATCAACAGGTGTTGTTTTCAGGTCCGCTCCCTATCATTGGCGCATTCGGATTTTTCTACGTGGGTGCTCTTGTCGGTGGCTGGCGAGTGGCTAGCCGGATTGGTTTTGGTGTGCTGAAAGTCCGCCCGGTGCAGGCGTTTGCGCAGCAGCTTGCGTCAGGCAGCGTGGTCGCGGCGCTCGCGGCAGGTGGTGCGCCGGTCAGCATGACGCAGACCATCGACGGCGGGCTGGTCGGCGTTGGGGCGGCACAACGTGCGTCGTCGGTGAGGTGGGGAATCGTTCGCGAGTTGCTGTTCAGCTGGCTGTTGACGCTGCCGCTCGCGGTCATCGTTGCGGCGGCGCTGCATTTTTCCGTCAGGATTGCCGGTGTGGCGCCATGAGCATCGGCCGCACCATCAAGGCGCTTGGAAGGTCTAACGACCGGCGGTTCGTCCAGCTGCTCTCAGAGCAGGCCGACCTGACCATTCGCGCACTGCAGTCGCTCGAGAAGTTCGGTCGCCAGCCCACCGCCAACGACGCTCTCATCGAAGAGATCAAAGAGATCGAGCGAGAAGGCGACGCCAAACGCAGAATCCTGATCGACGAGCTCGCCCGGACCTATGCGACACCATTCGACCGCGAGGATCTCTTCGCTCTCTCACGCGGCATCGACGACATCCTTGACGCGGCCAACGAGACCGCCATCGAGCTGTCCATCTACCAGATCGAGCCTCCTCAGGGACTTCATGAGATGGCGGTCGTGCTGGTCGAGGGCGCTCGTCATATCCGCGCGGCGGTGAGCGAGCTGCTCGATCATCCGGCCGTGGCCTCGGAGCATGCGGTCAGGGCGAAACGCTCCGAGAACAGGATCGACAGCCTCTATCACCAGGCGGTCGGCCACCTTTTCGACAGCGGAGAGGAGATCAGCCAGATCCTCAAGTCGAGGGAGATCTACCGCCACATCAAGAATTCAGCCGACCGCATCGACCGCGCGGCCGACGACATCTCAGTGATCGTGATCAAGCGCAGCTAAGACGTGTTCGGCCGTGCATCGCGTCGCGTCACGGTGCTCCGAACCACGTGGTCAGCGCGTCGCGCAATCCGGTATCTGTGCCGTCCCCGACCCAGGCGACGTGTCCATCGGGTCTGATCAGCACGGCAGCCGGGGCTGCTACTCGGCCCAGGCCAGGAAGCTCCCAATCGCCGCCATATTTGGCGTCGATCGCCAGCACTCGATCTGCCCATGGAGACGTGTCGAAACTCCAGGGCTTGCTCAGGTTCAAAAGGACCGGGTGGGCGTCGTGGAGGAGGCTGAACGCTCGCACCGTTCCACCGGGGGTCACCAGGTCGAGGTCGGGCATGCGGCGACCGAGCAGGGGGTGTCCTTCGCCGAGGTCGTAGCGAATGTCGAGACCAGCCACCATCGCGGCAAATCGCCTGCGGGGCTCTTCCAGGGTGAGCAGCTCGGTGATGATGTCGCCCAATGTCTTGACGTAGTCGTTGGGGCGTAAAAGCGCGACCTGCGCGATCGTGTTGCGCAGCACGCGGGCCGCGACCGGGTGGCGCTCGGCATGGTAGGTATCCAGGAGGCTGTCTGGTGATGTCCCCTTGACGACCTGGGCCAGCTTCCACCCCAGGTTCACCGCATCCTGCACACCGATGTTGAGGCCCTGCCCACCCACCGGGTAGTGGACATGTGCGGCGTCACCGGCGAGCAGGACGCGCCCCGCGCGGTAGGCGGCGGCCTGTCGCGCCATGTCGGTGAACCGGGAGATCGAGGTGGGACTGTGGACCCCGTAGTCGGTACCCCATACGGCGATGAGCGCCTTCCTCAGCTCGCCCAGCGTGACGTCACTGGCAGTGTTGATGTGCTCTTCCGTTACCAGGACCCCCACCAGCCCACCCTCCAGCTTGCTGAAGGCGTGGCGCCCGAGGGCGTTGTCGTGGACGCCCCATTTCGGCTCCTCGGCCAGCTGGACTTCCGCGATCAAGGTGCTAGTCGTCGGCTCCCATCCGGGGAACTCGATGCCGGCCGCCTTGCGCACCACGCTGCGCCCTCCGTCGCAGCCGACGAGGTAGTCCGCCCGCAGGGCCGACCCGTCGGACAGCTGCACGTCGACGCCGGCAGCGTCCTGCGCGAACCCAGTCACGTCACGTTCGCGACGGATCGGCACCTGGAGCTCGCCGACCCAGCCGGCCAGGATGCGCTCGAACTTGTGCTGCAACAGCGCCAGGCCATAGGGGTGCCGGGTGGGAAAGTCGCTGATGTCGAATCGGGTGGCGGCGAATCCCGCGACCTGCGCCACCTGCCCCTCCGACAGGAACCGCTCGGCGATTCCGCGCTGATCGAGAACCTCGATGGTGCGTGAATGCAGACCGCGTGAGCGCGAGCCGGTGAGATCCTGGCTGGCTCGCCGTTCGACGATGGCGACATCGATGCCGGCCAGCGCCAGCTCGCCCGCCAACATCAGCCCCGTCGGGCCGCCTCCGGCTACCACTACCGCATGCTCAGCCATACGCCACCCCCAACCCCCGCAAGTTCTGGTTTCGGCTGGAGATTCTGCGGCACGACCCGGGTCTTGCCGCAAGGGCCCGGTGCCCTATAGACTGAGAATCGCAAGGAGCATGTACTCCTGTTCCTTGCCCACTGGTCGCGCACCGCTATTTCAGCGCGTTCTGGATCCCCGGCCGCCACAGATGCGCGGCCTGCACGAGAAGCACCGCGACGATCACCAGCACCCCACCGAGCACCTGCACCAGCGAAAGCCGGTCACCCAGGATCAGCACGGCCAGAAGGACCGTGACCACAGGCTCCCAGGTGCTGAGCAAGGCAGCGCGGGCGGCGCCAACTCGAGGCAGGCCGGCCATGAAAAGCGAGATGGCGACCATCGTCGGAAAGACGGCGATCCCGAACCCGACCGCCCAGCCGCTCGGGTTGCGCGGCAGCGCAAGCTCATGGTTCAGCGCCGCCAGCAAGCAGAACGCGATCGCGGCGCCGCTCATGATCACGGCGCTGGCGGCCACCGCCGGCGCAGAGCTCATCACCCGCTCGCCGATGAGGATGTATCCGGTGTAGATCATCGGCGAAGCGATCGCGAAGACCAGAGCCCACGAGAGCTGGAATCGCGCGCCACCGACCAGCATCGCGACGCCGGCGAAGCTTGCCGCCAGCGCAACCCAGTGCCAGATCGAGACCGAGCGGCGCAAGAACAACCACCCCGCCAGCACGACGAGACTCGGATAGATGTAGGCGATGAGCACCACCAGGGACGCCGGGAGAGAGCGCAGCGCGATGAAGTAGGTCAGCGACTGCCCGGTGTACACGATCGCGCCCAATCCAAAAAGCGTCATCAGCTGTCTGCGCTGCAGTCGCAGCGGGCTCTGGCCGATGACCATCGCGAGGACCCACATCCCGATCGCAGCGAGCAGAAAACGGAAGGCGAGCGTCTGCTCGGTGCCGAGCCCGGACGCATAGGCCAGCTTGGCGAAGATCGCAAGGCTGCCGAAAGCCGTAGCCGAGACCAGCACCATCACCGTGCCTATCCACTGGGTCCTCTGCGCCTCCGCGGCGATGGAAGTGTCTACGGCCAAAGGAGATGGCCGAGCAGCATTCCTATGAGGACCGCGAGCGCGTAGGTGAAGCGCGGGAACCGGCGTACGAACGAGCGGATGCCATTGCTCATGGGGTCAGTGCCGCGAGTGAGCGCGATCGACTCCTGGAGCATCAGCAGGAATGCGAGAAACGCCCCCGCGGTCGCGATCAGGGACAGGATTGATTCGGCTGTGAACCTCACCTCGGCTTGTCCACCGGCGACGTGCGGCCGTATCGGGGGCCCCACAGGAAGTGCCCCAGCAGGATCCCGATCACGACTGCGATCACGAACGCGTAGCCGGGGTACGAGTGAACCGCCGGTCTGATGTAGTCGGAGATCGGCTTGTTGCCGGTGAGCAGTGCCCAGCTCTCAAACGCGAGTCCGATCGTGATCACGCCGAAAAGCGCCGTCACGAGCCACGAGAAAAGGTTGCCCAGAGCGAATCGCACGTGAAGATTGTCGCCTGGATAGGATGGCTCGCGGTGGAGCGCTCGACATCACTCGACACTCGAATCACTCGAGTTCGCTCGCGGGTGCTCGACCTTCCGCTCCCTGACGATTTTCGACCGGCTTGGGGACGCAACCAGGTTCAGCGGAACCTCGTGATCACCCTCATCGAGGTCGAGACTGAGTCCGGCATCACCGGAATCACCGCGGCGGAGGCGGGCGTGGAAGCGGCGATCTCGATCGACAGCTTCGTCACGCCGCACCTCATCGGCCAGGACGCCGCGGCTCCGGAACGCTTGTCTGCAATCCAGCGCGATGCGGAGATACTCGGCTCGCCCGTCTACTGCATCGAGATCGCCCTATGGGACATCGCGGGCAAGGTGGCCGGGCTGCCGGTCTCAAAGCTGTGGGGCGCAGCAACCGACCGCGTGCCGGCTTACTGCGCGACCGGTGAGGTGCGGGCGCCGGAGCGGCGCGTGGAGGACTGTCATCGCATCCTTGACGACGGCTTCAAAGCCGTGAAGCTGCGCTTTCACTCCGATGATCCACGCGACGACATCCGTGTCGTCGAAGCTGTGCGTCGAGAGTTCGGCGGGCGGCTTGCCATCCTCGTCGACGCCAACCAGGCCGGGCCGGCGCCGGGCTGGGGAGGCCATGTGCAGTGGGATTTCCGAAAGGCGCTGGGGGTTGCGCTCGAGCTCGAGTCCCTGGGCGTCATCTGGCTCGAGGAGCCGCTTCCCCGGCACGACTACGCCGGTCTCCGCCGGCTTCGTGATCGCCTCGGCACGCTGCAGCTCGCAGGCGGCGAGAACAACCACGGCGTCCATGAGTTCAAGCTGCTCATCGACGAGGGCTGCTATGACGTGCTGCAGCCGGACGCGGTGCTGTCCGAAGGCGTGTATCAGCTCCGCAAGGTCGCCGCGTGGGCCGAGGCCTCGGGCCTTCGGCTCGCGCCACACACCTGGACTCACGGCATCGGGCTGCTCGCCAACCTGCACCTGGTCGCGTCGATCCCCAACTCGTCCTGGTTCGAGTTCCCGCACGAGCCCCCCGGCTGGCCGGCGTCGGCGCTGAGCCAGATGCTCGTCGACAAGCCCTGGATCGACGCCGACGGCCAGCTTGCCGTCCCGCGCGGTCCGGGCTTCGGCTTCACCCTGGACGAAGAGCTGGTCGAGAGGCACACTGTCGCCCGCTACGGCTGATTCGTGCGGCGATTTCAATTGACAAAGGGCCGCGGAGGCAATACGTTGGGGCGAATTTGGAACGCTCCAATGCTGCCATTCGTATTGGCCTCCTCACGGACGCCATGCCAGACCGCCGGCTTGAAGACGTCGCCGGCTGGGCGGCCCGAACCCGCCTGATCCAGGACCTGGAGATCGGCGTCGGCGGCTACTCGGGCGCGCCGCACTGCGACCCGGGTGAGCTCCTCGCCAACAGGACTGCGCGACGCCAGTGGCAGGCAATCTTCGACCACGCCGGCCTCGACATCTCGGCCCTCAACGTCTCGGGCAACCCCCTGCACCCCAACGCCGCGATCGCGCAGCGGCACGACGCCGACCTGCGTAAGGCGATCCGGCTGGCGGCACAGCTCGGAGTCAATCGTGTGGTGGCGATGTCGGGATGCCCCGGCGCGGACGCCTCTGATCGATTTGCGCCCAACTTCTCTGGAGGCGGTTGGCTCCCGGACCTCGAGCGCATCGCTGAGTGGCAGTGGCGAGAGCGGGTCTCTCCATACTGGAGCGAGATCTCAGAGTTCGCGCGCAACGAGCACCCCCAGCTGATGATCTGTTTTGAGCTTCACCCCGGCACCTTCGTCTTCAACTTCGAGACGTTCGGCCGGGTCCGGCAGCTCGGGTCAAACCTCGGCGTCAACCTCGACCCGAGCCATTTCTTCTGGCAGTCGATGGACCCGCTGGCCCTGGTGCAGGCTCTGGGCGACAGGATCGGTCACGTGCACGGCAAGGACACGACGCTTCACGAGCAACGCCTCGCGCTCAACGGCGTCCTCGACAACCGATGGCCGAATCCTCCCGACGAGATGCCGTGGAACTTCGCGACAGTCGGGCGCGGGCATGACGAGGAGTGGTGGCGCCGCTTTGTCGGCCTGCTCAGAGACCAGGGATTCAGCGGAACGATCAGCATCGAGTACGAGGATCCCTTCGTCGCGGTCGACGAGTCTGTGCTGGAATCGGCGAAGCTCCTCTGCGAGCTCGTGCGCGCGTGAAGATCGAGAGAATCACTTGTCGCGTCGTGGATTTTCCTCTGGAACGCGAGTTCCATCCGGCCTGGGCACGCGGACGCAACCAGCCCAACCTGCTGATGGTTCTGGTCGAGGTCGAGACCGATGACGGCCTGACCGGGATCGGCGCGGCTCATGCCGGCCTCGAGGCAGCCGTAGCGATCGAGCGCTTTGTGGCGCCCTACTTCATCGGCCAGGACCCGACTTATGTCGAGCGGCTGGTGCCCGTGATTCGCGACGCGGAGATCCTGGGTGCGCCGGTGTACTGCATGGAGATGCCGCTGTGGGATCTGGTCGGAAAGATCGCCGGCCTGCCGGTCGCACGACTTTGGGGGGGCTACTCGGACCGCGTCACCGCCTACTGCGCGACCGCCGAGGTTCGCCCGCCCAAGCAGCGGGTGGAAGACGTGCAGAGGATGCTGGAGGATGGCTATCGCGCGGTCAAGTTCCGCTTTCATCTGCCCGACCCGCGCGAAGACCTCAAAGTGGTCGAGGCCGTCAGGGCGGCGGTCGGCGATCGGATCGAGATCATGGTCGACGCCAACCAGGCAGGTGTCGAGCCCGGCCACGGAGGTCATCACGCGTGGGGCTTTCCCATGGCGCTTACGGTGGCGCGAGAGCTCGAGCGCATGAACGTGAGGTGGCTGGAGGAACCACTACCTCGGCACGACTACGACGGGTTGCGCCGGCTGCGCGACAAGCTTGACCGGCTCCCCATTGCCGGCGGCGAGGACAATCACGGCCTCCACGAGTTCAAGCTCCTGATCGATCGCGGCTGTTACGACATCCTCCAGCCGGACGCGCTGCTTTCAGAGGGAGTCGGTCAGATGCGCAAGATCGCCGCCCTTGCCGAGCTGGCGGGTTTAGAGATGGCGCCGCACACCTGGGGCAACGGGATCGGGCTGATGGCCAACCTCCACCTTGCCGCGGCGATCCCGAACTGCCCTTACCTCGAGTTCCCCCACGATCCGCCAAGTGGCTGGACGGCCGCGGCGCGCGACCAGATGCTGGTGGAGAAGTTGACCATCGATGATGAGGGCGCGGTGCGGGTCCCGGACCGGCCGGGTTTCGGGCTGGTGCTGGACGAGGAGCGGATCGCCAGGTACACAGTCAGCACTCACACCGTGCGGTGAAGCCCGGGCTCGGGTCACCTCAGGCCGTGCGTTTTCCTATCTCCAGCAGGACTCGTCCTTCTTTGATTTGGACTGGTACCACTTTCACCGCGTAGCCCTCTTCCCATAGCGCGCGGCCGCGTTCCAGGTCGAATTCCCAGCCGTGCCACGGGCACGCGATCACCGGTGTTTCGTCATCCACCTCCATGGAGCCCGGCGCGCTTCCATGCAGGCGCCCGCTCACCACCCCCAGGCACAGCGGACCTTTCTGATGAGGGCACCGGTTGTGCACCGCGAAAAAGCGATCCTGCCAGCGGAGGACTCCAACCTCGTGGTCACCGGCCATCACGATGCGGAAGTGGCGCTCCTCGAAATCCGCGACCGGACCAACGTCGACCATCACTTGGCCGACTGCACCACCGCGGCCGGCTTCTTCAGCTCGTCAGCCTTCCATCCATAGAGGCGGCACGCGTTCTCGAAGAAGAGCCGGCTGTGCCATTCGGCCGGGAGGCGGGTCGACAGGTACTCGATCTCGTCCGCGTCCCAGTGCGGGTAGTCGGATGAGTAAACGAGCTTGTCCTCGAGCTGCATCGACCGGATCAGGTCGATGACGTGCTCGCGCTTGGGGGAGATCTCGAGCGGCTGGCTGCTCGCCCACACGTGCTCGGCGAAATACTCGCTTGGCAGCCGCTTGAGCCAGGGGACTTCGCGGCGCAGGCCCTTGTACTCCGTGTCGAAGCGCCACAGCAAACTTGGGATCCACGCCGATCCGCCTTCGATCAGAACCACCTTGAGCGTTGGGTATTTCTCGAACACTCCGTGCGCGATGAAGCTGACCAGGTGCGTCTGGATCGCCTGCGGCCACAGGACATGGGTCTCGAAATACGTGTTGACGCTGCCGCCCCCGGTGCTTGGAGGGTTCGCCCAACCACCGGCTCCCCCATGAATCGCGACCGGCTTACCCGTCTCTTCGGCCGCGGCGTAGATGGGATGGAAAACCGGGTGGCCGAAGCCATAGTTGAACGGGTTGTCGACGAGCATCACCTGGACCATCCGCGGGTTGGCCGCATGCCGGCGAACTTCGGCGGCGGCAAGGTCAGGCAGCTGGCTGCCGACCATGATCGACGATAGCAGTCGCGCGTCTTGGGTCAGCCAGCGATCGATGCTCCAGTCGTTGCAGGCGCGCGCGAGCTCGGTCGCGAAGTACGGGTTGTGATGGCCGGCGAGGTGACTGTCGTCGCCGAATGTGAGGATCGCGCGCCTGACATCGCGCGCGTCGAGAAGCTGCGCCTGCATGGTCAGGTAGTCAGAGCCCGGCTCACCGCCCCCGTCCGGATACGTATCGGCGCGCATGAACCCGTGTGGATTGGGAAACCCGTCCTGCACCGTCAGCGGCACTGAGCCGGCGCGGCCGCGATCGGTCACATACTCCCGCCACCCGCGCGACAGGTACGGGATCAGCTCGGCGTCGCTGCTCCGAGCATGGTGAACGTCGCAGTCGATGACGGGTCCCGAGTACATGGTTTGAGCCTGTCTCCTTTTAGATGATGGAGGGACAGGGGCGACAACCGCCCCTGTCCTCGATGAGCTATTTCAGCGTTTCGACCTTATCGGCCCCGACCTGGTTGGTCACCGTGTCTTTAAGGATCTTGATCGCGGCATCGACCGATGTACTGGGGTCAGTGGCGATCTGGCCGGTCGCCTGGCCGATGCCCTGCACCCACACCGGGTAACCCTCCTGCTCGGAAGGGACAAGCCTTGAGTTCGGCAGCGCGTCGCCGAACGCCTTGTTGAATGGAGGCGCGAACTCCAGGTAGCCAAGGGACTTGGCGACCGTCTGGTTCGGCGGGACGAAGCCCGCGCGGTTGGCGATGTAGGTCTGGTTGTCATCGCTCTGGATCACCTTGAGCAGGCCCCACGAGAGCTGGGGGTGCTTGGTGACCTTGGAGATGGCGACGGCCCATCCTCCCAGCGTGCTGGCGCTGCCTGGAGCCTGGCCGTGTGAGGTCGGAATCGGTATGGCGCTGGCCTCTTGTGCGGCGGTCCCCCAATGGCGGTTGTCTTCGGTCCACGCGTCCGCGAACCAGTTGGACCCGATCGCGATCGCCATCTGGTGATCCTTCAGCAGAACCACGGGCCGGCCCACCGCCTTGGGCGAGAAGAGGTCCGATGTCGAGCCGCCGAGGCCCTCCGAGTAGATGCTCTTGTAGAACGAGAAAACCTCTCTCAGACCTGGGCTGTCGACGACCCACTTGTTGGTCTTGTAGTCGAAGATCGTCGGCGTTGAGGATCCATAGACCATGTTCGCGCTGCCCTGCAGCACGCCACCGGCGCCGGCGCTGGTCCCGGCCGGAGCCCAGAACGCGACGACTTTCTGCCCGCTTGCCTTCACGGCTCGAGCCGCTGCGAGCAGGTCATCCCAGTTTTTTGGATTCCAGGGAACGGAGATGCCCGCCTTCTGCAGCATCGAGGTGTTGTAGTAGATCGCGGAGTTGTTCTCGCCGGTATTGACGGCGTAAACCTTGCCGTTGATGCGGCTCTCGTCCTGGATGACCTTCGGGAAGGTGCTCCAGAACGGGGCCTTGGTTGCGTCGTTGACAAAAGAGTCGAGCGGCAGGAGGTAGTCGGAGCCGACCCACTGGCCGACGTAACCGGACGGCAGCATGAAGACGTCCGGGGTCGTGGACGGGTTCTTGTACTCGAGCGCGACCTTGTTGACGAGGTCGACGTCGGTGCCGTTGAAGCCCTGAAGGTTCAGCTTCGCCTTCGGGTAAGCCGCCTCGAATTCCTTCTTGACCTTGTTCCACCAGATGACTGACGTTTCGTCAGAGTCGAAGACGTAGGTGGTGGAGTAGGCCACGGTGATCTCGCCGGTCATGTCGTCCGCCAGGTTTGTCGACCCTGTGCCGCTGCCGCCACCGCAGCCCATCAGAAGTGCTGCAAGCGCAAAGAGCGCCGACCAAACGCCGAATCTATGACGCGCGTTCATCAAAGCATTACCTCCAATCAAATTTCTTCCGACTTGGCTGGCACCCCCGGTGCCTCGTGTTCACGGTTACGGCCCGCCGGTGACCCTTCGGTCCACGCCTCCCTCATGGACCTCAAGGCATCGGCGGTGCTGGCTGCTGGCCTCTGAAGGATCGATTCGCCCGACTGGGCGTCGAACAGGTGAAGTCGCGCAGGATTCAGCGCCAGCTCAACCCGCTCATGCGTACGCACCCCTGAGCGGGGAGGGAATCTGGACGTGACCGTCTCGCCTGCGCATAAAGCGGTCACATAGGCCTCATGTCCCATCGGCTCGACCACGTCTACCTCGGCGCTGAGCGTCACGGCCGAATCCGGTCCCGCGGCGGGGCGCCACATCAGGTCTTCGGGTCGGATGCCGACTGTGACCGCGGTGTCTGCCGAGCCTTTGGCCAGCCTCGAGGAGCTGCTCAGCGGGGCCTTCACCCCCAGGAAGCGCACCGCTGTCTTGCCGTCGACTGTGGTGATCTGCCCTGGGACGAAGTTCATGCGGGGGGAACCGATGAAGCCGGCGACGAAATGGTTCGCGGGGTTGTCGTAAAGCGTCTCCGGGGTGTCGACCTGCTGCAGCCGGCCCTGGTTCATCACCGCGATGCGATCACCCATCGTCATCGCCTCCACCTGGTCGTGCGTGACGTACATGGTGGTGACACGGAAACGGTCGTGCAGCCGGCTCAGCTCGGCGCGCATTTGAACGCGGAGGCCTGCGTCGAGGTTTGACAGCGGTTCGTCCATCAGGAAAACCTGCGGCTGGCGGATGAGCGCGCGGCCGAGCGCGACTCGCTGGCGCTGGCCGCCGGACAGCTCCGACGGGCGCCGCTTGAGGAGCTGAGCGAGGCCGAGAACATCAGCTGTCTCCTTGACTCGCTCGTCGACCATGGTGCGAGCCGCCCCGCGGGCGCGCATGCCGAAAGCTAGGTTGTCGTAGACGTTCATGTGCGGATACAGCGCGTAGCTCTGAAAGACCATCGCCACGTCGCGATAGCGCGGCGACACGTTGTTCACGAGCTTGCCGCCGATGAGGATGCGGCCGTAAGAAGGCCGCTCGAGCCCCGCCAGCATGCGAAGGGTGGTCGTCTTGCCGCAGCCAGACGGACCGACCAGCACCATGAACTCGCCGGCTTCCACCGTGAGGTTCAGGTCTTCGACCGCCGTCTCAGCGCCGAAAAGCTTGTGCACGCCTTCGAACTTCACGTGGGATTCCACGTCAGCCCCTTACCGCGCCGCTGAAGCTGAACGCGCCGCTGAAGTAGCGCGACATGAACAGGTAAAGGAGGATCACCGGAAGCGAGAACAGGAGCGAGAAGACCGCGAGGTCGCCGAACTTGAAGAGTCCGTGCGAGCCCATGAAGTTGTAGATCTCGATCGGGCCGGGTTGGTCGTCGGGGTTGCTGTTCAGCACGAAGGGGATGACGAAAGCGCCCCACGCGTTGATGAACGTGTAGATCGCGGTGACCGCGATGCCGGGGAGCGTCAGAGGAAGGACGAGCTGCCGCAGGATGCGGAAAGTGCTCGCGCCATCGATGGCCGCGGCTTGCTCGAGCTCGACTGGGACGGCGTCGATGAAGTTCTTCATCAGCCAGATCGCAAAAGGCAGCGAGCTTGCCGCGAGGAACAGGGCCGTCGTGTAGAGCGAGTCCAGCCAGCCGAAGTAGACGTACATCTGGTAGACGGGCACGATCAGCATCGAGACCGGAAGGCCCGAGGCGAAAAGAATCGCGAGCATGAACGAGCGCTTGAACGGGATGTGCATGCGGGACAGCGGGTAGGCCGCCAGCACGGCGAGCACTGTCGAGATGACCGTCGTCGTGCCGGCCAGGATTAGGCTGCTGCGGAAGGCGGTGAGCGCGCCGGCGGTGCCGATCACGTCGGCGAAGTTGGCAAAGGTCAGCGTCGGGAGCTTGATCGCCCAGTCGGGGTTGGAGTCGATCGAGGCGAAGACCATCCACAGCATGGGCAGCACGAAAAAGCCGCCGATGAGGATGAGCACCACGTTGGTGATGAGCGCCGCGGCCGAAATGCGTCGGTAGGGGACGACGATCAGGGTCGGTTTGGCGGAGTCGCGTGCCGGGACAGCGCTCATGCCTGGCTCCTGGCGGCTCGCACGAAGAGGAGCGAGAAGATCGCGCCGATCAGGACGAGCACGAGCGAGATCGCCGTGCCGTAGCCGAGCTGGTGGAAAACGAAGGCTTCCTGGTACACGTACAGAGGCAGCGTCATCGTCTCGATGCCGGGACCACCCTGGGTCATGGCGTAGATCAGGGTGAACTCGGAGAGGTTGAGGATCGTGACCAACAGCAAGTTGGTCAGGATGGTCGGACGCAGCAGGGGCAGCACCACCTGCGTGTAGCGCCGCCAGGTGGAGGCCCCTTCCACCTCCGCGGCCTCGAGCACCTCGGTGGGAAGGTTGCGCAGGCCCGCCGAGAAAACCAGCATCGAGAAGGCGACGTTTCTCCAGAGGTTGGCGAGCGACACGATGAACATCGGCACGAGGACGAGGTAGTTGGCTTCCCTATGGCCCAACAGGATCGAGAGCGTGCCGCCTGCCTGCGAGAAGGCGTACCAGACTAGAGCGACTGTGATCTCCGGGAGAACCCACGCGATGATGACGATCGAACCGACCACCAGGCGGACCGGGACCACCGCATTTCGAAGCAACAGGGCAAGGACCATCCCGAGGACGGACTGGCCGATGATGGCCGAGCCGACGACGAAAAGAATCGTCAGCCAGGACGACTTGATGAAGACGTAGTCGCCAAGCATGCGGACGACGTTGTCGAGGCCCGTGAAGCTGTAGTCGCGAGACCGCGAGCCGACCAGGGCCAGGTTGGTGAAGCCGAGGTAGCCGGCGTAGAGGACAGGAAAAACGAAGAGCAGGCCGAGCAGCGCAAGCGCGGGTGTCAGCATCGCGAGGCTGCCCGCCTCGAACCGCTCGCGGTCCAGCCGTGGCCCCAAACCGGCAGTCACAGACAAGCCCTACTCCTCCGCAAACCGGGACTCAAGGTAACGCGCCGGACAACCCTCTGGATCGTTCCAATTGGAACGTTCCGTAATTCTCACGGCGACCGGGCAAAGCGTCAAGTCCCAGGCACACCGGCCGTGAGCTAAATGTCGGCGGCCGGAGGCGCTGTGGACATCCTGGTAACCAGGCGCACGCCGACCAGAGTCGTCCTCGGCGGGCCCTTCAGCTTGCGTTCGATGCGGTCCGCGATGGTGGCGATGCCGAGCTTGGCCAGCTCGTCTCGAGGCTGGGCGACGGTGGTCAGGGAGATGCGGGCGAGACCCGCCATCGGGACATCGTCAAACCCCACGATCGAAAGGTCTTGCGGGACGCGAATGCTGAACCGGTCGGCGAATTCCTGAAGCGAGATCGCGGCCACGTCGTTGGAGGCCACCACAGCAGTGGACCGGGTCGGTCCGGTGAAAACCTCGAGCAGCTTGCGCTCCACCCCATCGACCCGGGCCTGGTCGGAAGGCGGCGACCAGCTGATCCGAGTGGGCGGACCGAGACCCGATTGGCTGAGGGCTTCGCTGTAGCCCTGCCAGCGCGAAAAGTCGGACTCATCTTCCAGCTCGGGAATCGAGACGTAGGCGATGCGGCGATGACCACCCTCGATGAGATGGTTGGCGCTGAGCTTGCCTCCGCGGACGTCATCCACGGAAACGACGTCGCCCCAGTCCGCCTTGCAGCTCAGGAACACGACCGGAACCTGGTGCTCCAGGGTTTCCTGCATCGTGCGCGAATCGCCTGAGAAGGCCAGGAACACTATCCCGGCGACCCGGTACTCGAGCAGCGTTTCGACGCCGGCGAGCTCGCTCTGGCTGTCGCCCTCGGTGTTGCAGAACATGGCCGTGTACCCGCGCGAGGCAGCGTGCCTTTCGACCGACTTCGCCATCTCCGCGAAGAAAGGGTTGGCCAGGTCTCCGACCACGACGCCGAGGATGCTGGTGCGCTGCTGCACGAGCTGGCGAGCAAGGACGTTGGGCCGGTAGCCAAGCTGATCGATCGCCATCCGCACGCGGCCACGGGTGGCCTCGGAGACGCCGGGCAGTCCGCGCACGACATTGGAAACGGTCGACTTTGAAACGCCTGCGCGTGAGGCGACGTCGAGGATCGTCGGCGGCCTTCGCGCCGGAGGGGCAGCGTCGTGAGAGGCCGCCATCATAGGCAATGTTAGGCGGGCCATAGCATTTTCAAATGGCCATCTTTGGATCCATCAGGACCTTCATCGTTCCGTCTCGTTGCGCCAGCTCGACGGCCTCGCCCGCGCGCTCGAGGGGCATGCGGTGAGTGATGATCTCGGTCAGGGGAAGCCGGTCGAGGTTGCGGGCGAGAAGGTTCATGGCCGGAACGTAAGAGGTCGCTGTCTCGCCGCCGACTCCGATGACGCTGACGTTCTTGGTGCAGATGTCGGCGTTGGGGTTGATGCCCACCGGGCCCATATCCACGAACGTCCCGGCTTCAACCACGGTGCCGCCGTACCGCACCATGTGCAGGCACTCCGGAAAGGACTGGGCGAAGCCGGTGCAGTCGATGACGATGTCCGGCCCGGTGTTGGTGTGCTCACGCAGCAAGTCCAGGCGCTCCTTCTCGGTGGTCTTGCTCGCGTTGATCGTCAACGTGGCGCCAAAGCGGCGCGCCAGCTCGAGCCTTGATTCGAGGCGGTCGATCGCGATCAGCTTGCCGCAGCCGAGCAGCCTCGCCTTGACGAGGTGGCAGAACCCAAGCGGCCCGACCCCGACCACGGCGACCGATTCGCCGAATCCGCTGCCGCCCCACCCCGCGTTGAGCATCCGCGCCCTCTCGAATCCATGGGTCACCGCCATCACCTCGGTGAGCGCGGCGACCTCGTCAGGGAGTCCGTCAGGAACCCGGAACAGGGGCGTGCGCGGAAGGATGTACATGTACTCGGCCCAGCCACCGAAGAGGTGTGGCGGAATGCCGCTGTGCAGGCTGTTGCCGTAGTCCTGCAGGTTCTCGCAGAAGTAGTACGGATAGCCGTTGAGGCAGAAGATGCAGTGGCCGCAAGGCACGTTGGCGGCGGGGACGATGCGGTCGCCCACGTGCAGTGGCAGCCCCTCGCTGTCGGCGATCGAATCAGCGCCTCCGATGGCCGCGATCACGCCCACGTTCTCGTGGCCGCAGATGAGCGGATAGACGATCTCGCGCTCGTGGTCAGTCCCGGCGTACTGCTTGGACTCGCCGCGGTAGGTGTGCTTGTCGGTGCCGCAAATCCCGGAGTAGAGGACTTTCATAAGCACCGCTCCAGGCGCCGGCTCAGGGAGCGGGAATCGCTCGACCTCGAGGCGTCCCGGCGCCTTCATGACGGCGGCGCGAACCGTCGAGCTCATGACGCTGGAACGTTACAGCTTTTCAGTCCAGCTGCCAGCGATGCGCGGGGTCGGTGGTCACCAGCCAGCGCCGGCGAGGACCTGCCATCACGTTGAGGTAGTAGAGGTCGTAGCCCGGGCCGGCGGCGACCGGATGGTAGCCGCGCGGAACGAGGACGACGTCTCCGTCACGCACCTGGATCGCCTCATCCAGCGAGTGGTCGTCGGTGTACACGAGCTGCACGGCGAAACCTTCTGGCCGCGCCATGCGGTGGTAGTACGTCTCCTCGAGGTAGGTCTCGTTGGGAGGGTCGTCGATGTCGTGCTTGTGGGGTGGATAGCTCGACCAGTTGCCGGCCGGGGTGAGGACCTCGGTCACGAGCAGAGACTCCGCGGGGCGGTCTTCCATGAGGATGTTGTGGATCGTCCGCTCGGTCCGGCCGGAGCCTCGCTTGAACGGCCGGACGCCCGAGGCCGGAAGGAGCGCCACCTCGGAACCCCTGGTGGCGGGCGCCCAGCAAAGCGCGACCTCGCAGCTCTCGCTGGAAGCTGTGATCTCCAGCCCTTGGCCAGGCGGGGCGTACACCGCATCGGGCGCGCCTTCGAAAACGCTGCGCCTGGATCCGACTCCTTTCCATGAAAGGGTCCCTGCTGAGATATCCGCCTGACCGCCAAGCATCACGACGCAGACTTCCCTGGCTCCGGTGGATTGTCTGATGCCGTCGCCTCGTCGAAGCTCGTAGACCTCAAAGCCGACATAGGACCAGCCTGCCGATTCCGGTGTGACGATGGACACCGGCCCCTTGCCCAACGGCTTTTTCGGCCGGCGCAGGACGAGCCGGCTCAAATGTGCCAGCGCCTGCGCGCCATGCCGCGTTCATGCTCTTCCCGAGCTTTTTTGACCTGGCTCGATTCGCTGACCTCGGCGACCGGCACGTCCCACCAGCTGTCATAGCTCGGCACGCCCTCGTAGCGATCGACCGATATGTGGATCACGACGGTGCGATCTATGTCCTTGGCCGCGACCAGCGCATCGCGCAGCTCCTCGATGTTGCGGGCGCGGATCACATGCGCGCCGAGACCCTGCGCATTGAGCGCCAGGTCGACCGGCAGAGGTTGGCCGTTCTTGTGGTCCGCGTCATCTCCCAGCGACCCGTCTGACCGATACCTGTAGCGGGTGCCGAACCCGGCCATCCCTTTGGATCGGGAAAGTCCGCCAATCGAAGCGAATCCTTCGTTGTCGACGAGGACAACCGTCAGCTTCAGGCGCTCCTGGATCGAGGTGACGATCTCCTGCGCCATCATCAGGTACGAGCCGTCACCCACCATGACGTAGACCTCGCGCTGGGGATCGGCGAGCTTGACGCCAAGACCTCCTGCGATCTCGTAGCCCATCGTCGAGTAGCCGTACTCGACGTGGTAGCCCTTTGTGTCACGGGTCCGCCACAGCTTGTGAAGGTCGCCGGGCATCGAACCCGCCGCGCAAACCACCACGTCGCGTGGACCAGACAGCTCGTTGACCGCGCCGAGCACCTCGGATTGCGCGGGAAGCGGTCCGTGACCGAGGCTGTAAAGGCGCGAGACCTCTTTGTCCCATTCCGCCCGAAGCTCCTCATACCGCGTCCGGTAGCCGCCGTCGACGGTCCAACCCTCCAGGCGCGCGTCCAATGCTTCGAGGGTGGCGCGCGCATCGCCGGTAAGCGCGAGGCCGCCCAGCTTGTGGCTGTCGGACTCGGCGATGTTGATGTTGACGAAGCTGACGTCGGGATTCTGGAAAGCGGTTTTCGAAGCCGTGGTGAAGTCGCTGTAGCGGGTGCCGACTCCGATCACAACATCGGCCTCCGCGGCCACGCGGTTGGCGGCAGGCGTGCCGCTGGCCCCGATCGCGCCCAGCGCACCTGCCTGGTCGTAAGGCAGCGAACCCTTCCCGGCCTGCGTTTCACCGACCGGGATTCCGGTTGTGTTGACGAGCCGGCGGAGCGCGTCGGTCGCCTCCGAATAGATGGCTCCGCCGCCGGCGACGATGAGCGGGCGCTTGCTTGCGCGGATTATCTGTGCGGCGCGATCGAGCGCTGCCGCGTCTGGCAGCGGACGTCCGACATGCCACACGCGACGCTCGAAGAACTCGGCCGGGTAGTCGAAAGCCTCGACCTGGACGTCCTGCGGCAGCGCAAGCATCACGGCGCCGGTTTCGGCCTGGCTGGTCAGAACCCGCATGGCGGACAGGGCGGCGGGCACGAGCTGCTCGGGCCTCTGGATGCGATCCCAATATCGGGTGACTGCCTGGAAGGAATCGTTGACGCTGATGTCTCCGCGCCACGGCGTCTCCAGCTGCTGAAGTACCGGGTCCGGCCGCCTCGATGCGAACACGTCTCCGGGCAGGAGGAGGACCGGGATTCGGTTGACCGTTGCCGCGGCCGCGCCAGTCAACATGTTCGTCGCGCCGGGACCGATCGAGGTCGTGCAGGCGAGCGTCGCGAGGCGGTTGCGCATCTTCGCGAAGCCCGCCGCGGTGTGGACCATCCCCTGCTCGTTGCGGGCCTGGTAGTAGGTGATCAGCTCGGCGTTTTGCGCGAGCGCCTGCCCGACTCCGGTGAGGTTGCCATGGCCGAAGATGCCGAAGCAGCCTTCTATGAATCGATGATCGACGCCGTCACGCTCCAGGTACTGGGCTGAAAGAAAGCGGACGAGCGCTTGCGCCATCGTCAGCTTCATCGTCTTCACGGCCGAACCCTACGCGGGTTCGGGAAGCATCACGTCGCGCACCAGGGCGTCGAGGTCGGCGCAGGCTGCCACGAACTGGCGAAGCGTTCGGACCGTCGGGGCAAACGTGTCGAACTCCTCGTTGGTCAGCCCGTCCTCCGAGTAGGCGCGCCGGAAATCGGGAAAGTGCGTCAGCAGCTGCTTGACCAGCTCAGGGTTGACGGGGTTGTCGATTCGCGGCTGCACCTCGATGTCACCGGCGTTGAATCGCTTGATCCACGCCGACGGAGGCGAGATGACCGCATCCGCACCGATGAGCTCGCTCCAGTGCATGTGGTTGCGAAATGCAGCGGAGAGCAGGCGAAGCCGGTAACCACGCTCGAGATAGATCGCGTAGGTCTTCTTGAACACAGCCACGCCGGCCCACTCGATGATGCCGGGGTCCACGGTGATCTCCTTTTTCTCGTGCTGGACCTTCAGCCAGTCGTCGAGGCGGCCGACCATGATCGTGCACACAGTGCCCATCGACCTGATGTCCTTGCCCTCTTTCTCGCGCCGATTCAAGCCGCGCTCGACGGCCTCGGCCACCGCGATGCACTGCGGCAGCGTGAAGCAGACGGTCGCATTGATGCTGAGCCCGCGATAGGTCGCCTCTTCGATCGCGACGATCCCAGCTTTCGTGGCCGGGATCTTGACGATGATGTTCGGCGCCAGGCGGCTGAAGGCCATGCCCTGCTCGACGATTGCGCCTGCGTCGCGATAAAAGCGCGGGTCGGTCTGTATCGAGAGGCGTCCGTTCCGTCCGGCATGTGCGGCGAAGGCGGGCTCGAGCAGCTTGGCCGCCCGGACCGACATCTCTTCGACGAGCTTCCAACCGATCTGATCCTCGGTCGCCTCAGGCATCTCAGCGAGCAGCGCCTGGATGCGTGGCTTCCACTCCGCGAGGTGCTTCTTCAAGATCCCCAGCGCGATGACCGGGTTGCAGGTCGCTCCGACCGCGCCGTGCTCGATCGCGTACTTGAGCTCGTCGATGTCCGCTGAGTCGTTCCACAGCATGGTCGGCGTGGTCTGCGTCATCTGATGCAGGGGGCTCTTGTAGGTGACGCGAGGATCCGTAGCGGTCAACTCAATCTCCACATTACTGCGTCACCAGCGAGTCACCACCACCTTCTTGCGCGTGTAGAACTCGATGCCGTCGGTGCCATGGACATGCAGGTCGCCGTAGAACGAACCCTTCCAGCCGCTGAACGGGAAGAAGGCAAACGGCTGCGCGATCGGCACGTTGATGCCCGTCATGCCGGCTTCCACGCGCTCGCGAAACTCGCGGGCCGAACGTCCGGACTGGGTGAAGATCGTGGCCATGTTGCCGAGCGCCATGCGGTTGGCCTGCGCGATCGCCTCGTCGAGGCTCGCCGCGCGCGCGACTGACAGCACCGGTCCGAATATCTCCTCGTTGCCGACGGACATGTCAGACGTGACGCGATCCAGGATCGTGGGGCCGAAAAAGAAACCCGGCCGCGAGATCTGGCCGCGGCCATCGACCAGCAGCTCCGCTCCCTCGGCGACTCCCTTGTCCACGTAGCCGGCGACCCGGTCTCGATGGTCGGCGCGGATGAGCGGCCCAACCTGCACGCCCGCCTCATCGCCCGGCCCGACCACCAACTTCGAGGCGGCGTCCTTCAA
>Ga0209488_10000490_pt1 | contig 33379 bp, 26 predicted proteins | sample Rivendell_Oct201_8_FD_188349 | JGI IMG/M metagenome (GOLD analysis project Ga0209488, IMG submission 188349) | Vadose zone soil microbial communities from the Eel River Critical Zone Observatory, Northern California, USA -... | ecosystem: Environmental > Terrestrial > Soil > Vadose zone >...
ATCTCGATCGTCAGACGTGCCCCATGCCCCGGATTCGACTCCACAGTCAAATCCCCGTTGACGGTACGCGTGCGCTCCTTAATGGAAATCGGACCAAGTCTGAGACGGTCGAGTTCATCCCCAGTAAACTTTCCGGCGAAGCTGAAGCCTTCCCCGTTGTCGTCTACGACCAGAAGCAGCCGACTGTCGTCCTGTGAAAGTTTTACCACGACATGCGTAGCCTTAGCATGCTTTTTTATGTTGTTGAGTGCTTCACGGTAAATCTGGAAAACCTCGCGGCAGACGCGGTCCGGAGCGCGTAAATCGGCGGAATCCAGCAATAAATCAAGGGCCAGGCTGGATTCGTTGCGGTACCGCTCTGCGAAACCGCGCATCAAGTCGACCAGATCGGCGGACTGCACGCGGACGGGGCGCAGGTCGGTGACGAAGTGGCGAAGCTCGGCGGATTCATTTCTCACGGTCTGTTGCAGGCCGGCCAGCGCAGATTCGGCGTGGTCAGGAGCTGACGCGACGCGGCGGCGCAGGACGTCCAACTGAATTTCAATGCTGAGCAGCGTCTGCAGAATGCCGTCATGCAGGTCGCGCGAGATGCGCGAGCGCTCGGCTTCGATGGCGCGGGCGCGGAGATGCCTGAGCAGAAAAATATTTTCCAGCGACGGACCGACGTGCAGCGCTACTCGTTCCAGCCATGCAAGATCTTCCTTGTGAAAAGGACCGTTGGGGCGCTTGCCGTTGACCAGAAACAGCCGCCCGGCGGGCTTATCGTTCTGGTCGAAGGTCACCGTCATGAAAGAGCGGATGCCAAATTCCTGCTGGGTGGTGCCGGGAAGGCGCGGCAGGTTGCCGATGGTGCGGTTATTGCGGCGGTCCCAGCCGAAGCCCGCGCCGGCGCCTTGTAACGAGTTCCAGCAGACTGTGGCGTCCATGTCGTCGAGCAGAAACCCGTCGGCGCGGGCGAGGGGCAGACTGTCTGGCGACAAGCGTTCACTCTCGCCGCTTTTTAGGCGCCAGAGGAAGATACGCTCCAGGTCCATGTCGCGAAAAAGGAGGAATGCCTGCTCGGTTTCAAACGACTGCGCGAGTTCTTCGAGAAACAGACGCAGCGATTCCGCCAAGCCTTGTTCGACTTGCATGGTGGCGGTGATGGAAGAAAGAAAATGGCTCTGCGAGGCGAAGCGGCTGCTGCGATCGCCGAGAAACGCGAGGCCTGCGCCGGAAGCGAACATCGCAGCGACGATGGCAATCCAGGTGAGGAGATGGAAGCCATGCGCTTCTCGCTGGACCACGTTGACCAGCGTGATAATCAGCGCCAGAGCGGCGGCGATGGGTAAGGCGGAGCGCAGTCCCCAGCGGCTTCCCGCCGCGTATGACGCAAAAAGAAATGGAAACCAGATGGGCACCGCGAATGGGCTTAGGTAAATGAGGATGAGGATCAGCGCGAAGTCGATGGCCAGCGGAGCAGACCACTCGCGCCGCCCGGCAAGTACAAAATCGATTACGATCAAGCCCAGACTGTAAAAAAGATACCCGAAAAGGAAAATACGGCAACGGTGACTGCCAGGAGATGCCGGCCACTCCAGAATGGCAAGAATGGAAAGGAGAATAATGATGGGACGCGCATAGAGGATTTGCCGCTCGAGATGGCGACGATCGGTCTCATGCGAAGTCATTGGGGGCTCATGCGCGGGGACGCAATTCCTCAAGCGAGTGTAGCAACAGGCTTTAAAGGCTGAAGAAAGAGATATGCGGAGCGTGGCTAGTTTGCAAAGGGAGAAGGTTCAGGAAGTCTGGGAAATAGAGGAGGTAAAGGAAACAGAGGAGAAGACGCGAATGGTCGCCTGTTGTGGCGCCGCCATTGCCAAACCGGAGCGGCGCGATCGTGTTTTAGAGTGTAGGATGTCGTGATAAACTGAAGGCGAGTGGTGGGAGTAGCTCAGCTGGTAGAGCGCCGGTCTGTGGCACCGGATGTCGCGGGTTCAATCCCCGTCTCCCACCCCAATTTCAATTCCATCGCAGCGCCGGTTCGTCGCGTTAACGTCCGCAGTAGAAGTATCGCACTGGATACTTCGTCAGTTTTTCGTCAGCGGTAAGCAATACCAATTGCTCGCAACTCGCTTGTGCCACCAGCATCCTGTCAAAGGGATCTCCGTGAATCCGCGGCAGGCGGCTGGCCTCCACTGCGTGGGTATAGGTTATATGGAGCGCCCGCATTTGCATTCCGCGAATCATCTCCGGGACGAATATCCCAGGCTCCGAACGGAGGCGCAAATCGCCTGAGAAATACTTGATCGCGATTTCCCAGACCGACGCTGAAGAAAAATATGAAGACGATGCGGAACTGGAAAGGACACTCTTGGCGCGGCCGTTTAGCTGACGGTCATCGAGAACCGTCCAGAGCACGACGCTGGTATCCACCAGGTATTTCACTTTTTCTTGCAGGCTGGTTTGGTCTCACCCTGAGGAGCGAACAGAAAGTCGTCCGGTAACGAGGCATCAAAGTCAGCAGGTACGACGAACATCCCCAAACCCCGGCGAGAATCTTCTTTTGCGATGGGCACAAACCGCGCGCCCGCGTTTCCGCGGCTGGCTATTGTGATCTGCTCGCCTAACGCGACACGCTTAAGCAGCCGCTAAAACTGAGTCCTGGCCTCGTGCGTGTTCACTGTTTTCATGACTAAGTCTGGGGACTAAGTAAAGTTGCAAGAGCACCCAGCGCAAATTCGCGGTGCGTGGCCAGGAGCGCGGCTTTGACCGACTCGTCCGAGACGACGAAAGAAATGTTGGTTTCCGAGGAACCCTGGGCGATGGCAATGATGTTCACGCCTTCATTCCCCAGACAGTGGAAGGTGCGGCCGGCGACGCCGGGCGTGCCGCGCATGTTTTCACCCACGACGGCGACGATGGCGATATTGGGGTCCATCGTGATGTGATCGACGACTTGGTGCGCCAGATCCTGCGCGAATTCGCGGCGCAGCGCATCGAGTGTGGTTTGCGAGTGGGCCTTGGCAACGATAAAGCAAATGTCATTCTGTGAGGATGATTGCGAGATCAGCAAAACCTCCGCGCGCAGCTGAGCCGTGGTCGAAAAAGTTCTGCCCACCACGTCCGGCACGCCTACAATTCCTGGCCCGCCAATGCTGATGAGCGCCACGTCGCGAATTGCCGTGAGCGCTTTCACGCCGCCGCCGATGCTGCGCCCTTGTTGGGTAATTTTTGTGCCGGGCTTATCCGGAGTGAAGCTGTTGCGAATCCAGACGGGAATGCCGGCAGGCATCACCGGGCGCAATGTTTTGGGATGCAATACCCGTGCACCGAAATAGGCCAGCTCGGCTGCTTCACGATAGGAGATTTCCGGGATGGTGCGCGCTTCCGCGACCAGGCGCGGGTCGGCGGTGAGCACTCCTTCGACATCGGTCCAAATGATGATTTCTGCAGCATCGAGGGCGGCGCCCAGAATGGTGGCGGAATAATCGGAGCCACCGCGGCCCAGCGTGGTGAGCAAGCCATCGGACGTGGCGCCGATAAATCCAGTTACGACGGGAATTTGACTGTGCTGTAAAAGCGGCCCAATGCGCTGCTGCGAACGCTGGCGCGTTGGTTCGGCTTGCGGGTCGGCTCCGCCATGAAACGAATCCGTTACGATCAGTTCGGTGGCTTCAATGGCAACACCTGCAATGCCCATGGCTGACAATGCCGCCGCGAAAACCGGCGCACAAAGGCGTTCACCCAGACTGGAAATGGCGTCCAGCGTACGCAGCGTCAGTTCACGAAGAAGCGCAGTGCCTTCGTACAGCCGCGTGCCCTCAGCGAGTAACTCTTCGATGCGGCATTCCACGCGAAGCCTGGCATGTTCATCTGGAACCAGCGCCGCAAGCGCTTCGAAGTGCTGCTTGCGCAAGGCATCGCCCAACGTCTTGCCGGCTTCGCGATCGCCGCGTTTGGCCTGGTGAGCAGCGTCAATCAGATGATTGGTTACTCCGCTCATGGCTGAAACCACGACCACCACGGAATATTCACGCGATGCGTTGGCCACAATTTGCGCAGAACGACGAATGCACGCGGCATCGCCGACCGAGGTTCCGCCAAATTTCATTACTTGCAGTTTCGTGTGCATATCTTGAAATTCTTATAAGCATAATACTGTGTGACACGTGGAGTCGTTGCCGTTTTTTGCAGCTATGTGCGCGAGTGGATGTACGTCCGGGCGCGGCCCGGCAAAGCCGGCCCCAACCACCGATCCGAGTTGCAACAGAACTCAAGAAAGGTTAAGAGAATAAGATCCAGCACCTCGCGCCCTCTTGAACTGGGATGAAAAAACCGTGACTTCTCGGGCTGCTGCCGCATCCAAAGCATAGCGAAAAGCACTGACCAAACTTTTACAGGAATCTCGCATGCCGAAACCTGTTTTGCTTACCCTGGATGACGACCCCGAAGTGCTGCGCGCCGTCGAACGCGATCTGCGAAAAAAATACGCGGACCGTTACCGCATCGTGCGCGCGGATTCCGGCGCTTCGGCATTGCAATCACTGCAAACGTTGAAAAAGCGCAATGAAGCTGTAGCGCTACTGCTGGTGGACCAGCGTATGCCAGAAATGAGCGGAGTGGAATTCCTGAATAAGGCTATCGCGATCTTTCCGGAAGCGAAACGTGTGCTGCTGACGGCCTACGCCGACACGGATGCCGCGATTCAGGCCATCAACCAGGCGCGGATTCAGCATTACTTGCTCAAGCCGTGGGATCCTCCCGAAGACCAGCTGTATCCGGTTTTGGATGACCTGCTTGAGGACTGGCACGCTGGGTATCGCCCGGTGTTCGATGGCGTACGCGTTCTGGGGCACCGCTGGTCGCCACGTTCGTACGCGCTGCGCGATTTTCTGGCGCGAAATCGTGTGCCATACCGCTGGCTAGACGCCGAAGAGGGTGAACGCAATAAAGAAGTGCATGAGGCACTTGACGTCGCTGAACGCGAGCACCTGAAACTGCCCACTGCCATCTTCATGGACAACACTACGCTCTCAGACCCTTCGACCACGGAAATCGCAGCGAGGCTGGGGTTGCGCACCAGCGCGACCACGTCGTTTTACGATTTGCTGATTGTTGGTGGCGGACCGGCCGGGTTGGCGGCAGGAGTCTATGGGGCTTCCGAGGGATTGACGACCGTCATGATCGAGCGCGAAGCTCCAGGCGGACAAGCCGGCATGAGCTCGCGCATTGAAAATTATCTGGGATTTCCGTCTGGAATTAGCGGAAGCCTGCTCACCCAACGGGCGGTCATGCAGGCAAGGCGCTTCGGCGTGGAAATTCTGGCGCCGCAGGAAGCTACGGCGCTTCGCGTTGATGCCGGCTCAAAATTCGTGAAGCTCGCGGATGGCGTCGAGATTGGCGCGAAATCTTTGCTCATCGCAACCGGTGTCGCCTACCGCAAGCTCAACATTCCCGGACTGCAGCCATTGCAAGGAGCGGGCGTGTATTACGGCGCGGCCATGACGGAAGCGGCTACTTGCAAGGACGAAGACGTCTTTATCGTGGGTGGAGCAAATTCCGCGGGGCAAGCCGCCATGTTCTTTTCGAAATACGCGAGGCGCGTCGTGATGCTGGTGCGGGGCAATTCGCTTGCCGCCGGCATGTCGCAATATCTGGTGGAGCAAATTAAAGAGACACCGAATATTCATGTTGAACTCAATAGCGAAGTCACTGAAGCATTTGGCAAGGAGCGTCTGGAAGCAATCTCAATCCTCTGCTCTTCAAGCGGCGAAACCCAGAAAGTCCCCGCGGCTTCTCTTTTCATTTTCATCGGCGCTGCGCCGCAAACTGAATGGCTGCACGGCACCGTGGAACGCGACGAAAAAGGTTTTATTTTGACCGGGGCAGATTTACTAAGCTTGGGTAAACCGCCAAAGAGCTGGTCGCTCGAACGCGAGCCGTGGCTGCTGGAAGCCAGCGTCCCCGGAATTTTCGTGGCGGGTGACGTGCGCTACCGATCGATTAAACGAGTGGCATCGGGTGTGGGCGAAGGCGCGAACGCGGTGCAGTTCGTGCATCAGTATCTGGGTTCGGTGTAAACACATGAGCAGCTCGCAAATCAGTCCTCAAGTGCAACAGATCGTCGCCGATTTGAAAACTAGCGCCATTTTTGCCGATCTTCCCGAAGAAGACCTAGCCTGGCTTGCGGAGCGGATGGAAGAAAAGCGTTTGAATCCAGGCGAAGTCGTCGCCAAGGAAGGCGACCCGCTGGAGCACTTGATTGTGATGCTCGAAGGCGAAATGCACGTCGAGCGCCCTCAGGAACCTGGTATGCCAATGTTCATCGCACGAGCGCCGAAGGTCACTGGGTTATTGCCGTTTTCGCGATCGACGAAATATCTGGGGACAGCGCGGATCGTACGGCCCGCGCGCTCGCTCCTTTTGCACAAAGACTACTTCCCCGAAATGCTGCACCGGATGCCGCTGCTCGGCCAACGCTTGGTGGGACTTATGTCCGACCGGATTCGCGAAGCTACCCGGGAAGAAACGCAGCGCGACAAATTGATGGCGCTGGGAAAGCTTTCCGCGGGCCTGGCACACGAGTTGAATAATCCCGCAGCCGCAGCGCAGCGCGCTGCCAAGAGCCTGAAAGAAGCCATGGACAACGTTCGGAGTGCGAGTCTGCGGCTGCTGCAGCATCCGCTAACCGCGGAACAAAGGCAGGCTATCGTTCAGTTCGAACGAGAAGTAACGGATCATGTTGCGGAAAAAAGTGACTCACATCCCGATCCCATGGAATTGAGCGACCGCGAAGCAGAACTTACCGAGTGCCTGGAAAGTCATAAGGTCGAAGAGCCATGGAAAATCGCCGGTCCGCTAGCCGAGGCAAAAGCCGACCCGGCAAAAATGGAGGCCCTGCGAGAGTTTGTCAGTGATGAAGTCATTGGCGACGCATTGCGGCGGGTCGCGGCCGTCGTGACCATCTTTGGTTTGATCCATGAAATTGACAACAGCACCAAGCGCATCAGCGAACTGGTCGGCGCGATCAAACGATATTCCTACATGGACCAGGCGGCGATGCAGGAAGTGAACCTGCGCGACGACCTGGAAAATACGCTGAAAATTTTTGGTCACTGGTTGAAGAAAGGTGTCACCGTTACCCGCGAATATAACGAAAACACGCCGCGCGTGTGCGCCTACGGCAGCGAATTGAATCAGGTATGGACAAACTTGATAGACAACGCGATCGACGCGATGAACGGCTCCGGTGAATTGCGCATTCGCACCTGGCGCGAATTAGAGTGCGCGGTTGTGGCCATCGGAGACAACGGTCCGGGCATACCGGAGGAAATTCGCTCCAGGATTTTCGATCCATTCTTTACCACCAAAGGCGTTGGAGAAGGCACCGGCCTCGGTCTGGACACCGTGCGGCGAATTGTACAGAAGCATCACGGAAACATCGAACTGAAGACAAAGCCTGGCGATACGAAGTTCATCGTGCGGCTGCCTATCAAACAGCCCAAACTCCCCGCACCTCAGAACAATTCGGAAGCGGCGGAAAAGGAGGAAGTATGAGCACCATCTGCTCGCACCTCAGCCACATTAGGAATGTTCATGCGCATACCAAGGGCTGCGAAGAATGCCTGAAGATGGGCGACAGCTGGGTTCACTTGCGTCTCTGCCGCGAATGCGGCCACGTGGGCTGCTGCGACTCCTCCAAGAACAAGCACGCCACGAAACATTTCCATGCCACCAAACATCCCATCATGCAATCCATCGAGCCGGGCGAAAGTTGGATGTGGTGTTTCGTGGATCAAGTTGAGCTCGAGGCATAATTGCCTCTCCGCACATCCGTTTTGTGTCAGCTATCTGGAGCAAACTTTCCCGTTTCTATTCCTAAGCTGCTCCGCTGCTATTATTCCGCATGACTACGATTGAATGTAAAGGCGTGCTATTCGATCTCGACGGCGTTCTCGCTGATTCCACTCCCGCGGTGGCGCGAGTTTGGACCGTCTGGGCCAATAAGCACGGATTCGATCCGCAGGAAACAGTTCGCAAAGCTCACGGACGTCCGAGTCTTGCAACCATTCGAGAATTGTTGCCGGAGGCGGATCACGCAGCAGAAAATGCCATCGTCGAGCGCATGGAACTCGAAGACATTGCGGATGTAGTCGCGCTTCCGGGTGCCGTTGAATTGCTTCACGCGCTACCCGCGAACAAATGGACGGTGGTTACCTCATGCACCAGACACCTGGCACTGGTAAGGCTGCGCGCCGCGGGACTTCCGGTCCCGGAGAAACTTGTCACCTCAAATGACATCACCAACGGCAAACCTCATCCGGAGCCATTCTTGAAGGGCGCGGCGCTTTTGCGTCTTGCGCCGGCGGACTGCGTGGTATTCGAAGATGCGCCCGCCGGGATTCGTGCGGGAAAAGCGGCAGGCACGCGGGTAATCGCGTTGCAAACCACCGAGCGCGACGACCTGTTGCGCCAGGCTGGCGCCGACTGGATTGTCGCGGATTGCAGTTCCGTCCGCGTCAGCGTCGCCGAAGCGAGCCCCGGTGCAGAGATTTCCCTCGTTCTTTCGAACACAACTTGAAGATTTTTCTTCGTTCTCTCTCGTCAAACGCAGAATTCAAAGCGAGTTCTCCGCCACGACATCAACTTGCAATCCTCGAAGCCGGGCACGGCGTTAATCATCACGCCACGCTGATGCATGCTTTCACGATGCGCCAACAGCAACGCTTCTATACTGGACAGGTCAACGGCGTGTTCTCTTTCTCGCCGCAATCCAACTTTCCACGAGTTTACAGACCATGGGTACGACTACAGCTGTCATTAACGCGCCGCCAGAAACACCCTCCGCTGAATCCAAACAGCGCACGTTCGGCGTTCCGCAACTAATCGCTGCCATGCTTAAGAGCGGCGGCCACATCAGCGATTTGATTTTTTCACCTGGACGCGCTCCACAAGTTGAAGTCAGCGGCCAGTTGGTCGAACTGAAATTTAAGGGTCTTGAGTGCTTGAAGCCCGAGGACACTCGCTCGATTGCCTACGAACTGATGGGCAAAAACGAACATCCCATTCGCAAGCTCGAACAGGATGGCTCGGCGGACTTGTCTTATGGACTCAACGGCATTGGCCGGTTCCGCGTTAATATCTTTCGTCAACGCGGAACTTGCGCCATCGTCATGCGCGTTATTCCGGACAACATTCCCAGCTTTGACGATCTTCGCTTGCCCTCGACACTGAATGAAATTGTGCATCTCCGCAATGGCGTGGTGCTGGTCACTGGGCCAACCGGCTCCGGCAAGTCATCGACGCTTGCCGCGATTATCGACAAAATGAATCAGGAAAAGGCCTACCACATCCTGACCATTGAAGATCCGATTGAATTTTTGCACCGTCACAAGAAGGCGACCATACACCAGCGCGAACTGCATAGCGACACTCCGACATTTTCTCTCGCCCTTCGTGCGGCCCTGCGCCAGGCTCCCAAAGTAATTCTCGTCGGCGAAATGCGTGACCGCGAAACCATTGAAATTGCTCTGGAAGCGTCCGAAACCGGGCACTTGGTGCTCTCGACTTTGCATACCATTGACGCGGCGAAAACTGTGGAACGCATCATCGGTGTTTTTCCTCTCGCCGACCAGCAATCCATTCGTACCCGCCTTTCCAAGGCTTTCCGCTTCATCGTTTCGCAGCGCTTACTCCCCAAAAAAGACGGCTCGGGACGCGTTGCCGCGATCGAAATTCTCAAGTCTACAATGCGCACTCGGGAATACGTCGAAAAGGGCGAAAGCGAAGGCAAGTCGCTCTTGGACGCGATGCGCGATGGCAGCACCGAGGGCATGCAACATTTTGACGGCGAACTCGATAAATTTATTCGCACCGACCTGGTGGAGTTCGAGACCGCGCTCGGTTTCGCCACCAATGCTGGAAATCTTCGTCTTGAATTGCAGGACTACCTCGACGACCCAAAAGTCCGCAAGCAGCAAACCGCCCGTAATTCCCAAGCCACGGAAATAGAGATCGAGCGCTAGCTCGCGAACGATTTTGGTGCACGCTCGCCCGCCTGTATCATCTTCATCGTGCTTGCAAACATTTGTCCCGACCCCCCCGATTTGGAGCCGCTGGCTCGCACTCTCCAGCAATTCTTAATTGCCGGAGGCGTTCTGCTGCTTTTGCAATTCCTCTTCCTAAAATCGACCGGGCGAATCTGCCGTGCGGTTTGGAACTTCATCTTGCCGCTCGCGCGCCGGCGATTTCTCTGCGGGTTCCTGCTCATTTTGATGGTTACAGGTCTACGGCTTGCCCTTCTTTCGCGTTTGCCCGTTCCCACTCCAGGCATTCACGACGAATTCAGCTACCTCCTGATGGCAGACACCTTCGCACATTTCAGGCTCTCGAATCCTCCGCATCCGATGTGGATGAGCTTCGAAACTTTCCACGTCAACTTTTTCCCTCGTTACGCTTCCATGTATCCGCCCGCTCAAGGATTTGTTTTAGCCATCGGCAAATGGCTCGGCAATCCGTGGATCGGTGTGCTTCTCAGTTGCGCGCTGATGTGCGCGGTAATCTACTGGATGCTTTTGGCGTGGCTGCCGCCGCGTTGGGCACTGCTCGGGGGCGCAATCGCGTGGCTGAAATTCGCTGTAGTGGGCTATTGGATGAACAGCTATTGGGGCGGTGCAGTCGCTGCGACCGGCGGCGCCCTTTTGTTGGGCGCACTTGCGCGCCTTATCCGCCGGCCTGGTGTTCGCGACTCCTTTCTCTTCGGCCTCGCGCTGGCCATTCTTGCGAACAGCCGGCCGTATGAAGGTGTGATTTTTTCGCTGCCGGCGTTACTGGTGCTCACACGCTGGCTGTTCCGGAAATCTTGCAGCGCATTTCCTCTTCACACTCGCTGGCGAGTCACCGCGCTTCCGATCGCGGTGTTGTTGCTGCTCACCGGGGCATTCATGGCCTTCTACAACCACCGCCTAACCGGCCATGCTCTGCTTTTTCCAAACGCTCTTAATGTGCGCACCTATCACACCGCGCCCATGTTTCTGTTGCAAAAGATCAAACCGATGCTCCACTACAACAACCAGCAGTTCGAGGATTTTTACAATGGCTGGGAGCGCGAGGAATATGACCATTCCTGGGAAAGCATCAAATGCCTTTCCTGGCTGAAGTCGGTTCGCTTTTTTTCCGCATACGCCTGGTGGGGCATGCTGTTGGCGCTACCGGCGCTTTGGCTTACGTTTCGCGATCGTCGAATGCGATTGCCCGTAATCGCACTGGTGCTGGTCGCCGCAGCAACCTTCGCCGTGGTCTGGTCCAACGCGCACTACGCCGCTCCGGCCACCTGCATTGTAATTCTTCTCTATCTGCAATCGCTCCGCCATCTGCTTCTGATGCAATGGAAAAACTGGCGATGGGGCGCGGCGCTGGCAAGCGCTTCAGTATTGCTGCTCCTTGCTGACACCACCACGGCCGTCATTCGAAAGGAATGCGACACTTTTTATTGGAGTTGCCAGGGCGACATCAGCCGCCTGACCATTCAACGAAAGCTGGAATCGCTTCCCGGCAAACATCTGGTGATGGTGCGCTACGGCGACGACCACAATATTCACGACGATTGGGTGTACAACGGCGCGGAAATCGATTCCGCTAAAGTAGTCTGGGCGCGTGAAATTGACGCGGAGCAGGACGGCAAACTTTTAGCCTATTTTCAGCAGCGAAAAGTTTGGCTGGTTACGCCGGACACCGACAACACTTACCTTGAGCCCTACACGCCGCCGGCTGATTCAGAAAACTCCGACAAATAATCCGCCACCGGCTCGCTTCAGCGCACCGCCACCATCAGGTTATTCAGTCCTAGCTCGAATTTCTCGTGGTGAAATTGCCGGAAGCCGGCGTCCCCCAACAAGCGTTGCACTTCGCCGACCGGAATTCTCTTCTGGTGCTCATCACTCTCCATTTCATCGCTGACCAGATGCAGTGTGTGCAGGACATTCAAGATCGGATCCACCATGGCCGCTGGCCACGTCATGATCAATGACCCGCCCGCCACCAAAATCCGGAAGGCCTCACGCAACACCAATTCCGGCTGCACCAGGTGCTCAAACACCGCCAGCATTACTACGTGATCGAACTCCCCGTCATTAAATGGCAGACGGCCCCGCAAGTCGGCATGAATCCGCTGCCAGCGCCCGTTCGTTCCGCTCTCCACCTGATCGTCGACGCCCACGCCGCGCGCGATTTTGTCTTCGGCAAAATCCAGGAATGCCATTTCCAAGCCACACCCCAAATCGCACACGCGCGATCCGGCGGTCAAGTGTGGATATGCCGCACGGAACCTCATTTTCGCGATGAAGTGATCGATTTCGGTGTAGGGCATTTATTTGGCAGCTGTTTTGCGGTTGTGCGGAGAAAGGTCGTAGTCGCCGATGTACGTGCCACGGCTGATTCCCAGCATACTCAGAAAAAACGACGAAAAAATAATCTGCACTCCTAGGAACAGCCACATCGACCAGAAGAGCACTTCGCGCACCTGCTGCAGGGGCCCAAATCCGCTCGCCGCCCACTTCCAGACGATGTACGAGCATCCTGCAAGTCCACCCACGAAGAGTGCGCCGCCCAGCAACAATCCGGATTCGAACGTGACTCGTTTCAAGATTCGTTTTAGCGACACGGTGTTGCGGTCGAATCGTTCCGCGTAGCTGAACACTTTCGCGAACGCTCCAATCGCCAGGATCTGCGCGCCCATCAGAGTAAAAATAACGCCAAAAATCATGGTATGCACATCGAGCACCACGTTATGTGGAATTTTGCGCGGTCCTGGCAACAACCAGCACGTCAAAAAGAGTCCCGCGGCCATCAACAAACCGCCCGGCAGAATGAACAACCAGTTCGGCGCATACAGCAGCATGAATCGCGTGTGCCGCCAGCCGTCGCGAAAACTCTTTAAGTGTGGCGGCCGGCCCCGCTTGTCTTTCCACAAAGTAATCGGGATCTCGGAAGTTTTTGCGCCGATCTGCGCTGCTTTGATCACGAACTCAGAGGCAAATTCCATGCCGCTGCTGCGCAAGTCCATGCGTTCAAAAACTTCCCGGGTGAATCCGCGCATGCCGCAATGGGTATCGCCAATCCCGGAATGAAAAAATAAATTCAGCAGCGCCGTCAATCCGGGATTGCCAATATATTTGTGGTGCCAGGGCATCGCTCCCGGTTTGATCTCTCCCGCGAACCGGTTACCCATTACCACTTCATTTCCTTCGCGCCATTTTTCAACGAAACGCGGCACATCGCCGAAATCGTAGCTGTCGTCCGCGTCACCCATAACGATGAACGCGCCACGTGCCGCGCGAATGCCCGCTTTAAGCGCCGAGCCGTAACCGCGCTGCGCCACCGGGATTACCCGGGCGCCAAGTTTTTCCGCAATGTTGATTGATCCATCCGTGGAGCCGTTGTCCGCCACCACCACTTCGCCGCGCAGTCCCGCATGCGCAAAAGCTTTTTGCACCTTTTCCAAGCAGATTCCCAGGGAATTCGCTTCATTCAGGCACGGAATGACCACGGAGACGTCAACAGGACTGCCGGTGACACTGGTCACAAGCTCCGTCGTCAGTTGCGGCTGGAGAGAGGGCGCGCGCTTTGTCTCCACCATTCCACCTCGTGCACGAAATGCGTGCTCGCGAAATCGTGCCTTGTGTTAAGCGGCTGGGCTTTCGGTCTTGCATTTTCCCGGCGCACCAGTATGATGGCGCTTCTCCGGAAATCTCTGTGAACCTCATTGTCCACTACTTTTGAGCCATCTGCCAGCGTCGCTGCCGTGCGACCGCCGAATCGCGGCAAACTCCTTCAAGTCCTGGGCGTGTGGTTTGGCATCGCCGTGGCCATCGGCAATACCATCGCAGCTGGCATCGTTGCTGCCCAGGGCTACATTGCCGCGCTCTTGCCAAATATTTGGTTGTTTCTGGGAGTTTGGCTGCTCGGGGGAATCTACGCGCTTCTCGGAGCGTCGTCCTTGGCTGAGTTGGGTGCTGCGATTCCGCGCAGCGGTGGCCAATACAACTATTCTCGTCGCGCATTGGGCGAGTACGCCGGATTCATTGTGGGCTGGAGCGATTGGCTTTCCACCTGTGGCACCAATGCCGTGGTCGCACTGGTTATCGGCAATTACAGCGGAGTCCTCTTCCCGGTGCTGGCTGGACACGATGCGGTTATCGGCGTCGCCGTACTCTTCGCGTTCGCCGTGTTGCAATGGCGTGGCATCAAATGGGGAAGTGCGGCCCAACTCCTCACCGCTGCGCTGAAGACCGGCGCCTTCCTCGTGCTGGTGATCGCGTGCTTCATTCTGGGCAGCAACGCTCACACCGCAAGCATCGTCTCAACCGGCGTCGATGTAGCTCTTCCATCGGGATGGCTGTTGGCGGCTGGCTTCATGATGGCCGTGCAGAAAGTCATCTACACCGTGGACGGCTGGGACGGAGTCATCTATTTCGGCCAGGAGGTAAAAAATCCCGGACGTGATGTTCCACGTGCAATCTTCGGCAGCGTTTTTTCCATCACTGCAATTTACCTTCTGTTGAGCGCGGCCGTAGCCTACGTGCTTCCCATGCGCGAAATCGTTGGCAACGGCTTTGCCCTCGGCACCGCAGCTTCTCGGATTTTTGGCAGCTACGGCGATCCGGTCATTCGCTCCATCATGCTCATTTCGTTGCTCAGCTGCATCAACGCTTGCCAGTTGTTCGCTACCCGCACGCTCTATGCGATGAGCAGCGACGGATTGTTCTTCCGCGCGGCATCCAGAGTGAATAAAGGTGGCACACCAGCCCTGGCCCTGGCCTTGAGCACTGCTGTCGGCATGGCGTTCTGCATCTTTCAGAAATTTATCCGCGTAATCGACATGCTGGCGTTTTTCTTCGTCGCCAACTACACGCTTTCCTTCATCTCCATGTTTCGCCTCAGAATGAAGGAACCGGAAATGGCGCGGCCGTATCGCGCGTGGGGCTATCCGTGGACTCCCGGCCTGGCACTGGCAAGTTCCATCCTTTTCCTGGCAGGTGCCGCGTACACCGATCGCGTCAACACACCCTGGGCGCTGGCCATGCTGGTAGCGAGTTACCCAATTTTCCGGGTGATGAAATCATTTTCGCGCCGAGCCAGCGCGTAGCTTTGCTATTGGACTTTTTCCGCAATCGCCTTCGCCTGCAAAAAGAGGTGCAGGTAGTCTTTACCGCCGGTCTTCGAATCCGTCCCGGACATATTGAATCCGCCAAACGGATGCGCCCCCACCATGGCACCGGTGCATTTCCGGTTTAAATATAAATTCCCCACGTGAAAAGATTCTTCGGCCTTTTCCAGCTTGGCCTTGTTCTTCGAATACACGGCGCCAGTCAGCCCGAATTCCGTGCCGTTGGCAATTTCCAGCGCATGATCGAAATCTTTGGCCTTAATCACCGCCAACACCGGACCAAAAATCTCTTCCTGCGCCACCCGCGCCTTCGGATCGACGTCCGCAATAATCGTCGGTTGCACAAAGTAGCCATCGCCCGGCGCACGTCCACCGCCGAGCACCAGCTTCCCCTCTTTTTTCCCAACTTCGATGTAGTTCAAAATGCCCTTCATCGCGGTTTCACTGATCACCGGTCCCATGTAGTTGTTCGGATCGTCGCTGGGCCCGACGGTAATTTTCTTCGCGTGCTCAACTAGTTTCTGTACAAACGTGTCGTAAACCTTTTCGGCCACGATTGCTCGCGAACACGCGGAACACTTCTGGCCCTGATATCCAAAAGCGGCTTGCGCGGTTCCTTCCGCGGCAGCGTCCAGATCGGCTTCCTCGTCCACGACAATAGCGTCTTTGCCGCCCATCTCCAGCACCGTGCGCTTGATCCACATCTGCCCGGGGACTGCTTTGCCTGCAAGCTCACTGATGCGCAGACCGACTTCTTTCGAACCGGTAAAGCCGATGTACCGAGTCTTCGCGTGCCGCACCAGCGCGTCTCCGATCACGCTGCCAGGGCCCGTGATGAAATTGAGCGCTTCCTTGGGAATTCCGGCTTCAAACAAAATGTCCACGAATTGCGCGGCGATCGCCGGCGAGTCCCCCGCGGGCTTGAGCACCACAGTATTTCCCGTGACCAACGACGCCGCAACCAACCCCGCCATGATGGCGCATGGGAAATTCCACGGCGGAATAATCGCGCCCACGCCAAGCGGAATGTAAACCAAATAATTCCGCTCACCGCGCATCGGCGTCAGTTTTTGCGGCTCTGCCAGGCGCAGCATTTCGCGCCCGTAGAATTCCAGAAAATCGATGGTTTCCGCGATGTCCGCATCCGCTTCCGGCCAGGTCTTGCCAACTTCGTAGCAGACCAATGCGGCCAGTTCGAATTTCCGCTCTCGGATGATTTGCGCTGCGCGGAATATGTGGTTCGCGCGTTCCTGCGCGGTCGTGCGTTTCCAGGTATCAAAATACTTGTGCGCCGCTTCCACGGCATGGTTAGCTTGTTCCGCCGACGCCTTCTGGAACACGCCAATCACTTGCGAAGGCCGCGACGGATTCGTCGACTTCATCTTCTCCGTAGTCGTGACTTTCTGCCCCGCGATGTACATCGGATATTCACGCCCAAACTCCGCCGCCACTTTCTTCAGCGCCGCTTCCATCGCCGCGCGATTCTCCGCCTTCGTAAAATCAATAAACGCTTCATTCACAAATTCCGGCTTCTGCAATCTAGTCTCCGCCGTCGCCATTTCAGCCTCCTAACATCTCCAAACACCCTAGTTTACCGCTTGCCGTTTGACCACGCCAACCATGTACGAATCGTAACTCCGCCGCCATTTGGTCTGATTTGTGGATTTGGTTCGACTCGTGTTAAATCCAATCGGAGCAAGTTGCAGTCATTAAACTGTGTGAGGAGCAACCCGTGCCGCCAGTCCTAATTCCTAAAGTCCATGAGATGGTCCTGCCCGCTGTTGGACCAGTCTCTGTTCCAATCAGCGAGCCCATCGCCCATTTGAAATGCTTTGAAGCTGTCGTGCTCAAGGACAAACAGGTCGAGGCTGGCGTCTGGGAATGTTCGCCGGGCATCTGGCGCCGTCAGATCCTGCAGGCAGAACTCTGCCACTTCGTCTCCGGCCACGCTTTCTTCACACCTGAAGGCGGCGATAAGTTCGAAATCAAAGCTGGCGACGCGGTATTTTTTCCGCCCAGCTCAGCAGGCGTCTGGGACGTCAGAGAAACCATCCGTAAGTCCTACGTCACATTTAATTACTGAGTTTCAGATTCGCTCGACCACCTAGGAATTCTCAATGCTGCCTTCGCATTCTTGCTGCACACAAAAAACCAACCTGTCATTCTGAGTTCGCCGGAGGCGGACGAAGAATCAGCGTCGAACCCGGCACGGTGCTAAGCAGCGAGTTCGCCAGTCGCCGCCCCAAAGATGCGGGTGTGCAGATCCACGTCCGCAGCAGTCGTCGCCGGGCACATCAGCGCCATATTGTGAAACGGTGTGAGCAATACGCCGCGATTCAGCGCATAGAGATGCAGGAAGCGCTCTAGTTCAAAGTCCGCAGCCGCAGCCGATTCCCCGCCATTCCGCGGCGGATTCTCTCGAAATGTATACTCCGCCCGTGCGCCCAGTTGTTGCACATTCCACGGCAGCCTATGGTTTTTGATTTCGCCGCTGACACCATCCGCCCATCGCGTCGCCAGGGGAATCATCGTTTCGAACGCCTTTGCCGTTAGCACGTTTTCCAGAGTCGACCGCATCGCCGCCAGTGACAACGCATTCCCTGCCAGCGTCCCGCCAACTCCCCCAACATCGCAATCCTCGAGCTCGATTCGGGCAGAAATCCGCTCGGCCACTTCCTCCGTACACCCGTACGTCGATCCCGGAATCCCACTGCCAATGGGCTTTCCAAATACCACAAAGTCTGGCTCCAGCATCCACTCCCGCGTACACCCACCTGGCCCCACGCAAATCGTGTGCGTCTCATCCGCAATCAACAACGCGCCGTATTTCAGCGTTAGTTCGCGCGCCGCTTTCCAGTAGCCCGCATCCGGCAAAATAATTCCCACGTTGGTCATCGCTGGCTCGGCCAACACCACCGCCACATCGCTATGCTTCAGCGCATCCTCCAGCGCGTTCAAATCGTTGAACTCAACCACCCGCGTAGTCTCGGCCGGATTCACCGGCGGCCCTATATTTCCCCGCCGCGGCCCGACAATTCCATCGTGTCCCCCGCCGTAATCTAATGCCGCAAACGACTCATCCACCGTTCCGTGATAGCAGTAGTTGTAAACCAGAATCTTCGATCGCTGAGTAATCTCCCGCGCAATTCGAATCGCAAACCGGTTCGCGTCGGTCGCCGTCAACGCAAATTGCCAATAAGGCAGCCCGAATCGCTGCCTCAGCTCATCCGCCACCCAAATCGAATCTTCCGTAGGGAGCATCAACGTGATGCCTTCGCGCACTCGCTTCGCAATCGCGTCCGCCACCACATCTGGCGAGTGCCCTGTCATCGCGCCCGTATCGCCCAGGCACAAGTCCACGTACTCGCGCCCATCCACATCCGTAAAATGCGCGCCTTTCGCACGCGCCACAAAAACCGGAAAGGCTCCCGCCCACTTGCGCATCCAGTTCATCGGCACGCCGCCCAGCAGCGACTTCTTCGCCCGCGCGTACATCTCCGCCGACTTCGGATGCTCATCCACGAACTTCCGCTCTTCTCGACGACTCAGTACATTCAAATTACTTCGATCGATCATAGTGGCTCGCAAAATTTCCGTTAGGCGACCCGGAATACAGTCAGCCCCGGTGGAAAGACGGGAGTATAGTCGTCGTCTTCAAAGTTTCTCTATCCCCCCATCAATTCTTTAAGATCGTACTTGCCTTGAATTAAGGACATGGCCTTTGCAAAAGTGCCTTTGGGATCATCGCCGTGGATAAAGGCATTCACTTCGCCAGCGCCGATGTCATGGCCATCGACCAAGCCAATCGGACCCAGTCCCGGCCTGATCGTTCCTCGATGGCCAACAACAGGCGATAGTGCGCCTCTGACGAGGCAGGCCACTGGAAGACAAGTTGCCCTGTGAAATTTACCGCCGTCCGCCGCTTCAGAAATCCAAGCCATCGCAGGAATCGCAATATCACGGAGATCGCCCTCGACTAGCGCAGCTCGTGAATAATTTCTTTCGCTGCGTTCGCGCCGCTCGCGCCCGTCAATCCATTTCCCGGATGCGTACCGCTGCTGCACATGAACAATCTGCGTATCGGCGTTTTGTATCGTGCCCAATCCAGCACCGGCCTCATCGTAAACAGCTGGTCCAGCGCCAGCTCGCCATGAAAAATATGTCCACCGGTGAAACCGTAAATTCTCTCCAGGTCCTCCGGCGTGATCACCTGCATTCCTTCCACCAGCCCGGGAAGATTCGGCGAATACTGCGCCAGCGTTTTCACTACAACATCACCCAACTCTCTGCGTCGCGGACCCCAACTTCCCTGCTTTAGTGTGAACGGAGCGAACTGCACATACGCCGAGAGCACATGTTTCGCGTCTGGCGCCAGCGAAGGATCCAGAATCGTCGGTATGGTCACATCCAAATAAGGCGCGCTCGGAAATTCACCGTACTTCGAAGCGTCATACGCACGCTCCAAGTAATCAATTTCCGGGCCAATATGAATTCGTCCTGAGAGCGCGCGTAGGTATCCATCCTGTCCGATTGCGCCCGCCAGCGAAGGAAATGACGGCAAGTCTCCCAACGCAAGATTTACTTTCGCGACCGTCCCGCGCGCCCGCAAATTTTTCATGCGCTGCGCAAACCTGGGATCAAGCTGTGAAGGATCGAGCAAATTAAAAAATGTTCGCTTTGGATCCACTCCAGAAACCACCGCCTCGGCTGCGATCTCTTCTCCGTCGCGCAGCACCACGCCGACCACCGCGCCGTTCTTGGTGCGAATCTGCTCAACTTCCGCGTCGGTTCGAATCTCCGCTCCCGCCGCCTTCGCCGCCTCGGCCAGCGCATTGGTAAATTTTCCCAATCCCCCGCGCGAAAACGCCGCAGTCCCAACCGGATTCGCGTCCGCCGCCGCGCGCATCAGCAGTACCGCCGTCGATCCCGCCGACCACGGCCCCAGCGCCGTGCCAAAAATTCCGCGTGCCGCGATCGTGGCGCGGATCAACTCGGTATCGAAAAATTCCGCAACGTAGTCCGCCACTGCCATCGGACCCCAGCGCAGCAGATCAAAAATCCGCTTTTTCCCGAGGCCCCGCACACCGCGCCCGGTCTTGAACAGATTCCACAAGTCTTCCGGTGTAGGTTCATCAATCGCCGGCGGCGTGATCATGCACAATTGCGCAAAGACCGTAGCCACCTCTTCCAGACCCGCCGCAAATTTCGCGTAGTTCTCCCCATCCTTAGCCGACAGGCGCGCGATCGCGCCCGCCGTCTTCGCCACATCCGAATAAAACAACAAGGCTTTTCCGTCCGGCGAAGGAGAAAACACTCGCGGATCCGGCTGTAATATCTGGCAATCGAATTTTTCTACCTGCAAATCGCGCGCAACATCCGCTCGCAACGGCCCCATCGTATGCGCCAGCGTCGAAGCAAAAAATCCCGGATGGAATTCTTCCGTCACCGCGCCGCCGCCCACCATCTCTCGCCGTTCGAGCAACACCGGCTTGAATCCGCCCTTGGCTAGATAAAACGCCGTGATTAATCCGTTGTGTCCACCACCGATCACCACTACCCTTTGTCCCAGTGGCATCGTCAGTTCCCTGCCTGCGCGCGCGCATTCTTTTTTGTCGAAGGGCCACTCTTCCATTCCTTCAAAATCACCGTGCTGGCGATTCTTCCCGGCGCCGCCATGATTCCCCCGCCCGGATGCGTCGCCGACCCGCACATATAAAGGTTCTCGACCGGCGTCTTGTAATATGCCCAGCCCGGCACCGGCCGCAAAAAGAAGAGTTGCTCCAGCGAGAGCTCTCCCTGAAAGATATTCCCCTGTGTCAAACCAAACTCGCGTTCCAGATCCAGCGGCGTCAGCACCTGCCGTCCGACAATAATTTTCTTGATGTTCGGAATGTGCTCGCTGATCGTATCGACCACGTTGTCGCCAAACGCCTCGCGTTTCGCATCATCCCAAGTGCCCTGCGCCAGTTTATAGGGCGCGTATTGCACGAAGCACGACATCACGTGTTTTCCCGGCGGCGCTACTGACGGGTCCGTCAAACTCGGAATTACCATATCGATGTACGGCCGCCGCGAAAAATTCCCATACTTCGCATCGTCGTATGCGCGCTCCATGTACTCCACACTCGGCGAAATCGAAAGCGCCCCGCGCAGATGAGCTCCATCGCCCGGCAGACATTTGAATTCCGGCAGCCCATCCAAAGCCAGATTCACTTTTCCCGATGATCCGCGATACTTATACCGGCGCACATCTTGCAAAAATTCCGCAGGCAACTCGCTCGCATCCAAAAACTTTTCAAACGTCAGATGCGGATCGACGCTCGACGAAACCACATTCGCAGTAAGCTCTTCTCCGCTCTGCAACGCGACACCGCACGCGCGTCCGCCCTTCACAATAATTTTTGCCACGCCGGCCTTGGTTCGAACCTCCACGCCCGCTTCGCGTGCCGCCGCTGCAATCGCATTCGAAATCGCGCCCGTACCGCCGCGGCTGAATCCCCATGACCGGAACGCCCCATCAATCTCGCCCATATAATGATGGAGCAGAACGTACGCCGTCCCCGGCGAACGAATCCCCAAGAATGTTCCAATAATCCCCGAAGCCGACATGGTCGCCTTCAGCACATCAGTCTCAAACCACTGATCCAGAAAATCCGCCGCACTCATCGTCATCAGCTGAATCAGCGTGTACCGCTCATCGCTTGATAAATCGCGAAACCGCTGCATCAAGAAATGCAGCTGCCGCAAATCTTTGGGCCGCAGCGTCGTTGGGTCTGGCGGAATCATCGATAAAATCGGCTTCACGAACCGGCACATCGGCGTCATCATCTTGGAAAATTCTTCATACGCCTCGGCGTCTACCCGCGAATGCCGCCGAATTTCCCTAATCGTCCGCCCGTGATCGTTCATCCGCCACAAATAATCGCCGTTCAGCATCGGCGAGAACGTTCCATCCAGCGGCAAAATTTCCAGCCCATGCCGCGGCAAATCCAAGTCACGAATAATTTCCGGCCGCAACAAGGACACCACATACGAACATTCGCTGAAAAGAAATCCGGGAATAATTTCTTCCGTTACTGCGGCCCCGCCCAGCACGTGCCGCCGCTCCAGCACCACCACTTTTTTCCCGGCCTTTGCCAGGTACGCGGCATTGGTCAGCCCGTTATGCCCGCCACCAATCACGATCACGTCGTAGTTCTGCGCCATTTACTAAACTCCGCTGAAACGGTTTCCGAGTTCAGGGGCTGTACTTACAGGCCCTGAGAGGAAAGGTTTGTACTTACAACCCTGACCTAAAAAAGACAATCGTTGGCGACAAAAGCCCGCTAATTCTACCCGTGCCCCTCAGCCCCACACAAGTCGCGCGCTCAGCGTGCGTTGCCATTCACATTCGCAAACAAACTCAAAGCTGTCTGCCGTCGCGACTTTCGCCCTGTCCCCTTAAACTCCGCTCCATCTTCCGGCCAGTGGGCCTCAATTGCCCCAACGACCAGTAGCCCGCGGCCCCTCCGCGTCGTACGCTCATCCCTTCCAAACAGCATTCCCGCTTCCTGAGGGAATCTTCATGTATTGCGAACACTGCGGCTTACAAATTTTTCCTAAGCTCCCCGTCTGCACTCGTTGCGGCGAAACCCCGACGTTCCAATTATTTCAACTAGCAAGCCTCTCAACCCTCTTTCTCGCCGTCCTCTGCAATTCTCTCGTTGCGTGGCTGCTGCTGCCGCGCTTGTCCTCCGGCCACTACGCCGCAATCTACTTTCGCGTGTGGCTGTGGCTTTCCGACAAGACAGCGATCTATGGATGGGCTCCCATCGCCATCGGCCTGCTGGTATGGGACTATTTCGTTCGTCGCAAGACCCGGCAAAAAATTAAAGGCTGGCTCACACGAAAACTTCTCAGCTTCGTTATAGTTGCTGGTGTAACTCCGGTTCTTCCCTGGTGGCTCCCCGCGGGGCAACCTCCGCAAAATTTCATGTCTATGATCGGACGCTACCCTGGCCTGCCTTCCGGCCTGGCCTGGACCGCCATCGCTCTGGTCATCATCCTTCTCTGCTCCAACAGCGAATCCCGCATCGCGCTCCTCGGCAAAGGCCGCGTTCTCAGCGCCGTAAGCCTGTGCTCCCTCCTCCTGCTCCTCACCCTCACGCTGGTAGGCTGGTCCCTGGCCTCCTGACTCGATGGGTTTGCAGCTGTAGCGGCTGCCTTCAGGTTTCGTTTTCCTGGCCGCCCGCGCCACGATCAGGCCCTAGCTTTTTCTTCGTGAAGTGCCGGGCGCTACCCCAGCTCCGAGCTTTGTCCGCCTGGCACAACCTACTCTGGCGGCTGCCCCTGTAAAATTTCCCGCACGATCTCCTTCGCCCGCTCTTCATCTTCCGGCAATACAAATAATTGCGGCTTCTCGTCCTGTGTCTCCCACCGCATCGGGATATCGTGCTCCAATAGCGACATTTCGATCGCCTTGTGCCAGTCGGCCGGGTCTCCTTCCCACGCCAAACTCGTCGCATCTTCCGGATACCAGTCTCGGCGTCGAATCCTCTTGCTGCCCTCCACCCAATCCGAACCTGGCTCTCCTTGCTCCTGTAGCGCCGGTATCTCATTGGCGCTGGCTTCCGCCTCCTTTTCTTCTTCCCGGCCCTCGGGATGGAATCCTCCCGTGATCTCTACTGCTCGTTCGCAATCCTTTTCCTCCACTGCGATTTTGTACCGGTCTATGGCGCCGCGAACGGCGAGCTCCTTCTGCTCGTCCACGCGGTAATAAATTCCCGCCTCTTTCAACGCTGCGCACAACGCCGCGCAATCGAGCGCGCTGTTTCCTACCCACACGCTTCGCAATCTCTGAGCTCGAGGATCTTCCTCGGGAGGCGGAAGCAAGTGCACAGTGTTTTCGCCACTCTCTTCGTCTGTGCCAAACGCCTGTTTAATCGCCAACTCTGCCTTTTCATACAACGAGGCCGGCACACCAATTTGATACGGCGACTGATGGCTCCAATTAAACAGGTGGTCCTGCTGCCGAATCATCTTGTGCGGAATTTCCGCTTCATCCAGCACAGTACAAATCTCGGTGCACACCCGCAAATCGGTCCCCTTCCAAAATGAACAAAACGGATCGGTATTCGGATCTCCAGGCGTACCCGCAACGCGCGCGCGTTCCGCTGCGTCCTCCGGCGAGCCATCAACCACGCTTCGCGCTGTCAACTCCGTGGATTCCACCAGCGGCACATCGCAATCCGCACACACCGTAAATCCTCGCCGGTACTCCGCCTTGCATTGTGGACAAATCATTTCGACTCGCAGTCTACACTGCGGGCCATCTTTTTTCCCGTAGGGGCAGATCAAGCCGTGCCCGTTTTTGGGTCTTTGACTTTCTTTGCGAGGTGCCCGCCTTGCGTCGCCCGCCTTGTTCCGCCACTCTGTCGCAAATCCGTCGCTTGTTCCGCCCCGCGGCGTCCCGTGCCCATTGAATCCCGAGGCAAATTCTCTTGACCGCCATTTACGTTTATAGCGACTCAGCGAGGCTCATAGTAATTCGAACGGCGACATGCCGCGCATCTCGGTATTCCCCACCTAACTCCAATAGTTTCATGCGCTTGTGCACACTTGTGCTGCGGCAAAAAACTAACTCCGTTATTTTCTATCGGTTTCGAACATTTGGGAGCGGAAACACCCAAGAGTGGGCACCCCTGCCGTAGGTGTCCGCCCGTTCTTCCTGCGTCTTTCTCCCGCCTTGGCCCGTATAAGGCTAGAATGAGCGCTACCTTCTCAATTCTGGAAGCACGATCAGGAGCACCGGGTGCCACCTCTGCGGCGGTATGCTTTTCCACATTCATGAGCGATGACGCCAAAGAGCTCGCTCGCGGCCTGAAGCGCCGCGATCCCGATCTGCTCGATCGGCTGATCGAGCAATATCAATTCCGGCTGTTCCGCTACCTGCTGCACCTGACGGCCAACCGCGAGCGCGCCGAAGACTTTTTCCAAGAGACATGGTTGCGCGTCCTGGAACGTGGCCACCAGTACGACGGCCAGTGGAAATTTGAGGCCTGGCTCTTCACCATCGCTCGCAATCTGGTTCTCGACTGGCATCGCCGCAAAAAACCGCAAAGCATCGATTCGCTCGCCGGCTCCGAAGAAGACGCGACGTTCGACGTGAAGGATGAACACAGCCAATCGCCGCTCGAACAAGTCCTGCACGCCGAACAGAAATCCGGCGTACAACAATCGCTAGAAAAAGTCCCGGCAGTCTATCGCGAGGTGCTCGTCCTTCGCTTTCAGGAAGAAATGCAACTCGACGAAATTGCCGGCGTCACCGGCGCACCTATCTCCACGGTGAAATCACGTCTCTACCGCGGACTGGACGCGCTGAAAACCACTATGCAACAGGGTGCTGCATGACAAACGATTTGCACGTCCGAGCAAAAAACTTGATCGCACAAGGATGTATCGACCACGTTTCGTCCGACGATCAACGGTGGCTCGAGGCACATCTCGCCGAATGCGAATCCTGCGCCAACGAACAACGCCAACTTCGCGAATCTCTTTCCGCGCTACGCACCATGCACCTGGATTTGCCTGCCAACCTGGCCAGCCGCGCGCAATTCCGCGTGCGCATGCGCGCCGAAGAACTTCGCGAAAAAGAACCGGCAAAAAAATTCGTCTGGGCCATTGCCGCGGTGTCCTGGGCCCTGGGTGTCAGCACTGCTCCCTGGGTCTGGCGCGGAATCGAGTGGTTCGGCCAGGAAACCGGCGCACCCAAGCTTCTGCTGCAGGCGGGCTTCGTACTCTGGTGGAGCGTTCCGCCGATGATCGCCGCATGGGCTGCGCTTTCCGATAAACGTATGACGCAGCCGGACCAGATGGAATGATTTTTTCCGCAGGCGCACGGGCCGAGCAGACACAAACGCGAGAAGATCTTAGAAAACGAGGAGAGCATGAGCGAAGCATTCGATGAACGCATGAAGCTGATCCGGTTCCGCAGAAAAAGGGAAAGGTTTCGCTTACGCGAGGAAATAAGAATCGTACCGAAGTGGGTGATCTGGACCTGCGTGGTGCTGTGGCTCCTGGCCATCGCCATCGGTACACTGATAAATCTTTCTGGCGTCAATGGCGAGACTTTCCCCCCAGATTTGGCTGGTCATCCTGTATTCGCGTCTCTCGCGTTGGCGGGAATCATCACTCTCGTGGCTATTATTATCACCATTTGGTTGATGGCTCTCGGTTACGTGTACCGCGATGCGCGGCGCCGCGGAATGAATGGAGGGCTTTGGCTGCTTTTGTGCATGCTGCTCTCCTGGCCATTCTTCGCCATCGGTTTCATTCTGTACTTCCAGGTACGCGAGCCGCTACCATTCCCCTGCCCGCGCTGCTCGACCATGGTCGGCGCTCGCTTCAATTTCTGCCCCAACTGCAAATGCAATTTGCATCCCAGCTGCCCCAATTGCAAACGCGAAGTCGCCGAATCCGATAAATTCTGCCCGTATTGCGCCCAGGATCTAACTGCCGGCCGGGAAGTTGAGAAGCCAATTGCCTAGTATTCAAGCCAGCAGCGCGTTGCCGTCGCAGTGTGGCCATATGTTTCGCGTGGCCATCCCGGTCAGCAAGCGATATCATGCCCAACCTATGACACCGATAGATTCCGAAAAAGAACATCAGCGTCTTGTAGCGCGGTACGCTGCGATGGAAGACGGTGAATTGGAGAAAGTCGCGCTCGATTTTCCGGCGCTGACAGAAGTTGCCAAGGGTGTGCTTCACTCTGAAATGTCCAGACGCGATCTCACACCACCGGCCGAGATTGCGGCAAATTATGCGAATGAAATCGCCGAGTCGGAGGCGCGGAGACCTGTAATGATTCGTCGCTATCGCGATCTGCCCGAGGCTTCGATTGCAAAAAGTGTCCTGGAGTCTGCCGGCGTAGACTGCATCCTTGCGGACGACAATCTGGTCAGGCTCGACTGGTTTTATTCCAATCTTGTCGGCGGGATCAAATTACTGGTTCCCGAAAAAGATGCCCAGGCCGCCATGCAGCTGTTGGACGAAAGCACACCCGAGAAATTTGATGTTGAGGGAGTCGGAGAATACGAGCAACCGCACTGTCCGAAGTGCGGTTCGATGGATGTTTCCCTGGATGGATTGAACAAGCCTCTGACTTTTGCCGCGATGTACATTACAAGCGTGCCAATTCCAGTGACCACAGCAGGTTGGAAATGCCATTCGTGCGGGCACCAATGGAACGTAGACGGCGAAGTTGGATCCGCCGCTTCCAATCCCGGCCAGCAAACCAACTAACCATGGAGGAGTACGCGAGCAGAATAAATTTAGAAGCGTTCGACGGCGAGGGCTACGGCGTTGCCGCCGCCGAGGCACAGCGCGGCGATGCCGCGCTTCAGATTGCGGCGCTGCAATTCATACAGAAGAGTCACCAGGATGCGTGCGCCGCTCGCTCCAATGGGATGGCCGATGGCAACTGCGCCGCCGTTGACGTTCACTTTTTCGGGATTGACTTTCAGTTGCCGCGTGACGGCGATGGCAGCTACAGCAAAAGCTTCGTTCAATTCGATGAGGTCAACGTCTTTGTCGCGGTCCCAACCGGTTTTCGTCAAAAGTTTTTCGACGGCATCGACCGGCGCCATCATTACCCATTTCGGTTCGACGCCGCTCACGGCTTGCGCGACGATGCGAGCGATGGCAGTTTTTCCCAAGCGCGACGCGTTGCGTTCGCCGGTGACAATCAGCGCGGCGGCGCCGTCGTTGGTTCCGGGGGCGTTTCCCGCCGTAACTGTTCCATCTTTTTTGAACGCGGGCTTCAGTTTTGCCAGCGCCTCAAGTGAAGTACCTTCGCGCGGCGATTCGTCATATTTGATAACGAGCGGATCACCTTTTTTCTGCGCTACTTCGATTGGCAGAATCTGCGCTTCGAAAAAACAGGACTTGCGTGCGCACACAGCTTTCTGGTGACTCTCAAACGCGAATTTATCTTGCTCTGCTCGCGTGATTCCATATTTTTCTGCGACCAGTTCTCCGGTCATTCCCATATGAAAATTTTCGTACGCATCCCACAATCCGTCGTGTACCATCGAATCCACAATCACGCCATCGCCGATGCGATATCCGGTGCGCGCTTGCGGCAAAAGATACGGGCAGTTGGACATCGACTCCATTCCGCCCGCAACGACGGTTTCACTTTCGCCGAGCGTGACCGCTTGCGCAGCAAGCGCAACCGCCTTCAAACCTGAACCGCAAACTTTATTAATCGTCATCGCCGCAACCCGCGGATCGCATCCGCCTTTTAGCGCAGCCTGGCGCGCGGGATTCTGGCCGAGTCCGGCTTGGACAACGTTGCCGAGAATCGCTTCGTCAATTTGTTTTGTGTCGATGCCTGCGCGGCGAGCCGCTTCGGCGATTACTTTGCCGCCGAGTTCTGGAGCGGAAAAACTCGACAGGCCGCCCTGGAACTTGCCGACGGGCGTACGCACTGCGGAAAGAATAACGGGAGTTTCCATCTTGAACCTCCGGACCGAAACTCCATTATAGCGATTTGCGATTTTCGCTGCAGCGCGTGGCGCACGCCAGCGCGGCGTCTGGTCCGCGATTACTGTTCGTCTGCGGAGGGGCCGTAGAGGCCGGGAACCGGAACGTTGAGGAGACGAAGGTAAACTGTGAGTTGGCCGCGATGATGAATCAGATGATTCATGATCATTCCGCGGACGCACGCGACGCGCGGCATGGTGAAAATTTCTTTTCCTCCGGCGAGCAAACTCCAATTCTGCATCATGTCTTGATCGCTGGCCTTTGTGAGGGCCGCGCGCGCTTCCGCGCTTTCTTTGTCAAACGCGGCGAGAAGCTCTTTCGAGTTTTCGATTTTTGGTGGCGTGTAGCTGGGACCGTCGACGGGCGCGTAGTCGAGACTCTCGGAATTCAGCGTCATAGTGAGCCAACCGGGAACGGTTCCGACGTGAGCGGCGAGCCAGCCGGTGGTTCCGGATTTATCGTGCGGTTTCCAGTTCCACTTTTCGTCGGGAACGCGTTCGAGAACTTTGCGGGTGTTGGCCATTTCCTGTTCGAATTCGGGAAGTAAAGATTGTGCGATGGACATGGAGCCTCCAAGTCAGTTTAGGGTTTGCTTGCGGCGGAACAAACTATAGGCGAACAAAAAGCGAATTGTCAATGGGATTTTTGTGAATTGAGTGGGACCTGTCGTTTGCACGAAAAAAGCGGCAGCAGCGCTGCCACACTCCAAAGTAGAATGCAGGCATGGCACACGAACGGACCGACTCATACCTGAAAGATTCGATCAGCATTTTTCAGTATTACAAGAGGCTGGGCGAAACCGCGATGGCCCAGTGTCCGGATGACGGATTGCTGGCGCTGCTCGATGAGCAGTCGAATTCGATTGCCACGATTGTGAAGCATCTTTGGGGAAATATGATTTCTCGGTGGACGGATTTTCTTACCACCGATGGCGAAAAACCGACGCGCGATCGCGATGCGGAATTCGAGAAGCCTCCCAAGAACCGGGCTGAGATTCTGGATTTGTGGGATGCGGGATGGAAATGCGTTTTCACGGCGCTGCAAAGTCTGCAAGACGCGGACATGACGAAGACGGTGAAGATTCGCGGCGAGGAACACTCGGTGATGCAGGCGATCAATCGGCAGGTGGCGCATTACAACTACCACCTGGGACAAATCGTGCTCCTGGCGAGACATTATGCGGGGCCGAACTGGAAGTCGCTCACCGTGCCGAAGAACAAATCGAAAGAATTCAATGCGGACGTAGCGGCCGGCAAGAAGTCGCAGCGCTGAAAGACAGAATCGTACAAGGTACGGTCTACGAGAGACTCCATGACTATACCTGCTCTCGGACATCCGACTGCGATGGCTTGGTCTAGGTTAACCCCCCTGGCTTTGTATGCTGGGCTGCGATTCGAAACGTACGGACTATGCAGCGGGCCCCTGCATGGAGCGAGTGGACGCGGTGAACAAACTGCTGCCAGAGCATCGACGAATCGGAACTCTGCGGTGGCACACTGGCAAGAGCAAGCGATTTGAAAACGAGTACCGTCACTTATTCCCAGGCAGCAACGCTAGGGTCGGGAGTTCAAGCTGCTTATCTTCGCGGCGGCCCTGATCTTGGTGGCTGTCGCTATGGCTTTACCATTTTGACGAGCGATCTCGCCCAGGGCCTTGTTTTACCTCTCTTTCTTTCGCTTCCTGTTCGCCTCGGGAAAAGGTAGACTGGCTCAAGTATGACAAAACTCTTTGCGTATGAGCCGCTGCCGGCGGTTGCCGGTACGGGCATGGAGATGAACGCTGCGCAGCGGCGTGCGATTGAGCATGGCGATGGGCCGTTGTTGGTGATTGCGGGAGCGGGGACCGGGAAGACCCGGGTGATTACGGAGCGGATCCGGCATCTGTTCGAACGGGACAGTTCCCTGTTGGGCGAAAATATTCTTGGGCTGACCTTCACGAAAAAGGCCGCAGGCGAAATGCTGCGGCGGGTGCGGAAAGCTTGCGGCGAACAGGCGGACGGAATCACGCTGACTACATTCCATGCGTTTTGTGAAACGATCTTGAAAGAGGGCGCGCCCGGGCGATTGCCGCTGGAGCAAGTGGACCACTGGATTCTGTTGCGGCGCAGCATGCGCAAGCTGCAACTGGATAAATACCGGACGCTGGCCGAGCCGGGACAATTCTTGACGGATTTTATTCAGTTTTTTTCCCGTTGCCAGGATGAACTGGTTTCCTGTGAAACGTACAAAGAATACACGGAAGGATTGGCCGCGAAGCTGGAAGCGGAACGACTGCAGATTGATGAAGAGAGGTACCAGGAGAGGTTGGAAGAAGTAGAAAAACAGCGCGAGATTGCGCGCGCCTACAGCGCGAGCGAAGAATTGCTTCGCGAGAAAAATGCGCTGGCGCTGAACGGGTTAATGACCGAGGCGGTGAAGCTGCTGGAGAACGACGTAGTGTTGCGAGAGAAGCTGCAGAAAAGATTCCGGCACATTCTGGTAGATGAATTCCAGGATACGAATATCGCGCAACTGCGATTGCTGGAGCTGATTGCGGCGCCGCCGCGAAATATTGTGGTGGTTGGAGATAACGATCAGGCGATTTACCGGTTTCGCGGCGCGTCGTTTGGAAGTTTTAAGCTATTTCTGCAACGCTTTGCAGGATGGAAAGAAGGCCAGGACTCAACCAAACTGCGGGTATTGCTGCAGGAAAACTACCGTTCGACGCCAAATATTTTACGAGTGGCGACTCAGGCGATTTCGCACAACGAAAGCAGCGCGGATTTTCCGAAAAAAGTATTGAACGCCAGCAAGGCAGAGGGAGAGAGGGTTCGCGTCGTTGAGCTGGCGGGCCAGGAAGAAGAAGCCAGTTGGGTGGCGGGAGAAATCGAGCGCAGCCACAGAGCCGGAAGGCGATGGAAAGATTTTGCGGTGCTATACCGGCAACACGCGCACCGGGATTTGCTGGTGGAAGAGTTGACGCGGCGAAAAATTCCGTTCGTGATCAGCAATTTGTCGATACTTGATCATCCGCTGGTGCGCGATGTGCTTGGTTACCTGCGGCTGATCGCGCAACCTTACGATGATGTGGCATGCGTGCGAGTGCTGGCCGCACCCGCATGGGGACTGGCGGCGCCGGATATTGTGCGGCTTGCGGAACGTGCGAGAAAAGAACGCAAAGCGATTCATGACATGCTGCAACTTCCCCAGGGAGAATTGCCGTTTGACGCTTCGCCTGCGGCGGTAGGAATGCTGCTGGAGTTTTTATGTGAGCAAAGAAAAACGTTGAGGCGGCGCAACGCGCAGGAGATTTTGAGCGATTTGACGGAATGGCTGGAGATTGCGCAGCGAGCCAGCGGGCAGGACCGGAAATACGTGCAACGGTTGGCGGAATTCGTGACGGAGTGGGAGCCGAAGAGCGAGACGCGGCAACTGGCGGAATTTCTAGAATATCTAGATTACTACCAGCAGGCGAATTGCACTATTTCCCTGAACGATGATGGCGCTCCGGACGACGCGGTGCAGTTGATGACGGTACATGGCGCGAAGGGGTTGGAATTTCCGCAGGTATTTGTATTGCGTGTGAATTCGCGAGCGTTTCCAGTGAGCGATCGCAAGCCGCTATTTGAATTTCCGTTGGAATTGATGAAGGAAGAGTTGCCGGAAGGCGATTACCACACGCAAGAGGAACGGCGGCTGTTTTATGTGGCGCTGACGCGTGCCGAAGACCGGCTGACGCTGACGACGATCACGGAGAAAAAGGGCAAAGTACCGCTGTTCATTGAAGACATTTTGATGGATGCGGCGACCAAGAGGCGCGACGTGATGCAGATGGCGCCGCGAATGACGATTGCAGGCGGCGAAGAGGGAGGTACGGCTTCGAACGAATTCGAAGCGCAGCTCTTCCCTGCCCGTGGACCGGCGAAGATCTTTTCGCGAGTGGCGGAATGGGCGGAGACTTACTACCCGGAGATTCCGGAACCGTTGAAGCTGAGCCCTTCGAGCGTTATGGGATACCGGAGTTGCCCGCAACAATTTTTGTTTCAAAGACTGTGGTCGATCGAGGGACAAGCCAGGGCGACATTGACGTTCGGACGGGTAGTACATTCGACAATCCGGCGCGCGATGACCGAGATGAAGAAGGGAAACCTGCTGCGGTTCGAGGAAGTGCAGCGGATCTACGAAAACGAATGGTCGGCGCTGGGATTTGAAGACGATTATCAGGAGCAGGAGTACAAGAAAGATGGGCTAGAGCAGTTGCGGACGTTCCACGCCGCGGTGTTGAAAGCGCTGCCGGAAATATTGGAGCAGGAAAAGGGATTCGAACTGGACCTGGAAAATAATGTGATCGTGAAGGGGCGGATCGATCAGATCAATTCGCTGGGGCGCAAAGATGTGGAGATTGTGGACTACAAAACAGGGAAGCCGCGGAAAGAGTCCGAAGCAAAAAAGGATTTGCAGTTGAGCATTTATGCGATTGCGGTAAAGGAGATTCTGGAGCTGAATCCGGTGCGGCTGGTGTTTCACTATTTGCAAAATAATGAGCGGCAAGAGACGACGCGCGACGCCAAACAGCTTGCGGAAGCCCAGGTGCTGGTGCAGGAAGCGGCGGCAGAGATTCGCGCGGGGGAATTTACGGCCAAGCCGGGATTTCATTGCCGAAGCTGCAGTTATAAGCCGATTTGCCCGGCGCATGAAGAGGCGCTGACGGTGTGATTTCCTGAGCCGTGGG
>Ga0209488_10000491_pt1 | contig 33375 bp, 24 predicted proteins | sample Rivendell_Oct201_8_FD_188349 | JGI IMG/M metagenome (GOLD analysis project Ga0209488, IMG submission 188349) | Vadose zone soil microbial communities from the Eel River Critical Zone Observatory, Northern California, USA -... | ecosystem: Environmental > Terrestrial > Soil > Vadose zone >...
CGGTATTGTTCTCTGCTTCGGAATGTTCAGCACCTTGCGTATGATCGTGCTGATTCCGGGGGCTTGATTTGCGAAATTAACCAACCTGGGTACGTGCGATGCCAACCGAGCCCAGCGATCGATCATGCCAAAGGCATAAGCGTACAGTGGACGGCGCTTGTGTTCGTAGTAATGTGAAAGAAATTCGGCCTTGAACGTCGCGACGTCGACGTTGGCCGGACATTCCGATTTGCACGCCTTGCAGGCCAGACATAAATCGAATGCCTTCTTGACGTGTTCATCCTGCCAATCTTTGGCCAGTACCTCACCCTGAAGCAGTTCAAACAGCATGTGCGCTCGACCGCGGGTGCTGTGCTCCTCCTCCAACGTGACCATGTAGCTGGGGCACATCGAACCACCGTCACTCTTACGGCACGCGCCCAATCCGATGCATCGCAGCGCCGCTTTGGCGAGAGAACCACCATCGTCAGGAAATTTGAAATGCGTGTCTGGCTCGATGGGCTTGTAGTCGTTTCCTAAACGCAGGTTCTCGGTGGGGAGATAGGAATCGACCAGTTTGTGAGGATTTAACTTGTTGCCGGGATCCCAAACGGCTTTGAATTCACGAAACGCAGTCATCAATTCCGGACCGAACATTTTGGGCAGCAACGCCCCACGAGATTGCCCGTCGCCATGCTCACCGGAGAGAGATCCTCCATAGCTAACCACAAGGTCGGCCGCCTGCTCGATGAATTGACTATATTTGCGAATGCCGATCTCTGTCTGAAGATCGAAATTTATGCGCATGTGGATACAGCCGTGCCCGAAGTGTCCGTAGAACGTGCCGCGATACTCGTATTCGTTCATTAGCTTCCGAAGATCGCGCAAATAGGCTCCCAGCTTCTCCGGCGCGACGGCCGAGTCATCCCACCCCTCCCAGTCAATCGCCGCTCCCGGCGCAAATGCCGCCGCACGTGGGCCTGCTTCCCGCAGATGCCAGACCGCCCTTGCCTCAGTTTTTGAATAAATGCGGCTGCTCGGAGGTTCGCTTACTGTTTTTAATCGGTCGAGGAGCTTCAATGCGAGATCTTCGGAATGGCGGGGATCATCCGACCCGAACTCTACCAGCAGAATGCCCCTGCCCTCGGGAAGCAATTCGAGATTAGGCGCACCCTTCTTTCGAAGACCGTCGACCATCGTTCCTTCAAAACCCTCGAGGCCGATAGGCTTAAATTCCAGGATCTCTGGAACGTGATCGGCTGCCGAAAACGCATCGTGGTAACCAAGCCCAACCAGAGTCCGGTGTTGCGGACTCTGAATTAGAGAAAGCTTTGCCTCCAGAACGATCGCGCATGTGCCCTCGGTCCCGACCAGAGCACGCGCCACATTGAATCCTCTTTCCGGAAGTAATTCGTCGAGGTTGTAGCCAGAGACCCTCCGAGGGATGACGGGAAATTTAGCGCGGATCTGGTCGGCATATTGATCCCGAATAGTTCTCAGGCTGCCGTAGATCTGCCCGTGACGGCCACCCCGCCGAAGCATAAGATCGACTTCGTCTTCCGAAGTTGGTCCAACTGTGAGTTGAGACCCGTCATAGAGCAGGATGCTTAACTCTTCCACATTGTCGACAGTCTTTCCGCCAAGCAAAGAGTGAGAGCCGCAAGAATTATTGCCGATCATTCCACCAATGGTGCAGCGATTGTGAGTCGAAGGATCGGGCGCGAACGTTAAGTGATGAATCTCCGCCCGGTTTCGAAGAGAATCCAACACCACTCCGGGCTGAACCCGCGCAATTTTCTTATTTGCGTCAACCTCCAGTATGCGATTCATGTACTTAGTGAAGTCGAATACCACGGCGACATTGCAGCATTGTCCCGCCAGACTTGTTCCGGCACCGCGAGGCAGGATGGGAGCACCGTACTCCCTGCATGCCGCGACCGCCGCGATCACATCCTCCGCATCTTGTGGGATTACCAATCCGATTGGAACTTGCCGGTAGTTGGATGCGTCGGTTGCGTACAACGCGCGACTGCCGCGATCAAAGCGTACTTCACCTCGAACTTTACGCTTCAGTTCCGCTTCAAGTTCGCGTGCCTGCAAGAATGAGTCAACTGGCTTGCCGTGTGAGCTGAGCGGCAATGGAACAAGCGACGACAAATTATGGGAGGAATGGGGGCCCGTGGTTGCCATTAGACTGCCGGTTGGTCCGATGCCGTAAACGAGCCTCCGGCGAGTCCTTCTCCTGGCTTCATCAAAAACGCCAGGACTGAACCTATCAGCAGCAACCCGATGCTGCCCAGGAACGGCAACTCCCAATTTCCCGTCTTATCGATTACGTATCCGAACACCAAAGGAGAAATGATCGCGGCCAGCGCCGATCCGGTGTTCATCAGGCCACTCGCAGAACCGGAGAAACGAGGAGCAATGTCCATGGGGATCGCCCACATGGGTCCGATAGTGAATTCTGAAAAAAAGAAAGCCAAGCTCAGACAAAGGGCAGCCAACCTGACATTGTGCAAGAACAAAATGGGTACCATGAAAACCAGCGAGCAAAGAAAACCGAAAACCACCAGGTTGCGGCGCGCCCGATTCAAGTTGTTCGTTTTGCGAAAAATGGAATCGCTTACGATGCCGCCCAGCGCGTCACCTACAACCCCTCCGAAAAATACACCCCCGGAAAACAGTGCTGACGTCTTCAAGTCGAGATTGTAGCTGTGAAGAAAAAACATCGGTATCCATGCCAGATAGAGCCAAAGGGTCCAGGCATAACAAAAGTAGACAGCCGTGACGGGAAGCATACGCCGAGTTAGACGTGACCAAGGCACCGGATCTTTCTGTTTTCGTAATGCGTATCGCGGGAGCACTTCGAGTTCCGCGGGCGTGATGCCATGATGCTTCCCGGGATCGTCCCGGAAATACCAGAGCCACACCACTGCCCAAGCGAGACTTACTATTCCTAGCAGCACGAACGATCCCCGCCACGTTACCAGCGCAATCAGCCAGGCGACTAAAGGGGGCGTAAGCGCATTGCCCAGCCTGGCACTGGAATGGGTAATGCCCTGAGCGAACCCGCGTTTTCCTTCCGGTGTCCAGTCAGACATTGCTCGCGTTGCAGTGGGGAAAGTTGCGCCTTCTCCCAACCCGAGCATGACCCGAGCGACAAGCATGCTGGCGAGGCCGCCCACTAGTCCCGTGAACAAGGTTGCAGTGGCCCAGATTATCGCCGAGATAGTCAGGGTCAGGCGCGCTCCGAAACGATCGCTAATCCAGCCTCCAATGATCTGTAAGATCAGATAGGGATAGGCGAATGCGGAGAAAACAAGGCCGACCTGGGCGTTTGTGAGGTGAAGATCCTTTTTGAAGATGGAAGCGGCCGTACTCACGTTCACGCGGTCGATGTATGTAATTGCGTACATCACACAGAGCAGAATCAACACAGTGTTCGTCGAAGAGAGTCTTCGAGAACGAGTCGCAACCGGTTGAGGTGCAGTAGTCATTATCGAATCCCTTTCTGACAAAACTCGCTTCCTGCGCTCACAGTCTGGACCGTCACTTGCCCAGCATCACTGGTTCAGCCATTGTCTTTGTTTCGAGCAGGCTTTGCAGGGCGGCGGTAACGCCGCCTTTCCTGTGGGGAACACCCGCCACGGCAAGGCCCATTTCGATGCCACTAAGCGTTCCCGCAAGCATGAGGTCATTAAAACTGCCGAGATGCCCGATTCGAAATACTTTGCCGGTGAGTTTGGACAGTCCGGCGCCGATCGACATATCAAAATTCTCAAGGATGATATTCCGCAGCCGGTCGGCGTCGTGACCTTCCGGCATGAAAGCAACTGTTACTGAGTTCGAATACTCGCGAGGGCTTTCACAGACGATTTCCAATCCCCAGTTGCGTACCGCCACACGCGCCGCTTCCGCGTGACGTGCATGCCTGCGAAACACGTTTGGCAAACCTTCTTCGTGCAACATCAAGAGCGCTTCCCGCAAACCGTAGAGCAGATTCGTAGCCGGGGTATAAGGAAAGAAACCCGTTTGGTTGTACTTCAACATCTCTTGCCAGTCCCAGTAGGAGCGCGGCAGCTTCGCCTGCTTGTTTGCGGAAAGGGCCTTTTCAGAAATTGCATTGAAGCTCAGCCCCGGCGGAAGCATGAGGCCCTTTTGCGACCCCCCAATCGTGACATCAACTTCCCATTCCTCATGGCGATAGTCGGTGCTTGCGAGGGAAGAGATCGTATCCACCATCAGCAGGGCAGGATGATGGACGTTATTCATGGCGCGGCGAACTTCAGAAATTTGGGTGGTCACCCCGGTAGAAGTTTCGTTGTGCACCACCATGACTGCTTTGAAAGTATGCTGCCGGTCCGACGCGAGGCGTGCTTCCACTTCTGAAGCTGCCGCGCCGCCGCGCCAGTTCCCCGGAACATACTCGACCTTCAGACCGAATCTTTCCGCAACCTGGCGCCAAAGCAGAGAGAAGTGGCCGGTCTCGAACATCAGCACACGGTCGCCCGGAGAAAGCGTGTTAACTATGGCCGACTCCCATGCGCCGCTACCCGAGGCGGGATAGATAATTACCGACCCACTTGTCTGGAAAACGGGACGAATATTTTCCAGAACCTCCATTCCCAATTTCGCAAACTCTGGGCCTCGGTGGTCAAGGACAGGACTGTCGATGGCCCGAAGTACTCGATCCGGAACATTCGTTGGCCCCGGGATTTGGAGGAAATGTCGACCAGTATGAATCATGAGTTGGAAGACTGTGACGCGACCCGTTCAGCGATGTCAAGCGCACCAACGATTCACGTTGGCAACGGTGATCCGGCGTTTGTTCTCCGGCTAGAAGCTAATCCCACGCACATGCAGCGGGTACGCCACACGACTGAGTGATAGGAAGCAGGACCCCGAACATAAGCTCCAGCTCCCCCCTCGACGGATCTGCGAACTTATCAGGAAACACAGCGTCACGGGACTTTGTAGACCCGAATCTCAGCATTGGCATTGTCATGCTGCGGCACTGCCAGAAAGTACCGACTCAATTCAGGCACGAACCTTCCGTTTCTGGTTCCAGGGCCCGAAAGCAACTGCCCGGCTGACTCATAGTGGTCAGGATCAACCTGTCGATACAGGTCAACCGATCCCGAGCCCGCACCACATGCCGCAAATAACAGCTTGCTGTGCGGATCGAAATGAAGGTCATCAATATCTTCTGCAATTTTCAAGGCCTGCAGTTCTTTGCCTGTCTGAGTATCAAACACCACGATGTGCCCGCTCCGGCAGCCCACAAATAAACGATGGTTCGCCTCATCGTAGGCCATGGAAACGTTCTTTTTTCCCAGCGTCACCGGCCAAGTCTCCACAATTGCGCGCTTTTCGCGATCAATCACCTCGATTTCATTCTTCGCACGGTTGTTGAGGTACAGTCTTGAACTTGACTTCTCGAGCGACATGACCTCCAAAGTATCGCCTTCAACCTTGATGTCTGTGAGTTTCTCTCCAGCGGTCGAATCTAGGACACTCAAAGTGGAATACGTCATTTTTACGTCCTTGCCGCCGCTGACAACGTAAAGAAGTTTTGTGGAAGGGTCAATGCTCATTGCGTCTGCGTCGAGTTGGACCGGAACGCTTTTGATAATTTTATAGCTTTTACCATCAATGACCCTTACCACGCCGGCTTCACCGTCGGTGACGTAAATGCGATCAATATCTTCGCGATAAGCTACGGCATGCGGTTTTTCAATACCGTGAACGGTCTGAAGTATTTTCCCGTTCCGGTAGTCAAGAACGAGGAGAGCGTGATAGTCCTCAGGAGTGGCGAAGAGGCGATGATTTTTCAGATCGATTCCGAAATGGTCGAACCTCCCTTTGATGTCCGCCGGCAGCTTGAAAGTTTGCTCCAGCGTCACTGGCGCTTCCTTAGCATGCGCCGCACCTATGGTAAAAAAAACTAGAATCAGGACAAAAGCCATTCGGAACTTGTTCATTTTCTCTCCTGGGCAATTTTTATTAGTGTTCTTAACTACCAGATAATTTTCACAGCAAACTGAATTTCTCGCGCTGTAGTTGTCGTCCTTGACAGCAAACCTGGTGCGCCAATGGCCCCTGTCGGATCAAAGATGTCTGTATTGTCCGGGGTAGTCGGAGGCGCGAAGTTGGCGTGATTGAGAATGTTGAAAACCTCCGCACGGAACTGGACATTGAAGGTTTCCGAGATCTTCGGGATGTAGTTGTTCTTGAACACCGAAAAATCCATGTTGATTAAGCCTGGGCCGTTGAGGATATTGCGCCCGGCGTTGCCACGCAGGTTAAAGCACGGATAAGCAGGCAGGTAGGAGAGTTGTGGATTGTCAAGAGCTGGGTTTGCAGGATGGTTGATAACGATCTGGTCTCCATTGTTGTCTAGCAAGGTGTTCGGCATTGGGTTACAGTACTGGCTCCAAAACGCAGGGGTCGGCGCGGTGGGGATACTGAAGCACTGGGTTTTAATGTAGTTGTTCGGATTTCCGGCGTTGATCAAGTTCTTACATCCGGGGCCACCAAGACGGTTGGGGAAAGCCCAATCGTCATTGCTGCCTGAGTTCGACGGATCGCCGCCTGTACCCCAGGTCCCGCTAAATGGGACGCCATCGTTGGCCGTGAGGATGAGTCCGAGCTGCCATCCATCCGTCGCCCACTTGGCAGGTCCCGAGAGCGATTTGGCAGAAGGGACCTCCCAGGTGCCGTTAAGGACGAGGGTGCGTCCGATATTGAAATCAGACAATCCCCGGTTTGACCGGAGGTCATAAAAAGGCAAGCTGGAGATCGAGTTCCCAAACGCGTCGCCTGCCATGCTAGCCGAGCTTGTGTCGATGCTTTTGGCCCAAGTGAACACTCCCTGCAACTGGAACCCATGGTTCATGCGTTTCGCCAGCTGCAGTTCGAGCGCGTTGAAATACGAGTGTCCCCGGTACCACAATCCGCGAACTGAGCCGTAGTTATCGTTGTTAACACCTAGAGGGCTGCCATCGTCAGGGTTGAAGGGGAAAACATATCCCGCGGAAGTTTTGGTCGGCACCTCCATTCTGGCGTCATCCACGCGAAATGGCTGATGGATACCGCGCGAACCTACATAGGCCACCATTCCCGTCAGATTGGGGGTTATCTGTTGCTGGATGTTGAGGTTCCACTGCATGACATAGTTGCGTTTGGGGTTAGGCTCGATAAAGGTGGCCCGCAATTTGTTCGAGGGCAGTTGGACGGTGTGATTCTGCAGATCGTAAAAGTCTCCTGGGTTAACATTGGTCGCGGTGTACTGGAAAAACGGGGCTGCCAGGGTCGTCAGCAGTGTGAATTGGTAAGGGAGCGGCAGAACGTCAAACATGCCGATTCCGCCGCGTAAGGCAGTTTTGCCGTTCCCGAATGGATCCCAGGCAAAACCGACGCGCGGTTCGAAATTCTTCAGTGTGGGGTTATTGAAAAAGGGGTTGCCGATGTGGGGTAACGCATCGCTGAGGTTCGGCAAGTTTGATAGTTTATTGTGGGTCTCCGTCAGCATAGTATTCATCTCGTAACGCAAGCCCAGGTTCAGTGTCAGGTTAGGCTTCCACCGCCAATCGTCCTGTACGTAGACGCCAAACAGAGTCGTACGGAGGTTGCGCGGCGTCAGAGTGCTGGCAATGCCGCCTTGAAACTTGTGGGGAATGTTTTGCAGAAAGTTGCTTAAGCTATCAAATTTGAATATTCCATTGGGATCGGAAAGCGCCCTGATATTGAGCCGCATGGGCTCGACCGCAACACCAAATTTCACCGTATGCTTCCCGTGAGTCAGTAAACCGTCGTCGTACACTTGCAGTGTGTTCCAACGGTAGTAATACGTGGGTTCCCCTCCTACTCCGCCCAGGAACGGCGTGACATGGGGAATGAACAACTGCGTCGCGGTCCTACCCGCAAAAGCACCAAGGGATGCGTCTGCAGCTAGTGGATTGATGGCGGAGACGCTGGAATTGTTGTCTACTCGCTCATGGTTAAAGCCCAGCCGCACGGTATTTGCGAAACCTGTGCTCAAGAGATGTGTCCATTCCAATGCGGCGATTTGTCTAGAGACGAGACTGCCTTGCAGCACGTCATTCACGCCATCAGGAGCCGAATAGGGCGTCCTATCGAACACATAAGTGCCAAAGATTGAATCTTTGTTTGAGATGTTGTGATCGACGCGAGCGGTGAGGAAGTTCTCATTCACGGTTTGTTGGCCAGCGAATGTGTAGCTTGCGATATCGCCGTTACATATGTCGGAACTCAATGGGCACGGCCCGTTCGGCGCGTGAAAGAACGGAAGGTAAGCCGCTGCCTTGGGATCTACAGTTACCTGTTGAGGCGTGCAGGAACCGTCTGGGGGCGGGTTGGAGCACAACTGCCCGCTTCGCGCCGCGTTCGTCGGCACGGTCGTCAATGCAGAGATTCCTTTTGATTGCCGGATCCCTTCATAATCGGCGAAGAAGAAAGTCCGGTTTTTAAGAATCGGGCCCCCGATCGATCCTCCGAACTGATTGCGTTTGAAGGGCGGAATCTTCGACGTATCGAAAAAGTTTCTCGCGTCGAGCGCGCTGTTGCGGAGAAACTCGTAAGCATTCCCGTGAAAAGCATTCGTCCCAGAGCGTGTAACTGCATTGACGACACCGCCGGAAGTTTTGCCGTATTCTGCCGAATAATTACTCGTCAGTACGGAAAATTCCTGGATGGCATCTACACCCAGGCTTCCACCCAGCACGCTGCCAGGTCCACCGTTGGCGTAATCATTGAGACTGATGCCATCCAGGCGGTAGTTGTTTTGCTGAGGACGGGCGCCGGAGATAGTCAGCTGTTGTCCGAAACCACGATTGCCGCGATCTGCGCCGACCGTGAACGCAGGCTGGGTTTGAACGGCATCAACCCCGGGCTGGAGGGTCGCGAGGTCTGTCCAGCTGCGTCCGTTCAGAGGCAGCTCACGAACAGTTGTCCCGTTAACCACGGCGCTGATGTCGGAAGAGGCTAGCTGCACCGCGGGCGCTTCGGTGTTGACCTCAATCGTTTCCGAACTCCCCCCTACTTTCATGCGCACGTCCAAACTCTGGTTTGCCCCGACGGTCAGGGTGACGTCGGCCACGGATGTCACAAATCCCCGAGACACGACGGTGACCCGATATTCCCCCGGAACTAAATTCGGTGCCGTGTAAAAGCCTGCGGAGTCTGACGTCACAACCCGCGTCACTTCGGTCGCAACATTTTTTATGGAAACCTGCACCTGAACTAATGCGGCGCTGGAAGCGTCGGTGATACTGCCGGAGAGTGTGGCGCCAGCTACCTGAGCGTAAACCAGACTTAACGGCACGTGAACTACAATGACTATCGCAAGCACTGCTAAGACACGGCGGTTCCGCGAATTCGAGTTGTTCACAAGAGCACCCCCAGTGCGGGGGCACAGTAACACACCATGAACAAAAAGCAACATGAATTGAAAATTAATTTTTATTCATGTGAGGTGCGTGTTATCTGCGAAGGACGCGAACCTGCTGGTTGTCGACTTCAACCTTAGAGGCAGCGGATGAGTGGCTGGGCCTGTCGCGCAGTCGTGCCGGCGTAAGTCATCAGGCAGAAAACGAGAACTACCAGATCTCTCGTCATATCGTCCTCCGTCCGAACAGACTCACGCCGGCACTTCGACGACGGAATGCCTATGGCTCCACTTCGTATACCAATATTTTGGCGTCCTCAATGGACGCTTCGGTCGCTTCGGGAATAGGTGGAGTCAAAATCACGTGTTTCGGCACAATCGCGTAAAACCGCTTTAATTCAGGAACCAGGATGGAGGTCTTCGCAATCGCTCCAGTTGGAACCACTCCCAGCCGCTCGTAGTGATCCGGGTCAACCTGTTTGAAGACATCCACGCCTCCGGTAGTCCCGGTGAAATATACGCGTTGGCTCGCTGGGTCATATTGGACTTCGTCGACTCCGCCCTCGCTATCCAAGGCTAGAATATTGGTTCCGTTGTTCGCGTCCATTACCACCATCTTCCCGGGCTTGTAAATGTGTCCCTTTTTTACTCGGCTACCGATAAAAAGGCGATGATGGGCAACGTCCAGTCCCAAGGCGTGCGGCAACGGTCCTCCCGTGATGGGCCACATATCGACTACGGCACGCTTTTCGCGATCAATCACCGCGACCCGGCTTGTGGCGCCGAGAACCACATACAGCTTAGATGTCGAAGGATCCAGTGCGAGTCCTGCGGGATCGTTGTCATCCAGCGTTATGCTACCCACATACGTACCATTTTTTGTGTCAACTATTTCGATGGAACCTTTAGTCCCTGGCTTAGATCGGTCGCCTCGATCGCCAATATAAAAAAGCTGCGTCGCCGGATCATAAACTCCATTATCGGGTTCCCTTTTGTCTGCCGGAGTGGAAGCAGGATGCAACTGGACAGTCTTTAAGAGCTCGTAGGTCTCCCCGCTGAAAGCTTTGCAGACTCCACTTCCCAGATCCACCCAGATTTGGTTCGACTGCGGAAGGTAAATCACCTTGCGCGGATTACCCTCCAAACCTGTAATCGAATGAATGACCTTGCCTGCGCGCAAGTCCACAATTTCAATAGTCTTTTGGAACTCTCCAGGAGCAAACAAACGCTGACCTTTGATGTCCACCGCCGGATGGTCGAAATAGCCTTCAACATTCGGCATAGAAATGGTCTGAATCTGTTTTAACGGCGCGCTCGTCTGAGCATGTGCGCCCAGCAACGAGATGATCCAGACGGTACAAAGAACCACCAGGTATCTCTTCAATTTGTTCCCTCCTCAAGCCGTATGAGCAACGGTGGATCGTAGCACCAAAACATTAAGAATTCCTGAAAGCCGGATGAAAAGCTTATTTATGAAGAGCGTAAGAGGCGTATGTAGTCACTGTGCGTTATGCAATCTATGCGGTAGTGGTCATGCCTGTTTGGACGGTCTCTTGATCTTTGATTGTTTACCGCAACGCGAAACAGCACGAACGCCGTCAGCCTCGAGAACTCATCGTTGACTGGTAATTTATCGACAGTGACACTCTGGAAGTGAGTCGGTTACAATCCGGCCGGAGATATGTTGAGATGAATCGCCTGCCTGAGCCCAGACACCTCGCCCTTGCGATTGGGATGGCGTTAGTCTCATTCGCCTCGGCAAGCGGGCAGAATGCCCCGTCCCTGAAGGTTATGATATCCAGCGGCTTCAAGGCTGCTTACCAGGAGCTTGTTCCAGAGTTCGAACGAAAAACCGGGCTCACTCTCGTGCCTGCTTACGGTGCATCAATGGGAGATGCACCTGACGCAATACCAAATCGCCTTCAGAGCGGCGAGTCGGCTGACGTCGTAATTTTGGCCACTCCAGCCCTCGAAGAACTGGTGAAGAATCACAAAGTTATTTCCGGCACTCGGGTTGATCTCGCACGATCATTCATTGCTATGGCGGTACGGGCCGGTGCGCAAAAGCCAGACATCAGTACAGTGGAAGGGCTGAAGCGAACGTTACTGACGGCAAAATCGATCGCCTACTCCGGCAGTACTAGCGGTGTCTATCTCTCTACGGAGTTGTTCCCGCGCCTCGGAATCGCCGACGAGATACGGAGCAAGTGCATAAGGATTGACGTCGGCATGGTCGGGACGGTCATAGCACGGGGTGACGCCGAAATTGGCTTTCAGCAGGTGAGTGAACTGCTTCCGATTGCGGGTATCGACATCGTCGGACCAATTCCTCCTGAAGCTCAGAAGATCACAGAGTATTCTGGCGGAGTTATCGTCAATTCGAATCAACACGAGATTGCAAAGCAGTTTCTCCAATTCTTGGCTTCACCTGAAGCGGCTGCGACAATCACGAAGAGCGGAATGCAACCCGTATCTGAACGCCTAACCACGAACGGCAATTCGACATCAGGGACTACGGCCCATGAATGATAACTGTTGTTAACAGGAGCGAGCCGAGTCCCTGGCCCAAGGTCTAGGGAAACGCTTCCCTTTGGACACCCAGATGCAATCGATTTGGGCCCGCGATTCAGGCGCAACTGGCGCTCGACAGAAAGAATTCTCCTTCGGCTCTGAGCACTCCGCAAACCGGGTCCACCATCGAGATTGGACTAATTCCGTTCGTCCTAAGTCGTTCCTGGGGTATGACGCACCTCAAAAATCCAAGTAACTATTTATTTTGAATAGATGGCGGAGAGAGTGGGATTCGAAACCAGCTAAGAACGCAGTTTCAATTACATAGAGAACACGGCGGGCACCGTAAAAGCGATAGAAGACAGTGGTAAGCAGTGCTAACGGATCACAAACGGATCACGGTGAAACGCTCGTCTAATTTTAAAAGTCCCGTGCGTCTGCCAATTCGTGTTGTCGGGAGATTCCACAGAACACTCCAGATTTATGCCAACTGGCTGAGAGAACGCTCCGCGGAGCGTCGAACAAGAGAACTTCGGTCCGTGGCCAGCATTTCGAGAACGTTCTGAACGTCTTGTCCTCCTATTTCCCCAAGGGCCCACGCAACCGCCGCTCTCACTCGAAAGTGCACGTCGTCAGCAGCGGAAAGCAAGCTCGCGACTGCATCGAACTCTTGCAGGAAACCGCACGATTCAGCGGCGGCACGTCGGACCCTCTATTCCTGATCTCTTTCAATGGCATGTCTGAGTTGAGGGCCAACGTCCGAGCCACCCATCACACCGATAGCTTCTGCTGCAGCGGTTCGCGCAAACAAACTCGGGTCGTGAATGAGTACTTTTTGAACAGCGTCGGTCGCTAGTTGAGTACCTAAGTGCCCCAAGGCCTCCGTGGCGGCATACCTCACCATGAAGTGCTGTCGCAGATCCGTTGCCAACCTAACGAGAGTTCCAGTGGCACTCTTCAGAGCCCAACTCTCCCGTTGCTTCAGCCGCGGCCCTTCTGGTCCTCCACTCGTTGCTCCTCAAGGAGGACTGCAAGAGCTCGGTGAGTTCGCGGTCCGAGATGGATGTTCCGGCGAGATGCCTGAGTACGTCGATAATTTCCCGGCGAATGCTGCCCTCTTGAATCGGGAGATCTCGTACGACGGCGCGAGCTGATTGCGCATCCCCCAGCTTGGCAAGCGAAAAATTGATGATTCGCTTTCGGCGACCGTGGCTTGAAACTCTCGCAGCTTTGAGTGCCTTGATCGCTTGCACTCTGAACTTAGAACCAGCGCGCGCAAGCGAATGTGAAGCTGTAATGGCGACGATATCGTCTTCGTCCTGCAAAAGGGTGAGTAAAGGCTCAATCTCAACCTTTCGGGCATGTTCGCCTAAACGAAATGCTACTTCTGCGCGAACTGCAGCCGACTCGTCGGTTACGAGTCTCGTTAACGCAGTGAAAATCAGTCGGAATAGCTCGCATTGGATTTCAGAGTTCGACAGGCTCAGCAATTGATTGCTGAGATTGTGCTTACTTGCCTATAAGAGCTCGGAGAGGATCAGAGCTGCAAAGAGGCACAGAACAGAACATTAAGAGATTGTCCTTGGCCACGATTGAAGGCAGGATTTTGCAGACTGGCAGCGAGCGCGAGCTTTCGGGGGATCATTACCGAATCACCTCATTGCGCTTACTGCTATTCTCGCGCACTCGAGGGGGGCAATGTCAGATGTGACACGAGCAAGCGCTAAATTCAACAACCGATCATCGAAAAGACGCAGCTTGCGCTCTGCGGCGGCCTGTCCAGCCGGCCAATTAGTCAATCCTGACTTTATGCCCGAAAGAGTTGGTTCCGCATGCTCGCGCTCAATGAGCCAGTCAACGGTCGCCAACAACTCCATGCCCAGAGGAGACTCGAACCCGTCAATCCGCTTGGCTGTCAGGTCTAGAACGCGATTAAGCATTCCTGACGATTCCTGTTTAAGGAACAAGTCGACGTACTTGCGACGCTGCTCATCGAACCAGATCGTGTCGGCTGGCCCCGCGTCGCTCAGCCGTTTATCGCAGTGAAGGTATGTGCCATCCAGGGCATCTAGCAGGTGGCGAAGTCGGTCCGAGTAGGGTCCGTATTTATCTGCCTTGAACTGGAGTTTCAAAGGATCTTCGAATCCCAGTTCATGAATCGTACGTTCAAGAAACCAACCTAATTTTTGCACTTCGAGATACGTACACTCGATGCCGAGCACCCAGTAACGGCGAATCATTTCCGCGATCAGCACGCGAGCTGGGGTAAGTTTCTCGACGCCGGTACGTTTTGCGACGTTTTGATACTTCGCAATTGGTTCGTAAACGAGGATCTCCACGTCGGCGAGATCCCCAAGAACTCGTTCTATTTCGGGCTTGACCTCACTCCAGTCGAGCCCTCCGTTGCCGGAGCCAAGTGGAGGAAGAGCGATAGACCGAATGGCCTTTTCCTGAATCACGCGTCGAAGGTCCTTGAGGCCTTCAACGATCCACTCAAGTTTCGAAGGCTGTCGCCAATGTTTCTTCGTCGGGAAATTTATGATCCAACGAGGCCCCTCGAAGGTTCGGTTTTCTGTGACGAACATTCGACCGGTTCGAACCTGTTTGGCCTTACAGGCCTCTTCGTATGAGCGAAAATTCGCTGGGAATGCTTCCTTGAACATTAGAGCGATGCCCTTGCCCATAACGCCCACGGTGTTCACCGTGTTCACGAGCGCGTCCACCTTCGCGTCAAGAAGATTCCCTTTTACAAAGCGCATCATTTCAGAAATACCAACCCCTCTGCACAACAGTCTGCATCTGGAGCTTGCGTTTCGCAAGCTCTACTCTGATTCCTGCATCGACAGCGTCGCTGTACGAGCAAATGCCCTGCAGTCCATCTGCTGGCAAGTGCTTCCAAATTAGCGCCTCGGCTTGGTACCGTTCCTTCTTGCCGGGATCGTCCGGGTCATGTTTGAAGTCTCTACGGTTAAGGAGGTCCCAGTCTATATGGTGAAGATCGTCAAGATCGGTGAAGTAGTTCGCCGCCACTGGATACGCGTGTTGGTCGGTGAAGACGAATTGAATTCCTAGTTCCGCAATCCGATGAAGCGAAGAAACGAGAATCACAATTTCCTCGTTGGGGACCTGCTTGAACAGGTCGGCCGGTTCAAACGTGATCGTTTCGATGTAAAGCTGGATCTCGGAGAGGACGACGGCCCGCTGTGGTACGACTGGCCAATAATCCGGAAGCATTTTCCAAATAGCCGTGCTGCACTAGACGGATACAAAATCCAAACGGTTGAAGTGACCGGCGAGTTGGGGCAAATCATTGATTTGTTCGTTCGAATCAACTCTACTGGCAAGCGACTGACATCCGGCGAGAAACGACACGCCAAGTTCTACACCAGCAGGTTCCTTAAGGAGGCCGAGGCTCTCGTTCGAAAATTCCACAAGGTTCTCGTAGGAGAGAAAATTCTTACGCCAGCCCAGATCGACCGAATGAAAGGAACAGAGCTCTTCGCAGAACTGCTCATGTCGATCTACAACGGTGGTCCGATCAACAAGAAGACAGCTCTCGATCGAGCTATCGGCAATGATGGTGTAAACGGGAACAGCCTGGCCAAGATTTCCCGAGAGTTCACAGGGACGATGAATCGGCTCAAGAAGATGTTTCCTGAGCTAAAGCAGACAAGGTTTCGGAACAGTGCTGAATTCTACAGCCTCTTCCTGCTGATATGGGAAATGGGCAAAGAAGGTTTCGTACTTACAGATCGCAAACGGAACAAAATCGCGACAGTCTTGCTGCGTAAGCTATCGAGAGGAGTGGATGAACTCCGTGAAGGCATTCGAAAGTTGAAGCCACCAAAAGCGTCCCAACGCCTCTATGCCGACTATTTGCTCACGGTCCAGGGCGATACCGATAGCAGCGCTAACCGGGAGAGGCGTCGTGCTCTGTTAAAGGGCTTGTTATGGTCCCTTTATGAACGCAAGGACGAAAAACGAGGCTTTACCTCGGAACAGCGACGGATTATCTGGGGTACAGACGAGAAGCAGGTTTGCTCGAAGTGCAAAAGACCGCTTTCTTGGAATGATTACAGCGTCGATCACATCGTCGCCTACTCCCGAGGTGGAAAAACCTCCCTGAAAAATGCCCAACCGATGCACAAGCGGTGCAACAGCAGCAAAGGTGCGCGCTGATATCCGAGCCCATACTTTTGTGGGTGTCACGCTTGGCAGCAAGGCGGTTGTGAGGAGCGTAGACCGCGAATGGATTTTCGACTTGTCGAACGAGGCTGGGAGAGTGAAATCCGTACAGCACTCGCGCGAGATCACTCGAAGCTTTGGATCGTCTGTCCTTTCATTCAAAGAGGACCCATAGAAATACTTCTTGAGGCTGGCAAGCCTGAGTCGCTTCGGGTTGTGACAAGATTCAACCTCGATGATTTTGCGTGTGGCGTTAGCGATACGGCTGCGCTTCGGGTTCTGATCGCGAATGGTGGCCAGATTCGAGGAGTGCGAGGTCTGCACGCGAAGCTTTACCTCATTGGCGATTGTGCGATCTCAACTTCAGCAAACCTAACCGACAAGGGACTTCACGACAACCACGAGTTCGGCTTTATCTCACACGATTCAGGGATCGTATGGAAGTGTTATCAATACTTCAATAGTCTGTGGCACCGGGCTGGTAATGACTTGACGCTGAACAGAATCGACGGATGGGATGAACAACTGCAAAGCGCCAAACCTGCGGCAGGCGCAGGTCCGGGATTCACGGATGAAGGAGTTCAGCTGTGGCCTGAGGAGGACGACGAAGTCGATTCAGGAACAGAAAACGAGGCTGCCGACGGGCCTCAGGCATTTGTTAAGTTCTTTGGTGAATCAGAGAGTCGGGCCCTAGCGTCACTTCCTGTAAAAGAGGAAATAGACCGGTCTGGCTCGCACTGGGCCCTTACCTATTCCAAAAGGCCTAGTGGCGTGGTCGGCGGCGCAACGATGTTCATGTCACGACTGGTCGCGAATCCAAGCGACATCATCATATATGGTCGGGGCGTCCGTTCCGCTCACGTGCCTGGGCGCGATGATGCCACATCAGCGGACATTACACGTCGGCCATGGAAAAGCCGCTGGCCCTACTACATCAGGGTGCATGACCCAGAATTCATCGCAGGCTCGCTTCGCAACGGCATCTCTCTCACCGATCTAAAGGGCGCCTTGGGTGTTAATGCATTCGTGACAACGAAGCGCAACGCTGCTCGTGGTTATGGCAATACCGATCCAAACCGCGCCTATTTGCAACAGGGGGCCGTGAGGCTGACTCCGGAGGCAGCAGCGTGGCTCTCGGAACGATTTGATTTGGCGTTGAAGAAACACGGGAAAATTACGAGTGAGAATTTAGGCGATCTCGATTGGCCCGGGTGAGCCAGAGATGGTGTAAATGAGCCAGTGGGGCGGCTCGCCTCTCCTCACGTACAATGAAGGATCATGGAGACACAGCCACTGTCGTCCGAATCATCTCTCCGCTTGGATCATTTGTTTCGTTCGGACCACCTTGTGCCTATCCGCGATTTTTTGGCGATATCACCTGAATTGCAACTTCTTGTTCGTCATCAGGTCGTTCAGGTATTCGCAATCGTGGACGCAAATGTCATCTAGGGAGAGCTTCGTTGGAGACTGGGTAGGAGAGAAAGACGTGATGCTCGATCAGGACTCGAAGAGGCTCTCGATGCGGGCGTCCTCGTTCTGATTGCCCCCAACTTCCTGAATGCGGAGATTGAAAAACATCTTCCGGCAATCGCATACGACACGGAAAAGACTCTTGCTGAAGCGAAGGAGGAATGGAAGGCGATACGGGGAAAGCTTCATTTCTACGAGCCGCTATCGCGGACGTGCGATAAGGAAGTAGTTGATCCAAAAGACCTACCTTACCTAGATGCGAGTGTGGAACTTGGGCTGCCCGTTTACACACGGGATCACGATTTGAAGCGTATGGGCGCGCCCGTGTTGTGGGTTTGTATCGATACGGCATGCCGTGATCATGCGCGCGCAACGAGCGTCACTCTAGGTTTCACCGCTGGCTCAACTTTCTCCGTTAGTATCGGAGCCGAAGGAGTTCGTGCAGCGATCCGTGGAGTAAAAGCTGTTTACGAGGGGTTCAGAAGTCAGCCGGCATGGTTGCAGCTTGTGGTGGCCGGTGCACTAGCCGCGATATTTATCCATCCCAGGTCACGCGCTAAGATTTTGGAGATCTGGGGCGGTGTTTCCAAGAGCGCTGCCAACTTGAAGAGTCCATTGTTAGAGGCCTTCGTCACAGTCATGAAAGATGTTGCGAGTGCACAATCCAGTGCACATCGAACGAAGCGTGAAATTGAGTCTGTCTTGCCCTCCACGAAGAAGGGTTCCGCACTACTGTATGCTCGAAGAATCTCAGTTGTCGCCAACAGCCCGGTACCGACTCAGGAGTTAGTTCGTAGGATGAGAAGTGCAGGTTACGTTTCTCGGGCTAAAGATCCTGAGAGCTGTCTCCGCCGAGTACTACGAGAGAGCGGAGAGTTTCTGGAACTGCCTGGCGGGACCTGGCAATATCGACCACGGCCGGTCGCAGCACCCAGCGCAGATTGTTAGTCCGCTCGGCATTCTCCGCTGGGAGTTTCACACTACGACCCCAAGACACTGGCAATTTCCGATACGTACCTGCGAGGACTGCCCCGTGCCGGGATTCCGCGGAAATCCACAACGCCGATAGTTGCGTCTGCTTTTCGCAGGAAATACCAGTGGAGATTGACAATTCCCCGACCTCCGTTAACCAAACTATCCCGTAAACGAACGTGGCTGAAACGGTTTGCTGTCCCAATAATCTACTACTGTGGTGAAGGGCTCCCACGCCCGATACCCCCGTTCCTTTTCCACTACCTCGATGAAATGACGCAGTATCTTCCGCCATCGAATGAGCACATTTCGCAGAGACTCCTCGATCATCCGTGGGTCTCCCACCCTATTCCGGTAGGCAGCAGTGATCGTTTCAAAGTAATTGAGTAGTTCGATGAAATGAAACCTCAGTTCCCAGTTGGGCGTGTCCGCTTTTGAAGAATAAATCGCTCTTGCGTCTGCCTCGGATATTTCGACAACGGCCCCTCGTGTATCCAGATCAATCAAACCGGCACGTAGCTTCTCGATTGCCTTCCTGTGAGTAGAAGTCTCATCGTTCCATTGCCCGATCAGGCCCGCAGTATAGTTTCTGCGGTTCCAGTCGTGATTGGCTCTGAGAGCCCAAGTCGCCACAAGAACTGACATTGCCGTAATCAGGGGGCCATAGTCCTTCAACGCAGAAGAAAGAGTCTCGACTGGATGCATGTTAACCTCCGCTCTCCAGACATTCACAAAACCTAACCTTTGCTTCCCTCAGTTCTTTCCATCGGTCTCTCCGGACGAGAGGCCGTGCATACAGACCGAAGACGACACATTGCTCTCCGATTCGGGGACGAGTCGGTTGAGCTTGAATCGCTTCCCATATGCTCACTCGATGTTCTCCAGCTTGAGTTGCTTGGTCGGATCGATGTCATGCATGGAGTTGACCATATCCCGAATTGTGCGGTTGCTTACGGCACTGAGCAAGTTCACCGCGTTCGGATTATGTTTTTGGGCACTCTTATAAACGCTCCGAATTTGATCGTATTTGTTCTCCGCCTCGAGCTTCCTGAACGCATCGAGTTGCTTTTCGTGTCGTGCGACCCACTCGAAATTGACAAACAATTCAAAAGTCTCAGGAATCCTCGTGCTTGCGTCCTTGCTAATGTTCTGCAGCTCAGAATCACCAGCGCCGCTGATGAGCTGTTGGGCGGCCGGGTTGTGAGCCTGGGTAGCCAAAAAGCACTTGCGTAATTCGCCAACCGGACGGAGTGTATCGTCGAGTGGACTCTTACCTTGCGGCGTATAGTACAAGTCGCATCCTTCGTGGTAGACGCTCCAGGTCACGTGTGTTCGAAGTTCCTCGTTGTTGGCTCCAATCATAAGTTGCGTTGGGTCAGAGGTGGCAGTTTGAAGTCCATCCGAGGCCTGAACACGAAATAGCACGTGGTTGGATGTACCCATCACCGTCGGGTTCACATCCAAACGACTGTCCTGTAAACCTGTTGCGATCGTTGCCCAAGTCAGACCAGAGTCTTTGCTCACTTGAACATCGTAGAATAGCTTGTCGTGATCCGGATCTGATCCTTCCCACTTCAGGCTGATTTTTGGCTGCTGCATCGTCGAGGGCCCTAGGGTAAAGTCGACCGGGCCTTGACCGACGCTCGCCTTGACGTTGGCTACTGAAGGCATCGCTGTTCCAATTGTTTGTTTATCGATTGTGGTACCGTCGATTAGCAATTGAATCTCTTTCGTACCAGGATCAAAGCTAAACGTAGCATTGATGATGCCCTTTCGCGCTCCGGATGATGGCACATCCAATTGCACAGCGACTGGCAAGTCGCGGAGAACTTGGCCACCCTGGTCCAGCACTCGAATGGTGACATCGTGTTGCGCTGCGGTTGGTGTGACAACTCCTTGAGAAACCCTGTTGATAAACTTGATCTTGCCGGTTCGGTCAGACAAATTGACTAGCGCGATGACGTTCAGCAATTGCTGAGATGTGATCTGAGGTTCTGTCGATTGTTGTCCCGAGGGCTCAGGTCCTGCGGAAGAAGAGCTCCGCTCGCTTTCCAAGCGGGTGCTTATGGCGTTAAAGGTATACGCGCTTTCCCAGACATGATCACAATAGTCCATCGTGTCGGACCAGATTGTTCCTGGAAGTGCAGCCATAGGCATGTTCCTTGGTGGATACCCGACATCGAGTCCCACGAGGCTGCCATCTGGACCGGAAATGCGACCAGTCGGGAATGGATAGTTCAGATCGTCGGGCGAGGACCCGCACTTTCCGGGATGTAGCCGCCCCATCAAGTGCCCAATCTCATGACCGGCGTACCAATCACCGTACGAGCCATCCCTGTCCCATTGAAAGTTTTGCCACCTTGATGGATCACCTGTTGGACCGGATGCGACGGCATTGTAATCAACCACGTCCGGCACCTTGTTGGCGCAACCGCGCATAAAGCCGGCGCCATCGAAAACCACACCGTAGTAGTGTGTCTTCGCCAATCCGGCCGCTGGCCGTGTAGGAACGCCGCAAGCATTAGCTTGGGGGCCATCTGTTGAGGTTGGTCCAATATAAGAAAGTTCTTTAGTGCGGACATCGGCGACAAGTGTATTCGCGGTTGTACAGTCGAAAGGCCATTTCTCGTCAGTGTCTACGACACATTTGGTTACTTCCACATCGCCGGCCGGATAGACTCGCTTGAGCCAGGACTCGATAAGCTCAAAGTCGAACAACCGTGCAACGTACGCTGAGGGAGGAGTACCGGCACGATACCGAATGCCGACCAATCTCACGTTCAGAGGTGGCCGGTCGACAAGCTTCAATGCAAGCTTTTGTACTCCGCAGTTCACACATGGTAGGTCAACTTCTGGGTTTGCCTTTCGTAGCTGTGCAACCTGCACTTCAATGCTGCCTGGTTGAATTGTTTCCGTCGGCAACCGAAAGTTTAGACTCGAGCCGATATTCTCGCGAAGTGGTCGTAGCTCAACCGTTGATGACGACGTTGGAATGATCGAAGAGTCGGAGTTGACAAAGGTATCATGTCCGTCTTTAGAGACCTTTAACACGCCCGAAATATTAATGGGATCATTCGTCGGCGATTGCCCGACGTAAACTCGGATGACGGTCGACTTTCCCGCTATCAACGGAACCGACCCGCGCGAGTCTTGCACAACTTGTACCGCCTCCATTCGCAGAACCGACAGATTGGGTACAACTTGCCCCAGCGACTGAATTGCAAAAAGGCAGTGGACTAAAACACAGAGGCTGATATACCGCATATTGCGCTCCCTCAATTGATATAGTCGTAGGTGGCCGGTTCAAGGAAACAGTGTCCCAACGCCAACGATTAATGTAGCTGCGTGGCTCTGCCCAACGTGACGCTCCTCTCTCATTTGGGGGCACCAAGAGTCTTGGCTATTGCACTTACAGAAAGGTTGATACCTATAGTGAATTGAGTGCAGTAGTGCGATTTGCCAGTTAACGAACTGCCGCTTGTATTGCGGCAAGACGTGCCGCCCGACAGCTCGGGCTGTTTTACGAACATAGCCCCCAGATAGAGTTCAGAAGCTTTTGGCCCCCATGCACCGCCTACCAGAATTTTGCTCAGCGGCTGCTTGGCAAATGCGACACCTGCAATCGGATGAGGAATTGCGTTAAATGCGCTGCCTTTAACGTCAACTGGTCGAAAGTAGCCGTCGAGGACGGCAAACACGTTTTGGCTGTTGACCTTCGCCGGAGTGGCGGTTCCCGAAGTTGTATCGAGCTTCAATTCGCTGATCTTGCGGACAGGTACTGCAAAACCCACGTCCCAGTAGTAGAGACCCTCATTGTCGAAGGTGGTATCGTCCGCCAACTTCTGGTCTGATTGGTCAGTTGTCACCTTGAAGGTACTTTTGATCAGAATGTCAGATGGGCGGTACTGGATATTCAATATGCCGCCCCCCCAGACGGCGTCGGGATTAGCCACGGGTCCCTTGGAAGAAGCATTTGTGGAATTGGCTCCGCCCGCAAATGCTTGAAGTAGTGCGTATAAATGAGCAACGTTAGCTGGCGTCTTCTTTGTTATCGTCAAGTCATAGTCAGGGATATACGTTCCCGGCACAAAGGCTGCAGGATCGACCGGTTTGCCATCTGCTCCGGTTTGCTTACCCTTAAAGTGAACATATAGCAGATAAGTTCTCGTCACTCCCTGGAGGCGCTTCCCGCTCGTAAAATCTTCCTGGGACCAATCATTTGGGGCAGTGTCTCGATACAGGTACCAATTATTAGCATGGATCTTTGGTTTATCTGCTGTAGCTGAATCCTCCCAGCGTACCAAGTGGATCAAGACATAGTTATTTGGGTGTTTTCCATCCAGATCCGGAAGACAGTGGGTGTCTCGTTTGCTTTTTTGCTTCGTTTCGTTTGCCGTTAGAGGGCATGAATCGTCTCCCTGGACTTTTCTCATCTCTCGGATGAGCTCCATCGCAGCTGTAGGATTGTCCAGAGTCGCGTTGTCTTGGTGCAAGCCTGTGACAGCTTTCAAGTCGTCAGTTGAGAACGGTACGGCATTTGTAAATACTTCGTGCTGCGAAGTCGCGCTAACCCAGGGTGAAGCAAGCAGGAGGAACAAAACAACGCTCCATCCGCTCTTGACGTGCCGGACCATACTGCGATTTCTGTGACTGGCGCTCATAGTTGCTCTCCTCGAGGCCGGGCGTTTGTACTTGCCGAAAGATGTGTGCAGGCCATCCCTGGCCTGACGGCCTTCTTCATCCAAATACGACAACTGAGAAGGAACTCCTTTTTGAGCGTTGTCTGGGAGTCCTTGCATCTCCGGTCAGAATGGTTTCGGGGCGGTATCATCGTGTTGGATGGTCGAGTTCATGTAGAATTCGGGGCATTGTGGGGTAGTAGTGTCACGCCATTCGTCAATGTCGGGAGAGGAGTTAGTACGGGCCTGCGCCGAGGGGAACGAAGGCGCGGCGTGGGATGAGTTTGTCTCCCGTTTTCACCGCCCGATCAGCCTTTCCATTATTCGGACTGCCTATCAATGGGGCCAATTTCCCCAGCAGGTTGTCGACGACCTAGTTCAGGATACTTACCTTAAGCTCTGCACGAATAAGTGCCGCCACCTTCTGGAATTTGCCGCGCAGCATCCCGATGCAATCCTCGGCTATGTAAAGACGACCGCGGTGAACGTCGCACATGACCATTTCAAATCCCTCTATTCTCGGAAACGTGGCTCTGGCGAGGTTGGCCAAATCGCTGAAGATGCCGATCCTAAGGCTGCATCGACTCAGGTTGGCGGCCAAGAGGCAATGGAGCGTGAGGTTCTGTTCAAGCAAATTGATGAGTGTATTGAGTCTTGCTTAGAAGGACCGGATCGAGACCGTGATCGCACGATCTTCTGGCTCTATTACCAACAAGGAATGACCGCAAAAGATATCGCCGCCTTACCGACGATGGATCTGTCGGCCAAGGGGGTAGAGAGCGTCATTGTCCGCGTGATCCGCCTACTACGTGAGCGGATAGTGGGTATGCAGATCCAAATCGGGTCGAGATTGCCGGAAAAAGGATTTCTCACGGCAGATTCGTATTAGTAAGGAGAAGTTGGTTTTGACACGGCCACTAGATCGACATCTTGACGGCGACGAACTTGATGCACTGCTTATGCCGCAAGCACTGGGTGTTTCTCCCTCGGGACGGCTTTCGGAAGAGGCACTCCGGGAGGCCCAGCGCCATATTGAGTCTTGCCAGGACTGTGATCGGAAGGTGCAGATGCACAGGTCCGCGCAAAACGCGATTTCTCTGCGGGCGACGAGTGGGCAGGCGCGTAGAGGTACGAACTGTTCGGAAGAGACCGAGTGGGTAAGAGTCGCTGCGGGACTGCTTGAAGAGGACGAAGCGAAAGAACTCATGAGGCACGCGGCACAATGCGGGCACTGTGGGCCACTACTCAAGGCTGCCGTCAAGGGTCTCTCGGATGAGGCCACGCCGGACGAGGAGGCGGAAGTGGCCAAACTGGGAAGCGCACGGCCTGACTGGCAGGCCCAAATGGCTCGCACGCTGAGAAGTGCCGGCGGGTCTCGACGGTCACAAGGGGCCGCTGCCTCATTTTGGAAAAGCGTTTTCTATTGGCCACGCCCCGCATTTGTAGCCGCAGCCGCCATTATTCTCATGGCAGCGGCATGGGTTGGCGTGCGGATGTTGCGTCCAATGTCTGCTGCACAATTGCTTGCACAAAGCTACGCGGAACGAAGATCAATGGAGGTTCGAATTCCTGGGGCCAAGCATGCGCCCATGCGTGTGGAGCGTAGCGGCGCAAATTCGAGTTTTGATAAGCTTCAATCGCTGCTCAAAGCCGAGGCCCTCATCAGTGAAAAGTTAGGGACATCTCCGAACGATCCTGCTTGGCTTGACGCTAAAGCACGCGCGGAAATGCTCGATGGCAGTTATGACGACGCAATCAAGACGCTACAACATGCATTGGAGACGCAACCTGAATCATCCGAACTAATGATTGATTTAGGGTCCGCGTACTTTATGCGAGGCGAGTCCTCCGGCAGGCCTATTGACTATGGCAATGCCATTGAATCGCTAGGTAAAGCATTAGCCAAGTCGCCCAACGACCCGATTGCACTTTTCAACCGTGCACTTTCTTGCGAACGATTGTTTCTCTACACGCAGGCGGTAGACGATTGGGAACATTACCTGCGTATTGATCCGCAGGGCGAGTGGGCTAACGAAGCACGCCAGCGGCTTGCGTCCGTGCAACAGAAACTAAAGCAACATGAGAAAAGTCAGTCTGAATCATTGCTGAATCCCGATTACATTGCCCATCAAAGCGCCAATGATTCTGCAGTGCGAGGCCAAATTGATGATCGAATTGAACAATACTTACACATTGCCGTGACCAATTGGCTTCCGCAGGCTTTTTCTGAAACATCTGAACTGCGGGCAACCGAAACTCGTGCCGCGCTTTCAAAGGTCGCCGACATCGCACAAAAGGAACATGACGACACGTGGTTAGCTGAGTTGCTTAGCAAACCCGGTGGTGCTGAATTTTCTGAAGGGATCAAGTCTCTGAGCGCATCTGTTCGAGCCAATGATATGGGGGACTACGCTCAGGGGCAAGAACTGGCACATCGCGCGGTTCTTAAGTTTAGAGAAGCCGCGAATGCGGCAGGGGAATTGAGAGCGCAAGCAGAAGAGGTTTATTCAGATCATCTCCTTTGGGAAGGTCCTCGCTGCCTGGCGCTAATATCCACAATGAACCAGCTTCTCTCACATAGGAGCTACGGGTGGATTCAGGGACAGATGAGCCTAGAACAGTCTAATTGTGCCAATGCCGTTGGCGATCTGGGCACCTACCAAGCTGCGATCGGCAGAGGAATGAAGCAGGCGAGCGATCACAAATACATTGCTCTCTATTTGCGCGCTTTGGGTTTTCAGGCTTTATCGGATGCTTCAGTTGGAGAGTCAACTACAGCTTTTTCGCTCGCGGCGCAAGGGTTGAGCCTTTTCTGGTCTCGTCCCATTGACCTCATGAAAGGCTATAACCTTTACTTCAACCTTGAGAGTACGGCTGAGGGACTTCACCTTCCGTACCTCGAAGTCGTCCTGCTGAGACAAGCCACTGCCTTAATTGACCAGCATCCTGATGTGCTCCAACGCGCTATGGCTCACCGATGGTATGCAAATGCTGCGTATTCCGCACATATGCCGGAATTGGCATCTCTCGAGTTTTCAAAGGCAAGTTCTCTGTTTGCATCCTCTCCGCGAACTGCCGCAACAACGCGCGACTATATGGATGCTGAGGTGTGGCTGGCTCATGTCGAGATTGAGCAAGGAGATGTAGAGCAAGCCAATGCCCGGCTCAAGACCATAAAGGGAACGCTCGACGAATCCCCAAGCTTCGACCCTGAGATCGGGTTCTATTCCGCACAAGCGGAGATAGCTATGCGACGTGCTGATTCTTCCGCTGCCGAATCCGCAATCCGATCTGCGGTATTCCTCGCCGAATGGGCGCTCAACTCGTATCGTTCCGAGGGCGACCGCCGCCAATGGGCGGAGCAAACCCGCGATACATATCGGGAAGCTGTGGAGTGGAAGTTGCGCCAGGGCGATGCGACTTCGGCCCTTGAACTGTGGGAATGGTATCGAGGCGCTGAACTGCGAGCAAACGAAGGGATTTCCTCCCACCGAATCGCGTCCCGTGAGACGGACACGCCTCCGGATCCCGGTGATGCTCCGGAGCTCCCTACGCCCACGGCAGTGGCGAACCGGTTAGGTTCTTTGAGGGATGAAACGGTCATTGTGTACGGAACTTTCGCCGATGGGATTTCTATTTGGGTTTACGATGATCGCGGAGTTTTCTCGCGATGGGTTTCGACGTCCGAGAGTTCGATACAGGAACTCGCGCTACGCTTCGGGCGTCTCTGCTCAGACCCCACCTCTAGCCTAGTCACAGTTCAAACAACCGCCCGATTGCTCTACGACATGCTCGTTGCACCTATTGAAGACCGCCTCGTGCCGGGCAGGACAATTATTATCGAACCGGACGACATTCTCCCTGTCATTTCGTGGGAGGCTTTGGTGGACTCCCGCTCGCATTACCTCGCAGAGCGAGCTGCCGTTGTTGTGGCACCCGGTCTCTACCGGACGATGCACCTCCGGTCCGCGACCGTCATTACTCGCGACACCCCGGTCCTCATTGTGAGTGTCCCGTCTGCAGATGGTTTCACGCCACTCACTGATGCTAACAATGAGGCACAAGCAGTTGCCACCAATTTCTCCTCGCCGCGCTGGCTTCAAGATCGCGATGCGACGCTTTCGGCGATCCGCAGGGGTATTCGAGACATCAGCGTCTTCCACTTTGCAGGCCACGCGATCGCGTCACCGCTTCGCAGCGGTCTTGTACTTGCTGAACTTGATTCCGACTTTCAGCATCCACGGTTAGTTGGAGCAGAAAGCTTCCCCGCAAGAGATGTCGGTACTCTCCAGCTCGTCGTGCTTTCGGCATGTCATACCAACGGTGAAGGAGAGGTTGGCGGTTCCGGGACTGAAAGTTTGACCGATGCTCTTCTGCATGCGGGAGTCCCGCACGTGATTGCCAGTCGATGGAACGTCGATTCCCGCGAAACTGCTGAACTCATGCAGCAGTTCTATTCACATTTGTTAGCGGGGAGCGACGTAGCCAATGCAATGCATGCTGCGGAATTGGCGTTGGCCTCCCATCCGGCGTCTGCACATCCGTATTACTGGGCTGCATTCGAACTACGGGGCGAAAGATAAAATCTGAGGAGAAATTGAAAATGAAAGCTCACTGGCGTGTCGCCACATTTTTCGTGGCTGTTTCTTGCTTTTACGGTATGGCCTTTGCACAAAAGACATACAATTTGGATCTCGCTTTGGAAGGCCCCTGGATCCTCTATGAAGAGCAGCACTTCAAGGACAAGAACAATCAGGATGTCGCCGTACTTATCGCCATAGCACCTACGGGGGCGACCGCGTCCACGATCAGCCATCGTGACAAGATTCACCACCACATTCCGCAGATGAGCACCGGCGATGGATACTATGTACCCGGCGCTGGTATCTACTGCCTGAAATTCGACGATGCATGTGCACCTGCGGGAGCGACGTCCTTGATGATTGGTACCGGATATCCCCAAGGGCAACTCTTGGAGATGTATTACCATGACCGGGCTCAAAAACCCTCTTCAGGATGGCCGTGGCAGACAAAAGGCAGCGGTCACGTCGTATTGATCCTGCCCATGCCCGATTTCTATAGCAATGATGGCGTTTGGCCAATGCGTTTTCGCGCCAAGCACAACAGCATCAATGACCCTGTTAAATATGAGGGACTGAAAAGCATCGGTCTTTTGCTCCACTATTCCAAGGGCCCCAACTGGCTGCGGCTTTTCACTTGCGACCCTAATAATCCATCGGTTCACAACTGCACAACTCCAGCCACAGATCCGAAGCACAATCAGATTGCGGTCATTAACACTGGAACGCTTCGGCTGCAAATGAGAGCGCCCGACAACAACGATGCGTGTGACCATCACGTGCGTTTCGGTTATCACGAAATCTATCGAACGGTGGGCAGTCAATACACCACGGATTACGCATACATCGAACCAGCTCAGAGTGTGAAACCGGACGGCATGACGGGTACGTTCGAGGATTCCAGTAACCACAATTGCTTCGACCACGACGACCAAAACACATTTCAGGACGACACCGTCACTCCGCAAAATGCAACCTTGCAAGCAAACAATGCCGACATGTCCATGTTAGGCCAGGGTTTTCTCGAATCTGCAGACAAATCCTTGTCTAGTCTTGCGGCGAGGTACGAAGGCCTACAGCCAGCGAGCACTGCCTTCCATAGTGCGTTCGTCAGAGAAAGCCAACTGGGGAGCTTCCCGAAGATCTCGGAGGTGCGGCAAATAGGAGCACTGTTGAATGACGCTGCAAGTGACATTGAAAGCTTTGCTGCTGACGAAAGAAGCTTGGTTAGTCCAACCGACTGGGCGGAGATTGAACGAATCAAGAGCGGAGCGAAAGATATTGCGGCTGCGACAAAAAATGGAGGAGATTGTAGGGCGCCACTTGTTTTGATGGAGTAATGAAGTCGCCCAGGTATGAACCATGCGGCGGGGACAGTGTATGTCCCTGCCGCGATCGTTTTTTGGGGATGCTTTTCTGGTCACTCGGCGAGGAAAACATCTGGGGCCGAGTTCAGAGGGGACGAGACACCCGCACTGATTGTTCCACTCAAGTCTTTCTCAAGTCTGCTGCGGCTGCGATTCCACCAGGCCCGTGTGGAGGTCCGGCTGCTTTTCTGTAATACTGCAGCATTAAAGGGTAGAACACGTTAGCTTCATGGTCGCTCTTTCCAGCGGAAAGGGGCTCAGTCTGCATGTTCCAGCATCTCGCGAAACTTCTTCTTCGTGGAGTATTTGCCGTATAAACAGATCGCACGTGAAAGTTTCTTTGCGTCCATCTTTTTGGCCTTCTGGCGGACACGAGACAGGACATGGTCTCTGTTTTCCACAAGCTGGTCGAGCTCATTTACGAGATCGACTAGGAGAAATTCGGGAGAGAGCTGCTTCGGGACGTTATAGCGACGCTCGAAAGTGAACACCCGATTGCCGAAACGAAATGTTCCGTGCCTCTTCTGGTTATAAACAACCCGCTTGTTGTAAAGCTGACTCGTCCCGAGCCCTAGTTGATTGTAAGCATTTGGAGAGGTGACGACAAAATTGTCACTCCTCAGGAAGGCCCTAACCAATTCATGTTCGTCAGCTACGGCTTCTCCAAACTCCAATTCCCGCGGAAAGTAGTAGAGGCCGTTGCGAAGCCGCTGTAGCGTCCTATCTGCGGTGAGTTCCCTAAGATGCCGATCAACGCTACGAGACCATGGCAGAAGTTCCTCCCTTCGGTAGACACGTCCAGGGCGCAGATGGCGTTTCAGTTCCTCCACAGTCTTTCCGGGCATTGTGCGTAGCCTCCATCTCACACGATACATAGAGCTAACCGGGATGTCAGTAATGTTATTAATATTTCATACATAAGCGGTGATACTTTCCCCAATTCGGTGTTCTTAGCCGAAGACGTTTTTCTTTCCATTTTTTCCCCCACTCAACCCGCGCCTTTCAAAGCCGGCGTTATTCCAGCGGTGCTCCCTGTCAAGGGTCTTCGATGAACGCGTGAGAAACCGCGCCCTTGACAGGTCCGCGCCGCTGAACGCCCACAAACCGTCGCGGGTTTCGCGAAGAAAAAAATTGTTTTGAAGGAGAAGTACACAATGCAGAACACGGCCGGGAGAATGGAAATTTACGGTTCAGCAACCGCATGGCTCACGAGCGACGAAGCGGCGCTCTACCTAAAAATCGAACGTCGCACCCTGTTGCAGTGGGTCCGGCAAGGAAAGGTCCGCGCCTATATCCTCTCTGGCACACAACGCCACGTCTGGCGATTCAAAACCTCAGACTTGGATGCTATGCTGAGCGTGCCCGCCGTGCTCTCGAGTGATGGGAGGATCAAATGAGGAGAGTACGGCACCATAAAGGAAGTGTTCTATTCGACAAGGGACGTGGTACGTGGCGTTTCCTGCAATGGATCGATGGCAAGCGCAAATCACAAACACTCGGCACAAAGCAGGAATTGGCGAACAAAGCAGCAGCGTGGAAGGTAGCAAACGCGCTGATGCCGAAGAAACCTAAGCAAGTGATCGGGTTCACGGTCAGCAGTCTGGTTGACATCTATCGGGCAGAACGAATGCCGCAACGGTTCAGCACACGCTACAGCTACGATCAGTGGTTGACGAACCACATACTCCCTCGCTGGGGAGAGGGCTCGATCACTGACGTAAAACCGCGTCCCGTTGAATTGTGGCTGCATTCTCTCAAGCTGTCTCCCAAGAGCAGAGTTCACATTCGCGGCGTTCTGCATCAACTTTGGGAGTTCGCGATGTGGCGCGGTGATGTGCCTGCAGAGCGCAATCCGATGACCCTGGTCACTGTGCGCGGTGCAACCAAAAGGATGAATGCTCCGCGTAGTCTTACGTTCGAGGAGTTCCAGAAGTTCATTTCTGAACTCCCGGAACCATTCCGCACGATGGCTCTGCTGTGTCTGTGCTTGGGACTCAGGATCAGCGAATGCCTGGCACTCAAGTGGGCAGACATTGACTGGCTTGCAAGCAAGATCAGCGTAGAACGTGCGATTGTCCGGCAACGAGTGGATGACGTAAAGACCGCAGGTTCCAGAAAGCACTTGAGCATAGATCGCAGCCTGCTGGAAGTGCTCAAGACGTGGAAGCAAACAACGCAGTTTTCCGCACCGGGAGACTGGGTTTTCGCTTCCCCGACACGGCTAGGCCGCCTTCCGTGGTCCTATCCGCGAGTCTGGGGAGTATTCCAGGAAGCAGCAGAAGTAGCGAGAGTTGGCAAGTTGGCTACTCATACGATGCGCCACAGCTACCGATCTTGGCTTGACGCTGTAGGAACGCCAATAGCCGTGCAACAGAAGCTGATGCGGCACGCGGACATCCGGACGACGATGAATGTCTACGGCGATGTGGTAACGAACCAAGAGTCAGAGGCACACAGCAAGATCGTAGGTTTGGCTCTGCCACGCGCTTAATGGATCGCGTTACGGATCACAACTCAGCCAAGTCGTTGAAAATATGGCGGAGAGAGTGGGATTCGAACCCAGGCTCTCCAACGAAATCAACAAATTAGGAGGCGCGAATGGCAGATCAAACCTCCACAATTCGGCGAGAACAAACAACTCCACGTCCTATTGGACGCTTAATGGACGCTGATGCTTCTTGGTCCATTCTTCCTCGTCGTATCGAAATCCGCTGGAGCTTCGCATTCGCCCTGAAAGGGCGCGGATCTATTGGATCTCGTAGTAATTACAAGGCAGCGGTCGCACTGCAATGCCCTGTAAGGAACGACTGAGAACACGATGGAACAGGCTTTGGTTGTACCGTCCTTGTACCGCGAATTCTCAACACCGGGTGCCGCCCTTGAGCTCAGACGTTAAGCCAAGCTGTTTAAGCACAAATACAGTTCGCTCCGCGGCGGAACTCTATTGGTCCCCTCAGTACCTTCAACGTAGGGTGTCCCACGGATAAGAGTTATTGGGCCGATTTACCGCCGTCGACGAGATAGGACGCACCCGTGATGAACGACGCCTTGTCGGAAGAGATAAAGACGATGGTCTGAGCAATCTCTTCGGGTCGACCTGCGCGTTTGAGCGGCACCCTCGATAGTAAACCCGCCTTTCTTTCGTCCGTCCCGGTGAAGCGATTCAGCATCGGGGTCTCGATCGGACCGGGGGCGACTACGTTGACACGCACGCCAGTACCTGCCACTTCGAGGGCTACCGACTTCGTAAGGCCTTCCACTGCATGCTTGCTCGCTGCATAAATTGAAGCGCCGGCCGCACCCGTGTGACCGAAGGTAGACGACACATTGACGATACTGCCGCTTCCTTGAGCCAGCATCACGCGCAGCTCATGCTTCATGCTCAGCAGGGTGCCGAGAACGTTGGTGTCGAAGGTGGCGGCGTAGCTTTCAGCGGTTTGCTCCGTTACCGGGCCGGGAACACCCTCTGTGCCCGCGTTGTTAACTGCCACATCCAGGCGACCGAAGCGTTCTACAGTTTTGTCGACTAAGCTCCGCATGTCCTCTTCGTGCCGAACGTCGGAAGGCACGAATTCGGCTTCTGCGCCTAGCTTGCGGAGTTCAGCAAGAAGTTTCTTGCCTTCTTCCTCCCGCCGTCCGGAAATAACAACGCGCGCGCCTTCGTTCGCAAACGCCAGTGCCGTGGCACGACCGATGCCGGTCAGTGCGCCGGTAATTAGAACAACAGGTGAACTCATAGCTACTACCTCCTTGGTCTGTATTAAGTTCTTATGGCACGCACCGAACTCCAGAGCGCACCTCGATTGTCCCATTCAGGGTAGAGCTTCAGCATTTGGTCATATAGATTCCGCGCCGTGATCGTCTGCATGGCAAGGCGCTCGAAATCGCGTATATATTTCCGCGTTTCTCCAAGGATCCTAGGACTATCATCGCTCCCGACGCGCTTATGTCCGGCGATCACGGCGCGTGGCCTAAGCGACTCCATTTTATCGAGAGCAGCAACCCACTCTTGGCGCTTCTGCTGATCGGGCGACTCTGACAGATGTAGATGAACGCCGTTGTAGGCGGCATCACCCGCTACGATCAAACCGATGGACGGAACGTGAAGGCAGGTTGTGCTTGCGGTATCGGTGAATCCGAGTGGCACACTGACTAAATCGTGGCCTTCCAGGTTAATGACGTTTCCGGCCAGCTCTTCGGCAATTGCAAGATGGCTGGAAATCTGG
>Ga0209488_10000492_pt1 | contig 33371 bp, 30 predicted proteins | sample Rivendell_Oct201_8_FD_188349 | JGI IMG/M metagenome (GOLD analysis project Ga0209488, IMG submission 188349) | Vadose zone soil microbial communities from the Eel River Critical Zone Observatory, Northern California, USA -... | ecosystem: Environmental > Terrestrial > Soil > Vadose zone >...
CATGCCGCAGCGCCTGCCCGGCCCGACCGGCGAGCAGGATGAGATCGGGCTGCACGGTCGCGGCGTCTTCGCCTGCATCTCGCCGTGGAATTTTCCGCTGTCGATCTTCACCGGCCAGATCGCGGCCGCGCTCGCCGCCGGCAATGCCGTCATTGCCAAGGCGGCCGAACAGACCCCGCTCGTCGCTGCCGCGGCGGTGCGGCATCTGCTGGCGGCTGGCATACCGGGCGATGTCTTGCATCTGTTGCCGGGAGACGGCGAAACGGTCGGCGCCGCGCTGGTCGCCGATCCGCGAATCGGCGGGGTCGCGTTTACCGGCTCGACCGAGACCGGGCGCGCGATCAACCAGAGCCTGGCGGCCCGCCCCGGTCCGATCGCGCCACTGATCGCCGAAACCGGTGGGCAGAATGCGATGATCGTCGATTCGTCGGCGCTCGCCGAGCAGGTCGTCGCCGACACTCTCGTTTCCGCTTTCGACAGCGCCGGGCAGCGCTGCTCGGCCTTGCGCCTTCTTTATGTGCAGGACGACATCGCCGATCGGCTGCTGCCAATGCTGGCAGGCGCGATGGCGGAGCTCAGGATCGGCGATCCGGCTTTGCTCGCCACCGATGTGGGCCCGGTTATCGACGAGCCGGCGCGGCAAGCGCTCGAACGGCACGCCGCCCGCATGGCGACCGAGGGCCGGCTCCTCTACCAATGCCCGCTGCCCGCCGGCGCCGAGCATGGCGCCTTTTTCGCGCCACGCGCTTTCGAGATCGACAGCGCGGGCCGCCTCGAGCGCGAGGTGTTTGGCCCGATTCTGCATGTCGTCCGGTGGCGCGCCGACCGGCTGGACGCGATCTGTGACGAGATCGCCGCGACCGGCTATGCCCTAACCCTCGGTATTCACAGCCGGATCGACGAAACCGTCCGGCATGTCCTGAGCCGGCTCGGGGTCGGCAACACCTATGTCAACCGCACGATGATCGGCGCGGCTGTCGGGGTGCAGCCCTTTGGCGGGGAGCGGCTCAGCGGCACCGGGCCAAAGGCCGGCGGGCCGCGCTATCTGCACCGCTTCGCGGTCGAGCGGACCGTCTCGATCGATACGACCGCCGCCGGCGGCAATGCGAGCCTGCTGTCGCTCGGCGAGGACGCGTGAGCGGCCGCCGGGCGCGGAACCGCCGCGAGCCTCGGCTGTTTTACTCCACGTTGAACAGGCGCCGGCATCCCGGCCGCCTGGCGGCGTCCGGAAACCCGCCCGAAGCGCCGCTCAGCGATCATAGTATGGCTTGCCCGAGCGCACTCTGCCTATGCTTGAGTGTTGCTCAAATGCCGCGCCCAATCCTTCGGATTCCGCCAGTTTTGCCGCCAAACTGTTGCACGAATGTCGCTGTCATCGGCATTAGCTGAATTGACGGGCTTGGCGAGCTAAAAACCGATTGCCAACGCAGAGGTCGATGCTAAACATGACGCAACGGCGTTGGTGTAACCATCGTCGTACGCGTATTGGGGCCGGAGGTAAAGGTGATGAGAAAACGCATTCTGCTAGGCGCCGGCGTCGCCATCGCCATGGCGTTCAGCTGGGCGGACGCACAAGCGCAATGGTTCGTCATGCCCAGTGGGCCCGGAGCTCTCTACTTTGGGATCGAGGGTGGCTGGACTGCTCTGACCGACAACGTGTCGGACAGGGTAGGCTCCGTCAAGCTGACCGAGCGCCTTAGCGACGGGTTCAATGTCGGCGCCCGCGCCGGCTACGAATGGGGCCCGATCCGCTTCGAAGAGGAATTCAGCTTCGCTAACAATCATGCGACCAGGCTCGCCGCCCTCGGCGGATCGATCCCGGTGAGTGGGGAGCGCAACCGTTACGCGCTGATGACGAACGCGATCTACGACTTCCCGCTGGGCTGGATCGTCAGCCCGCATCTCGGCTTTGGCATTGGCGCGGTCAATCTGCACGATTCGATCGCGACAAAACCTCCGCTCGGCGATGTGACGCTCGCATCGAGCTCGGATTGGCAGTTCGGGTATCAGGGGATCGCCGGCATCCGGTATAACATTAACCCTGCCCTGGCCTTCGACCTCGACTACCGCTATCTGGCGACGACCGATCCGACCTTCAAAGCGATCGGCGGCGTCAAGTACAAGTCCGAGTACAGCACGCATAACGTCGTCGCGAGCTTGAGCGTCCGCTTCGGTGCACCGCCGCCGGCGCCGCCAGCCCCGCCGCCGCCGCCGGTCGTGCAGCGTCAAGTGTTCCTCGTCTTCTTCGATTGGGACAAGGACACGATCACGCCTGACGGCATGCGCGTCATCAACCAGGCCGCCGATGCGTGGCGCGCCGGAGGCATGGTCACGATCCACGTGACCGGCTACACCGACGCCTCGGGCTCCGCCGGCTACAACCAGCGGCTCTCCGAGCGGCGCGCCAACAACGTCGCCAACGCGCTGGGCCGGTTCGGCGTCCCGCGCCAGGCCATGGACGTCAGCGGCCGCGGCAAGAACGACCAGCGCGTACCGACCGCCGACGGTGTGCGCGAGCCGCAGAACCGCCGCGTCGAGATCGTCTGGCCGTAACAATCAGACCGACATCGCCGGGGCCTAGAGCGGCCCCGGCGCTCTCTCACCGCCGCGCTCCGCGCGGCGGTTTTTCTTTGTCGACCAGCGCCTGCTCGCCGCCGCCGGATCGACCCGCTGCTGCAAACGGTCGCCCAGCAGATTGCAGGCGACCACGGTCAGGAAGATCAGCAGCCCAGGGTAGACCGCCAGCATCGGCGCCGTGGCGATCAGCTCCTGGGCGTTGCTCAGCATGCTGCCCCAGCTCGACAAGGGCGGCTGCACGCCAAGCCCGAGAAAGCTCAGGACCGATTCGAACAGGATCACGTCGCCGACGCTGAGCGTCGTCGCGACGATCAGCGGTCCGAGCACATTCGGCAAGATATGTAGCCACAGGATATGCGGCACGCCGGCGCCGAGGCTGCGTGCGGCGCGAACGAAATCGCGGTTGCGGGTGACGAGCGTGGCGCCGCGCACCAGCCGCGCCGCCGTCGTCCAGCCGACCAGCACGGCGAGCGCTACGATCCGAATGACGCTGATCTCGTCGGATTGAATGACGCGCTCGGGCAGGCCGAGCTTGTGCAGGTCGAGCGCGGCCAGCACGATCAGCAACGGCAACAGCGGCAACGCGATGATGGCGTCGGTGCCGCGCATCAATACCCGATCGGTCCAGCCGCCGAGATAACCCGCGGCGAGCCCGACAAGCGTGCCGAGCGCCGCCGCGGCGAGTGCCGCCGCGACGCCGATGACGAGCGATACCCGGCCGCCGCCAAGCAGGCGTACCAGGACATCGCGGCCCAGCTCGTCGGTGCCGAGCGGGTGCATGAGAGACGGCCCGGACAACCGGTCCAACAGATCGACCATGTTGGGATCGATGCCGGCAACCGCCCCCACGAGCGGCGCGGCAAACGATGCAGCCGCGATCGCAAGCAGCAGAAACAGTGGCGCTTTCACCGGTAGGAGACGCGCGGGTCGAGCCAGGCGTAGGCGAGATCGGCAGCGAGGTTGGCGGCCATCGTCACCGCCGCGGCGAGCAGCAGGGCCGCCAGCGCCAGATTGTAGTCATTGCCCATGACGGCATCGAAGATCAGCTTGCCCATTCCGGGATAGCCGAACATCGTCTCGGTCACGAGCGCGCCAGAGACCAATCCGCCAAACGATAGCGCCAGGATTGTCGTGACCGGCACGAGCGCACTGCGCAAAGCGTGGTGTAGCACCACCCGCGCCTCGCTCGCTCCCTTGGCGCGCGCGGTGCGGATATGGTCCTGCGCGAGCGCCTCGCGCATTGCGGCCCGCACATAACGCGTGTAGCTCGCCGCACTGACGAGCGTCAGGGTCGCCACCGGGAGCACCAAATGGCGCAGGCGGTCGGCGGCATCGTTGATTCCGGCAGTTGCGATGCCGCTCGCCGGAAGCCAGCCGAGCCCGGCGGCGAAAACGAGGATCAGGATCAGCGCGAGCCAAAAGGTCGGCAATGATATGCCGGCAAAGCAGAACAGATTGACCGCCGCATCGAGCCGCGAACCGGGACGCCGCGCCGCCGCCGTCCCGAGCCCCAGCGCAAGCGCAAAAGCGAGAACGAAGCTCGGCAGCATTAGCATCAGGGAATTGCCGAGCCGCGGCAGCAGCGCTCCCCAAACCGGGACGGAGAAGAGCCGCGAATAGCCGAGATCACCGGCAAGCGCCTGCCGCGCCCAGCCGGCGTAGCGCAAGAGCAGCGGCTGATCCAGGCCGTAAAGCGCCTTCAGCCGCGCCGCATCTGCAGCGCTCATGCGCGGATCCGACGAGCGCATCAGATCGATCGGATCGCCGGGCATCAGACCGATCAGCGCGTACACAATGAACGACAGCAGGACGAGGATCGCGGCGATTTCGACGAGCCGTATCGCGGTGTAGCGGATCATCGCATTACGGCTGCGCCGACCAATCGGTGATCCACAAAGTCGTCGGCGATTGGTTGCCTGTCGGGCGAACGCCGCTCAGCCATTTCGGCAAGACGAACACATCCGAGCGGAAATAGAGCGGCAGGGAGGGCAATTCGGTCGCGTAGAGACGCTGCGCTTCCGCCCACAGCGCTTTGCGCTTGTCGGCCTCGAGCTCGATTTCGAGCGCGTCGATCAGCCGATCCATCTCAGGGTTCGCGTAGCCCGTCGCATTCTGGCCGACAAAGCCGTTGGCCTCGCTTGGGATCTCGCTCGAATGCAGGATGGAGCGCGGCACGTTTTCCGGTGAGCTGATCCAGGCGTACATCGCCATGTCGAACCGGCGATGCGGCAGCGTTTCGCCGAACAGCACACGGGCCGGCTCGTTCTTGATGCGGATATCGACGCCGATCCGCCGCCATTGGCTCTGCAGCACCTGCTCGACCAGTTCGCGTGAGCGGTTTCCCGCCGTCGTCATCAGCTCAAAGGACAGCCGCTGCCCCTCAGCGTTGCGCCGGATCCCATCGCCTCCCTTGCCCCATCCGGCCGCCTCCAGCAGAGCCTCGGCGCGGATCGGCTCAAAGCGATAGCGCGGCACATCGTCCGTGTAGCCGAGATCAAGCGGGTTCACGAAGCTGGCGGCGACCGGCTGCCGCCCGTCAAAGAGCTGCCGGCTGATAGCCTCGCGGTCGAGCCCCAGGATCAATGCCTCGCGCACTTGCAGGTCGGCCAAGGCGGGCCGGCCGAGGTTTAGATCGATGTGTTCGTAGACAAGGCCGGGCTTATAGAGGATCTGGAAGGCATCACCGTGGCGCTTTGCGAAGGCGAGCCCTTCATCGAGCGGCAGGCCGAGCTCGCCGGCAATCATATCGACCGTGCCGGATAACAGATTGGCTTCGAGCGCGGCCGTGTTCTCGATCGTGCGGATCGTGATGCGGCGAAAACGGCCGGGGGGTCCGGCCCAATGCGGGTTCGGCTCAAGGAGAATGTGCGAACCGCCAACAAATTCGCTGACCCGGTAAGGCCCGTTATAGAGGCCCGGGTTGGTCGGTTCGGTGTTGTAAAGCGTGCGCAGCCGGTATTGCGCTGGATCGGCGAAAGCATCGCGCTCGATATGTGCCGGCAATAGCATCAGATCCTGGATCGCCGCGTAGTCGAAAGTCAGCTTGTCGACATGCAACGTAAATGTACGCGCGTCCTTTATGTCGATGCCGCCGATGCGGCGATAGAGCTCGGCGTTGCTCACCCCGCTCTGCGGGTTCCGGCCGACGTCGTAGGTGAAGCGCACGTCCTCAGTGGTCACCGGCGCCCCGTCCGCCCATTTGGCATCGGCCCGGATCGTGTAAGTGAGGTCGATGCCTTTCTTACCCCCGGGCAGATCGACCGGAACCGCGAGGCCGTTCGAAATCGACGGGAGCTCGGTGCAAAGCAGGCATGTGAGCTTCCAGTCGGCATCGTAGACCGTGAACGGCCGCAAGCTCAGACCGAGCACATAGCTCTTCGCTGCCATCACATCGATGTTGGGGTTTAACGTCGCCGGGAATTGCGTGATGCCGATCGAAAGGCTGTCACGTTCCGCCGCGCGGAGCGGAGCGATGACGGCGCAGACGAGAAGCACTGCGGCCGGCATCATCCCGCGGCCCAGCGCTCGGCAGCTTTTCTCGCCAGTTACGTTCATAAGGAGCACCGAACTCAACAAACGCTTGAAAAGACCGTCACCGCAAATCATATTTATTCGGCGCGGGTGAGGTCGGATATGTGATCCCGTAGGTTGCGTATTCGCGGGAACGAAACAACCAGCATCGTTGTCTCCGGGCCCGAAACCTACACGGGTCATTCTCGGATTGAGCGAGCCCTTTGCAGCGTATCGTCCCGGAACTGCCACAGAGGATAAAGGCATGAAGCATCTCATGAACGGCGTCGCAATCGCGGCGGCCCTTGCGATAGCGGCCCCGGTCTGGGCGCAGAGCGGTGCCCCGATGACCCCGTCGTCCCGCGCTCCGGCTGCCGCCTCGACGGCTGCCCCGGCGCCGATGGCAACCAAAGCACACAGCAAACGCATGACCCACCGCAGGACGGCGCGCCGCGGCAAGGCCCGGATGGCGACTTCCGACAGCATGGCGAACCAGCTCAACGCGCAGGAATTGTCCCGCGCTGGCGGGGGCGCCCGCAACCCGATGGCGCCTGGCACGCTCGGTGGCGGCTATGGACAGCCTTCGCCGACGCAAGGTATCCCAGGCGGCGATCAGCCCTCAGCGAGTTCGCACCCGCCGCCGTCGCGCTGATCTGCAAAAATCGCTGTAAGCGCTTGTCGCAAGGGGGCCTCGATGCCCCCTTGTCGATTCCAAACGACCGCTGATGCAGGTGCACTTTCTATCGCTGGCTGAATATCGCCGCCCAAGCCGCTGAGATGCGCGGCCGGTCGCTGCCATTTACACAAGACTGATGTGATTGGCTGAGTAAAGCTGGTCCGGGCAGCTACTGAATACTGGGTAAGAACCCTGCCGGGCACGACTTCATGCTTTTTTAAATCAGAAAAACCTAAGATGCGCGGGGCCCAGATATTAGCGCAGCTATGGCAACAAGCGTCAGCCGCGAGCGCGGTGCCTTCCCATCGGATTGGTTGAGGCATTTCGTCGACGAGATCCCTGCCGGCATCGCGGTGTTCGACCCCGAGCTGCGCTACGTCGCGGCCAATCCGCGCTGGATCAACGCCTTTCGTCTCGCCTCGGCAACGCTCTCGGGCCGCCGCCATGACGAGATCGGGGGTCTCAGCGGGCTCGGCATCGCCGAACTGCAGAGCCGTGCGCTCGCCGGCGACACCGTCGAAGGCTACGTGCACATCGAAATCGACGGCGTGGTGCATCAGCAGCTTGTCAGCCTACGCCCTCGCGTCACGGCAGACGGAACGGTTATCGGTGTCCTCGCGGCATTGCATGAGATCGCCGCAGCCGCAAACCAACAGGTAATCGAAGAGGCGCCGGATCAGCTGACGGGGATCGCAGGGCGCGCAACCTTTCTTGCTCGTGTCGGCTCGGTGCTCGAGGCAAGTGCCACCGGCACCGCGATGTTTCTCCTCGATATTGATAATTTCAAAGGGGTCAACGACCTGTATGGCGCCCGTGTGGGCGATGCGGTTTTAAAAACGGTCGCGACACGACTCATCACCAGCACCCGATCGCGCGCGCTGTTTGCCGCCGGGTCGGGTGGTGCGCCTGGCCAGGTGCACGCCGATCTCGTCACCCGTCTCGGTGCCGATGAATTCGGGATCGTTCTCAGCAGGCCGGCCAGCCCGGCCGATGCCGAAATTTTCGCGCGGCGGCTGTTGCAGGTCGTGCGCGCGCCGATCCTCGCGGGCGACCAGCGGATCCGGCTGACCGCGAGCGTTGGGTATCTGATTACCGGCCCCGCTCAACGCGGCGAAGACGATGTGCTCCGGGATCTCGACGTGGCTCTGCAGGAAGCCAAATTGCGCGGCCCGAACAGTTCCAAGATCTGGGAGCCGGCGCTGACAAGCGCGATGGGTCGCCGCCTTCGCATGTTGGATCAGCTGCACCGCGCGGTCGATGAGGGAGAGTTTGTGCTGCATTACCAGCCGATCCTGAACCTCAAAGACGGCCGGGTGGTCGGCGCCGAAGCTCTCCTGCGCTGGAACCATCCGAGCGACGGCCTCGTGCCACCCGCCGTTTTCCTGCCGCTGCTCGAAGAGAGCGGGCTGATCGTGCAGGTGGGCTGTTGGGTCATTCGCGACGTTGTGCGCCAGATGCAGGTCTGGCAGATGCTCTATGGGCGCGCGATGGTCGATTGGGTCAGCGTCAACGTGTCGCCGCGGCAGTTCAACGACCCCGCGCCATTGGTCGCCGCGCTGAACGAGATCAACGAAGGGGGCTTCCCGCTCGACCGGCTCAAAATGGAACTGACGGAGTCGGCGTTCATGCGCAATCCGGAAATGTCCCGCGGTGTCTTGAGCGAGCTGCGTGACCTCGGCATTCAAATCGCGCTCGACGATTTCGGGACCGGCTACTCGGCGCTGGGAGCGTTGCGCCAGTATGCCGTCGACACAATCAAGATCGATTGTGACTTCACCGCGCGCCTCGACACTATCGAGGGCAAGGAACTGGTGCTTGCGCTCTTGAAGATTGCCCAGATTTATGGCGCCGATGTCGTCGCAGAGGGTGTCGAGACCGCACTCCAGCGCGATACCTTACGCGAGGCCGGCTGCGGCTTCGGCCAGGGCTTTCTGTTCGCCAAGCCAATGGACGGGCGTTTCTTCGGGGCCTATGCGCTCACCCATCTCGTGGAGAGCGCCGCACCGGCACAGGCTGAAGCCGGCGGCTGCTAGGCGGCGTGGCTTTCGGTGCGGTCCGTCAGTAGGGCGTAGAGCGCGTCCGCCTTATCGGTTCCCCTGAGCTTCTCGCAGATCGTGCGATCACGCAGCCGGCGCGACACCATGGCGAGCGCCGTCAGATGCTCGCTCCGGGGGTTGGCGGGCGCCAGCAGCACAAAAATGAGGTCAACCGGCTGGTCATCGACCGCCTCGAACGGGATCGGGCGATCGAGTCGCGCGAACACCCCGAATAGCCGGTTAAGCTCGGACAACTTGCCATGCGGCACGGCGACACCGCGGCCAATCCCGGTGCTGCCGAGCCGCTCGCGTTCGGCGAGTACCTCGTAAATCTGCCGCTCGCCGCAGCCCGTAATCACCGCGGCGCGCCTGGCAATTTCCTGCAGGGCCTGTTTCTTCCCGGTCACCCGCAATTGCGGGATCACGGTTCGCGGCGTGAGCAGGTCGGCAATCTCCATCGTTCCAAACCTCGGCCCTAGCCTACAACGGCCTCGCAGGATAGTTCCCGGCATGCCTCGAACAGCCAGAGAAACACGACAAGATGCTTATTGGTTCGCACGACCCGCTTTCCTGGACGCGCTACGGCCAGCCTCGAGTGCCGGGTCAATCCAGCCGATATTGCCGTCGCTTCGTCGATAAACAAGGTTGAGCTCGCCATGCGCGCGGTTGCGGAACAGCAAAACCGGCGCATCCGCCAGATCCATCCGCATCACGGCTTCACCAACTGTCAGCCTCGGTAAATCAGTACTCATCTCAGCGATGACGGCGGGGGCTGTCGCCTGCCCGTCGATGACCGGCTCCGAATCCGGCTCCTCTTCGGCCGCCGCAAGGACAAACGACCGTGCGGTCTCAAGCTCCTCCGGCTGATTGCGAAGGCGTGCGTGATGGTCCCGCAGCCGGCGCTTGTAGCGGCGCAATTGTTTTGCCAGCCGTTCGGCTGCGGCATCAAAGGCTGGATAGTAATCGGTCGCGTTGGCAGCGCTTTTGACCATGATGCCGCGGCCGATATGCACGGAGAGATCGGCGCGGATCAGATGCGCCTCTCGGGCGAAGACGGCGTGCGCCTCGATCGCACTCCCAAAGTATTTGATGAGAAGAGCCTCGAGGCTGGCTTCGACATGGCTCCGCAGCGCCTCGCCGACACCAAGCTGCTTTCCGGTGACCGTCAGCTGCATGTCAGAACCGCTCGCTCGGCGCATCGCTCATTGCTGCGCGCTTGAACCCAAATTGGGCATCCGCGAACCCGGGTCAAGCACGGTATTCGCGCAAGAGGGTCATAGGCTCAGCATCTTCTCGCGGCGCCGTTGCACTGAGGAGGGAATCCGCATCGCCTCGCGATACTTGGCGACGGTGCGGCGCGCGATATCGACTCCACCCTGTTGCAACAGTTCGACGATACGCTCGTCGGACAGCGTGCTGTCCGATGGCTCACCCTCGATCAAATTGCGGATCCGGAACCGCACCGCCTCGGCGGAATGCGCATCGCCGCCGCGCGAGGCGGCGATCGCCGACGTAAAGAAATACTTCAGCTCGAAGAGCCCGCGCGGCGTTGCGATGTACTTGTTAGTCGTGACCCGGCTGACGGTGCTTTCATGCATGCCGATCGCGTCCGCGATGTCGCGCAGGATCAGCGGCCGCAACGATTGGACACCGTCGCGGAAAAAGCCCTCCTGCTGCTGCACTATCTCGGTGGCAACCTTCAGGATCGTCACGGCGCGCTGGTGGAGCGCCTTGATGAGCCAGTTCGCCGCTTGCATGCGCTCGGTCAGGTATTCGCGCTCGATCTTGTTCAAGGCCGTCCGCCTGATGCGGGCGTAATAGCGATTGTTGACCAGCACTCGCGGCAATGTCTCGGCATTGAGCTCAACCGCCCAGCCGCCCCGGAGCTGAGCTTGCATGATGATGTCCGGGACCACGGGTGGGGCGAGCGGCGGGTCGAAGGCGAAGCCGGGCCGCGGATCGAGGCATTTGATTTCGGCGACCATTTCCGCCAGATCCTCGGCATCGACACCGCAGATCCGCATGAGCGCGGCGCCATTGCGCGCCGCCAATAGCGGTAGATTGTCGAGGAGACGCTGCATCGCCGGGTCGAGCCGGTTGCGGTCCCGCAATTGCAATGCCAGGCATTCGGCGAGATCGCGGGCAAAGACGCCGGGCGGATCGAATTCCTGCAGGCGCGCCAGCACGCGCTCGATGCGCTCCGGCGCGCAGCCAAGCCGCTCCGCGGCGCCGTCGAGGCCGCCCTGCAGATAGCCGGCCTCATCGAGCTGGTCGAGCAGATGGAGGGCGATGACCCGGTCAGCTTGGTCGGGAAGATCGGCGCCGATCTGTTCGATCAGGTGCTCGCGGAGGGTGCGCGGCCGACTTGCGGTTTGGTCAATCCCGGGCGCTTCTCCGGAATACCCAGAGCCATTACGGCTGCGCCAGGATGCATCACCGGCGATTTCGGCCGTGCCGTCGCCCTCTTCGCCGGCCGCCGCCCGCCAATCGTCAACCCCGTCCGAAATCGCCTCTACCGCCGACGGCTCCGAAAGACCGGTCATTGCGCCGTCGATCACCGGTCCATCCTCCGGCGGCTCGCTTCCCGGTTCGGCCCGGTCTTCGGGTTCGCGCTCGCCCTGCTCCAGGAGGGGGTTCTGCTCGATCTCGCCCTCAATCAGCGCATTCAGCTCGAGGTTGGACAGCTGCAGCATCTTAATCGCCTGCTGCAGCTGCGGCGTCATGACCAGAGTTTGGCTCTGGCGCAGCTCAAGCCGTTGAGAAAGGCCGATTCTATTCACAAAGCGCTCCGCCGGGAGCCGGCTTATAGGCTGAATCGTTCGCCCAGGTAAACGCGCCTGACATCGGCGTCGGCGACGATCTCGTCGGGGGCGCCCTCCATCAGCACCCGGCCTTCATGCAAGATGTAGGCCCGATCGACGATTTTCAGCGTATCACGGACATTATGGTCGGTGATCAAAACCCCGATACCACGATCCTTAAGATGGGCGACCAGCGCCCGGATATCATTAACCGCGATCGGGTCGATGCCGGCCAGCGGCTCGTCCAGCAGGATGAAATTGGGCTGCATCGCCAGCGCGCGGGCGATCTCGCAACGCCGCCGCTCGCCCCCCGACAACGCCATCGCGGGCGCGCGGCGCAGGTGGCTGATCGAGAATTCCGCCAAGAGCCCATCAAGCATCGCCTCGCGCGCATCCGGTTCAGGCTCGGCCACTTCGAGAATAGCTCGGATATTCTGCTCGACCGTGAGGCCGCGGAAAATCGAGGCTTCCTGCGGCAAATATCCGATACCAAGCCGGGCGCGGCGGTACATCGGCAATTCGGTAATGTCCTGACCATCGAGCTCCACGGTGCCGGTGTCGGCGGCGATCAGGCCCGTAATGATGTAGAAGCAGGTCGTCTTGCCGGCGCCGTTGGGCCCGAGCAGCCCCACAACCTCGCCGCGCTGGACCGAAACGCTGACGTCGCGCAGCACCGGCCGGCGCTTGAAGCTTTTTCCCAAGCCGTAACCGATCAGACCGCGATTATCAGCAACGAGATGGGGAGTCCGACCAAGCCAGGCCGGCCCTGAATAGCTCGGAGCGTCGCGTCGGATCGGGCGCGCGCGCATCAGGGCTTCTTGCCCGCAGCCGAGGAGCCCTTCCCGCTGGGCGTACCGCCTTCCGTCCCGGCGCCGTGAGCCTGGTCCTCGCGGATAAAAAGACCCTGAACGCGCTGCGGCGACCCAGCGGGAGCACCGGATGCGGTTGGCAGCATGCGGCTGACATTCTTGTTCAGGTCCATGACCCCGTATTGCCCTTTGATGACATCCTTCCCGCGGGCAATGACGACGTTGTCGACCAGGGTGCAGATGCCGGTATCGGCATTATAGACGCCGTAATCGCCGCGACCGGTATCGGTCGCGTTTGTCACGACGACATGCCCCTGGGCATCGACGCGGCTGATTTTCGACTCGGCGGCTGCCGGTGCACCCGGCGCCGCGACCGGGGTGAGCGACGGCTTGGCGCCGGGGGTGGCCGGCGCTTTTGCCGGGCGCGCCGGGGCTTTGCCCTCCGGGGGCTTTGATTTGACCATGTAAGCGGTCAGAATGTCGGCCTTGATGGTCTTGCCGTTGCGGATCGCGACAGCGTTGCCGCGGGCCACCGCGACCTGCTTTTGATCGTACCATTCGAGGCTGTCGCGCGCGGTGACGACATCGGTTGCGGTTGTCAGCTTGAGCGCCTTGCCGGTCACCACCATCAAGGCTTGATCCAAATCGTACACAGCGCGATCACCGACTATCGCCTGGCCCTCCCGGGTCATCGTGACGTTGCCCTCCGCCTCGACCCGGTAGATCTCCGTGTTCCCGCCCGTGCTTGCAGCTGCGCTGCTGCCTTTAACCTCGCGGTAGTGGGCGATCAGCGTGTCCGCCCGAACCGAAGCGGGTCCGCGTGTCGCCACGGCATTGCCGCGGGCGATGTAGAGCTTTTCGTTTTGCTGCCATTCGATACCGGAATCGGCCTGCACCTGCAGCGGCAGGTTTTCGCTCGACGGATTTAGCAGTTGAGCGGCAGCGTGATGGCCGGGTGTCGTGCCAAGGAGCAACGCGAGCCAAGTTACTGCCGCCAGGACACATGAGTGGAAACGCGGCGATCGAGCCACCGCTAGCCTCTTTTTCCGCCGACTGCGTCGGCCGTGGCGGGAGTGCGGCGGGAGGGCTTCACATCCGGCTTTGCCGGATGGGGGGTCCCATGCGGTTCCGATGCAGGCTTTGCGGCCCGCGGGGCCGCCGCCCGCTCCTGCGCCTCGACACGGGCGGCGGTCGCCGCGACGGCCACCGGCACCGACGGGGGCTGGCGAGGGTTTGCCGTCGTCATTTTCGCGCCCCGGAACAGCGTTTCCGATCTGCCCGTGAAAATAACCGTATCGCCCTTGTCGAAGATGCGAAATCCTTGCGCCGTGATATCGCCAGAGGGCCCATGTCCCTCGACCGGATCATTGCCCTCGGCCGTATTGTGTGCCGCGTCGAGACGAGCCCGTTGCGTCACGAAGCGAGTGCCGTTCTCGTGCGTCAGCGTGACGTTTCCAAGAAGATCGAGCAGTTGGGTCTGCGACTGGTAGATGCCGGTATCGCCGGTAACAACGATGTCGGCGCCGCTGTGGGATTTCATTTCGGCACGCGCGCGCTCGAGCGACATCAGATCCTGCCTGTCCGGCACCTGATGGCCTACTGCGGCTGTAACGACGTAGGGCCGGCCGAGCCGGTCGGTCCCGGCGTAGCGCGGGTTCAGCATGCGCAATTCGCGCGCTTCGCGCAGATCGATTGCCGGAAAGGCAAAACGCATCCGTTCCCATATCGGCGCAAGCCGGGGCCACACGGCGATGAGGAGCAATAACAGGACGCCGAGCGCGGGCAATGCCCGCTTCAACAGCGCGACCCGGCGGCTATACGGATTATCGACTCCGGCAACCGACCACATTGCGGCGAGGCGGCTCATCGCACCCGTTACGGCGCTCACCGGGACGGGAGTCGCGTCGTCACGGCGCTGCGGGCGCGGAACCAAGGCGGGTCGCAGGTTCCTCATGCAATGCCAGCGCGCAGACAGTCGTGCATGTGCAGGAAGCCAATCGGCCGCATCTCGTCGTCGACGACAAACAGGGCGGTAATCGCAAACCGGTTCATCAGCCCCAACGCTTCCACGGCGAGATTGCCGCTGGCGATGGTTTTCGGGTTCGGGTGCATGATTTCGGTGACGGTACGTGACAGAAGCCCATCATCCATGTGACGCCGAAGATCGCCGTCGGTGATGACCCCGACGAGCTCTCCACCCGTCCCGCACACGCCGACGCATCCAAAGCTCTTGGCGGTCATCGCGAGGATCGCCTCGGACATCGGCGCCGTTGGCGAGATCAACGGCACCGCCTCCCCTGAATGCATGATGTCGCCGACCCGCAATAGTCGCCGCCCGAGCTTCCCGCCGGGATGGAAGCGCTGAAAATCGGCCGACGAGAAACCTTTCCGTTCGAGGAGCGCAATCGCCAGCGCGTCGCCCAGGGCCATCATCATCGTTGTCGAGGTCGTCGGCGCAAGTCCCATCGAGCACGCCTCGCCGGCGCGTGGCAGCAACAGCACCACATCGGCCGCCTCGGCCAGGATCGACTCGGTCCCGCCGGTAATCGCGACCAGCGGGATCTTGAAGCGCCGCGAATAGGCGACGATGTCGGTCAGCTCCGCACTTTCACCGGAATTCGACAAGGCGAGGATCGCATCATTGAAGCTGATCATGCCGAGGTCGCCGTGGCTTGCCTCGGCCGGATGGACGAAAAGGGCCGGGGTCCCGGTCGAGGCCAGCGTCGCCGCGATCTTCCGCGCGATATGGCCGCTTTTGCCCATTCCAGTGACGATCAGCCGGCCCCGCACCGCCGCGCAGATATCGAGCGCGAGCCCGAAAGAGCCGTCGAGCGTCTGCGCTAATTGCTCGAGCCCCTCGATTTCAGCGCGGATCACCCGCCGGCCGACCGTGATGTCCTGCGGCAGCGGCGGCGCCTCTCCAAGCCGCCCCAACCCGGTCAATGCCTCATGCGCCGAGATGGCGATTACTCTATTCCCCAAAGCACCGTCCCCCTGATCGCGATCACTGCTCCCAACCGCGGCCCCCCCGCCGGCTCATCATCAATGCGCGAAAATGTCTTGCTCGGCCCAGCCCTCGAGGTCAAGCAACGCACGATTTGGCAAGAAATCGAAGCAAGTCCGGGCCAGCTCGATGCGGTTCTCCCGGGCCAGCATCGCATCGAGACGGCCGCGCAGCGCGTGCAGGTGCAAAACGTCCGAGGCGGCGTAACGCAGCTGCTCCTCGGTCAATGATGGTGCGCCCCAATCCGAGCTCTGCTGCTGCTTCGACAGCTCGACGCCGAGTAAGTCCTTGCACAGATCGCGCAGCCCGTGCCTGTCGGTAAAGGTACGCGCGAGCCGCGAGGCAATCTTTGTGCAGTAGACCGGCCCGGGCATTACGCCCAGATAGTGATACAGCATCGCCAGGTCGAAGCGGCCGAAGTGAAACAGCTTCAGCACCGCGGGATCGGCCAGCAGCCGCTTTAGGCGCGGCGCCTCGTAATTGTCCGGCGAGAACTGGACCAGATGGGCATTGCCGTCGCCGGCCGACAGCTGAACCAGGCACAGCCGGTCGCGATGCGGGTTGAGCCCCATCGCCTCGGTGTCGATAGCGACCGCCGAACCGAAGGCGAGGCCCTCGGGAAGATCGCCATGATGCAGCTGATGGCTCATGCTGCTTGCGCCGGCCTGTCACATAACCGTGAAGGGCCCCGAAAGGCCAGCCTACCTACCCATCCCATGGCTGGATACTGGCCCGACCGCTAGGCAGATGCAACCGCGACTGCCCGCTGTCCGCGGCCGGGGTCGGGCGCGACGAGGCGCCGTCCGCGCCGGCGTCGCCGGCGGTCAGCGCTAGGTAATCCCTTCAAAAGGCGAGCCGTCCTCTTCAGGCCGGCGCCGCTCCCGACTGACCCGAATCGGGGCCGCAAGAAAACCACACTTAGCGTCGCTCTTTTGAGGAAAACCCCGCGCGTCTGGTTGGATGTTAAGCGTAATCTCGGCGGCCTTTTAAGGTCTCCTTAAGACAGACTGCCCCAGGGTTCACCCCGCGATTCCCACCACGGGACGGAACATGAATACGCTCGTCTCGATCTTGCGACGTGATTGTTCGGCGGCGACAGCCATCGAATACGCTATGGTCGCATTTCTCGTCTCGATTGCCGGGTTCGTGTTGTACAGCAACGTCGGCACCGGGGTCACCGGTCTGTTCCAGAACGTCTCCAACTCGTTCTAGCTGACGCACGGCGGCGTCGTTCGCCGCACTTGAGCCTGTTGCCGAAACCCTCCATCTTCGCACCGGCGCTGATGCGCGCCGCTCCACGCCTCATGGAGAGCTGCGATGAGCAATGGATGGCAGCCCGCCCAATCCTACCCGGATCCGGCCATCATCACCCTCGACCCGCGGTTTGATGCGATCAAGCCGCCGATGAATGCGGCGGTCGAGCAACTCTATACGGGGTGCCGCTGGAGCGAGGGCCCGGTCTGGTTCGGCGAATTCCGCTCGCTGCTGTGGAGCGACATCCCGAACAACCGCATCCTCAAATGGGAGGAGGAAACTGCGCAGGTCAGCATTTTCCGCAAACCGTCGAACTACGCCAACGGGAACACGCGCGACCGGCAAGGCCGCCTCGTCACCTGCGAGCACGGCACCCGCCAAGTGACGCGGACCGAGCATGACGGCTCGATCACGGTCATCTGCAACCGCTATGACGGGGTCGACGGCAAGCCGCTCAATTCGCCAAACGATATCGTCGTCAAGTCTGACGGTTCGATCTGGTTTACCGATCCGGCCTTTGGCATCCTGGGCAATTACGAGGGGTTCAAGGCCGAGCCCGAGCTTCCAACCAATGTCTACCGGGTGGACCCGCACACCGGCCGGACGACGGTCGTCGCTGGCGATATCAATTTCCCAAACGGGCTCTGCTTCTCGCCTGACGAAAGCCGAATGTACATCGTCGAATCGCGCTCGCGGCCGCGTGCGATCCGCGTCTACGACGTCGTCGAGGACGGGACAAAGCTCGCCAATAGCCGCATCTTTGGCGATATCGGCGAGGGCGCCCCGGACGGCTTCCGCTGCGATGTCCACGGTAATTTGTGGTGCGGCTGGGGCCCGGGTGAATTGAACGGGGTTGCCGTCTTCGCACCAGACGGCAAGATGATCGGCCGCATCGCTCTGCCCGAGCGCTGCGCCAATCTGTGCTTTGGCGGGCGCAGCCGGAACCGGCTCTTCATGGCCGCGAGCCGGTCGCTCTATGCGGTCTACGTGAATACCGAAGGCGCGGCCGGGGGCTGACGCGCAAGATCGCCGGTCAGGGCCGGTGCGATCCGGCCATGACGCGGTTTTGAAGAAGCCCCTACTGCGCGGCGGCCGGAGCGTCGGTTACCCGCTGATATGGATAGCGTTTGATCGTCTCGACGTTCTTGCCCTCGATGCGGATCAGCCGCGTCGCGCCGTCGCGGCGCGGCGAATGCAGATCGCCCTCATTGTAGACATAAGCGTCGCCCGGGCGGAGCTTGTAGTCGCGCACCGGGCGAGCCTTCCCTAGCCGGTCAGCGCTCGCCCGCGCGAGGCACTCGTACTCGGTCATGATCGTTTCGCCAAACGCCTGACCGTAGATCGCCCAGGTCGGGCCGTGATCGTGCGGCTGGCTTTCCTTGGCGCCCTGATACACATGGCCGAGGATGCAGAAGCCGAGCTCGGGATCCTCGTACAAAATCTTCCGCTCCGGTCCGTTCTCGGGCAGGTACTGACGCACGAACTGCGGATCGGCACACGCCTTCTGGACGAGAGCGCAGATCTTTTTGCGGCCCTCGGGCCCGGGCTCGGCGGCGAGGAGGCGGTGACAATCGGCTGAGAATTGTTCGAGTGTATAGGCCATCGGCTGATCCTCTTCAGCTGGATCGGGCAAAATGCCGAGCCGCGAGTCTATGCCGCCAAAGAACCATGTACAAGGCAGGCCCGGTGGACGCGCCGGGCACCCAAGCGGTGCCGCACGATGTCCTCCGGCGAATGTTCGACTAGGATCGAGACGAAACCGCAGTAAGCCGAGCCCTAATGGATCGCGACCCCGCGCCCGCCCCGGCCCCGCCGCCCGCCTCGTCGCAAGGCTTGGCGCGGATTGCTCTGGCAACCGCGATTGTCGGGATCGGGCTGTGGATCCTGCGTGATTTTCTAGCGGCACTGGTCTGGGCCGGCGTGCTGGCGGTAGCCTTCTGGCCGATCTACCGCCGGCTGCAAATTCCGGTGTCGCGGCCAATCGAGCGGATTGTGGCGCCGGCATTGGCGACGACCGTTATCGGCATCATTTTTATCGCTCCGTTGGTCCTGCTGGGCATTGCGCTGGCACGTGAAAGCCATTTCGTCGTCGACTTCATCCGCGATGCGCGCCACCACGGCATTCCGGCGCCCGTTTGGATCGGTCAGCTGCCGATCATAGGAGCTTCGATCACCGATTGGTGGCGGACCAATCTCGGCGATCCCGTTGCCGCTGAGGAGCTGATCGGCCGCGTTAACCTGCGCACCTTGACGGAATCGGTGCGTGAATATGGCGGCGAAGTCGTGCACCGCCTCGCCTTGCTGCTGTTTACGCTGCTGACCCTGTTCTTCGTGTTTCGCGACGGTGACAGGTTGGCCGAGCAGTTGCGGCGCCTCGGCGATCAGCTGATCGGAGTGCGCGGCGAGCGGATCGCGGGACACATGATCGCCGCTGTGCACGGCACTGTGAACGGGCTCGTGCTGGTCGGACTGGCTGAGGGGTTCCTACTCGGGATCGTCTATTTCGCAGCCGATTTGCCGTACCCGGCGATCGTCGGCGCGATCACCGCTGTGGCGGCGGTGATCCCGTTCGCGGCCCCCGTCGTTTACACTCTTGCCGGGCTGTACCTGTTCACGGTCGGGAACACCGTCGGGGCAATTGTCATTCTCGTCAGCGGCAGCGTCATTGTGTTCGTCGCCGATCATTTCGTTCGCCCCGTCTTGATCGGCGGCGCCGCGCGATTGCCGTTCCTGTGGGTGTTGCTCGGCATTCTCGGCGGGCTCGAGACGTTCGGCTTTCTCGGATTGTTTTTGGGGCCGGCGCTGATGGCTGCGCTCGTCGCGCTGTGGCGCGAGTGGACCGAAGCACCCGATGATCGTGCGGACGTACCCCGGCAAATCGATACAGCCGCCAAGTAGCGGCAGATGCGCCGATGTTGCTGTTGACTCATTCCGGAGTCCGGATTTTGCTTCTCTCGACATCGCATGCCCGCCCTCGCGATGCCGGTTCACACCGGAAACCATGTTGGGAGGAATCATGAGGTACGTCTGCGATGCGCCTGGCGGCAAAACATGGTTTCGCATTGAAACCGAAGCCGAGGCAGTCGCCGAATCCGAGACGATGCGCCACGCCGTCGAAAAATATTTCCGCAAAGAGCAGGACAAGGCTACGCAGAGCTTTCGCCCGATCTCGAAGGTCAATTTCGAGCAGGAGATCGGCCTGAAGGCGCACATCCAGCGCGAGATGCCGCTGTTTTTGACCTTGCGCGACATGGATGGGACCCCGCTCGCTACGGCGATGCTGCCCCCCGGCGGACGCGACGACCGCAGCTTCCGGCCGATTATCGTCGGAGCCGGCAATGCCGATCCCTATCCGAACCAGGGCGATGCGATCCGCGCGCTCGGCCAGCATTACGGGGTCAGCCTCGAACGCGCCCGCTGCTATCCCTACCGGCGCGATTGAGGCCGAGCGCCGGAAAAGCCGGTCTCATTTCGATGAAATCTTGCACCGCGCTGCTGGCGTCCGGGGTTATTATCCGGGGCGGAGCTGAGCGGAGTACTTTCCGATGCCGAGCGAATTCCCGCTGCCGCCGAGCGCGCCCGGGGCACTTAACCTGCGGCCTCGTCCGCTTGCCGATCTCGATCGGCTGATCAAAAGCCACATCGAGGCCGGCCGCTATCCCGGCTGCCAGATCGCGCTGGCCCGGCACGGGAAGTTGGCGCTCTACCGAAGTTATGGCAACGCGCGCACCGAGCCCGACCCGGTCCCTGCGGTCGACGACACGTTGTGGCTCCTGTTCTCGAACACCAAGGTGCTGACGACGGCAGCCATATGGAGCCTCGTCGAGGACGGCGCCCTGTCGTTCCACGACCGCGTTGCCGACCACATCCCGGAATTCGCGACGCACGGCAAGGACGAGATCACCGTGTTCCAGCTGGCGACGCATCAAGCCGGCTTCCCGAATGCCAATGTCAGTCGTGAGACGTGGGCCGATCATGCCCGCATGCGCGCTGAAATCTGCGACTTCCAGCCGGAATGGCCGGCCGGCTCCAAGGTCCATTATCACGGACGCAGCGCTCATCTGGTTCTGGCGATGGTCGTCGAGGCGGTCACCGGGCGCGATTTCCGCGAAGTCATCCGCGAGCGCGTCATCGGGCCGCTCGGCCTCATTGACGAGCTTTTCGTCGGTGTTCCGCCCGAGGAACAACAGCGCTGCGCCGATGTTCACGCCCCGCCAGATTCCGAGGCGCGCGACAACAGCCCCGAATTTCGGGAGGCCGGGCTGCCGCATGGCGGGGGCTTCGGGACGGCGCGGGCGATGGCGGCTTTCTACCAGATGATGATCGGCGGCGGCCGGCTCGGTGCCATGCGGCTGTTCTCGAAGCGAATGGTCGAGTACGTCACGCGCGATTTTACCGGCGACCGCCCTGATGAAGGCATGGCCGGCATCCCGATGCACCGCGGTATCGGGCCGCATTCGCGCGGCACCGGCGGGCGCATCCGCGGCCTCGGCAGCATCGCCGCGCCTGAGACATTCGGTCATGGCGGTGTCGGCAGTTCCTATTGCTGGGCCGATCCGACCTCCGGGGTCTCTTTCGCCTATCTCACCAATTTCGTGCATCCCGATCCGTGGCACTCGGCGCGACTCGACCGGATCAGCAACCTGGTGCACGCGGCGATCGACTTTTAGCCGACCGTGCCGTCCGCACCACGGCGCAACACACGGCCCGGCAGCGCGCCGGTGTGTTTCGCATGTTCCACAACGACGACGCCGTTGACGATGACCGTCGTGCGCGCGCCGGTCGGATACCGGTGCGGTTCCGCATAGGTCGCCTGGTCCGTGAAATCGGCAGGGTCGAAGACCGCAATGTCGGCGCGCCAGCCCTCCTTTAGAAGACCGCGGTCGCGTAGCTTGAGCGCGGCCGCCGAGCCGCCGGTCATCTTGTGAACGGCCCGCTCCAGCGGGATCAGCCGCTCCTCGCCCACATAATGGCCGATGACACGGGGGAACGTGCCGTAGAAGCGCGGATGCGGCATGCCCTGCCCGACGACCCCGTAATCGGCGACGCAATTGCCGTCGGAGCCGACCAGCGCCTTCGGCGAGCGGACGATCGTGCGGATGTCGTCCTCCGAGATCGAGGCGATCAGCACGCGGGTCGCACCGTTGTCGGCGATCAGGTGATCGCAGAGCTGCTCGATCGGATCGACGCCGCGCTCGGCGGCGAGCGCAGCGATTGTTCTGCCCGCGGTTTGCGGCAGTTTCGGTGAGATCGAGACCTGCACAGCCTCCCAGGACGGGATGCGCCCCCAATTGTTGAGCCCGTGATCGGCGATCTCGGCCTCGATCCGCGCCCGCGTCTCGGGCAAGGCGAGCCGCGCCAGCATCGCCTCGTTGCCGCCGACCTGCACCCAGGGCGGCAAAAGATTTTTGAGCGGGTTGGCGCCGGCGGTATAGGGGTAAGCGTCGCAATCAATGTCGCAGCCCTCGCGGCGCGCGCGATCGAGCCGGTCCAGGATCTCCGCGGCCTTTCCCCAATTGTCTACGCCCGAACATTTCAGATGCACGATCTCGACATGGATTGGGTAGGCGCGCGCGACCGCGATCGCCTCCTCGACGGCTTCGAGCATCCGGTTCGACTCGTCCCGGATATGCGTGAAATAAGCGGCCTTGTGCTGCGCGACGACGGCGCACAGCGCCATGATCTCGGCCGGCTCGGCGAACGAGCCTGGCGGCGTGAACAAGCCCGTCGAGAGGCCGAGCGCGCCGGCGCCGAGCCCCTCCTCCAAGAGCCCGCACATTTGGTCGAGTTCGGCGGCGCTCGGCGCGCGGTCCTCCAGGCCCAACACCATCAGCCGCAACGTATTGTGGCCGACCAGCATGCCCGCATTAACCGCGACGGCCGGGAAGGTGTCGAGGTAGTCGGGAAAGCTCGTCTCGCGAAACGGCAGCCACGGAGCGCCGCCGCTCAGATAATCGGCCAGCACCTGCACTTTGCCGGGTAGGCACGGCGCGACCGAGAAGCCGCAATGTCCGATAATCTCGGTCGTGACGCCCTGGCGGACCTTGCTCTCGGCCTTTGGGTTGATCGGCAGGGTGAAATCGGAGTGGGTCTTGATGTCGATAAAGCCGGGCGTGACCGCCAGCCCCGCGGCGTCGATAACCCGCTCGGCAGGACCCGACAAATCGCGCCGGATTTGCGCGATGCGGCCGTCGGCGATCGCAACATCGCCCTGCTCGCCCGGTCGGCTGCTGCCGTCATAGAGCGTGCCGCCGCGGATCAGGATGTCCCAGGTCATCAAATCTCCGTTCACCGATCATCCCGGCGAAGGCCGGGATCCATGGCGCCGCGGCCCCGGCCCATGCGGCTATATTCTTCCCTCTTTGCACGGTGCGTCTATTAGGTCGCATCGTGCGGCGCCGGGTCATCGCGCTCAAAACCGCGCGAGCCGAACGGGTGGCCGATGCCCTCGAACGGTCACTGGGGCGAGGGGCAATGTCGGCGGCCCGCAGGTGGCTCGGTCGACGGGGCGCAGATCGTACTCGGCGCGACGCTCGAAAACACCTCGTGGCGACATAAGGTGTGGGCTTGGCGACCGGGCCGGCCGCTTCTCGCTGCGTTTCTCGACGAGATTACGCTGCGGCCCTCATTTGCCGCGACCGTGCAGCCGGAAACCGAGCTGTAGCAAGCGAGGCTACTCGCTCGTCGTTATCTCCATCTGACCGGCGGGGATGCGCCCTTGCACGTGAATGACCGCATAATGCGGGTCCTGGCGCGCGATCTGGTAATACGGCAATTCGCCGCCGGTGAAACTCACATTTAGCCGGCTGTACCGCGTCGGCTGGTCGAAGGCGATGACGATCAGCCAACTCCAGCTGACATCGGCCAAAAGTTTCAGCTTCTGGTCCTGCGCCTTGTCGGTTTTCTCGCCCGGGCCGGGCGCATAGCTGATGGAGTTGCGGAAGGCGTACCAGTCGGCGACGTTTGCCCCCTCCGAGCCGCTCGGATACTCGTCGTCGATCGGGAACTGCAGCGATAACCGGGTTTCGACGTAACGGGGCCCCTGCGTCGCCGCCTGTGGCGGGTCCGGCGGCTGCTCCGGGGCAGCTAGCGCGACGATAGCGGGGCCATTGACCCGCTCGGCAACGACGAGCCCGATCGCCAGCCCTAGAAGACCGGTGCCAACCGCCAGCCCGATATCGACGACCCGGCCTCGCGATCGCCGCGGCCGCAGAAAGAGTGCCGTGATGGCCAGCACCAGCAAAACCGCCCCGGTAAGCCCGAGCGCCGGCTCAGTCATCGCCTGTCCCGCCTCGGCCGGGCAAAACGGCCTCGCGCCACCCCTAAAGCCGGCGTTAACCGGTGTTCTGCATAATGCCCCGGCACTACTGCCTGCAGCGCCGGAGCCGGCGTGATGAACCGAACCAAATGGATGCGCCTCTCGGTGCGCGATCTCGGCGATGTCATCCGCTGGGCCGGGGCACAGAATGCGCGTGAGATTAGCGAGTTCCGCTACCGGGTGGTCAACGGTCGCGAAATCGTATCGTTTCGCCTGGTGCCGCGCTATGCGATCGATATCGGCGCCCGCGAAATCATTGTTGTAGCTTATGCGCGGTTGGTCGGCTGGCGGGCGAAGTTGCGCGATTTCCGGCGAATCGCCGGAGTTGCGGGGCGACGGCTCGAGCAGACGCTCGGGATCGCCACGGCGGCACCAGTCTTGCCATTACCCGCCCATCGCCTCGCGAAACTCCAGCCGGTCACCGCAGCAACGCGCCCGCGGATCCAGCCCCGGCAGCGCTAGCGCGGGCGCCGCGCCCGCCCGCGGCGCGGCCGCTTCCCGAGCATCGGCACGATGCCAGTCGGCGGTTCAGGCGCGAGGGTGGCCGACGGCAATGTCTCAGCCAGGAGCCGCCGCTCCGCTTCGAGCGCGGCAATCTTTTGCTGCAGCGTGTTCGCCTCGTCGAATTTGAAAGCCGACATCGCCAGCTCGTATCTCGCCTGCAGCACAGCAAGCTGGCCTTCCATCATCGCGAGCCGGCCACGCTGCTCCGCCATCGGCTCCATCACGCGCCCCTACTCTCCGGATCTCAGGCCCCCGCCCAACGAAGCTTAAGCTTCGATGAAGCGCTGTGCTAACGTTTGAGGCACGAGGTCATCGGGAGCGCGACAAGCCCGGATCAGGGAGGACACGCGATGAACAGGGCTGCGTATCGGTTGGCGGCGTCGACCGTTTTCCTGTGTCTGGTGGCGAGCCCGGCCCTCGCCCAGAAATCGGGCGGCATCCTGCGGCTGTCCCATTTCGACAGCCCGGCCTCGATGTCGATCCTCGAAGAGGCGACGCGTGCCGCCGAGCAGCCGATGATGGGCGTCTTCAACAACTTGGTCATGTACGACCAGCACGTCGCGCAGGCCAGTCTCCAGACAATCGTCCCCGACCTCGCAACCGGCTGGTCGTGGAGCGAGGACGGCAAGGAGCTGATTCTCCCGCTACGACAAGGTGTCAAATGGCACGACGGCAAGCCGTTCACGGCAGCCGATGTCAAATGCACCTGGGACCTGCTGATGGGGACAGCGAGCGACAAGCTGCGAGTCAACCCGCGTAAATCCTGGTATCGCAACGTCGAAGCGGTCACGCCAAACGGCGATTACGAGGTCTCGTTCCGCCTTAAACGGCCGCAGGTTTGGCTCTTGACGCTCCTCGCCTCGGGATGGGCGCCGATCTATCCCTGCCACGTGCCGGCGCGCGAGATGCGGCAGAAGCCCATCGGCACCGGTCCGTTCAAGTTCGTCGAGTTCAAGCCGAACGAATACATCAAGGTGGCGAAGAACCCCGACTACTGGAAGCCGGGCCGGCCCTATCTCGACGGCATCGAATACACGATCATGCGCGAGATTGCGCCCCGCAACCTAGCCTTCTTCGCCGGCAAGTTCGATGTCACCTCGCCCTACGGCGTGACGATCCCGACGCTGAAGGATTTCAAGGAGCAGGCGCCGCAGGCGAGCTGTGAGATCACGGCAACCAATGTCAACCGTACGATGCTCATCAACCCGAATACCCCACCGTTCGACAAACCCGAACTGCGAAGGGCAATGGCGCTGAGCCTCGATCGCAAGGCGTTCATCGACATCATTACCGACGGGCAGGGCGATATCGGCGGCGTCATGCTACCGGCGCCCGAGGGCGTGTGGGGCATGCCGGCCGACATGCTGCGGAGCTTGCCGGGCTACGATCCCGATGTAGCAAAAAATCGCGCGGACGCGCGGGCCATCATGGAAAAACTCGGCTACGGTCCGCAGAACCGGCTCACCACCAAATTGTCGGTGCGCAACATCCCATCGTGGCGCGACCCGGCGGTGCTGCTTAGCTCGCATCTGAAGGAAATCTACATCGATGCCGAGCTCGACGTTGTCGATACGACGCAATGGTACCCAAAAGTGGCGCGCAAGGATTTCACCACCGCGCTGCAGGTGACAGAGGCCGGGGTCGACGACCCTGATCAGACGTTTTATGAAAGCTATGTCTGTGGGGCCGAACGCAACTACTCGGGCTACTGCAATCCGGAGGTCGACAAGCTCGTCGACGATCAATCCGCCGAAGCCACCCCGGACAAACGCAAGCAGCTCGTGTGGAAGATCGAGCGCGTGTTGGCGGAAGCGGCCGTGCGCCCGGTTATCTTCTATCCGCGGGGCGCCACCTGCCAGCAGCCCTGGGTGAAGGGACTGACGGTCATGAACAACAGCATCTACAACGGCTGGCGGATGGAAGACGTCTGGCTCGATAAATAAAAGATGCTCCGGCTGAAAGACGGAGAACGAGACCTCCGCAGGTCGCCGGCACAGAGGGGGCGCGGATGAGGCGAGAGCGGCGGGCGTTCTTCCCGATCGCGGCGGGCTTGGCGGCAGCGTTCCTGCTGGCATTTCCAGCCGTGGCGCAGAAATCGGGCGGCACCTTGCAGATGCCCAATTTCGCCAGCCCAGCCTCGATGTCGATCCACGAGGAATCGACGATCGTCGCCGGCATCCCGATGATGGGCGTGTTCAACAACCTCGTCGTGTTTGACCAGCATATCGCTCAGAACAGTCTTGCGTCGATTGTCCCCGATCTCGCCACCGGCTGGTCCTGGAGCGAGGACGGCACCGCCCTGACATTTCCGTTACGCCAAGGCGTCAAGTGGCATGACGGAAAGCCCTTCACCGCGCGCGATGTCAAATGCACCTGGGACGCGTTGATGGAGCGCTCGGCGGAGAAGTTGCGTATCAATCCGCGCAAGGCGTGGTATCGCAATGTCGAGGAGATCACGAGCAGTGGCGATTATGAGGTCACTTTTCACCTGAAGCGGCCGCAGCCTTATCTGGTCGCGCTGCTCGCCTCCGGGCAATCGCCGGTCTATCCCTGCCATGTCACGCCGGCGCAGATGCGGCAGCAGCCAATCGGCACCGGCCCCTTCAAATTTGTCGAATACAAGCCGAACGAGCATATCAGGGTGGTGAAGAACCCGGATTACTGGAAACCCGGACGGCCCTATCTCGATGCCATCGAGTACACAATAATCCCGAACACGGGGACCCGGCTGCTGGCTTTTGCCGCGGGCAAACTCGACCTGATCTGGGCGACGCCACCACTGCTCAAGGATGTAAAGGAGCAGGCGCCACAGGCGAAGTGCGACTTGGTGATGGATAACAACAGCCGCGACCTGCTCATCAACCGCGCGGTGCCGCCCTTCGACAACATCGAGCTCCGGCGCGCCATCGCGCTGAGCCTCGATCGCCCCGCCTTTATCCAGATCCTGGCCGAAGGACAGGGCGCGGTCGGCGGTTCCATCCTGCCGCCCCCCGACGGCGTCTGGGGCATGACGCCCGACGCGTTGCAGAGCCTCCCCGGTTACGGCCTCAATGTGGCGAAGAACCGAGCCGAGGCGCGCGACATCATGCAAAAGCTCGGTTACGGCCCCGATAAGCGCCTGTCCTTCAAGCTTTCGACGCGCAATGTCGAGGGGTATCGCGACGCTGCGGTGATCGCGATCTCGCAGCTGCGCGAAATCTATATCGATGCCGAACTCGAGCTGATCGACACGGCCAACTGGTTCCCACGCGTCATGCGCAAGGATTACAAGCTCGGGGTCGAGGTCGCAACGGGTGGGCTCGACGAGCCGGACCAGAAATTCTATGAGAACTACGTTTGCGGCGCCGAGCGGAACTATACCGGCTACTGCGATAAAGAAACCGATAAGCTGATCGACGCGCAATCGATGGAAGCGAACCCGGAAGGGCGGCGCAAGCTCGTCTGGGAGATCGAACATCGGCTTGCGGAGGATGCGTCGCGCCCGGTCCTGCTGTATTCGCGTTTCGCCACTTGCATGCAGCCGCGAGTGAAAGGCCTGGTTACGGTGACAAACAGCCGCTTCAATGGCTGGCGCATGGAAGACGTCTGGCTCGATCAATAACCAGCACGGCGTGCGGCGAAGATCCCTCGCGCGCTACGATACGCAATCAGAAGGGAGCGAAACCAATGCGCAGCTGGCTGAGGCCCGCGACGGCGATAGCGGCAGTGACGGCGATCGGGTTCGCCCTGCCGGCTGCGGCGCAGAAATCCGGCGGCATCCTCAAGATGTACGATCCCGACAGCCCGCCGACGATGTCGATCCTCGAGGAGGCGACCATCGGGTCGCAGGCGCCGATGATGGGGGTCTTCAATAATTTGGTCATATACGATCAGCATGTGCCGCAGAACAGCCTTTCCTCGATTGTGCCGGATCTGGCGACCGGCTGGAGCTGGAATGAGGACGGCACTGCGCTGACGCTGCCGTTACGCAAGGGGGTTAAGTGGCATGACGGCAAGCCCTTCACCGCCGCCGATGTGAAATGCACCTGGGATCTGCTGATGGAGACCGGGAGCGACAAGCTCCGCTTCAATCCGCGCAAATCCCTGTACAAGAACCTCGACCACGTCAGCACCACCGGCGACTATGAGGTAACGTTTCAACTCAAGCGGCCGCAACCGGGCTTCCTGAACGTTTTGGCCGGCGGCTTTTCGTCGATCTATCCGTGTCATGTGCCGGCGGCGCAGATGCGGCAGCATCCGATCGGCACCGGACCGTTCAAATTCGTCGAGTTCAAGCAGAATGAGTCGATCAAGGTGGCGAAGAACCCGGATTATTGGAAGCCCGGGCTGCGCTACCTCGACGGGATCGAATACACGATCATCAAGGACCCTTCGACGGCCGTGCTGGCCTTTATCGCCGGCAAGTTCGATATGACGTTCCCCTACTTTCTGCGCATCCCGCAGCTGAAAGACGTGCAGAGCCAATTACCGCAGGCGCATTGCGAAGTGACCCCGACCGGCGGCGTCAATAGTCACCTCTTGGTCAACCGCGACACGCCGCCCTTCAACAATCTCGAACTGCGGCGCGCAATGGCGCTGGCGCTCGACCGCAAGGCCTTCATTGATATTCTGCAGGAGGGGCAAGGCGACGTGGGTGGCGTCTTGCAGCCGCCGCCGAGCGGGCAATGGGGCATGCCGCCGGAAATGCTGAAAACGCTGCCCGGTTACGACCCCGATATCGAGAAGAACCGTGCCGAGGCGCGCCAGATCATGCAAAAGCTCGGCTACGGGCCCAACAATCCCCTGAAGATCAAGGTGTCGACGCGCGACCTGACGATCTATCGCGATCCGGCGGTCATCCTGATCGACCAGCTGAAGCAGGTCTATTTCGACGGCGAGCTCGAGCTGATCGACACCTCGCGCTACTTCCCCAAAATCATGCGCAAGGAATTCACGATTGGCCTCAACTTGCAGACGAGCGGCGCTGAGGCGATCGACCTGTTCTACGCCTGCGGATCGAGTCTCAATTGGGACGGCTATTGCAATAAAGCGGTCGACGAACTGCTCCAGCAGCAATCGGAAGCCGCCGATGAGGAGCGCCGCAAACAGCTCTTATGGGCGATCGAGCGCAAGCTGGCCGAGGACTTCGCGCGGCCGATCATCTTCTATGGCCGCATCGCGACCTGCTGGCAGCCCTACGTCAAGAACATCACGCTGCAGGTGAACAGCGTCTTCAGCGGCAACCGCCGGGAAGACACCTGGCTCGACAAATAGCGTTGTTTCGAATTCGCCGCGGTGGCGATAGGGTGAAGGATTGGGAGGATCTGCGATGCGCCGGACCATGACGAATTTTGCCGCGGCGCTGCTCCTCGCGACGACCGCAGCCGGTACAGCCGTTGCCGAGAAACCCGGCGGCATCCTGCGCATTCCGTTCGTCACCAGCCCGGCCTCGATGTCGATCCATGAGGAATCGACGATCGCGGCGCTGGGACCGATGATGGGCGTCTTCAACAACCTGGTCATGTTCGATCAGCATGTGCCGCAGAACAGCCTTTCCTCGATCGTGCCCGATCTCGCCGAGAGCTGGACCTATGCCGAAGACGGTAAGTCGCTGACCTTCAAATTGCGCCAAGGCGTCAAGTGGCATGACGGCAAGCCGTTCACGGCAAAGGACGTCAAATGCACCTGGGACCTGATTGCCGGCAACGCTCCCGAGAAATTGCGGGTCAATCCGCGCAAATCCTGGTACCGAAATCTGGAATCAGTCAGCGTCGACAACTATCATCAGGCCACGTTCAACCTGAAACGGCCGCAACCCTCGTTTATCGCGCTGCTCGCTTCAGGCTGGTCGCCGATTTATCCCTGCCATGTCCCGGCGCGCGATATGCGCCTCAAGCCGATCGGCACGGGACCGTTCAAATTCGTCGAGTTCAAGCCGAACGAGTCGATCAAGATCGCTAAGAACACCGATTATTGGAAGAAGGACCGGCCGTATCTCGACGGCATCGAATACACCTTCATCGCCAATCCATCGACTGCGATCCTCGCTTTTGCCTCCGGCAATTTCGATCGCTTTGCGCAGGGAATCCTGTCGCTGCCCCTGATGAAGGAACTGAAGAGTCACGCCCCGGAGGCGGTTTGCGAAGTGGTGTCGTGGAACATCCCGCGGCAGATGCTCGTCAATCGCGACAAGCCGCCGTTCGACAACCCGGACCTGCGCCGCGCGATGGCGCTGACGCTCGACCGCAAGGCTTTTATCGACATTATCAGCGACGGCGATGGTTCGGTCGGCGGGGCGATGATGCCGCCGCCGGCGGGCGCGTGGGGCATGCCGCCGGAGGTGTTGCACAGCTTGCCCGGATACGGACCGGATGTGCAGAAGAACCGCGCCGAGGCCCGCGATATCATGAAAAAGCTCGGCTACGGCCCCGACAAGCGGCTGCCCGTCACGGTCACGACGCGCAATGTCGGCGCCTATCGGGACCCTTCGGTTTTGCTGATCGATCAGCTGAAAGAGATCTACATCGACGGCACGCTGAATGCGATCGACACGACGCAATGGTACCCGACTGTCATGCGCAAGGATTATGCGGTCGGGCTGACGGTCAGCGAGAACGGGCTCGACGATCCGGATCAGCAATTCTACGAGAATTTTGTGTGCGGCGCCGAGCGCAACTACACCGGCTATTGCAGCAAGGAAGTCGATGAGCTGGTAGAGCGGCAATCGGCCGAGGCCGATGTCGCGAAACGCAAGAAGATTGTCTGGGAGATCGAAAAGAAGCTTGCCGAGGATGGCGCGCGGCCGGCGATCTTCTACCCCGTCTCCGCCGCGTGCTGGCAGCCGTATTTCAAGGGCCACACGATGATGATCAATGGCAACTACAATGGCTGGCGGTTCGAAGACGCCTGGCTCGACCGCTGACCTCGACCGGCAACCGACGAGCCGGGTTTAGCTCTCTTTGGCCGGCTTGCGGCCTCGCGGGGGCGGCTTCTTGGGCGATGCCGGTTTTTGAGCGCGCGTCTCGGTGCCGCCGCCACGGCTGCGCGCGAGGGTGGCGGCGGCAGATTTCGCGGCCGCCGCTTTGCCAGACCGGGGCGCGCGGCGGGGGGCTTTGCTCGACCCGGCTTCCTCGGCGGCGATTTCCTGCTCGGCGCGATGCCAGTGGTCTTCGTGCCGCCCATGACCGTGGCCCTCGGATTGCCAGATCGCGTAGGCGCGCTGCCTGATCCGTTCTTCCCGATCCGATCGCATCGTTGGCTCCTCGCTGCTTCGCGCTCGCCACGCAAAGCAATTCTCGTTCCGCCGGGTTAAACGGCACTCCCGCCCCTCCCGTTCAGCGACCGCCGTCTTGCCGCCCCGCCGCGCGCGCTTCTAGGATAGCCGCCTGTCCCAGTGCGGGAGCTTTTGCGATGCCCCATGTGACCACCGACGATGGCGTGCGCCTCTATTACGAGGAGGCGGGGTCCGGCTACCCTATCGTTTTCGTGCACGAATTTGCCGGCGATTATCGCAGCTATGAGACGCAGCTGCGCTTCTTCTCGCGCCGCTATCGCTGCATCGCCTTCAATGCCCGCGGTTACCCGCCCTCTGACGTGCCGGAAGATTGGCAGCGCTATTCGCAGGAGCGGGCGCGCGATGATATCCGCGACGTGCTCAACGGGCTGGGGCTCGCGAAGGCGCATATCGTCGGCATTTCGATGGGCGGGTTTGCCGTCCTGCATTTCGGCTTTGCCTATCCCAACCGCGCCAGCGCGCTTGTCGTTGCCGGTTGCGGCTATGGCGCTCAGCCGGACAAGCGCCAGCAATTCCAGGAAGAGACCGCCCGCACCGCAGCGCAGATCTCTCAGAAGGGCATGGCCGAGGTCGCGAAGACCTACGGCGCCGGCCCGACCCGCGTGCAGTATCTGAACAAGGATCCGCGTGGCTACGCCGAGTTCCTTGAGCAGCTCGCCGAGCATTCGACGCAAGGCGCCGCGAACACGATGCGCGGTGTGCAGGGCCGGCGTCCATCGCTCTGGGAGCTGACGGATCAGATGACGCGGATCGAGGTGCCGACATTGATCGCGACCGGCGACGAGGACGATCCCTGCCTCGAACCCGGCATCCTGATGAAGCGCGCGATCGCAACCGCCGCGCTCGTCGTTTTTCCGAATACGGGGCATGCCCTCAATATCGAGGAGCCGGATCTCTTCAACCGCACGCTCGCCGATTTCTTCCACCAAGTCGAGACCGAGCGCTGGCCGCGCCGCGACCCGCGCTCGGTCACCGGCTCGATTTTGGGGATGTAAAACCCTCTCCCGCGGCCAATAACCCTCCCCCGGATGCGGGGAGGGAAGCCCGCGCTGAGGCGCGGGCGGGTCGGGGCTGTAGCGGGTAAGGGTTACTCCGCGGCGGTGACCTGCTGCGGCGCAGTGCGGGTCAGCGGCGCCGCCGGGGTTTCGATGCTGTAGAGCCGCGCGCAATTGTCCCACAGGATCTTGCGCCGCTGCTCGTCGCCGAGCGGTAAACCGAGGAATTGCTCGATCGCCTCGGGGAACGCGCCGTCGGAGTGCGGATAGTCGCTCGATACGACAAAATATTCCGCGCCCATCTTGTTGACGACATCGACCGCCGGCTCCTCATCGACATCGAGCGCGATGTAGCATTGCCGCCGGAAGTATTCGCTCGGCAGCATCGATAGCGAGCGCTCGCAGCCCGGGCCAAACTTCTCCCATTGGTCATCGAGCCGCCACAGCCACCAGTACAGCCAGCCCGCCGTGCCTTCGAGAAAGGCGGCGCGCAGTTTCGGATGGCGCTCCATGATGCCGCCGGTTGTCATGCTGGCGATCGCGCCCATCAACTCGACCGGGTTGCGGATCGCATGCGCGATCGGGTGGAAGTTGGCGTGCCCGACATAGCGCCG